>Ga0134128_10000534_pt1 | contig 52764 bp, 76 predicted proteins | sample KB31754_FD_96462 | JGI IMG/M metagenome (GOLD analysis project Ga0134128, IMG submission 96462) | Terrestrial soil microbial communities with excess Nitrogen fertilizer from Kellogg Biological Station, Michigan, USA - KB3-175-4 | ecosystem: Environmental > Terrestrial > Soil > Unclassified ... | reverse complement strand
GCCGGCCTTGTGCTTGGGATTGGTGGTCTTGCTGGCGTCCTCCACGTAGCCCAGCGCCTTCGCGGTCGGGTCCGCGTCGGTCACGTGCGGCAGATCGGCGGCGCGCGCGAAACGCGGCAGCCCGCCCATCACTACCACGGCAGCCGTGGTGCCGGCGGCCACCTTCAGGAAACGGCGACGCGATTCATTGTTTTCGTCATGCGACATTGGAAACCTCCGTCGTTGGGGAGAACCTCCATCGCGTGCCGCGATGGAGCCACTCGCCATGCTACGCCCACCATCGCATGCGCAGCGCGAATGGCTCGCATTTGGTTGAGACAGGTTGCCGCAGGGAGGCTCGCCCCGCGTGGTATGATCCCGCCCTCGTTTGGACGTCCATTTGCATGTGCCAGCAACTGCCCGACTCGATTCCGCCCGACCTGTTCGCCGCGCGCGCCGACGCCATCGCCGACGCCGCGCGCGAGATCGCGCTCGCCGGCTGGACGCCTGCCACCAGCAGCAACTTCTCGATGCGCATCGACGGCGGGCACGCCGCGATCACCATCTCCGGCCGCGACAAGGGCAAGCTCACCCGCGACGACATCATGCTGGTGGACATGCGGGGCCAGGCCGTGGGCACCGGTGCACGCCCCAGCGCCGAAACCGCACTGCACACCCAAGTCTACCGCCGCTGGCCCGAAGCACAGGCCGTGCTGCACACCCATTCGCGCACGCAAAGCGTGGCCTCGCGGCTGTATGCGCAAGCCGGCGTGGTGCGGCTGGAGGGCTGGGAACTGCAGAAGGCGATCGCCGGCCACACCACGCACGAAAGCGTGCTGGAGATCCCGGTATTTCCCAACACCCAGCACATGCCCGAACTGGTGGCGCGTGTCGACGCCTGGCTGGGTGCCGGCAAGCCGCTCGCCGCCTACCTGATCGACGGGCACGGCATCTACACCTGGGGCCGCGACATGGCCGAGGCGCGCCGCCACCTGGAGGCGCTGGAATTCCTGCTGGGCTGCGAACTGGATCTGAGGAGATTGCAAGCATGAGTCGTCTGCGCATCTTCGACGAAAACCACCCCGCTGCGCCGCTGTCTGTCCACGCCGAGCATGCGGCCATCGCCCACGAGCTGGGCCAGGTCGGCGTGCGTTTCGAGCAGTGGGCCGCGAACCAGCCGATCGCGCCCGGCGCCAGCCAGGACGAGGTGATCGCCGCATACCGCGTCGACATCGACCGTCTGATGCGCGAGGAAGGCTACCAGTCGGTGGACGTGATCAGCCTGAAGCCGGATCACCCGGATCGCGCCACGCTGCGCCAGAAATTCCTGAGCGAGCACACCCACAGCGAGGACGAGGTGCGCTTCTTCGTGGCCGGAGCCGGCCAGTTCACCCTGCACATCGAGGGCAAGGTCTACGACGTGCTGTGCGAGGCCGGCGACCTGATCGGCGTGCCCGACGGCACCCGCCACTGGTTCGACATGAGCGAAGCGCCGTACTTCGTGGCGATCCGCCTGTTCACCAACAAGGACGGCTGGGTGGCGAACTTCACCGGCAGCGACATCGCACAGGGCTTCCCGCGGATGGAACCCATCGTCGCCGCAGGCTGAGCTTTCTCCCTCTCCCTCAGGGAGAGGGGTCGGGGGAGAGGGTACGCCCAGCGTGTAAGCGGCCACTTGGTTTGCAAAGTCGGGACACATGAAATGCGAAGGCCGAAAGAGACAGTTTAAGGGCGTTCAATGGCCTATGAAAGCAACTAGAACAGGCCGGCCGGCTGTGCCTGTACGTCCCAGCTGAAGATCAGCACCTCGCCCACGTCCTTTGCCTTGGCGCCGCCGCCGACGGTATAGGTGTGCTCGGCGCGCTCGATGTGGAACCCGGCGAACAGCTTGCGAATGGCCGGGTGGTCATTCAGGGTCAGGATGGCGCGGCCCTTGATGGCGGCCAGGGTGGTAGCGAGCGCCTGATACTGCTCCCATCCGAACGACACACCGTAGCCCTCTGTTTCCCAGTACGGCGGATCCATGAAGAACAGGGTGTGCGAGCGGTCGTATTTGGCCATGCAGTCTTGCCACGGCAGATGCTCGATGTAGGCGTTGGCCAGCCGAAGGTGGGCGCCAGAGAGCGTCTCCTCGATGCGGAGCAGATTCAGGCCAGGCGGCGTGGTGGTGGCGGTACCATAGGTCTGGCCTTCGACCTTGGCTCCGAAGGCGCTCTGCTGCAGGTAGTAGAAGCGCGCCGCACGCTGGATATCCGTGAGGGTCGCCGGCTGCGTAACCTTCAACCACTCAAACACCTTGCGGCTGCTAAGTGCCCATTTGAACTGGCGCACGAACTCCTCAAGATGGTGTTGCACCACACGATAGAGGTTGACCAGGTCACCATTGATGTCGTTAAGCACCTCGACATCGCTGGGCACTTTGGCGAAGAACAAGGCGGCGCCACCGGCGAAAGGCTCGACGTAGCAGCGGTGCGAGTTGTCAAAGAACGGAAGGATGCGTGAAGCAAGGCGGCGCTTTCCGCCAAGCCAGGGAACGATGGGTTGAAGCATTGTCTCCACTCCTGAGACGTGGGGTCGGTAAGGTGTCCACGCCGACGTTGGCTAGGGGCCTCGCTGATCCACGTCCTGTCGTGGAGAGGATCGGGCTGTTGGCGCAGCCCGATGCCCTGAATTTCATGCAGCCTGCAGTGCGTCCGCGCAGGGCTGCAGCATCCATAGATGCTGCGGTGTCACGCGATGCGAAGCGTTAGGACGGAACAACGCCGAGCCGCCAGTTTCGAACGCCCAGGCGACCAGCTCGCTGCAGAACCAGCTGTCGTCCTCCTGCCAATTTCGGTGAAGCCCGATACCAAGCACGCCGGTGTAGTCATAGGGCTTGCCGATTTGGCTCGCCGCCGCAGCTACTACCGCTGGCGGATTGGCGCAAGGCAACGAACTCATTGACCAGCGCGAATCTTGGGCCTGCCGAAGCGCAAGCGGGGTGCGCACCACCCCATGCAGCGCTATCGCCTCGATAACGGTTTCGCCATCAACGACGGCGACGTGCGACCAGCGTGACCAGCTACCCGCACGAATGGCCCAGCTCAATGGGTTGCTCGGATTGGTGCAGAAGATCAACTGGATTTGGCTCATGCCGCTTCCGCCGCAGTCTGGACGTTGGTGATCGCGGTATGGGCAGCCTCCTGGGCGGCGGCGACCGTCGCCGCTTGCATCACCGCATACTTGCCCAACAGACGCGCGGAGCGAATGCCCTGGAGCGCGGAGATCCACTTTTGCGCCGTGGCGATGATGTCGTCAGCAGCTTGCTGGTCAGTCCATCCTGTATTTGCCTGCGCCCAGCACGAGACGGTGACAGGTACGGTACCGATATAGCCGGAGGCCTTGAAGGCGCTCGCATCGGCCGACGCCTGCTGATATTCAGCAAGCCGCCCAGGTGAAGGTCCGCCGATGACAATATAAGCCGTATCAGCTGCCGCATCGATGGCGATGCACCCGGAGGCCTGCACCTGATTCAACGATGCAGCCGGTGGCGCTACGAGTGCATTGTCGACCACTATCCAACCGGGCGAAGAAATGCACTCTTGCCATTGTGCATCGGTGATCTCAATAGCCATCAATCCAAACGGGAGAGGACTATCGTCCGTATCGTAGTAACCGATGATATTACCGGAAGAATCGTAAGCGGCAAGTTTCGTACCCATGTCAATTTCCTAGAGTCAATAGCCAATGGCGAACCATGATGCGTTCTCTGCACTAGGTGCGCAGTTTTGGGCAGTAAACTGTGATCGTGAATTTGCAGCAAAATTATAGGAAGAGTTGCTGCCTGGCTGACTTCGTGAGCCAACGACTTGAAAGCAAACATTGGGAAATGCGAGGGGAAAGTTGAACGTTTGACTAGAACTAGCCGAAACAGTGACAGCACCCTACTGGATCATTAGACTTCCGGCAATTTTCTGGAACCCGTTAGACAATAGACTTTGATTTGAGCCAGTGAATTGCCCCAAGTTGATTGCATGGTTTGACGCTTGTCCGGCCACCACAGGAAGGCATCCATTTTGCGCTGAAAGCAAGATGAAGGAGCCAGAACCGACATACACCACGCTCACTACGCAATGGACATTGATTTCTCCACCCTGTAATGGTTGGCCACCAAGTCCCACCAACGGAAACGCGCCGAGCCCATTGACATTCAATGTGCTCGCGCCGGTGTTAGCGGTTGCTGCGCGGAAGCGCAGCAACTGCCCTATGTTCAGGATTTTAATAGGCGGATTGTATGCAACAGCATAGGCATTCGCCGCACCCGTGTCGGTGCCCATGTTGAGCATCCCACTCTGGATCGCCACACCGAGCTGAGTGGAATCGGCCTCGTTCGGCTCAATGCCCGCGGCGGCGAGGATGTTGAGCTGCTCATCGGTCAGCGCATTGCACCACTCCGCCGGCACCAGCGAAGCGGGTTCGCCCGTACCAGGATTGCCATCCGTGAATTTGCCGGCAAGCAGATTCACATTGGCTACGGTCTTGGGATAGTCCATGTTGCTACCTCAGGTGTAGATGAAATTGACGATGGTGTGCGCAGGCGCGTGCTGCCGCATCACGCACTCCAGAACGTTGTTCTGCCAGCTGGCCAACGGCTCGCCGGCGTGCCCTTGACCGGCGAGGAAATAGTTCACGGTGTAGAGCGCGGCATGCACTTCCCACACGAAGTTCCAGTCGAAGCTGCCCAGCGGGCTACCACAGGTCATGCCGCATTGAAACGGGTGGCGACGAACGATCGTCACCGTGTAGCCGAGCTGTGCCGCCAAGCCGGTGAGGTATGGAATCGAAGGCGTGCCATTGCCCAGGAAGCGCGCAACCACCGCCTGCTGCCGCTGGCTGATGGTTTGCCCGGTCGGCGTGCAGTCGTCCGGCAATGCGCACACGCGCTCCCAGTCAGGCAGCAGCTGCACGGTGCTATCCGGCAGGGACTCGTCGATCAGGTTGCACGCGCTTGCATCCACGCGCGCAAACTCCTGGCTCATGCCGTCCAGTAGCTGCGTGATCGTGCCCGCGCCGTAGTCGTCCAGCGCGCGGCCTGGCGGCAGCAGGCTGCGCAGCTGCTCGCGGTACTGGAGCGCCGTCATACCCACGTGATGGCTCCCAGCGTGGTCATGTAGCCAGTGGCTTCCACCACGTCGTCCGCGGGGGTGGTGATGGCGTAATCGGTGATGCCGATCGTGTCGCCGATGGCATCGGCAAAATGGGTGCGCGGGATCGTTCCGCCTGGCTGCGCCTCACGCAGCAGAAGGTCGCTCAGCGCGTTGGTCACCGCCGTGCGATTCGCCGCCGTGTCCGGCACGATGTGGATCTCCGGGTTCAATGCGTGCGCCATCGGCGCATAGGCATACGGCGTGCAACCCACTGGCGCCACACTGTCCAGGTAGGCCTGCACCGCGGCCACGGCCGCCGCGTCGGGGAACGGGCCGTCCGGCGCATAGTCCGTCATCACGCGCACCGTCATCGTGCCTGGCCCAAGCTCTTTCGGGTAAGGCCATGCACGCGTGATGCCGGCCACCTCCAACGCCCATTCCACGTAGTCGTCGCTCGTACCCGCCTTGGGAGGATCCTGCACGCGGCTGATCACGCGCCCGCGCCACAGCTCCACGTCCTCGACATCGGCGCCGCCGCCCAGGCCCGAGGCATCCACCGTGGCCACCGCATTCACACCCGCGATGGGGGACGCGAAATTCAGCGTCATGCCCCCATCGCAATCGCCCGCTGCGCCCGCCGTGACAGCCACCAGCGGCACGCTCGCGGTGCCGCCCGCAATCGTGCTGTCCGCCGTGGTCGTGTATGTCCAGCCGTCACTGCGTGTGAGCGTGGTGTCAGCCGGGATCAATGTGCCATTCGTACCCATGCACAGCAGGTTGCCGCTCGCTGCGGTGGCGGCCTTTTGCGGCTTGCCCAGGATGCGTGCCCAGCGCGCCAGCGTGTCGGCGTCGCATGTGTCCATCATCACCTGGCGTGCAATCCATTGCTGGAAGCCGTAGAGCCCGTGCACGGCGCCCGCCTGCACCACGCCGACGATGCTGATGAGCGCGCGCCGCAGGAAGGCATTCGTGCCTTGCAGCGCGGCCTGCAGATCGGCACGGATGCGCGCAATGAGGGTGGCGAGGGGCGGTCGAGCAAACGCCATTACATGGCACTCCAAACGTTCTGAAATTGGCGTGTAAACGGCGTCGGGGAACTCGGCCGATAGATGGTCACGGTCAGCGCGCACATACCCGGTGCTACCCACGTGGCTTGCGTATTCACCTTGGACGCCACGCCGTCATCCACCAGCCACGCCAGCGCCTCGGCGGCGTATTCCTGCACGCGGTTGGCCACGCTCGGCAGTTGCTTCTCGCGGCCCAGCAGCCACAGGCGGCTGCCCACGGCATCGCCCAGCACCTCGGCAAAGCTGTCGCCCCACCAGCCGCGTGGATCCACGTCGTCCGGCAGCTTGTCGGCATCCTCGGCGCGGCGATCCAGAAACAGGCTCAGCATCACCGCCGTATCCAGCCCGTCGTCGGCCAGCAGATCCGTGCCGTCGACGGCGATGTCGCCGTGCGTGCCCTGCCAAACGAGCGCGATATCGGTCATGCCGCCGCCCTCGATGTCAGCGTGATGCCATTGGCCGTCACCTGGTTGGTGGCCGTCACCTGCGTGTCGGTGGTGATGTCGCTGTCGGCATGGATCGTGCCGTTCACCTGCAGGTTGTTAGTGCAGGTCACCGTGGGCGAGTCCAGCGTCACCGACGTGGAGGCGGTCACCTTCACCACTGGCGCACTCACATCCAGCTCGGCACCGGCCGTCACCTTGACGATGCGGCCGCGGTTGAACACGATGCTGTCGCCTTCGTCGGTGAACATCGCCACCTCGCCAGGCTGCAGATTCTTGAGACGGTAGCGGCCGTCCTCCACCACCAGCACCACGCGGTGGCTGCGCGCACCGGCGATCGACGCCACCACCGCTTCCGCACCTGGCTGCGGGTTGCTGGTGAAGCCGTAGTTCTGGAAGCGCTGCGCGCTGCCCACCTCGCCATCGAGCACGGAGATCTGCAGCTCCTGCACCTGCAGGGCATCATTCACCAGGTTCACCACGGCCCGCGAGAGCAGCATGCGGATGCGCCGCGCAAACGTGTTGGCCAGCTGCGCATGCATCAGAACAGCCCTCCATGCGGATTGGGCTGCGGCACCTTGATCGGGTCGAACGCGTGGCGACCGGTCACCGTCAGCTCCGTGCGCTCACCGCCTTCGTCCAGGTAGAAATCCACCTGCGAGATCAGGCGCGTCTCGTTGATGCCCATGAAGGCATCGCGCACCGGCACCAGCGCGTTCGGCTGCCACAACTTGCCCTTGGCCATCCAGCCGTTCACGGTATAGACGATGGACTGCGCCTTGGCCGCAATAACGGTGCGCTGCCAGGCGGCACGCAGCTTGCAACCAGACACATTGGCCTGATCCTCGGCGAGGATCACGGTAGGCCGGTAGCGACCAACCGCTGTGTCCAGCGCATTGCCCGATGGCGACGCCGCATTGCTGCCGAACAGCGCGTCGTCGCCCATCTGCTGTGCTTTCACGATGTACTCGCTGAAGCGCTCCTGCAGGCTGGAGTGCCCGCGCGCCTTCTCGATGTTCTCGCCCAGCACCAGCGCCGCCGGCGCCTGGTACTGGCCCGGCTGCGTGATCAGCAGGCTGCCCACGCCATCGCTCATCAGCAGCACGCCGCGATAGCGCGCCATCCGGTCAAGGTTCTCCATCACCGTTTCGCCAGGCTCGATGCTCCAGTGGGCGAACGGCGCGCCCACGCTTGTCAGCACCTTCACCGGCACCTTGAACGGCGCACACAGGTCGGCGGCGATCTGCGCCATCGTGCGGTTCGACCAGCTGCCCGACTTGTGGATGGCTGCGCAGTCCACCAAGTCGCCGGTGGCGTCGCGGCCGCTCACCGTCAGCGTATGGTTGACCTTGTCGTAATCGGGCGCCACCACGTCCACGTAACCCTGGATCACCGTCTGGCTGCCCAGCGCCACCGACGCCACCTGGCCGGGCTTGATCGGCCGCGGGGCGGTCAGGCCGTCGAAGCGCTCCGTCACGGTCAGTTCGTAGCCGCCGGCAATCTGCATGATGCCGCGGGTCATGCGCAGCGCCGTCCAGCCGCTGTAGCGCTGGCCGCCCAATGCGAGCACGGCATCAGTCACTGAGCACCTCCAGCGGCTGGCCGCCCGTCACGAAGCCTGGATAGATCACATCGTTGCGCGCCACGATCTCCGCGTCGCGCGTGGCATCGGCATACAGGCGCCATGCCAGCACCAGGGCGGCCTCTGTCTTCACCGGCGTCACCGTCAGCAGCGACGGCAGCGTCGCCGCGCGCGTATTCAGGTCGTTCACCACCGCCGCGCGCAGGTCGCACAGCGCCGGGTATACGTTGTCGTCCGCCGTCAGGCACTGCGAGTCGATAGTGCTGGTCAGCGCATCGCGCGTGCTCGCTGCCGCGTCCGCCGTGTCGTAACCGTTCGTCGACGTGACTGTATTCAGCGCCGCGGCATCCACGTCCGCCGGCGCAATCAGCACCGGCGTGGACGATGACGCGGTGCCATTGCTGGCCACCGTCGTGGACGACGACGTGGTGCCATTGCTGGCAACCGCCATGCCCGATACCGAAGCCGGCAGCTCGATGACCTGCGTCTGGGAAGGTACGGCGGCGCTCGCGGCCGCCGCGTTGGCCACCGCGAGCCCCTGCACCAGGCTCACCAGCGCGGCGCGGTTCGACGCCTGCTGCGCGCGCGCCGGCGTGCTGGTACCGAGGCTTGGGTAGCTGCTGCCGAACAGCGACAGCTGCTGGTAAAGGCTCAGCGCATCGAGCGGCTGCTGCGCCATCGTGCCCAGGCCCACTACCAGGCCCATGATGCTGGCGCCCAGATTGAACGGCGTCTCGATCAGGCTACTCAGCGTGCCCGTAAAGCCCTGCAGCAACATGTTGAAGGCCGTCACGCTATCGGGTATGCCGGGAATGCCATCGCGCAGCGACTGCAGCTGCGCGGTCAGGTCACCCAGGTCGCTCAGCGCCGAATTGCTCACCCACGACGGCACGCCCGTCATGGAGTACTGCCCGTTGGAGAAGCTGCTCACCAGCTGCGACTGCGCGTTCGCGGCCTGCGCATTCACCGTCGCGGCGGTATCCGTGGTGGTGGCCGGCTCCAGCTTCTCGCCGCTCTCCATGAACGGGATGCGGAAGCGCGCCATCCCGCCTTCCTTGGTGGATTCCTCCACCTGCGCCGGGTCGAACACCACCACACTGAGCGTTCCGTAGTACGGGTGCACCAACGTGCCGGCGCCTTTCTGCTCCAGCGCGGCGATCAGCGCATCGCGTGCCGCCATGTAGTCAGGGCCCAACACCAGGCACTCGACGTTGAACGCCCGGCGCCGCCGGCCGAGATCCTCGGCATAGGGGGTGTCGCGCAGCGGGTACTCATGCAGCTGGCCACGGCGACCCACTTCAGTGCGCGCCACTCCGTCGATCTTGAACGGCACACCGCGGAACGAGCCATCGCGTAGCTGGTCACGCCACGACATGCGCTATCCTCCCGGCCGTCAGGATCGAAGGGGAACGACGATGGCCAAGACGAAGCGGGACACTATTCTCTTCAGGGTGCTGGTTGTTGCCCCTATCTCGATCGCGGTATTGAGCGTTGCCGCATTCGTGGTTTGCGCGATCATCTTTGCGCCCGCACACGATGACTCGAAGCCATACAACCTTCGACACATGCAACAAGCCACCTTTGGTTGCCTGTCGAAAGATAAGTTGAAGGGCATCATCAAAATGGCTGCCGAGGGCGACAACGAGGGGGCATCGGCCGCTGTCGACCAAGAGGTTGGCGAGGGCGAGTGTCGCGAATTTCAGAATGGCGAAAAGGTCTATTTTGAAAAATTCGACTGGGGACTCGCACAGGTACGCCCGCAAGGCGAGATGTCGCCATACTGGGTAACGACCGAAAGCGTCAGCAACTGATTTCACGGCGTCCCCAGCATCGTGCCGACATTCAGATGGAGGCCCGGCTGGTTCGACTTCACCTGGGCGACCTTGGCGCGGCCTTCCTGATCGATCTGGATGCGGATCGTGCCCTCCAGCTTGTTCGAGTCGCTGGACGCATCCGTGTGATGTAAGGCCTCGCGCCAGGTCTTGGCCTTGAACAGGTCGCGCCACTTGTCGAGATACGACTCTCCGGCCTGTTCCTTCTCCATTTTCTGGACACTGGCGGGGAGGTGATCGTCTTCGGGGATGGGCACAAACGCGGCGCCGTCCAGAAACTTCAGCCACTTGAGTGAACTGGCGAGGCGCAGGCCGATACCTGCCTCGGACGCGCCCTTGGCAACCGTGGCCGCCTTCGATACGGCGGACGCCCCTGTCGCGGCAGCGTGTTCGGCGGCAGCGCGTTCCGCCACTGTGGTGGTGGCGGTAGCTACCGCGCTTTCTGCGCGTGCAGCCGCAGCGGCGTCCTCACCTGCCTTCGCCGCCATGCCGGCAGTGCGTTCCGCCACCGTGGTGGCCGCAGTAGCCGCCGCGCTCTCTGCACGCGCGGCGGCGGCGGCCTCCTCGCCACCTTTGGCCAGCGCGCCAGGCGCGCCGCTGCCAAACGGCAGCGCGGAGCCAGGCCAGTTGGTCACGAATACCGGCGTCACACCGGTCAGCTTCTCGATGGCTTTGCCCTCAGCCACGCCGACCGCCGTACTCCCCGTGCCTCGCAGGAAGTTCTTGAGCAGCGGCGAACCGGCCTTTGCGGCCTGCATCAGCCTGAAGATCCCATACGAGCCGGCCGCAGCCACACCTGCCACCGCGACACCCGACACGGTCTTGGCCAGCGCCGGATGCTTCTCAGCCTCGTTGCCGATCAGGCCGCTCAAATGGTTCATGGCCTTGGTGAGCGAGGTAAGCGGCTCCAATAACGGCTGGAACAGAGTGGCCAGCGTGCTGGCATTGGTGGAGCTCAACATCTGGCTGCTGGCGTTCAAGCCCTGTTCCCACACGGCATTCTGCTGCGCGAGACCCGCCTGCTGATCGTAGGACTTCTCGATCTCCCAGTAGCTCTTCACGCCCGGCATGTCCGGCGCAATCAACTGCGTTACGGCCTTATTGCCGGTTTGGCCGAAGAGCAGTCCCAGCTCCTGATTGCGCTGTCGCTGCGTCATGCCAGCCATGTGTTGCTGGATTTCGTGGATCGTGGCATCGAGGCCGATGAAATTGCCCTTCTTGTCGTAGAAGTCGAGGCCTGATTCCTTCATCCATTTACGACCGCGATAGCTGCCGCCTGTAACGCGTGCCAGAAACTCGCCCAGATCCGAGCCCGCCTCCTCGCCAAGCGGCGCCAGCGCCTTCAGCGCAATGGCCGTGGACTTGAGATCCATGCCGCCGATCATGTGCGCGCGGCTGCCTACCTGGTCGAGGTTGTGGAACAGCTGCTCCAGCGTGCCCGAGCTCGTCACGCTGGCCCTGGCAATGATGTCCGCCGCCTCGCCGTACTGTTCCGGGCGCAGCTGAAAGCTGTGGCCGAGGTTGGCAATGTCCACCGCAGTGGTGGCCGGGTCCATGTGCTTGGTCTCGGCCAGCACCTCCGTCATGTAGGCCGCGCCGTGGCCCGTCACGCGTCCGCTCTTGTCGGTGCGTTCCAGGATGGCCGCCAGCGGCACGCCGCCCTGGATCAGCTCACGCGTCACATCCGTGACGGCCGTGGCCGAGTACTTCATATGGCTGGCAACTTCGATGGAGTTGCGCCGCACGCGATCCATCTCGTCGGCCAGCTTCGCCGCCTGCGGGTGTGCGCCCTGCAGGATGCCCTTCACGCTAAGCAGGGATTCCTGCAGGTCGGCAGCCTGGTCGACGGCCGGCTTCAGCTTTTCGTAAAGGTACGCCCCCACTGCCAGCGACTTCACCCCCGCCGCCGTGTGGTTGATCATCTGGTCGTAGCGCTTCTGCAGCGCCTGCGCTTCCGCCCCTGTACCCGCAACCTCCTGGCGGAAGCGCCGAAGCACCCCGCTGAAAAGATCGACGGCGCTGATGCGCAGCGCCAGGTTCAGGGTATCGCTCATGCTAGTCGTCGTCCTCGGGTGTCAGCGCCTCGACGTACATATCGAAGACCGCCTTGGGCAGCGCCAGGATTTCCTGGCGCGTCCAGCCGGTGCGCGTGCCCAGCAGCAGCACCTTCAGGTGGCGTGCTTTCAGCTGCTGGGCGGCTCGTTTCCCTCGTTGTCCGCGTCCTGCTGCGCCTGGGTGAGGATGTCCAGGTCAGCCGGGTGGAGGCCGCGCAGCACCTTCACGTCGATCGGGCCGTTCAAGGTGCCGAGCCGCACGAGCTGGATGCCCATCAGCGCGGAGCGGTAAGTCAGCGGCGTGCTCACCGTGGCGGTTTTCTCGGCGTCGAACATGTCGCCCGCGCACGCGGCACGCATCTCGAAATCCTTGTGCAGCTCATCGCCGATCTTCAAGCCGCGCTTCAACGTGCCTTTGATCGTCATACCTGCACCGCCGTCGGAGCCGCGAGTTTGAGGGTGGCCTTGCCGCCCTTGGCGTTGGCGCCCAGCTCCACCGGCACGGTGGAGAAGGCATGCGCCAGCACGTAGGTCTGCCCGGTGTCAGCTTGGAAGGTCACCGTGGAGTCGCTGATGCTGTTCAGCGTGTCCAGGTTGGTGTTGGCGTCCAGGTAGAAGCTGATGTCCACGGTCGCTTCCATCGCCTCTTCGGCGAAGCCGTACACATCGTTGCCCTTCACCACGTTGCGGCTCACGCCGCCCAGGTTGAGCTTGGCATCCTGGTCGACCAGAAGATACTGGCCGTCCACGGCCACCTTTGCCTTGCCGAAAAGCTTGGCCATGTCGTGTCCTCAGAGAATGAACTGGATCTGTTCCGCGAAGATGCGGAACTGGTTGACCAGGTTGGGCACCGCCAGCACGTCGAGGCGGTTCGGGTCGTTGGCGTTGATCTGGCACACCAGCGCGGCCTTGTAGTCGGCCAGATCCTCGATCAGGCCCGCGGTCACCCAGTCCTGTGCCAGCGACATCAGTTCGCCGTTGATGACCTTGGGCGTGACGATTGCTTGGCCAGGCGCCGGCGTCACGGTGTCGCCCGCCAGCTTGTGGCGCGGGTACTTGTTGGTGATCCACGACCGCGTGCTGTAGCGCAGGTAGCTGAGCGTGGCGATGGTCTCCACGTCCAGGTAGCTGGTGTCCGCGATGTTGTTCGCGTTCTTCTGGTAGTTGGTCACCTGCCGCTCGATCAGCACGTTGCCGCCGGCGTCCACCTTGTACGTGGCGATGCCGCTGTGCAGGTGCAGGTTGCGCTCGTCGAACTGGAACAGGTCGGCCTGCGCCGGCGGCTTGAGGCCGGTCAGCTGCAGCGTCTGCAGCGGGCGTGCCGGGTCGGCGCTCAGAGCCGGCGCCGCGGCGGCGACATTCACCGCCGCCCACACGTAGGGCGGCTCGGGTGCGATGCCGGTGCCCATCGTGGTCACCAGCGGCGAGTTGCGCGTGGCGCCGTAGGTGTCGGTGGCGGTTGCCGTGCCGCGATAGGCGTTGTACGCCACGCCGTCGATCTGCCGGATGCCGCCGAAGCGGCTGGTCAGCTCGGTTTCCAGCACCAGCTGGTTGGCCGCGTCGGTGTAGGGGTAGCCCCATGCCTGGTACCACACGTCGCCCAGCGCCGCGATCACGGTGCTGATGTCCGGGTTCGACGTGCCGCCGGCCATCGCGGTGATGGCGATGGCCACACCGGCCGGCGTGACGTCGCCGGTGTAGTAGTTCACGCGCAGGTCGATGTCGTTGCCGCACTCGCCCTTGTGCCGCGCGGTCAGGTCCACCTCGGTGGTGGTCACCGCGTTCACCACGGCCGTGATGGGCAACTGGTTGCGCGGGTTGATCGCGTTGCCGGCCACCGCGTTGATGGCCGCCACGATGTTGGTGGCGATCGCCGCCGCCGCATCACCCGCGGCCACGGCCACCTGCACGCGGATGCCGGCGATGTAGAGCTGCAGCGTGCCTGCTCCGGTGGCCGGCCCCGTCACCGCCAGCTTGCCGGTCGCGGCGATTCCGGCCACGGCGTCGTCCATCGCGATCGCCACCAGCGGCGTGGTGCTGTTCACCGACTTGAACCAGTCGCACATGGTGGCCAGCATGCTGCCGTTGCCGAAATAGCCGGCCGCCTGCGCGCCGCTCTGGATCGGCGTGGGCACGTTGGCCGCCACGCTGCCGCCGGCCAGGCGCTGGCCGATCATCAGCACGGTGTACTGGTCGCTGGGCAGGCCGCCCTGCGCCTGGCTGTTGTCGAACTCGATGTAGGCGAACGGAACGCGCAGGTCGCCGCCGGCAGGGATGGTGTTGAAGTCGATGCTCATTTCGCAGCGCCCTTGTTGGAGTTCGTGGTCTGGCCAGCCGCCTTCGTGCCGGTGGCGGCTGCCGTTTCAAGGGCAGCCTCGGCCGTCTTGATGGCGGCTTCCGCGTCGGCAAGCTGCTGCGCCTCCGGGGAGGTCGCCGCGGCAGGCGCGGCCACCGTCACCGCCGGCGGCGTGCCCTCGGCCACGTCCTTGTCGCGCAGTCGACGGAACCAGTAGGCAGTGCGCGGTTTGAAGGCGCCTTCGGTCGGCAGCACCTGGCCGTTGAGCGGATCGCGCACGCGCTTGCCCTCGGCCGGGATCAGGTAAAACTGTTGGGTCGTGGCCACTGCAATCTCCTACTGCGGCAGGGTGTCGGTTTCGGTGATGTCGATGACGCCGTCAGCCGGCGCCATGTCGATGTCCTGGTGGAACGTCAAGAAGGGATTGAGCGCGGCGTACTCCGCATCGGAGAGCAGCGGCTCCTCGATGGGCTGTTCGAAGCCGATGCCCCACAGGGCGATGCCAAGGCTGTCCACCTGCTGGGCATACAGGTTGCGCGCGTCGAGGTTGGACACAGCCCCCACGCTCTGGCCGCCCCAGTCATTGTCCGGCGTCAGCATCAGGATGGTTTCCACCAGACCGATCGCGCCCTGGTCGCGTGGCAGCTTGGGCTCATCCTTGGTGATCACGAAAATGCCCCACTGCACCGGGAGCCGCGATATGCCGCCCATGTCGTCCGCGCGCTGTACGCGCAGCGCCGCCACCAGCACGGCAGGGGCCTTGGTGGCAAAACGCTGGATCTCCTGCGCGTTGTCGAAGCGGCCGCGATGCGGCTGTACCGACACGTTGGGGCCCAGCTTGGCGGTCAGCGTGGCCACGATGGCATTGCGCACGTCCAGCAAGCTCATGCGGGCAGCCCCAGCAGCCAGTGCGTATCCAGCCAGTCCACGGCTGTGCTGCGCACGTCCTGCTTGTTCTCGTCGCTCAGCCCCGCGAATGGGCGCGCCGGCAGGCCGGGCTTGCCGACCTTGGCGCCGCCGAAGTTCTGGATGGCGGCGTAGATCATGTTGGATCCCACGTCCACGCTGCTGCCGTCCAGCATCACCACGTGCGTCATGCTGTCCAGCAGGTGGCCTTCGGACTGCAGCAGGCTCTGGCCCGCGTGGCGCGTGCGCGCATACGCATCCGACCAGGCTTGCCAGGGCGTGCCGTCCGGCGAGGTCTTCTCGTCGGCGATGCGCCGGCGGAATTGCGACTCCACCTCGGTGCCCACCACATCGAGCAGGCCGCGCTTATCCAGGTGGATCATGCGGTTGATGTGCAGCTGCAGGGCCATCTCGCCCTGCAGGTTCCACTCGAAGCCCACGCCACTCACAGCGGGCGCCTCTTGCAGCGGCCGAACATGCGCTCCGGCCCCACTAGGGTGGCCTGCTGCGCGCTGGTGGTGGGCACCGGCGTGATACCCAGCTTCAACACGCCCGTGGCGATGCTTTTCAGCAGCTTCAAGGCGTCGCTGTAGCGGTTGCGCATCTCCTCGGTGGGCAACACCGCGATGCGGTACACCGCAATGTCCACGCCAAGCGTCACCAGCAGCGGCGGCACCGGGTTCAGCGGCAGCACGTAGCGCTCCTGCAGGTGGCTGTCGATGAACTCGTCGGCGTCGGACAGCGCCTGCGTCACCAGCGCGGCATCCACCGCGCCGGTGCCGTCAGGGTCGGCAATGGTCAACAGCAGGTTGCTGCCGTACCGTGCCTCGATGTCCGCCTGCGCCGCGTAGCTCATGCCGGTCTCGCTTACTTGCCGGTGCTGTCGTCAGCGGCCGGCGCGGCCGGCGCCGGCGTTACCACCGGATTGGCGGTGGTGCCGCCGGCCGCCACCGTCACGGTGGCGGTGGTCACGCTGAGGTTGGGGTCGCTGGTCAGCGCGGCCTTCTGCGCCTCGGTGAGCACCGATGCGTCCAGGTGCTGTGCCTCGCGGGTGAACGCCAGGCCGATGCGGCGGAAGCCTTCGGCGAGCGACTTCACCACATACACCTTGATCTTCTTCACCTCCGCCTTGGCGGCGGTGTCGGTCTGCTTGTTCTCGGCCATTGCTGTGCCTCTCGCTGGGTGGGGGCTTCGCTATGGCGTCGCCCTGGTGTGCCTGTAAGGGCTCGGCCGCCGGGCTCTCCCGGCGGCCGGCCTCGGTGCGGGCGCGTTGCGCGCCCTTCTCGGTTCGGCCCTAGGGCCATCGCATGCGTGGGTTATCAGCCGGCGCCGGTCGAGCCGTAGCTCATCTGCCAGAAGCTGTAGCCGCCGGCCGCACGCGCCTCGGCACCGAACTTGTATTCGCCCAGGTTGAACACATCGGGAGACTCCATGTTCACCTGCTGCACGAACACCGGCGCCTTGCGCTGCTGGTAGATGAAGGGCTTCACCGGCCGCGTGGTGCAGTGAAGGAACCAGGCCGTGGCGCTGGTCAGGCGCGGGTTCACCAGCACCTTGGCGGTGCCCTTGAACGGGTTCGGGCCGTTGTCGTCCAGCTTGGCCGCCTCGCAGATGATGCGGGCCACCGCTTCCAGCGCCGGCGGCACTTCCAGCACGTCCGGCACCAGGCCCAGCGGGCGCCCCTCGTTGTCGGTCATCGACATGATGGCAGTGCGCGCGGCACCATAGCTGCCGGTGGCCGTGGCGCGCGTGCTGGAATCCAGCACCGCCGTGCCCTTGTTGCTGACGCTGGCCACCACGCCGGCCGCGTTGGTCACCGGATGATCGGTGTCGTAGAAGTACTGGCCGTCGTAGCAGGTGGTAGTGAAGGCGTTGTTCTTGAGCGTCGAGACGATCTCGTCCGCCAGCTGCTGGGCGCTGTAGCCGGCGTCCTGCGCCATCGGCGCATAGATGCCCAGGTTGTCGTCCTCGATGTCGTTGCGGCGCACGCCGACAGTGGCTTCCCAGTCGTTGTTCACGATCACGTACTGGTTGGCCTTGAGCGACTTGACCACCTTGGCGCCGATCCACTGGCGCATCTGCGGGAAGCGGTCCAGCCAGTCGTAGTTGTTCTGGCTGCTGCCGCTGGGCACCAGCATGGCGGTGTCGCGCCACTGGCTGGGCGCCGCGTCGAACGCCTTGTTGAAGGTGGTCTTCAGCGACAGGAAGACGGCGGTGAGGTTTTCGCGATTGATCAGCATGGGTGCGGGCTCCGGTTACTCGACCCACACGCCGTTGGCATCCAGGCCGACGACCACACCCGCAGCGGACTGCGTGTTGGCGCCGTTGGTGCCGCTGACGGTCTGGTCATCGACGATGTAGGCGACCTTGCCCAGGCTGGCCTGGGTCACCAGGTCGGCGGCCTTGTTCGCCCAGTAGAAGGCGCGGCCGCGGCGCACGCGCACGTTCACGGCGCCGTTGGCGCCGGCCGTGTTGTCCGCGTACTCCTCGGCGCGGCCGAGGTAGGTGAGCGTGGTGGCTACCGCGCCAGGCGTGGCGTAGCCGGTGGCGCTGGCCGCCACCAGGGCGCCGGCGAAGATCTTCACGCCCGCGGCCACAGGCACCGAGATCACCTCGGCGTCCTGCATCGGGGTATTGCGGTCGGCTGCGAGGCTCACTGGTCACCTCCGAACTTCGCGATGTCTTCCTCGCTGACGCCCATCAGGGCGGCAACGGATTTGGTCGCGGCGTTGAGCGCCTTGCCACCGTCCGCGCCGGGCGTCTTGCGCTCGCCCAGATCGGTAGCGGCGGCGATCACCGGCTGCGCCTCCACGAACTTCTGGAAGCGCTCCAGGCCGCCCTCGGTGGCGCACTGCGCCTTGTAGTAGTCCACCGTAGGCGGCGTGATCTTGCCGGCCTTCACCGCACCGTCCACGGCGGCATCGATGGCGGCCTGCTGCTGCACCTGCTCCTGCTCGCGCAGCTTCTGCTCGGCGGCGCTGGCGCGGTTCAGCGCAACGTCGTATTGCGCCTTGGGCACGAAGTGCTCCATCGACGGGTTGGCCGCCGACGTGCGCAGTGAATTGATGGCGGTCACGGCCTGGTCGGGCGTGGCCTGCTCGGACAAGCCGAGGGCCTTGCGGATGGCTTCATCCACGGTGTTCTCCACGGTAGGGTCGGGGTTGCCGGCGCGGTTCAGCGCCAGCGGAAAGTTCGGATCGTTGACCAGGGCGACGCTGGTCACCTTCTGGATCTGGCGGGACTTGTCGTCGAATGTGAACACCGGCGACAGGAAGCGGTACTTGCGCTCGGCCACGGCATTGCGCCCGGCCTCGTTCCACTCGATGCGCCCCCAGATGGCGCCCTCGCGCACCTCCAGCGCCTCGATCCAGCCATAGGCTGGCGCTTCGCCGCCCTTGGGAGCCTGCAGCTCGCTGGCATGATTCACGTCGACCGAAAGCGCCAGATCGAAGCGGGTGGCCACGGCTTTCGGGTCGGCCATGCGCCACCAGCGGCCGTCGCGCCCCTGCACCTTGCCCTGGGCATTCGGCGCGGGGATCAGCTCCACCCACTTCTCGCCGTCGCCTGTTGCGGTATCGGACAGTGCGAAGCACAGCGCCGCGCGCAGCTCGTCGGCAGCGACGGCAGCGCATAGGGCAACGGCGGAGGAAGGGCGGCAATCGAGCATGGCGGTCATGTTGCCGAGCCATGCGATGCCGAATCAGGCTGAAGCGCTTCAGCGTGGCGACGGAGTGTCGCCGAGGCGCGAAAAGGATGCCCCGAACCGGGTGCCGGCGCAAATGGCGAGGCGCCCAGGTACCCAGCAGGCCCTTTGAGGCCGTTTAACGGCCTTTGAAACCGCCGCGGGATACGGGGGATGCACCATCGTGGCGCCCCCGGTCGCCGGAGCCGCTTACAGGGGCGCTGTCGCGGGATACCCGAAAAGCGCCCGGAGCGCGCCCAGGTGTATGCTGGCCACGCTGTCGCCGCGAAGACTGGAAAATCGCCGGGCCAGTGGTTGCTTCTGAGCTTCCATGTGGGAGTGCCAGCTTCGAGCTGGAGGGCGTCCCACCGTGGCTACAGCGCCTCACCTTCATCCAGCCGCACCATGCCGGGCTGTTCCAGGTTGGCCTTGGCCACACGTGCGCCGCTGCGGATCGCATTGATCTTCACCCCGTCCCGCGCAAAGTCGATGCGCACGGCCACGCGTCCCAGGCGCCCATCCGCTTCGTCCCCTTCGATCACGTAGAGCAGCGCAGGCTGCCGGCCGGCACCGTCCCAGATCACCGCGGCCGGATTGGCCAGGTAATGCACCAGGTAGCGCACCTGGTCCCCGGTCAGCGCCTTGTCGCCCTTGCGCGCATCCGCCAGCAGGTGCGATATCTCGCGCTGTTCGATGGTCAGGCCGGCCGTGCTGGGCACCATGCCCACCTTGGTCTTGAGCGCCTGCAGGATCTGCGGGCTGATCGCGCCGATCGTTCGCCGGCCGCCGGTATCGGCCAGCTTGCCCTCGGCGATGGTGTCCACCCAGTCGGTGTAGGCGCGCTGCAGGTCGCCGGCGATGTGCGGCATCACCTGCGCCGCGGCCGCCGCCCCCGCCGCGGCCGGCGCGCGGTCCACCGACTGCATGAACTCCCGCGCCTGCTGCTGGCGCCGCGCGGCCATGCCGGGGTTGGTGTCCCAGCCGGGGTCGATGCCGTCCGGCACGCGTTCCACCTCGCCGGTGCGCTTGTTCACCCAGTCGCGCCACTGCAGCTTGGGCGATTCCGTGCTCACCGGCAGCAGGCGCTGCTCGCGGTGGCCGGTCGGCAGGCCGGTGCGCGGGTTGATGATCTGCGGCGCCAGCGGATCCTGGTAGCCCTTGTCGCGCAGGCGCCCGTATTCCACCTTGCTGATCTGCCGCACCCAGCACTTGCAGCCCCAGCCGTTGGGCGGGTACGCGTAGCGCCAGAACTCGTCCTCGATCGGCAGCAGCGTGCCCGCCCAGGCCACATGCTGCGGGCGGTGGCGCGCGCTCGGCCCGAGCTGGTAGAGCAGGTAGGGATGCGTGGTGGCCGTGCGCTGCGCGCGCTCCCACTGGCCGGCCTGCCGCGCCGTGCGCAGGTTGGCCTCGTAGATCGTCTGCAGGCGCCGCGGCGACCCCAGCTGCACCAGGCCCTTCTCGCCGGTCAGCGGGTCGGTGGCCTCCTGCACGCCCCACCAGCCGCGCTTCTGCAGCTCCGGCGTCACCTGCTTGGCCCACTGGCGGTAGGTCTTGCCCTTGGCCATCGCCTCGACCAGGGAGTCGCGCATGTCGCTCAGCATGTCCAACTGGCCCATCTTGGCCACGGTGAACATGCCGGCGTGTTCCTCGCGCCACACGTCGCGGTAGTCGAAGCCGGGCTTGAGCTTCTTGGCCTGCAGGTAGGCGAGCGCCTCCTGCGGGATGGGGCCGCTGCCGTCAGCCATCGGTCAGCGCTCGGGATCGTCGCTCACGTCGCCCAGCGCGTGCGCCTTGAACGCGTTGCTGGCCAGCGAGCGCATCAGCGCGGCGGGATCGCCTCCTTGCATCAGCGCGGCGAGGCCGGCGACGAACTCCTCCTCATCGGTCGACTGCGCCGCCAGCGCGCGCACCGGATCGGCCAGCGGGTCGATCTGCGGCTCCCAGTCGCGCATCGCGCCGAGCGCGAGCTCGTCCACCGAGTCCGTCACCGGCACGGGGGGGCGCCCGCGCCGCGCGCGGTTGGTCGCGGTATCCAAGTGACCCTCGCCCGGTTTCGGCGCCGTCGCAGCCGGATGCAGCACCTCTTCATCCTCGCCGGGATCCGGCAACCCCAGCTTGTCGCGGATCGTGCTGGCGCCCACACGCAGCCCCAGCGGTACGAGCAGCGACAGCGCCTGCGTCATCTTGCCGATGTCGTCCGGCTCGACCACCTCGATCTTCAGCCGTGGATACTTCGCCTGCGGGCCGTGGTTGAGGTCGACGTAAGGCTTCACCAGGTCGCGGTTGAGCGTGTTGGCCAGTTGCTTGGCATCGCTGATCTGGATGTCGGTGCGCACCTCGTTGTGCACGCTGGCCGTGTTGCTGCCCAGCCCGGTGGACTGCGCGTCCGTGGTCATGGTCTGGCCCAGCACCGCCTTGCTCACCTGACGGTCCAGCCAGTCGGCCAGGCTGGAGAACACTACCGCGCCACCGTCGCTGGTCTTGGGCAGCTCGGCGAACTGGATCTCCATCGACTTCGGGATGATCGCCGCGGCGTCCGTGCCGATGTTGGCCACCGCCGTGATCAGGGTGTTGATGTCCGCCTGCGTGGCGCCGGCATCGTACTTGCCGATGCGCAGCGGCATGCCGAACACCTCGGCAAACGCCAGCCAGTCCGTCAGCGTGTAGCTCTTGCACATGTAGGCCGCCGCCACCAGGCGCGCCAGGCCGCCGCGCAGCGCCACGCCGGATTTCAGCCGCGGCCGGTGCGTGATGAACTTGAAGGGCGGCAGCGGGCTGCCCATGATGTTGTCGTCGTTGAGCAGCAGCAGCTCGTTCTGGGTGGCGTAGTCGAAGCGGAAGAACCGCGGGTCGCGCCAGGCGTAGGTGGGCATCCACGCCTTGCCGCTGCGGTCCCATACGATCTCGACCGCGCTGTAGCCCTTGCCCAGCGCATCGAGCGCATCGTCCACCATCTCGCCGAACGCCGGCGCGTCGACCAGGTCGCGCACCGCATCGGCCAGCTTCACGTCGGCCGCGCTGTCGCTGGCCGCCTCCACGTTCACAGTAAGGCCGCTCACCGCGCGTTTGCGCGTGCCCAGCACGGCGCTGTAGTGCCAGTCGCGCTCCTCCATCTCCTCGGCCAGCGTCAGGTAATCGCGCGGCCAGCCTTCCTGCGCGTCCAGCAGCACCTGCGCCAGGCGCGTGGGCGTCAGCCCCGGCGCGATCGGCGGGTTGCCCCACACGGTGCGGATGCCGGTGAGCGTGGGGCGCGCGATCTCTTCCTGCAGCACTTCGTACTGCAACGGCTCGCCGTTGGTCCCCACGATCTTGGATGTGACGCGGGACGTGGCCATTACAGGCACCTCTGCGAAGTCTTGAAGCCGGCGGTGAGCCGGATGGTGCGCTCTGGCAGATCCTTGCCCTCCTCGTAGCGCGTGGGCACGGCCTGGTAGGCGTATTCCGAGAACTCCTGCCGGCTGGCGTAATGCATCAGCGCGATAGAGATCGCCGCGTCGCCGTGGCGCTTGCCTTCGGTGCCCGTGCTGCGCTGGTCGGGCACGCGCGCCACGCCGCCGTTCAGCTTCACCAGGCGCAGGTCGCTGGCCACGTCGACGTCGCGCGGAATGGCGATGGTGCCGTCCTCGAACGCCGCCTTGAGCGGCGGCATCTGCAGCCGGTACCAGTTCTCGGTGAACATCACCAGCTCGATGCGCGACCAGCCATACCGCTGCGCCAGGAACTCCGCCACCGCGTTGCAGTTGCCGCGCGCGTCCACCGCCGCCTTCACGAAGCGTGGCAACCGGTCGCACACGTAGTACAGGATCTGCTCCTGCTGCCGGTGCGGCATGTTGCGCAGCTCCAGCATGAAAGGCACGCGCCGCGTCAGATCCTGCTCGATCTGGCCCGGCGTGATCACCGTGAGGTCGCCGGTGCGGCCGAAGTCTTCGCCCAGCACGCTCTGCAGCTTCGGATCCAGCTTGGCCAGTACCGGGCCGACCTTCTCGTCCAGCCACGCTTGGATCACCTGCTTGCGATGCTCGTCCGGCTCGCGTTCGAAGCCCGGCGGGGAGGTGTAGCGCAGCACAGGCGCCACGCACATGCGTTCCTCGATCAGGATGCCGGATAGCCACGTGCCGGAGCCCTGCGACGGGATGACGTCCAGCTCCTCGCTGGCTGCATCGCCATAGGTCTTGCGGATGGCGGCCTTCCAGGCTGCTTCGGTCTCCGGCGTCCAGGCTTTGGCCAGGCGCAGGCAAACGCGCTCGTAGAGCATCTGCAGGCACGCATCCTCGAAAGTGATGCGATGAACGCTGCCCGCGCGTTTGCGAGCGCGAATGTCCTCGATCAGCTGGTTGAACGGGTTGTCGGTGCCGTTGTGCGTGCTGATCACGCGCACCTTGCCGCCCCACATCAGCAGCGCGATGGCCGCCTTCAGCAGTTCGTCCAGGTCGTTGTGGAACGCCGCTTCGTCGATCACCACCACGCCCTGCTTGCCGCGCAGGTTGGCGGGGCGGCTGCTGAGCGCCACGATGCGGAAGCCGGAGGCGAAGCGGATCGTGTAGGTCTTGATCGCCTTCTCGTCGTTGCCGTCCTTGAACAGCTCCTCGCCTTCCTCGATGGCTTCGGCCGCCTGGTCGAACACGCGCGCCCACATGGCGCAGGCCTCGATGAACTCGATGGCCATGTCCATGTTGTAGCCGATGTAGTACACGTTCATGCCGCCGGCGGCGCGTGCGCGCCCGGCGATCAGCACGTCGTCCGCCGCTTCCGCCCAGGTCAGGCCCGTGCGACGGCTCTTCTCGCACACCTTGAAGTCGCTTTGATCGGCCAGCCACGCCTGCTGATAGGGCAGCAGCGCCGCCGGCACTGCGCTGGCGGCAGTGCTGGGCAGATCGCTGCGCAGCTGTTCCTCCAGCGTGGCTGCCAGCGGCTTGCGGGTCAGCACGTCGCTCATTCGGCAATGCCCAGAATTTGCCGCTTGATGGTGTCGGCCGTCGCCGCCGTCATGCCACCAGCCTTCACCACGCTCTTCAGCGCCTCGGCCTGCTCGGCCTGCAGCGTCTCCCGCGCCACCCGCGCGATCTCCTGCCTCTCCTGCATGCTCATCTTGCGCGCCTGCAGAATGGCCCGCGCGCCGCGCGCCAGCTCGCCCACCTGCTTGATCGACACGCCGTCGTCGGCGTTATTGGCCTTCAGCGCGGCATCGGTGGCCAGCGTGGTCACCGCCTGCACCAGCAGCTGGCCGGCGCGGTCGTTGGGATCCTCGCCCAACTCGCTCACCAGTGCGGTGCTGGCCGCCTGGATGTCGCGCATGCGGCCGGCGAGCTCGCCCACCTGCTGGGTATACCGGCCCAACGCGCTGCGGCTGGGCGGCGTCGCCTCGGGAAATCGCTCACGCACTTTCGCGCGGAGCTCGTCCAGAGTGTACCGATCCTGGCGGATCAGCTTCTCCAGGTAGTCGCGCTCCGCGGGCGGCATCCGTTTGATGGTGGAGGGACGCGGCATGGTTACCGCGGCCCGGGCTTGCGCACGCCGGGCACCACCGCCCGGCCGTTGGCCACATCGTCGCCGCGCGAGGTGATCTCCGCCACGCACAGGCCCGGCGCCTCGGTCACATCGTCCAGGCGCAGCAGTCCCTGGTCGCGCAGCCAGTGCAGGTCGGTGGTCACGTCGTCGCGGCTGGCGGCGATGCCCAGGGCGTACAGACCAGCGTGCAGATTGCTGCTGTTCGCACGGTAGCCCGGCTGCTCCGACAGCAGGCGCAGCAGTACCAGGCGCCGATCCTCGCGCACGCGGTCGGCAAAGGTCTTGCTCATCGGTCGTTCTCCAGCAGATGTTCCTGAATCGTGCGCAGCATCTGAGTCATGGTGGCCGTCTGGCCGCTCAAGCCGGCCACGCTCTCCACCACCTCACTGATGCCGCTGCGCAGCTCGCCCAGGTCGCGGTGGGTCGGCGCGTTTTTCACCCATGCCTCAAGGTGGACCAGCCGGTTGTTCATCTTTCGGTCGTCGCTGCCAAGCAACGCCACCCAGATGCCGATCACAAGCAAGCCGATCAGGTTCAGCACCAGCAAGCCGATGATGATGGCGATGGATGCGTCGCTCACCGGCGGTACCCCCTCATGCGTTGTTCGTGATCGTGCGCGCACTGCGCGCAGCGGCTGGTCTTGCCGGCCAGCACGGCGAGCCGCGCCGGCTCGATGGGTTCGTCGCAGTCGATGCACAGCGCATCGATGCCGGCACGTCGCGGTGCATGGCTCTCGGCCACGCGCTGCGCCTGCGCATGGATCGCAAAATCCCGGTCCAGTTGCTCGCGCGCCTGTGCATCGTCCACCACGTCGCTCATGCCACCACCTTCGCGCCGTGGCGTTGCAGCAGCCGGCTGATCTCGCTGGCGCAGGCGGACTTCACATGGGCATGCGTCTTCGCCGCCGTCTTCTCCGCGGCCGTTTCCAGCCTCGCCACGCTGCGTTCCAGGTCGCGCACCTCGCCGCGGTAGCGCTTCAGCATGTCCACCAGGTCTTGTTCCAGGGTCGTCACGGCGCGATACCCGCCGACAGCTTCGCCGCCGTGGCGCGGTCGGCGTTGCACTGCTGCAGCTCGCCGCGCCACGACTCGATCCACAGCAGGGCATCGCTGGCGCATTGCGTGGAGATGCCCAGCCACGTGCACTGCGCGGGCGGCGCGGTGGGCTCGGCCAGCGGTGCGGTCAGCGCGGCCGGCAGCGGCCGATAGGCCGGCACCGGCACCTCAATGACCTGCGGGGGCGTCGGCGGAGCCGGCTTCGGCAGGTGGGTCGAACAGCCGGTGAGCCAGCACAGGGCACACAGGCACGCTATCCAGCGCCATGCAGTCGTGTTCATGGAGAGTCTTCCGATCCTGGTTGATGCGTTGCTGGGTGGCCGCGGCCAGTTGCGTGGTGAGCTGCGCGCGTTCCTTCAGCGCCTGCGCGGCGCGCGCCTGGGCGTCCATCAGCTCCTGCTGCTGCGTGGCCAGCTGCGCTTTGACGGTGCCCAGCGCCTCGCCGGCCTGCTTGGCGCGCTGCTCGGCCTGCGCCTCGGCCTGCTGCGCGGCCAGCACCTTGGGGTTCATGGATTCCACGCCGTGCGAGTCGCCGCGCACGTAGCCCACGCCCAGGCCCAGCGCCAGCGCCGCCGCCAGCGCGCCCACATCCCACGCCAGGTCGCGGATGCTCACGCGCACACCGCACGGCCCGACCAGCCATTCGCGATGTAGGCCGGCTCAAGCACGATCAGAATGCGATGCACGTAGTCGCGGTTCTGCTGCCAAGCGGCCAGCGAGCGGGCGCGATAGTCGGCCGTGTTGCCGAACCACAGCGCCGCCTTGCGCCCGTGCGCGCTGGCCAGCGCCTGCTCGCGGTGCAGCAGCCCCTCGCCGCCGTTGTACGCGCTGAGCGCAAACGCCCAACTGCTGCACTCGCCCAGGCCGGGGTTGCGCTTCAGCAGCCAGTGGTCATACACCGCCGCCGCGCGCGCCGACCATGCTGGATCCCACGGGTCGTAGTCGCCGAGCTGCGGGAACGTCTTCGCCAGCCAGCGTCCGGTGGCTGGCATCACCTGCGCCAGGCCCTCCGCGCCGGAGGGGCTACGCGCATGCGCGTCCCAGCCGGACTCCTGATGCAGCTGCGCCGCCAGCAACGCGGGCGAGCCGTCGACGCCCCATTCGTCGGCCACCGCCTGTTCCACCTGCAGGCGGATGCGGGCGTCGACGTCGGGCACTCGGACGGTGGCGGCGTGAGAGACGTTTGACCACGCCATCAGCCCGAGCATCAGATAGATCACTGCGCGCACCGTCCGATAGGGCGCGTGCGGATCCATTGCCTCGGAGCGCGAACTCGGCAAAAGCCATGCCGTGCTCAACCAGCACACGACGGCGACCGCATAGAGGAGGATGCTCACGGCATCAACCCCGCGGCGATGATCGCCGCCGCCATCAGCGTGGCGCGGCGCGTCTGCGCCATCGCCTTCTCGATGCCGTCCAGCTTGGCCGGGCTGCCGCCCGGTGCCGCGGCGCGGTCGAAGCCGTAACCCAGCGTGGCCGCCAGGCTCAGCTTGCTCACCACCCAAAGGTAGCTGCCGAACTTCGCCGGGTTCAGGAATGCGGCGATCACCGCCAGCAGCAGCAGCGACAGGAGCGCCCATAGCAGCATGCGGCCGCCGTCGTCCACCACGGCCGCAAAGCGCGCATAGGCGGCATGCAAACGGTCTTTCAGGGTCATCGCCGGCTCCGCAAAAAGGGAGCCGGCGCGGTGCCCGTTGGGGAGACAAACACCGCGCCGGCAGTGGCGCACGAGGCGGCGCGCCACGCGGACAGGCTACGGATGCAGGGTTGGGTGAATCAGGCTGAAGCGCTTCAGCGGGCGGCGGACTGGAACAGGTCCGGTTCGGAGTCGTCGCCCGCGCAGGCGCGGGCCAGTATGTTGAACACCTGACGTTGCGTCAGGCCATAGGTCAACGCCAGCGACGCCGTGGATTCGCCGGCGCGATGCCGAGAAACGATATGGCGATCCCGCGCGGCGCGCAAGGCGGCGGCCGCGCGATCGATGTGCATGTAGTCGCGCGGGTATGCGCCCACCAGCTGCAGCATCGCCTCGATGCCCAGCAGCCGTGCCAGCCAGTGATCCGTGGTGGCCACGTCGGGCACATAGATGCTGGTGCCGCCGCGTGCCTCCACCAGCCGCAGCGTGGCCGGCAACCCGATCAGCTCCGCCAGCTGCGCGAGGCGCGGCGGCAGATCATCGGCAACGACGCTGTCGAACGTGGCGGTCATGACTTGGCTTTCAGCCCCAGCGCCAGCAGGCGCCGCTGCGCCTCGGCCGCGTCGATCAGCCCCAGCTGCGCGTCGCTGCGGATCCGGCCGATGGCCTCCTGCAGCGCCAGGCGCTCGGCGGCGGCGCCGGCATCGCCGCCGCGGCTGTCCAGGTGGCGACCGGCGCGCTTGTCGTCATGCGCCTTGCGCTCGGCCGCCGCGTCCACCTGGTCGGCGATGCCGTACACCACGGCGCGCAGGTAGTGGTGATTCGCCAGCGGGAGCGTCAGGCGATCCATCTGCTGCAGCAGCTGCTCGATGCCCTGCGCCCACATCGCCGGCGTCGCCGGCCGGCGCACGCCGCCGCGCTCGTCGCGGCACACCGTGCCCTCGCGCACCAGGCCATCCAGCTCGGCCACCAGCTTCGCCGCTCGCGCCGTGCGCAGCCCCTGCTTGGCCGGCTTGAACAGCCGCAGGTACGCCAGCACCGCGCGTCCCAGCACCGGCTCCATCTCCGCCAGCAGCGCGGCAAGGCGCTTGCCGTCGACTTCCAGGAAGCCGGCGGCGATGGGGAACGGTTCGTGGCAGGAGGGACAAGTAACGTGCATCAGCGCTTGATCTCCCCGGTGACGATGAATCCCCACTGCGGCTCGTAATCGCCCGGCAAGATGCTGAGCATGAAGATCACCAACGACATAAACACTTCGGCCGCACCGAACCACCATGCGGGTACGCCGTTACGCTCGCAGACGTTCATGCCCTCGGCGCCATCCTCGGCCAGGTATACGGGGCAAAAGGCGAACCAGCCGATATGGGTAAAGTCGCGGTGGATCTCTTCCGCGGATAGCGGGTGCAGGATGCTCATCAGATCTCCAGCCTCATTTGACCCGCGGCTTCCAGTTCCGCTTTCGTCGGCACGTCGGGCTCGTCATCGTTGTGGGTGTTGCAGTGCTCGTCGGCGTCCAACTCGTCGTAGAACTCGGCATGGCACACGGAGCAATAGAAAATCTCGGAGATCTCCGGCGGACAGCAACCGCGCGCGTCCGACTCTTCCTCGTGGATCTCGCCGCATTCGTCGCAGCGGTATTTGACATGGATGGTGGCCATCACTTCCCCCTTCGCCGATTCGCACTGATCTGCAGCGCCGCCACCAGCTTGTGCAGCTGGTCGGCGCGCAACCACTCCACCCGCTGCACACGGAACATCCGCTTGGCCGTGCCGTGCGCGTAGTTCCAGCTTTTGCACGTCTCGGCCAGGATCGCGCCCACCTTGGCCACCATGCCGGCGATCTCCTCGCGCACGTTGTGCGGGGCATCGGGCAGGTTCACCGCGTTGCGCATGTGCTGCTGGCCCTGGCCGGCGAGGCGGCGTAGCTCGTCCAGCACCGTGGCGCGGCCGAGCGCATTGAGCTTGCCCGCACTGTCCACGCCGGCAACGCGCTGCAGGAGCGCCACATAGGTCTCGCGATCGAGGTGCAGCTGCTTGGCCGCCATCACGTGGATGGCGGCCAGTTGCTTGTTGCGTCGGTCGGAGGCTTGCATCATCGTCGTCACGCTCATTTCGCTTTCCGGTTCTCGCCTTCATGGTGGCGTTGCTGACAACGGCCACCGGCCCTTGCAAATGCGCGCCACCGGAACGCGGCGGCGCGCGACAAGTCCCACACCTGCATCAGCTCCCATACGCTCGGCACCACGCGCTGCGTGCCGAGCCAGTAGGCGATTTCCGACGGCGTGCCGCGGGGCATGCTCACGCCGCCGCGCTCTCGGCATCCGCTGCATGCCATTCGCTGGCCTGCGCTGCCCAGGCCTGCCAGGCCGACAACTGCAACGTGCGCACGGCCAGCTTTCCGGGCCAGCTGTAGATCACGCGATCGCCGATGCGCTTCTCCACTTCGCGGGTCTCGTCATGGCTGGTAACGCTGTCACCGAACTGCGGATCGATGCGTGGGTCGCGTGGAATCATGGTCAAGCCCTCAGAACAAGCTGGCGGTGTGCCAACCGATGATGGAAATGGCGCCGTCTCATCGCGGCGTTCAGCCACGGATAGCGACGATGAATGGATTGCCCCAGCCGGAAGCTGTGGGCATGCCGAAGGTGGCCGGCGTAGCTGGCAGCTATGGATTGAATTTGATGCAGCTCTTCGGGGGATGCATGCAGATCGCGGCCCCGTACGTGCTTTCGCTCCCAATTAGCCAGTGCGGCGCGGGCATGTGCCACGACACGGCGGCGTACCAGCGTGTGGGTTGGCCGCACTACGTAACCAAGGAAGTCGATGCCATCGGTGAGTGGCCGCAGGCGCACGTCATCCTTCAGCGCCAGGCGAAGTTCACGCTGCAGGAAGTCGGCGATTCGACGCTGCCAGTCGGCCAGAACCTCGCGGTCGTGGTGGACAAGCACGAAGTCGTCGACGTAGCGCACATATCGCTTCGCCCGCAGGACGTGCTTCACGAACTGGTCGAGGCGGTCGAGGTAGATGTTGGCGAACAGCTGCGAGCTGAGGTTTCCGATCGGCAGGCCGCAACCCGGCGCGGCGTTGGCAAGCCGCTTGTGCGCCGGCACCAGGGCGAACTCTTCGGGTGTGCCGCGCAACTTCACCCCGGCGTCCAGCGGTGGCCGGCGCAGCAGGGCATGCGTGGCGCGCTGCATGGGCAGTGGTACCGCATGCCGCGCCAGCACCGGCTTCAGGATGCGCCACAGCGTGGGCCGGTGGATCGAGTTGAAGAAGTTGCGGATGTCGAGCTGCAGGTAATACCCGCCGCCTTGGCCGCTGTGCACCTGTCGGACGAATTGCTGCACGCGGCGCACGGCGGCATGGCTGCCCCGGCCGCGGCGGTTGGCGTAACTATCCGTGATGAACCGCGGCTCCCAGATCGTTTCCAGGCGCGGTACGAGCCAGTGGTGCACCACGCGGTCGGCGAAATCCGGCGCGTGGATCTCGCGCGCCTTCGGCCGCGTAGCTACAAAACACACGCTGGAACGCGGTTGCCATGTGCCACCCTGCAGATCGCGCTGCAGCTGCAGCAGGCCATCTGCCCATCGGGCATCGAACGCGAGCTGGTTGCGGCTCGGCTGCTTGCCACGGCGCGCCATGCGCCAGGCGTCGTGAAGCGCGCGAAGCGAAACCGCCTCGGCGCCCGTCCCCTGATACTCACCGGCCGACACGACACGCACCGCCCGCACGCAGGCCTTGTTGTTGCGGTCGTTGTTGTTGGCGTTGCCGTTGTTGAAGTTGACGATCCACGCGCAGGACGGCGCCCACGCTTCCCCGCGAACTTGCGACCTGGGCGAACAGTCCAGCCTGGAGTTGCGCGCCTTCGTCATGGGTTGGCCCCTTGGAATGAGGCGCCGCGGGTACTCAGTATCTGGGCACGCTCCGGCGCGGCTTCGCGCGCCGGATTCTGGCCCTTGGGGATTTGCTGCTGCCGCCACCAGCCGCCAGCCTGACGGCCGAGTTCCTCGGCCAGCCGGATCAGCATCTCGAACTGGTTGAAGCTCTTGAACGCACGGATCTGGCTGCCCATCTGCAGGCTCAGTTTGATCTCGTCGATCGCCCAGCGAAGCTGGTCGACCCAGTGAGCCTGCCGCTGCCTGTCCCGCCATGCGCGATGGCACACGCGCACCACCGTCATGGCCTGCTGCCGCAGGTCGATGCCGATGGTGTATTTGTGATATCGCGCGAAGCCGCGAACCGCCTGCTCGATCTCGCGGAGCAGGCGTTCGGCGGTCCTCACGATGGGCGGCAGCGAATGGTTCATGGGTTCAAAGAGGCAGAGTTACTGACCGGCCGACACGACACGCACCGCCCGCACGCAGGCCCTGTAGTCGCGGTCGCTGTGGTAGGCGCTGCCGTAGTAGAAGTAGACGAGCCACGCGCAGGACGGCGCCCACGCACTGTCCGTACTGGTCCAGTACCAATCGTTCTCGGTGTCCGGGAAGGCCTCCACGTCGATCGCCGGGCGCAAGCGCGAGCGGTCGGCCAGCAGGAAAAGCTCCTCAACGGTCGGCAGCCGCCAGTCCTTGTGGCCGGCCACATCGAGCTTCTTCGCCGCCGCAGTGGCCTTCTTGTGGGTCTTGCCCTTCGCGACGGTGGCCTTGGTCCACATCAGGCCAGTCAGGGTGTCGGTGACGGTGCCGTCACCGTTGTCGGTGAATCGCTTCATGGTGTGCTCCTGAAAGAGGTCAAAAAGGCCAATTACTGACCGGCCGACACGACACGCACCGCCCGCACGCAGGCCTGGCTGAGGCGGTCGCTGAGGTCGGCGTAGCCGCTGTAGAAGTAGACGAGCCACGCGCAGGACGGCGCCCACGCGCACGGCGTGCTGGTCCAGTACCAGGTGCTCTTCGTGTCGGGGAACCGCGCGGAGTCGATGGCCGGATCGTGACGCGTGAGGTCGAGGATCGATTCCAGCTCCATGCGCGTCGGCAGGCGCCAGCCCTCGCCGAGGGCGGCACAGGCTTTCTCGGCGGCGGCGTAGTCCACGGACTTGCCGTCGCAGAGGGTGCCGCTCCATTCGAGCTTCGGTGCGGTTGCTGTCGTGGCATCTGCCATTGCGATGTCGGCGGCAGGCCGGTCGATGCCGATGGCGACGGTGCCATCCGGTTTGATCTGGAGAGTGAGCATCAGGCGACCTCCTCCAGCTCGGTATCCCAGGGCTGCACCACGAAATCCTCGGTCTGGCGCACGCTGATGCCCTTCACGCCTGCGACGGCTTCCGGGTCGGCGAGGATGGCGTCCTTGTTGACCTCTTCCTTCACGCGCACGAAGCGGTCGAGCTTGAGCGCCTTGAGTGCGTCAAGCACCGCGTCCGCGCCGCGCAGCACCACGGATGGCGGCCGCAGGCGCCACTTGACCTCACCGCTGGCGAAAGCATGCGTCTTGACCTTGCCGCCCTTGGTGATCTCGTCGCGGTGCGCCTCGCAATACAGGTGCACGCCCTTGGTGAGTTGGCCGATCACGTCGGCGTGCGGCTTGGCCTCGGCCTCGAATCGCTCGCGAATGCGGCTCAACTCGTCGTTCATCGCGGCTTGGATGCGGTCGCGTTCGCGCTGGTGCGCGCCGATCATGGCGATGGCGCTGGTCACGTCCTCGCGCGTCTGCGGCACGGGGTGTTGCACGGCGTCGGTCTTGACGCGTGTCTTACTGGTGGCCATTGGTGGGCTCCTTGTCTTGCTGCGTCTCGAACGCGGCGCGATGGATGTCATGGGTGATATCGCGGAAACGCTCGCCCAGCCAGGGCGGCAATTCGTCATCGAGCTCTGGCCGGTGAACGCAGCGCGCCAGGACAGGCGGGAGAATGTCCATCAGGCCGCTCCCTGTTCGGTCACGCCGCGCACCGTGCGCACCGTCCACTCCACGCGGCAGCCCTTCACCATCGCCACCATCACGTGCTCGCGCTGGTTGCTGCCCACCGGGTGGGTCTTGTGCAGCGCGCCGCGCACGAAGCGGGGCGGCTCGCCGTCCAGGGTGATCACCGGCCGCGCGTTGCGGATCTCGATGCCGATCACGGTGGCGCCGGCCTGGTCGAGGAACACAAGCGCCTCCAGCGCGTTGCCCGTGGCCACGCGCAGCAGTTCATTCATGGGATTCATCGCTTTTCTCCAGCGGCAGCCCGAGCTGCCCGCGTAGATCCGGCAACGACACGCGCTTCATGGCGCTGATCTGCCGGAGGGTTGTCATGGATCGCGCCAGCAGGAATTCGCAGCAGCGCGTCAGTTCGGTGCTATCGGCGGCGATGTAGTAGCCATGCGTGGGCTCGGCGCAGACGGCGTGGCCGGCCATGCGAAGGGCGACGATGATGTCCCTCAGCTGCCGTTCGGCCGCTGCGCTGCGTCGCCCGAGGATGGCCAGCACCAGCTCGTCGGCGGCTTGCCCGTTGGCCGCTCCCACGCGCAGTGCCGCACGCACCGCATCGGGCGTCAGTTCCTGCGTGTAGAGGTCGGCCTGGTGCATGGCGTTACCGCTTCAGCGCCTGGCGCAGCACGTCCACCACCTGGGCGCCATCCAGCACGGTCACCTTCTGCTCGGTGCTGTCGAACAGGCCCAGGCGCAGGCCGAGGGCGCCCGACGACACCTTGAGCAGCTTGTGTCCCGGCTGCTCGTAGAGCACCTCGGAGCCGTGCAGCATCACGCGCGCGGCCTCGCCGATCAGCGCGTAGGGTTCGTTCCTTAGGCTCATACGGTGCCTCCCAGCTCGGCCGCGGCGGCGCGCACGTCTTCGCAGCACACGGCGCGCCCTTCGGCCGCGGCGTTCATTGCCGCGAGCCGCAGCGTCTTGGTGAGCGTGCGCAGCGCACCGGCACCGCGCGCCACCTGCAGCAACGTGGAATGGCACTTCGCGTCGAGTACTCCCCACGCCTTCACCAGGCCAAGCACGTCGGCCTCGGTGCTCTGGCGCAGCGCCAGGCGCTTGCCCACGCGGCTGAAGAGTCGGTCCAGCCGCTCCGCGCCCCGGCCGCCGGCCATGCGGCTGAATACGCCCTCGTTGCCTACCAGGGCGACGGCAATGCCGGTGGCATCGTGGATCTGGCGGATCTCCTCCAGCGCCTGCACACCCAGGTGCTGCGCTTCGTCGATCAGCAGCAGCCCATTGGTGCCGCGCACCTTCCTGCGGATGCGCTTGCTCATCTCGCGCGCGCCTCCCTCGGTGCCCAGCGACAGCTCCTCGCAGATCTCCTGCAGAGCCGTCACCAGCCCGCTGGAGCTCTCGGTCATGGTGACCAGCCACACATTGGGGTTGCTGGCCTGGTAGTGCATGCACGCGCTGGTCTTGCCCAGGCCAGCGCCACCGTAGATGGCGCCGATGTCGCCGGCCATCTGTACGTAGGCCAGCGCGCTCAGCACGCGGGTGGCGGTGGGTAGCGCCTGGAAGTTCGGCGCCTTCGGCATCAGGCTGCCGGCGGCGCGCCGCGCCTTGTCCGCTTCCTCCCACAGCTTGAGCTTGGTGTCGATGTTCTCGTTGTCGCCGGCGTATTTGCTGGCCAGCCACTGGTTGAGGGTGGCCGCGCTGATGCCGGCCTCTTTCGACAGCGCGGACTGCGACAGCTTCTTGTCGGTGTCCAGCCGCTCGCGGATGCGCTCGCGCAGTTCCGCGTCGCCCTGATAGATTCCTGCCCCGGATGCTTCGTTGCTCATTGTTCGCCTCGTTCAGTGGGTGGTGCGGTGTCCAGCCGCGCGCGGTGTTGCTGCACCGCGCGCGGCGCTTTCAAAAACTGTCTTTGCGCATGCGATCCATGTAGGCCAGCGCGGCCTTGTCGAGTGCGGTCAGGCCGCCGTCGGTGCCGGTGGCGCGCTGCGCGTCGCGCGCGGGGTCGGCCGGCTTCTGGAAGTGCGCATGCACCACGTTGCCGCTGCTCTTGCGCTTGCCTTTCGGCGCCGCGGGCTGGTGTGTGGCCTGCTGGTAGAGCTTGTCGCGCTCGTGCTGGTCCAGACGCACGGTTTCGGCGGCGCGTTTCTTGTTGAGCTTGATCAAGCGCTGGCGCAGCTTGTTGTCTTCGCGGCCCGCGTCGCGGTCGTTGTAGGCGCGGCCCGCCAGGTGGTCGGCATGGAACAGGTAGCGGCCGTCGAGCGTGTACAGGTGGATGCCGGCGCTCAGGTTCTCGGGGTCGAAGTGCGCTACCAGCTCGCGGCCCGCATAGCGCGCCAGCGATTCGCACCAGTAGCGATTCTTGTCGTATTGGCTGCGGCCGGCCTTGATCCACACGGTGCCGTGATCGCGGTCGACCTTCACCGCTTCGCGGCTCATCAGCAGCATGCGGCGCTGGCTTTCGGCGAGCACGCGCGGCGCGCGTTCGGCTGCAGCGTTTTCCCAGGCCTGGTCGAAACTCAGCACGCCGCGGCATTCCGCCGTGCGGCGCTCGCTGCGCGCGTTGAATCGCGCCACCTCGAAGGTAATCACCTCGCGCAATTCCTGCACAGGAATCGCGGTGGTCTTGTTGTAGCCGCGATTGAGCAGCTGCGGATTATTAGCCACCTCGCTGTGCAGGCCGCCGATACCGAAGCCGCGTTCAATGGGCTTGGAGCCCGGATTACCGGTTTCCTTGTCCGGATTGGTGAAATGCGGCTCCATGCCAAGCATCAGCAAAAGGCCGAGACCATCGGCGGCTTTCGCCAGGTGCCGGTGGCGGCCCTTGGCGCCGGCCGTCATTTCCTTGTTGGCGGCCACGCGGGTGTTATCGATCCACACGTGCGCCGGTGCGCATACGCCGGTCAGGTCATAGGTGGCCAGGCGGAACAGGTCGGTGTTTTCGGTCTTGCCCAGGCGCCACGCCAACACGCGGTTGGTACGCAGGTCTTGCCAGAACCACGCGGTGGCGGTGTTGAGGATCTCGCCGTCCTCGAACTTCACCCACAGCTTGTCGAATTTCAGGCCGTCGCCGTTCACCGCCTCGCCAGCGCCGAACACGCTGCGGTCGCGCTGCTGCACCGGCGTGCGGTGCGCGGCGGCTTCCGGCCCGAGGCGCAGCAGCGTGGCCACGTGCGGATCGATCTCGCGCTCGATGCGGCGCTGCAGGGTCTTGTCGCTGGGGATGGCCCAGCCCTTGGCGGAAGCGATCTCCTGCAGGCGGCGGTACGTTTCCGCGTGCGTGGGCTGCCGGCGTGTGAGCCAGTAGCTCTTGTACCACTCCCATGCCAGCGGGTCGCACGGTGCCTCGGCGGTGCGGCCCACGTAGCTCGGCAGCAGCAGCGCCAGCCAATCCGCGCGCGGCGCCCCATCCACCATCGCCTGCCAGCGAGCCAGCGTGGCCGTGCTGGCGCCTTTCACCGACTGCTGTTGCAGCTGTGCCGCCACCAGCGCGCGCGCCTGCATCACGGTGGCGCCGGTGCCGCACAGCGCCTCGATGCCCAGCACCGCATGCAGCCGCGTGTTCGCTTCGTCCTTGCGCGCCTGGCTGGCGTTCTCCAGCGCCTGCCGCGCCGACGCCAGGCTGTCCGGCGTGTGCCGCGCCTGCACCAGCTGCTCCACCGCCCCCTGCATGCCCAGCGCGTGCAGGCTGCCGCGTTCGCGCATCAGCAGCGCGGCCTGAGTCGCCGCAGGGAGGCTGGTGAAGGCGTATTCGCGGCCACCGCCTTGCGCCGCACGCAGACGCGATGTCCAGACCTCGCGCTGAGCGCGGGCATTGACGTTGCGGCTGGTGGTCGGCATACCGGCCACGCCGGCCAGGGCCGTGGCGGCATACCAGCGTTTTTCGATGTCCGATCCGTCAGCCATTGGCGCCTCCGATCCGGGCGCGAGCGTCACGCAACCGTTCCCACACCACGCTCCGCGCAGAACCGGTGCGCATATTGCCTATCAGGGGGCTGTAGATTTCCCAAACCGCATTTTCTGCCTTGATCAGCTCTGCGAACGCGACTCGCGCATTGAGCAGCTCCTGGCTGATCTGCCACAGTTCCGCCTTCTGCTCCAAGTACTGGCAGGTATCGGCCATGTGGTTCAACGCGCCGACGGCGCGTTGCATCGCGGCGTCGATATCCATCACCGCACCCTCCGCCGCAGATCCTGCAGTTCGCGCAACCGCGTGTTGGTCTGCTCGCGCTCCTGCATCAAGCGCCCGATCTCAGCGTCCAGCGTCTCCGCACCCACCACCAGGCGCCCACCGTGGACACTGGCATGCCAGCTGGCCAGCGGCGTACTGCAACAGACCACCTCCAACACGGGCGCCACCCACAGCGGAACGTTGAACTCCTCGCGGGAGATCGCGGTATAGCCATTGAGCATGTTGAACGTCACGTCACGACCGGCCAGGCGGCTCGCGCGTGCCGCCACTTCGTAGCGATCCATGCCGGCGCGGTGTGCCTCGGCCAGCATGGTGCTGACCAGCTCAGATACCGTGGTGCGAAAATCCATCGCCCCCGGTACCTGCGCCTGCGGCTGGGGAATGGCGAACATGTCGCCCGTGCCGCTCCCCTTCACGGCGCGGCGGCTCATGCGGGCCACCGCGTGCATGGCGAAAGTTGCACGGTCCCATCAGGGAAGGTGACCTCGCATGCATGCCCATGCGAGCGCCGCGACGCGGCTCCCGACTCCCGTGCTGCCGGGGTTTTCGCGTACGCTGGCGCGGGGCACTGGCCGGCTGATCCCCACCCGTTTGCGCGGGCCACGCTGCAATAGATAGCGGCCATGTCTAGGCCGCTTGGCGCGCTTGCGTATTGCGGCCAATGGATGGGGTGCTAGGCTCTTCTTCGGGCAGCTTCAGGCCCAGCGCCACCGCGATTTCGTGGGCACGGCCGTAATGGGCCTTGTCCTTCCCGTTGAGCACGCGATAGACCGCCTCCCGGCTATAGCCGCGTGCGGCGGCCCACTGGGTCAGCGTCTGACCTCGCTGGCGCATCTGCTGACGAACCTGATCGGCGCCGCCATCCTCATCGAGCTGGGCGACGACGAACTGGACGAAGTGTTTAAGCTGGTCTCCACCTGGCTGTGAACGCCCTTCAAAGACGCTTGAAGCCGGCGCTATGGCCGGCTTCAATTCTCAATCCTAGTGTCCGAAGCGTGCTTTTCGGCCCCAATTTCGCAAACCATGTCTGGCCGCTCACTGCATGGGCATCAGCCGGCATCTCAATTCGGGATCATCCCGCTTTTTCCATCGCCATCAGCTGTGCAATGACGCGTTCCTTCTCCAGGTGCAACCGACCGAGCTCGATCAGCAACTCGTCGCGGGTGCGCCGCGGGTTGGCCTTGATCGCAGCCGTGCGTGCGCGGGCATCGCCGAGGCTCGAATCCGCGGCCCGCAACGCCGTACTGTGGCGGTGTATCGCGCTGCGGCTCACGGCGTAGCCTTCCGACTGCAGCCACGCTGCCTGCTCGTCGAAGTTGCCATAGACGCTGTCCCGCAGCCGCTTGTCGAGGCTATCCTGCAGTTCGCGTGGCAGCTTTGTGATCGCGGATCGGCGCGCCATCGTCTTTTCTCCGGTCATTTCGGGATTTTTCATTTATCCCGCTATGTTCCCTGGTTGTCAACGGTGGGCGTCCCACGAAATCCCGCGCTTTCGCACCCAATCCCATATCCTCAAACCATGTGTCCCCTCACAGCCCAGCGTGTGACACACGCTCCGCCCGTACCCTCTCCCGCCCTTCGGGCACCCTCTCCCAGCGGGAGAGGGGATGAATTCCAAGCCGGGGTAAACTGGCCGTCCTGCCTCCCAAGCCTCCGCCCATGCCCGAAATCCGCGCCATCGTCACCGACATCGAGGGCACCACCAGCTCGATCAGCTTCGTCAAGGACGTGCTGTTCCCCTACGCGCGCAAGCGCTTGCCCGCCTTCATCGAAACCCACGCCGATCGACCCGAGGTGCAGCACTGGCTGCACGAGGCCGCGAAGGAGGCTGGCTACATCGAGGCCAGCCGGCAGGAAGTGATCGAACTGCTGCTGCGCTGGATAGCCGAGGATCGCAAGTCCACCGCGCTGAAGGCGCTGCAGGGCATGATCTGGAAGGAAGGCTACGAGGCCGGCGACTACAGCGCCCATGTCTATCCCGAGGTGGCTGCGCGGCTGCGCGCATGGCGTGCCGAAGGGCTGCGCCTGTACGTGTATTCCTCCGGCTCGGTGCCGGCGCAGCAGCTGTTCTTCGGCTACAGCGATGCGGGCGACCTCACACCGCTGTTCGCCGGCTACTTCGACACCGAGACCGGCCCCAAGCGCGAGTCGGCTTCCTACGAAAAGATCGCCGCGGCGATCGGCGAGCAGCCCGCGCACATCCTGTTCCTGTCCGACATCGTCGAGGAGCTGGACGCCGCGCGGGCCGCGGGCTTCCAGACCGGTTGGCTGCTGCGCCCGCCGCAGGCGCTGCCGGCGCAAGCGCGTCATCCCGCCTACGCCGATTTCGACGCAGTCACGCCCTGACCCCTTGCCGAGTCTCCGCATCATGCGCACCGTACTCATCGCCCTGTTCGCCTTTGCCGCCGGCGTGCTGCTGATGCTGTGGCTGCCCGGCCATGCGCCTGCGCCGGCCGCCGTTGGCACGAGCGTCGCGACAGCCACAACCGCCAACCCCGCCACAGCCAGCTCCGTCGCCGACAGTGGCGACGACAGCGACGGTGGCGCCGACTGGCCGAACCAGGGCCCCACGCCGGAACAGGTGCTCTACACCCAGCCGCAAATGCTGCACGACGCTCTGACGAAGCTCGGTCCGCGCCTGCCCGGCAAGCCCAACCTCTACCTGGTCGCCTTCGCCGGCGACGGCAGCGAGGACGTGTTCCGCAACGAGGCCGAATACGCCGCCCGGATGTTCCGCCAGCGCTTCGGCGCCAGCGCGCACGCACTGGTGCTGGAGAACAACCCCGCCTCGCTCGCCGCGCATCCGCTGGCCGACTGGAGCAACCTGGAAGGCGCGCTGGACGGCCTCGCCAAGGTGATGCAGCCCGACGACATCCTGATGCTCTACATGGCCAGCCACGGCAGCGAGGATCACGAATTGCTGGTGGACATGGACCCGCTGCCGCTGGACCAGATCGGCGCACAGGACCTCGCCGACATCCTCAAGGAGCATCCGTTCAGGTGGAAGGTGGTGGTGGTCAACGCCTGCTACTCCGGCGGCTTCATCCCGCCGCTCGCAGGCGACGGCACCCTGGTGCTCACCGCCGCGCGCAGCGACCGCAGCTCCTTCGGCTGCGGCAGCGAATCCGAACTCACCTATTTCGGCCATGCCTGGCTGGTCGACGCGCTGAACCGCACCGACGACTTCGTCGATGCCTTCGCCCAGGCCAAGGCCGAGATCGCGCAGTGGGAACAGCGCGACAAGCTCACGCCCTCGGAGCCGCAGAGCTACGTCGGCAAGGGCATCGAGGCGCAACTCGATGCGTGGCGCAAGGGCATCACGGCTGGACCGGCGGTGCCGTTTGCGCCGGCAGCACCCGCGCCCGCCACCAGCGCAGCCACAATGACACGCTGAAATCCACGATCAGCGTTCGGCGTGCCGCTTCGCCAGCACGGCCACCGCATCGGCCAGCGACAGTCCGCGCGCACGCAGCAGCACGGTGAGATGGAACACGAGGTCCGCCGCCTCGCCCAGCAGTTCCTCGTCGCCCTGCGCCACGGCGGCGAGCGCGCTCTCCACGCCCTCCTCACCCACCTTTTGCGCGATGCGCCGCGTACCGGCCTCGAACAGCTTCGTGGTGTAGCTGCCTTGCGGGCGCTCGACATGGCGCTGCGCCACCAGCGCGTCGAGTTCGGCAAGAAAACCGAGCGGCGGGCGCACGTCCTCGCCGAAGCAGCTGGACATGCCCAGGTGGCAGGTCGGCCCGTGCGGCTCGGCTTGCACCAGCAAGGTGTCGGCATCGCAGTCGACGCGGATGGATTTCAGCACCAGCACATGGCCCGAGCTTTCGCCCTTCATCCACAGCCGCCGCTTGCTGCGGCTCCAGAACGTGACCTTGCCGCTGCGCTGCGTCTCGGCCAGCGCCTCGGTATTCATGTAGCCAAGCATCAGCACCTCGCCGGTCAGCCAATGCTGCACGACGGCGGGCAGCAAGCCGTCGCCCTTGGGCCAGTCGAGGCGGGAAAAATCGACATTCAGGTCGGACATGGGGCAACTCTTTGACAGGAATGAGTGGAGAGAAGTGAGGGGTGAGAGAGAGCAAAAGCGAGAGGTCGCACGCAGGCGCGCCTCCCCTCGCTTCTCACTCCTCTTCACTCACTTCTCACCCGTACACCTTCGGCATGCAGGTAACGCTTGAGTGCGGGAATCGCGATCGCGCCGGAGTGGAACACGCTGGCGGCCAGCGCGCCATCCACGTCGGCCGCGACGAAGGCATCGCGGAAATGTGCCGGCTCGCCCGCGCCACCGGAAGCGATCAGCGGCACCTGGCAGACTGTGCGTACGGCCTTGAGCTGTTCGAGGTCGTAACCCAGGCGCACGCCATCGCTGCCCATGCAGTTGAGCACGATCTCGCCCGCACCGCGCCGCTGCACTTCGACTACCCAGTCCAACGTGCGGCGCGGCAGCGCGCGGGTCTTCGATGGATCGCCGGTGTACTGGCGCACGCGCCATTCGCCGTCGGCATCGCGCAGCGAATCCACGCCTACCACCACGCACTGCACGCCGAAGGCGGCAGCCAGCTCGTCGATCAGCTGCGGCCGTTCCAGCGCCGGCGAGTTCACCGATACCTTGTCCGCGCCCGCGTGCAGCACCACGCGTGCCTCGTCCACCGAACGGATGCCGCCGGCCACGCAGAACGGGATGTCGATCGCCCGCGCCACCTTCTCCACCCAGCCGCGATCCACGCTGCGTCCTTCAGGGCTGGCGGTGATGTCGTAGAACACCAGCTCGTCCGCGCCCTCGTCGCGATAGCGCAGGGCCAACTCGACAATCTCGCCCATCGCCACGTGGTTGCGGAAACGCACGCCCTTGACCACCTGGCCGTCGCGCACGTCGAGGCAGGGAATGATGCGGCGGCTCAGCATTGCGCCTCCTCCGCCGCGCGGCGGTCTCCCTCCCCTGCATGCAGGGGGAGGAGACCAGTACGCAAGGTCGTCGCCAAATTCATGCAGCCAGCGCCTCCGCCACGGTGAAGCGCCCTTCCAGCAAGGCTCGGCCAAGAATCACGCCTTGCGCACCTGCCTCGCGCGCGGCACGTATGTCCTCCAGCGAACGCACACCGCCCGAGGCCTGCACCGCCAGCTGCGGCACGGCGTCGGCAAGATGCCGATACAGGTCGAGGTTGAAGCCGGCCAGCATGCCGTCGCGATCGATATCGGTGCACAGCAGATGGCGTGCGCCGCGCGCGGCATACCACGGCGCCAGTTCGTCCAGGGTACGCGTTTCGGTTTCGGTCCAGCCTGCACTGGGCAGGCTCCAGCGGCCGTCGATGCGACGGGTGTCGAGGGCCAGCGTGATGCGTCCGGCCCCGAATTCGCGCAGCCAGCCGGCCACGCGCTCGGGCTCGCGGATCGCCACGCTGCCCACCACCACGCGAGTGACGCCGGCATCGAACAGCCGACGCAGGTCGGCATCCTCGCGCACGCCGCCGCCTGCCTGCACCTGCATGCCGTCCCTGGCGATCGTTTCGATCACCGCGAGGTTGTCCAGCTGGCCGGAGCGCGCGCCATCGAGATCGACCAGGTGCAGCCAGCGTGCGCCGGCCCCGGCGTAGCGCTGCGCCAGCGCACGCGGATCGTCCGCATAGGTGGTCTGCTGCGCGTAGTCGCCCTGCTTCAGGCGCACCACGCGGCCGCCGCGCAGGTCGATCGCGGGGATGATCTCGAAGTTCATAGGTTCAGGAAGTTCTGGAGCAGCTTCGCGCCGACCGCGGCGGAGCGCTCGGGGTGGAACTGCATGCCGTGGAAGTTGGCGCGCGCGACCACGGCGGAAAACGCCCCGCCATAATCCGCCGTCGCCAGCGTCCACTCGCCCGCCGGCACCGCATAACTGTGCACGAAATACGCCTGTTCGCCTTCGTCCAGGCCAGCCAGCAGCGGGTGTTCGCGCTGCACCGACAAGCTGTTCCAGCCCATGTGCGGCACGCGCAGGCCGGGATGCTCGGTGAAGCGACGCACCTCCGCCGGAATCAGGCCGAGGCACTCGGTATCGCCTTCCTCCGAATGCGTGCACAGCAGCTGCATGCCCAGGCACACGCCCAGCACCGGCCGGGTCAGCGAGCGCAGCAGTTCGACCAGGCCCAGCTCGCGCAGGCGCGCCATGCCCGGCCCGGCCGCGCCCACGCCGGGCAGGATCACCTTGTCGGCGGCGCGGATCGCCGCGGCATCCGAGGTCAGCGACGCGTCCACACCCAGGCGCTGCAGGGCATAGCGCACCGAGCCGATATTGGTGCCGCCCGCATCGACCAGCACGACGCTCATTGCAGCGTGCCCTTGGTGCTGGGCAGCTCGTCGCCCTCGCGGCGGATCGCCTGGCGCAGCGTGCGTGCCACCACCTTGAAGCAGGCCTCGACCATGTGGTGCGCGTTCTCGCCGCACACCGCGAGGTGCAGGTTCGCACCCAGCGTCTCGCACAGCGAACGGAAGAAATGCGGTACCAGCTCGGTGGGCACCTCGCCCACGCGCTCGCGCGGAAAGCTTCCTTCGAACACGAAGTACGGACGGCCGGACAGGTCCAGCCGCGCGTCCGCCGCGCTCTCGTCCATCGGCAGCGAGAAGCCGTAGCGGGCGATGCCGCGCTTGTCGCCCAGCGCCTGCTTCAGCGCTTGGCCCAGTGCCAGCGCGCAGTCCTCGATGGTGTGGTGCTCGTCGATATGGGTGTCGCCCTCGCAGGCCAGCTCCAGCGCGAAGCCGCCGTGCTTTCCGATCTGCTCCAGCATGTGGTCGAAGAAGCCCAGGCCGGTATGCGCTTTCGGCTCGGCGACCTTGTCGAGATCGACACGCACGCGGATGCGGGTTTCCTTCGTGTTGCGCACCACTTCGGCGATGCGCGGCGCATCCAGCACCTGGTGCGCCAGTTCACCCCATGCCATGCCTTGCGGCCCTACCCGGATGCCGCGCACGCCGAGGTTGGCGGCGAAGCGCAGGTCGGTCTCGCGGTCGCCCACCATGACCGAGGCGGCCCGGCTCCAGCTGTCGTCGGCGAGCCAGCCGCGCATCAGGCCGACGCCCGGCTTGCGCGTATCCAGCCCCTCGTGCGGGAAGCTGCGATCGATCAACACCTCGCGGAAGCGGATGCCCTGTGAAGCCAGGATGCGCAGCAGCAGTTCGTGCGGGCCGGTGAAGCGCGGCTCCGGGAAACTCGCTGTGCCCAGCCCGTCCTGGTTCGTCACCATCACCAGCTCGTAGCCGGCGGCCACGAAGCGCTGCAGCGCGACGATCACGCCCGGCAGCAGCGCCAGCTTCTCGTAGCTGTCGATCTGCTCGTCCGCGGGCTCCTCGATCAGGCAGCCGTCGCGGTCGACGAAGAGGATCCTGCGACTTGCATTCATGTTGCCGATCCCTCGGCAACACCCCGGTCATCCGTCGCCGGACTCTTCGGAAAAGCCGCTCCCCGCGCCGCCGTCGGATGCGCCAGGGCAGCCAGCAGTTGTTCGTTCTCCGTGGGCGTGCCGATGGTGATGCGCAGCGCATCGTCCAGGCCCGGGTAGCGCCGCACGTCGCGCACCACGATGCCGGCATCGAACAGCCGCCGATACACGGCGCCGGCATCGTCGAAACGCACGGTGAGGAAGTTCGCCTGCGACGGCAGCACGGCGCGCACGCCCGGCAGGCGTGCCAGCGCCGTGCGCATGCGGATCCGCTCGGCGCGCACGACGTCGATGTGGGCGCGCGCGTTCGCCTGCCCCCAGCCCGACAGCGCGAGCAGGGCCGCGTTCACGCTGGGCAGCGGCAGCGGATACGGCGGCATGATCCGGCGCAGCAAGGCCACCACGTCCGGATGCGCCAGCAGGCAGCCGATGCGTGCCCCGGCCAGCGCCCAGGCCTTGGACAGCGTGCGCAGCACGGCGACGTTTTCGTGGCGGTCGAGCAGGTCGATCACGCTGCCTTCGTCGGCGAACTCCACGTAGGCCTCGTCCACCACCAGCAGCGCGCGGCCGGCGAGCGCCTGCGCCAGCCGCTCGACGTCGGCGCGCGGCACCACGCTGCCCGCGGGGTTGTTCGGCGTACAGACGAACACCAGCTTCACCGCGCTGCTGACGGCGGCCAGCGTGGCGTCCACGTCCAGCGTGAAGTCGCGGCGCAGCGGCGCCGCGACCACGCCTGCATCCTGGATGCGCGCACATACCGCGTACATGCCGAAGGTGGGCGGCTGGATCAGGACCGCGTCGCGCCCGGCGCGGCAGAACGCGCGCACCAGCAGGTCGATCGCCTCGTCGCTGCCGCGGCCCACCAGCAGCTGTTCGCGGCGCACGCCGTACAGTCGCACCAAGGCGTCCACCAGGGCCGCCGGCTGCGGCTCCGGATAGCGGTTGCAACCCGTGCCGCCATCGCCGGTCGGCTCCCACGCCGATTCGTTCGCGTTGAGCAAAAGCTGGCCGCCGCTGGCCTCCATGCGCGCCGAGGAATACGGCTGCAATGCGCGGATTTCCGGCCGCGCGAGATCGAGCACACTCATGACATTGACTCCAGTTCGGCCAGCCGCAACGTCACCGCGCGGCGATGCGCCTCCAGTTGTTCGGCAGCGGCCAGCGTGGCGGTGCACGGACCGATGCCGCGCAAGCCGTCGGCACTGAGCTCCTGCACCGTGATCTGTTTCTGGTAGCTCGCCACCGACACGCCGCTGTAGCTGCGCGCGTGGCCGTAGGTGGGCAGTACATGGTTGCTGCCGCTGCAGTAGTCGCCCACCGACTCCGGCGTCCACGCGCCGAGGAAGACCGAGCCGGCGCTGGCTATGCCGTCGAGCAGCCGCCGCGGCGCCGTCACCTGCAGGATCAGGTGCTCGGGCGCGTAGCGGTTGCTCACCTCGACCGCCTGCGCCAGCGAGGCCACCGCGATCAGCCGGCTCTGCGCCAGCGCTTGCCGCGCGATCTCCGCGCGCGGCAGTTCGGCGCACTGCCGCTCGACCTCGCGCGCCACGCGGTCCAGCAGGGCCGTCGAATCGCTGAGCAGGATCACCTGCGAATCCGGCCCGTGCTGCGCCTGCGAGAGCAGGTCGGCGGCGACGAAAGCGGGGTTCGCCGCCACGTCGGCGATCACCAGCACCTCGGACGGCCCGGCCGGCATGTCGATCGCCGCACCATCCGGTTCGGACGACACCTGCAGCTTGGCTTCGGTGACCCAGGCGTTGCCGGGACCGAACAGCTTGTCGCACTTCGGCACGGAGGCCGTGCCGTAGGCCATCGCCGCGATCGCCTGCGCGCCGCCCAGCTTGAACACCTTGTGCACGCCGGTGAGGCGCGCGGCGTACAGCACCGCCGCGTCGCAACGCCCATCGGCGCGCGCGGGCGAACACAACACCACTTCGCGGCAGCCGGCGATGCGAGCGGGCACGCCCAGCATCAGCGCGGTCGACGGCAGCGGCGCGCTGCCTGCCGGCACGTACAGGCCCACGCGGGTGATCGGCCGCAGCACGCGTTCCACCCGCACGCCTGGCGCGGTATCCACACTCACCGGCCGCAGCGCAGCCGCCCGGTGGAAAGTCTCGATGCGTGCGGCGGCTTCGCGGATTGCCGCTTTCAGGGCGGGGTCCAGCGACGCCTCGGCAGCCGTGAATTCGTCGTCGGTGACCTCGAGCGCGGTCAGGGTGCAACGGTCGTACTTCGCACTCAGCTCGCGCAAGGCCGTATCGCCGCTCGCACGCACCGCCGCGATGATGCGGCCCACGCCTTCGCGCAGTTCCGCCGCACGCGACTGCGCCGGGCGCGCCAGCGCCTCGCTGTGCCCTTGTTCGTCCAGCGTGTTCCAGTCGATCCGTTTCATGCGAGCCAGCTCTTCATGCCAACATCTTCTCCACCGGCAACACGAACATCTCGCGCGCACCGGCCTTCTTGATCTCTTCCAACTGGCGCCAGCTCACCTCGCCCGCGCACAACGCCTGCAGCATCAGCTGGTCGGGCTGTCCCGCCACGGGAAGCAGGGTCGGCTGCGGACCGCCTGGCAGCAGCCGGGTCACAGCGTCCAGTGCGTGGCGCGGCGTCTGCAGCAGCAGCAGGCGCGATTCGCGCACCTGGATCACGCCATCCAGCCGCTTCAGCAGCAGCTCGGCCAAGTCGCCGCGCTCGTCGGCCGGCAGGTTCTGCGGACCGGCCAGCACGGCCTCGCTCTCCAGCAGCACGTCGGCCTCGCGCAACTGGTTCGCCACCAGGGTACCGCCGCTCTGCACCAGGTCGCAGATGGCGTCCGCAGTGCCCAGCTTCGGCGCGATTTCCACCGAGCCGGCCAGGGTCACCACGCCGGCCTCGACGCCATGCTCGCGCAGCCAGGCACCGAGCAGGCCCGGATACGAGGTGGCGATGCGCTGCCCGGACAGTTGCGTGGGCTCGCGGTAATCGAATTCCTGCGGCACCGCGATGGAAAGCCGGCAGCGCCCGAAGCCCAGCGGCCGCAGCTCGGCCAACGGTTCGTTCTCCTGGCCCGCCGTGAGGCGGAACTCGTCCAGCACGTTGCGGCCCACGATGCCCAGTTCGCACACGCCCTGGGCGATCAGGCCGGGAATGTCGTCATCGCGCACCAGCAGCAGATCCACCGGCTCGCCTTCGCCGAAGCAGAACAGCTTGTCGCGGCTCTGCCGGAACGTGAGGCCGCAACGCTTGAGCAGTTCCAGCGCCGGCTCGGTGAGCCGGCCGGACTTCTGCATCGCGATGCGCAGGCGGTCACGCGGCTTCATGCGCGCACCTTCTTCGCCGCCGCGCGGCGGCGCGAGGCGCGTGCCGCGGCCGCCAGGTAGCCGCCATTGCCCTGGGTGAGGAAGCGCGCCACGCGGCCGATCGTGGTGATGCTCACCGCAGTGCGCTCGTGGATCTCGCGGTAGGCCACGCCGTCGAGCAGGTAAGGCACCACCCGCCAGCGGTCCACCAGCACCTCCAGTTCGGCCGGCGTGCACAGGTCGCGCAGGAAGGCGGCCATCTCATCCGCGCCCTTCAGCGACAGCAGCGCCTGGCACAGGCTCAGCTCGGCCGACTCGACCGGTGTCTCGGGGTCCAGCGATCGACGTTTCATAATGTATTAACGCATTAGTACAATGGAGCAGCATTGTAGGGAGCGCCGGCGCTCGGCGCAAGCGGCCCGCATCCTGCCCCGTTCAGCGCATCGTCACGACATGCATGCCGACCGATGCGCCCGACATCACGACCCCACACGAAATCGCCGGCAAGGGCCTGTCGGAGATCCCGGGAACGGCGGGCAAAAAAAACCCCGCCGTGGCGGGGTCTTTCGTGACACGTGGCGGAAGCGGCTCAGGCCGACTTCTTCTTCGGCGCGGCCTTCTTCGCGGCCGCCGGCTTGGTCACGGTCGGCTTGGCGCCGACCACGGCCGGCTGCGCGCCGTGCGCGCGGGTATTGCCGTAGCTGCCGCGGTAGGTCTTGCCGCGACGGGTCTTGCGATCGCCCTTGCCCATGGGAATCTCCTCAATGCGTGATGGCGGCACATGATAGCAGCGCCTTCGCCGGCGCCATAGCCGGGAGCAGCGAACTCAGCCGTGGCCGTGGCCGGCGCAACCCTGCGGCCGGTCGAGGCAGGCCTCCGGATCGATCTGCACGGTGACATGCTGGATGCCGAAACGTTCGCCAAGCAGCCTGTTGATCGCGCGCAGCGCCTGTGCGGCATCCACCGGATCATGCAGTTCGGCATGCAGGGTCGCCATGCGCGAACCGGAGGCCAGCTGCCAAACGTGCAGATGGTGGATACCGCGGATCGAGGCATCCGCACCGCGCAGTGCGGTCTCCACTTCGGCGCTGTCCATGCCGTCCGGCACGCCTTCCAGCAGGATGTGGGCGGAGCGGCGCAGCAGGCGCCACGCGCTGCCGAGGATCAGCACCGCCACCAGCAGCGACAGCAGCGGGTCGGCCCACAGCCAGCCGAACGCGCGGATCGCCAGCGCGGCCAGCACCGCCGCCACCGAACCGAGCAGATCGCCCAGCACGTGCAGGCTGGCGCCGGCCAGGTTCACGTCGTCGTGCGCATGGCCGTGCAGGCTGCGCAGCACCAGCAGGTTCACCAGCAGGCCGACGATGGCCACGACCAGCATGACGCCCGACAGGATCCCGCCCGGATGCAGCAGGCGCTGCACCGCTTCCCACGCCACCCAGGCCACCAGCACGAACTGGCTGAGCGCGTTGACGAAGCCGACCAGCACCTCCATCCGCCCGTAGCCGTAGCTGCGCCGCGCGTCCGCCGGTCGCAGCGCCAGGCGCGCACCGACGAAGGCCATCAGCAAGGCCAGTGCGTCCACCATCATGTGGCCGCCATCGGTGAGCAGGGCCAGCGAGCCCGACCACAGGCCGCCGGCCACTTCCGTCAGCATGGTCAGCGTGGTCAGCACGAAGGCCAGCAGCAGCTTGCGGCCGCGCGTGCCGGCATGCGACGCGTGGCCGTGGTCGTGCGCATCCGCCGCGTGCGGATGTTCGTGATCGTGTGTATGCGTGACACTCATGCGCGCATGCTAGGAATCACGGGCGGCGTTACACAATCACCGCACGGGCTGCCGACGCCCCCTCACCAGGGCACGGTGTGGCCGAAACGATCGAGATACTGCAGGCCGGGCACACCGAGCTTCGAGATCAGCAGGTCGACCAGCAGCGGTACGCTCTCCTCGATCGTGTAAGGCGCCTCCGGGCCGCCCAGATCGGTGCGGATCCATCCCGGAGCGAGCGCCACCATAGCCCGCGGATGCTCGACTTCGCGCGCGGCGAAACTGCGCATGGACATGTTCAACGCGGCCTTGCTGCTGCGGTAGACCTCGCGCATCCCGGTTTCGTTGTTCGCGATGCTGCCCTGCCCGGACGACATCACGCCGATCAGTCCATCCGCCGGCACGAGATCCTGGAGCGCTTCGATGACGCGCATGGGACCGAGCGCGTTCGTCACCATCACGCGGACGAACTCTTCCGTCGCCACGTCGCCGACATGCACGCGCTGGTCGTGCGTGGTCGTTCCCGCGTTGACGAACAGGATGTCGAGCGTCTTGCCGGCGAGGCGGCCGCGCAAGGCGGCGACCTGCCCCACTTCGTCGATGTCGAGCGCTTCGATCGCGACCCGGCCGTGATGCTTCTCCGCCAGATCGTGCAGCACGGTGCGCGAAGCCGTCCTGACCGTGCCAATGACGTTCCATCCCCGGCCAAGGAATCCCGCAGCCATGGCGGCACCGAGCCCGCGCGATGCGCCGACGATGAGGATGGTGGGAGCGGAGGGCACGGGCCGCGGATTCCTCGCCAGGTTCAATGCACGCAATGTGCGCCGTGCGCATGCGCCGTCGCATGCACATGCCGGCGATCGATGGCCAGGTTCACGAAATGCGCCGAAGCCAGCAACAGGCCGCCGCAGGTGACCATCACGCTGTGCACGACGATCGGATACGCCAGTCCCCAGGTGACACCGAGCAGCAGCAACGCCAGCCCCGGCGCCGCCAGCAGCAGCGGCAGCGGCCGACGATGCCGGCGGCAGCCGTTGACCAGGGCGAACAACGCCAGCGTGGCGGCGAACATCACGAAACCGCGCTCAAAGCGGTGCCCGGCCAGGAAACCCAGGCCCAGCAGCGGCAGCACGGTCAGCACGAACGGCAGCAGCGCGCAGTGGATCGCACAGAGGAAGGAGGCGGTGGCGCCGAGGCGGTCGGCGAGATGCCACCAGCGCGCGGACTTCGGCTCGTTGCCCACGACGACGGACCCCATCGCCATGGGGTCAAGCAGCACGCTGTCGGCTTCGGCGGAGCTTGCGATCCTGTCCATGCGATCAATGTTACTTTATAACAATCGCACTGCACAAGCGGCCGTGCGGCCTGCGGCGGCACCGGATCAGGCCTTGCGGCAGCGCTTGCAGACGCCGTGCACTTCCAGCGTCTGCGCCTGGGCGCGGAAACCCAGCGCCCTGGCCTGCGCCTCGATCAGTTCCGCGACGCGTTCGTCGCAGACTTCCTCGGCGCCGGAACAAACGTCGCAGATCAGGAACGGCACCTGGTGCGCCTCGGCCGGGTGATGGCAGGAGACGAAGGCATTGATCGATTCCAGCTTGTGGATGAAGCCCTGCTCCAGCAGGAAATCCAGCGCGCGGTACACCGTGGGAGGCGCCGCGTTGCCGTGCTTCTCGCGCAACTGGTCGAGCAGGTCGTAGGCCTTCACCGGCTTGGCCGCGGCGGCGACCAGCTCCAGCACTTCCATGCGCAGCGGGGTCAGGCGCAGGCCGCGCTCCTCGCTGACGTGCGCCACCTCGCGCACGAAACCCTTCGCGTCGTGGTGATGCGAATGATGGGCATGCGGCTTGCCGGCGGCGTCGTGGGCCAAGGGTCTCTCCTTGCGGACGATGATACATGCAGGTCCACGGGCAGGAAGATGTGGCCGCTGGCCAGCGAATCAACGCGGCAGCGGCGGCGGCACGGCGCGTGGGCGCGTGCGCCACCACAGTACCAGCCAGCCGATCGGCCCCAGCACCCAGGCCCAGGCGACACCTTCCCATAGCCGGCCGCGCCACCAGCCCAACAGCGCACCCACCGCCACGAACAGCAGGTTCCACCAGAACAGCGCGGCCCAAGGCACCATCGCCCACAGGTTGAGGAAGACGTGCCAGAACGCGCCCGGCGCGTCGGGATCGACGCCCTGCATGGCGCGGGCGAGCAGCTCATGCATGGTGCGTCGCCCCGCCCGCCGGCCTCAGCCGCGCGCCAGAGTCAGTGCGTGGTCGATGCGCTTCAGCGCCTCGTCGCGGCCGCACAGATAGATGGTGTGGTCGATCGACGGCGACACCTGGGTGCCGGTCATCGCCACGCGCAGCGGCTGGGCGATCTTGCCCATGCCCAGTTCCAGTCTGGCAGCCACCTGCTCGATCACGCCGTGGATGGGTTCCGGCTTCCATTCCACACTGGCCAGCAGGATCCCGGCCGCTTCCAGCACGGCGACGGCGCTGTCGCTTTTCAGGTGTTTGGCGACGGCCTTCTCGTCCCATTCGGTGACCGGGCCGTACCAGATCTTCGCGCGCTCGGCCATTTCCTTCAGCGTGTGCACGCGGTCGCGCAGCGCCACGATCACATCGGCAGGCGCGGGACCGTTCGCCGCGGCTATGCCGGCGCGCGCCAGGTGCCACGCGAACTCGGGCGCCAGCGCGGCGGGGTGGTCGGTCTTGAGGTAATGCTGGTTCAGCCAATTGAGCTTCTCGGTGTCGAAGCGCGAGGCGGCCTTGTTGACGTCGGCGATGTCGAACAGCTTGACCATCTCCTTGCGCGAGAAGATCTCCTGGTCGCCGTGCGACCAGCCGAGCCGCACCAGGTAATTGAGGACGGCGTGTGGCAGGTAGCCTTCCTCGCGGTACTCCATCACGCTGACCGAGTTGGTGCGCTTGGAGAGCTTCTTGCCTTCCTTGTCGAGGATCATCGGCAAGTGCGCGAACTCCGGCACCTTGGCGCCCAGCGCGTGGTAGATGTTGATCTGGCGCGGCGTGTTGTTGACGTGGTCGTCGCCGCGGATCACCTCGGTGATGCCCATGTCGATGTCGTCCACCACCACGGCGAAGTTGTAGGTGGGC
>Ga0134128_10000533_pt1 | contig 52767 bp, 46 predicted proteins | sample KB31754_FD_96462 | JGI IMG/M metagenome (GOLD analysis project Ga0134128, IMG submission 96462) | Terrestrial soil microbial communities with excess Nitrogen fertilizer from Kellogg Biological Station, Michigan, USA - KB3-175-4 | ecosystem: Environmental > Terrestrial > Soil > Unclassified ... | reverse complement strand
GGCTTCCGATATCCCAAGGACCTCCGCGGTCTCATGTATCGAGAGGCCGCCGAAATAGCGCAGTTCCACTACCCGTGCCTGCTGCGCGTCGAGCGCGGCGAGGCGGCTCAGCGCGTCGTCCACGGCGAGCACGTCGGCTTCTGCTGGCTCGCTGACCGCGACGTCCTCCGCCAAGGTGACCCGGCAGCCCCCGTCGCGCTTCCGAGCGAGCCGGGCGCGCGCGTGGTCGACCAGGATCTGGCGCATCAGATGTGAGGTCAGGGCCACGAAGTGGCAGCGGTCCCTGACCTCCGACACTCCCTGATCCATCAGTCGCAGATACGCCTCATTGATGAGCGCCGTGGTCTGCAGGGTGTGGTCCGGCCGTTCATTGCGCAGATGGCGCCGTGCGACGCGGCGCAGCTCTTCGTAGACCAGGGGCAGGTAGGTGGGAGACGACGGCATCGGTCACATGGTACGGCATTCCGTCTCGGTGAGCCGTTTCCGCCCCGGAATCCGCTTTATCCAGTGGGGCGGTTCACGATCATTAGAAAGACACATGGAGATCAAGGTCATCATCAATCCCATCGCTGGCGCCGGGCCCGCCAAGCGATTGCTGTCGAACCTGTTTTACGGGTGTGGCTACAACTTCTACCGCTGTGAGAGACAGCTCCGGACGGACGACCTGTTGATCCGCGGGAAGCTGCGCCAGCTCCTCGTGGAGTGCCGTTCGCACTTGATCTCGCTCGAGCTGGCATTCCGGCGCGAACATCGGGCGCAACCGGGTCGGGACTACGCTTTTCTGCACCCGGCGGCCCTCCCTACGGCGCAAGCTTTGCTGCGCGCGCGGCGCAATCTCGAACTGATGGAGATGGCGGTACGTACCGCTACGGCAACGGATATGGGTCACATCCACGAGCGCCATCGCGAAGAGCGGGGGATACTCGAGAAGCTCGTGGCGCTGGACGGCGAAGCGCTGCTCGCCCTGGTCACTTTGCGCGATTCGGTCGCCAGGTTGGACGACGGCGCCGCGGCCGCCGCTGCAATGGGCAACTTGCTGCGCGCCAGCGGTTTCACTGTGCTCTGGGGCAGGCGCGAGTCGCTGCTGGCTGGGAAGTCAGCGTAAGGACCTGGCGTTCATGCACGGAGGTGCAGCGTCTTGCGCAGGCGGTGCAGGGTGGCGCGGGCCGGATGCGTCGGCGCGAGACCGGCATCGACGATTGCGCCGGACTGCGCGATCAGAGCTCGCGCTTCGGCGCGTTGCCCGAGAGAGGTCAGGCTCTCGGCGAGCTCGACTTTCACTGCCGCAATGGTAGGCCCGTCGGGCGCGTACAGACTGTTGGCATAGCCGGCAATGGCCAGCCGATACAGCGGCACCGCTTCGGCGAAACGCCTTTCGCGTGCGAGCAGCAGCGCCTTGCCCTCATAGGCCATGCTCAGCGCCGCGCTGTGCGGCAGTGAGTGCGACTCGAGGTAGGCGATGGCGCCGTCGTAGGTTTGTTCCGCCCGATCGTGTGACCCTGCCTCTCGATAAGTGTCGCTGAGCCACAGCAGCCGCAGACCCTCGAAGCTGCTGGTCATCGAGGCGTGAGGGTCCCCGGGCATCGGGGAGGAGAGCAACTCGACGGCACGCCGGGTCTCGCCGACGAACGCCAGTGGATGGGCCATCCTGAATCCGAAGGCGGCGGTCCTTTGTGGCGTCGGGGAGCCCGTTTGCTGGTAGGTCCGGTAGCCTTCCCGCGCTGCGGAGGCGGCCCCCTGGTAATCGCCGTACATTCCCAGCACCTGACTCAGGGCAAACAGCGAGGCGACGTACTTCTCGCGGTGTCGGCTCTCCTGTGCGCGGTAGTCAGCGACGGACCTCTGGAACCAGAATATCGACTCGCGCAAATGGTTGCGGCGAAACAGGACGTCGCCGAGGCTCAACTCCGTATCGATATACTTATCGCTGCCGCGCCCGAAGATTCGCTCATAACCCCCGAGGACCTGCTCCCATGCTTCTCTGGCATCATCGAATCGGCCCGCCTCCTGCGCCACTTCGGCATAGTCATTGAGTGCATCGACGTAGCGCACGTCCGCAGTGCTGAAGTGTGCTTTGACGAGCTCCACACGAGTGCGCGCCAGCGCGAGGGCGTCGTTCCACCGCATGGCCTGCGCATCGGCGATGGCGAGGTTGCCGAGCGTGGCCGCGGAAGCCAGCGTGTCCTCGCCATTCGGGTCGCGCTCGAGTGCGCGCGCCCGCTGCAGGGCCGCTATCGCTCGAACCGGATCGATTTCCAGGTAGGCCTTGCCGATGGCGTTCCAGACTGCAGCGACCGCCGTGGGATCGGGAGGTTGTTGCGCTTCGAGCACCGGTAGCGCGTGCTGCAGCAGCGCTATAGCTTCGCTTGTGCGTCCCCCATCGGCGTAGGCGCTCGCGAGACGGTATTCCGTCTTGGCGCGGAGCAGCAGATCGCCTGCGGAGCCTGCGGCCTTCTCGATGCGCAGTGCCTGCTCCAGGTCCTGCTCACAGAGTCTGGATTGTCCGATCTCACAGTGAAGCGCTCCGACGACCGAGAGCATCCTGGCGCGCAGCGCAGGCCTGCTCGAGAGTGCGGGGTCGATCTGACCTTGTGCCCGCGCCACCAAAGTCCGGACGTCGATGGCCCGGCCGCCGGTCTCGTCGGGATTTGCGTCCTCGAATAATGAGACGAGGTAATCGCTCACTCTCTGCGATGCGCTCGCCTCATCCTCGGCTCGGGCGAGCGCGGCGCGCGCGATGAAGGTCTCGCGCGCGGTCATGACGATTCCGGCGAGCAGGGCCATGACGGTCAGCGCCGTTGCGGCGACTCCGACCTTGTGCCGCGTCACGAACATCGAGGCGCGATAGCCCAACGTCGGCCTGCGCGCCGCCACCGGCAAATGGCCGAGGTGCCGACGGATGTCCTCTGTCAGCCGATCCACCGTCGAATAGCGCCGCTCCGGTTCCTGGCGCAGCGCCATCAGGACGATGTTGTCGAGATCGCCTCGGAGTCGGCGGCTCAGTCTCTGCGGCGAGTCCTGGCGGGCGATGCTCGCCACATCCCGTCCGCGCACGACCACGCTCGGCCTCGTCGGTGCAGGTCGGGAGTCCGCTCCGGGCACCGCCAGCATCACACCACTGCGGCCACTGTGGGGTTTGATCCCCGTCAGCAACTCGTAAAGGATAACGCCGAGCGAGTAGACGTCGCTCGCCGCCGTTACCGGCTCGCCCTTGAGCTGTTCCGGGCTCGCATAGTCGGGCGTCAACAGCCGGACGGCATTGATGGTCAGGTCGCCGTGCACGGGGATCGAGCCGGGCTCGAGGATCTTTGCGATGCCGAAGTCGAGCAGCTTCGGTGTCCCATCGGCGGTCACCAGTATGTTGCTCGGCTTCAAGTCCCGGTGGATCACCGCGCGCTGATGCGCGTACTGCACGGCGGAGCACACCAGAAGGAACAGGTGCAGGCGCGCGTCCAGGTCGAGCCGGTGCCGATCGCAGTAGTCGGTGATCGCCTGGCCCGCGATCAATTCCATCACCAGGTAGGGTATTCCTTCCTCTGTGGTACCGCCGTCGAGCAGACGCGCAATGTTCGGATGTTCGAAGGCCGCGAGGATCTGCCGTTCGGTACGCAAGCGCGCTCCGACGAACTGCGCGTCCGCTCCCGCCCGCACCAGTTTGACGGCGACTTCATGCTCGTACTCCTCGTCGACCCGCACCGCTCGGTAGACCTCTCCCATCCCGCCCTCGCCGATTTCCTCCAGCAGCCGATAGGGCCCCAGCCTGCGGCCCACGTGATGACTGGAAGGCGAGGGGGCTTCGAGCACCGCCGCCGCCGGATCCTCGAGGAAACGGGTACCGGCGGCGTGATTGGCTTGCAGCAGGGATTCGAGCTCGGCGCGAAGGGCAGGGTCGGTCTGGCCGAGGCGCTCGAGATAGGCGGCGCGCGCCGGTTCGGCGAGCGCCATGGCTTCGCTGAGCGCGGTTTTTACCCGTTGCCAGCGCTCGGGTTCCATAAGGTTACGGAATGACCCTGGGTAGGCTCGACATGGTTGTTTTCTTCTTCACTCGTTGCGGCAGGGCGTCCGGCCCTCACGACCTGCCACCCTATCTTCTCAGGAATCGGGTCCCGTCGCAGTGCCGCCCGGCGACGTCGGGCCAAGTTCGCCCCTCCGAAGCAGTGTGGCCCGAAGGTGCCGGGCTGCGATAGCTGGGCCGCAACAGCCGCGCCGAGGCTGTCGGCCGAGGCTGGCGGGGCTAAGGAGCCTGTCATCAGGGTGCGATTTTCAGTCCGCAGAATCGCTCGGTTCAATCAGTATATTGCTCTCGGTGCAATGTAGAGATTGCACCGAGACTGGCGCACGCACGAAAAAGCCGCCCCTCACAGCGGCTTTCGAATGAGGCATTCCCATGAATGCTATCAGCGGTCAGTGGCTGATCGGCCGGCGCGCGGCACCGCCGCCTGACTTCTCGATGTTCGAGCAACGATCTCGAGGCCAGCGCCGGTCCGGTCCGCCTCCTCCGTCATCGTTCTGCGGAGCACCCAGGGTCCGATGACCGGCGGTACCCAGAACGCCGGCACCAGCTCGATCCGTACGCCCAGGCATGTGATCGAGCGGGGGCCGGGGCAGGACCTGACGGTCCAGCGGGCGCGTCCAGCATTGAAATCGCCGCCATGCGGCAGCAGCTCGGCCTCGAGCACGCCGCCATCCGCATCGGCGACCGCCGTCATGATCTGCTCCTGGTGCATCGTCTTGCAGAAGACGAGCACACAGGCATGCACCGTCGTGAAGAGGCGCACATGGCCGCGCACCCCGGTTGGTTGGACGCGCACAGCACGCAGATCAGGGTTGTAACGCATCATCGCAGAGTAGTCCTGCAGCGCGCTGAACACCGCGGGCGGCGACGCGTCAATTGCGATGTGCATATCGATCACGAAGCGCGCGCCATCGCGCGCGACCCGCACATCAAGTACCTGCGCCGCATTCGCCTGCATCGCGAACCACGACAGCGCCATTGCAGTGCAGAAGCGCATCATCCAGTGTCTCCGCTCGATCATGCTGCGCTCGTACACGGCATCGAATGGCATGTCAATGCGCACCGGCTGCGCATTTGCCAACCGCGGAAAATCAGTCCAAAATTCCGCCCCCGCTCAGAAGCCCCGGCACGCATCCCCGGGGCTTCTTGTCGTCCAGGGGCTAGGTGGCAGAGTGGTCATGCAGCGGCCTGCAAAGCCGTCTACGCCGGTTCGATTCCGACCCTAGCCTGATTTCCCCTGTCCTGCGACGCACCAAGACGGGTTCGCGCCGGCTGGGAATACGTCTCCAACAGTCGGCTGCTGGTGCACTAGATCATTGCCGACGCTATCGAATCTGGCTCGCGTGAAGCGCGCCAATTCCTGGGTCGGTAACCTGGATTCGCGATCACGCACCTGATCGTCCGGAGCGAATGCCCATCCTTGCGCGGCACCAATCTCCTTAAGCCGACCCGGACCAATGACAACACGATACACATGCGAACGCGCCTCAACGCCGGTCCACGAAATTCTGGGAGCTCGACTTCAGCTCCAGGATCATCTTGCGCTCCACCGGGCAGGCTGAGCTTGTGACGCCGATAGTCCCATAGTCCGTGAACCCCTGACGGCGATAAAGTCCGATCGCGGGCCGGTTATGGTCGAAAACCTTCAAAGTAATGCGGCAAGCTTGCTTATCTGTAGCCCAGCTGGAAACTGCAGCAACCAGCGCATCGCCTACGCCCCGGCCGCGGGCAAAGGGCGCAACCCACATCGAGATCAGCTCAACTTCGCCATCCGCGGGCGCCGTCGCGCTCGCCATGCCGGCTTCGCTGCGATCAAGGTAACTTACAAGGTTGAACGGAACCTTCGTGAGTCGGTCTCGCCATCTGGACTCGTGGTCCCCTTGACCCTGCCAATCTGAAAGTTTTGAGCTGAATGCGTTGGGGGCGTCCTCGAGAGCCCTCAGCCTTAGGCTGCGCCACAAGGCCCAGTCGGCAGGACTCAATTGGAGTAGCTCAATCGAACTCTTGGAATCATGCCGCACAGTGCTTCACTCGCGAATTGAACCCATAAGCGCCGGATCGTAGTCCGAAATCCGCCAGGCGGTCTACTGCGATAAGATGCCGACGTTTACGACATATCTGCGATGTGGTGGGTCGTTTGCAGATGCCTATTTTCGTCAACATTGCGCCGCGGCCGCAGATTCTCACCGGACGAGGCGCGCATCGCTGGGATGAGGCGAATGTGATCACAAGGCAGAGGCGGCTCGTTGTCGCCATCATCGTGGGAATTCTGCAATCCACGGCTTGGCCTGCTGTCGCAGCCGAACGTCGACCACTGCCGATTCGCTTACCGTTGACCTTCATTCGGCAGAACGCGGTTGCGACTATCGTCGTGGAGGGGCACGAGGCAGGCGCGGTCATAGATACGGGAGGGGTTGAGGATGCCCCGTTCATGCTCAGCAAAACACTCATCGAGAGTTCGGGCGGCATCAGACTGGCGCTAACGCACGTTTCGACGGATGCGTTCGCCCACAATTCTATTAGGCCTATATTCCGCGTACCCGCGGTAACGCTCGGCGGGCGCACGTTCCACAACGTGACGGTGATCCAAGCGCCAACTCAAGACAGACGCTCGAGCCCGCCCCCGCCCGCTCCCAATATGATCGGCCGAAAATTCCTAAGCCAATATCTCGTCGTACTGGATTTCCCGCACCGATCGATCACCCTCTGGCCACCCCAAAGCAGGGCCTCGGCAAGCATTGGCTGTGCTGACGCGGGCATTCCGATGGAATCCACCAGGCAGCGCGAACTTGCAGTCAGTGTCTTTCAATCACAGCATGGTCGATTGCGGCTGCTCTTTGATACCGGCGCCAGCTATTCCGCTCTTCCCGAGACTCTCGCCGGGAAATTGAGACTCCCCACTGTCGCCCATGGGCCTGGTCGCGTCAGGTTTTATGATTCCAGCGCGCTATCCGCCGATGGTCGGGACTTCGGTCCATTGGAATTTGTGATCCTGCCGCTCAAGCCACCAGCGGACTTTCAAGGAATGATCGGCTGGAATTTCTTTATGCGTCACGTGACGTGCCTGGATTATCGGCGACGAGAGATCTACATCCGCTAGTAACAATGCCTTGTCGCCGGATCCTGAGGGCTACTAGGCCTCGGCACCCGGTTGCAGAGCGGTGCTCTGCCGGAGCCGGGCGTTGGCACGGGCATCTATCCGTAGACGTCGGCCAATATGTGGCCATGTCGTGGAAAGTGCGGCTGCCCATGATGTGCAGGCTGGCATCCCATACCTTCCTGACGGTCCACTCCGCCGCCCGAGCCGGCCACGAACCCATCGATCGATATGGACCCAAGGGCTCTCCGGGATTGCGACCTCAGGCGCTCGCCGGCGATCAAGAAATAATTTCGGGCGACAAAGAACCACGTGCGCTGATAGTGGGGACTACCTCTCGAACGAGGTAAGAGACGCGCCGGGCAAGCGCCCAAGACAACCAGAATTCTGTCCTAATTTCGATACCCTGGGAGAATCCATCATGAAAGCCACGCTGGGGCTTACGCTGGCGATTACCGGCATGATTGCGCTCGCTGCGGTTATCCCCGCCGCCGCTCTGGCGGACGATCACCAAGCGTCACTGGTCAAATTCAAGGGCGGTATTGGTGTCGACCCGGTCTCCAACGTCACGGTTTCCGGTGCAACCACGACTGTCAGTGCGAACGCGGTCCGGGGAGTGTCCCCTCCAGGGCAGATCTGGGTGATCCGCGATCTCGATGCGAGAGTCGATATTTACGGTCACATCAGGGCGCATGGAAGTGGACTGCTGCTGGCGGGCGGCAATGCCATCGGGACAACGGGCGGTTTGAGTGTGTTCGCCACGCTTTTCTGCGGGCCAGCCTCGAGCGCCACTGCGTCGAGCTCCAGCATGACTGGGGTAGCTCTGGATTCCGACGGAGATTTCTCAATCGACGACGTTCTATCGCCGTTGCCCCTTGATCCCTGCGTCGACCCGGTACTGCTGATCCGCGCGACCTTCGGATCTCACCCCTGGTTCGCGGCTGGCATCGCGCGCTAACGCCGACACTACGAAGGCGGCGCGCTTGCCGGCGCCGCCGTCCCTCACGAGCGGCCACCTGACCGCAGCCCTTACGGTTTGGCAGTCATGAGCCAGAATATCATGATGACTGCGCTGAATGCCGGCACGCCCAGCCAGAACCAGATTCGCGAATAGCGAAGGTACTTCTCTCCTACCGGCATGCCATGTGCCTCATAAGCGCGCGCGAGGTTGCGCATGCGGATTTGGAGGCGGACTACGGGGACCCAGCAGAGGCCAGCGAGACAGAAAAGACAGAGTGCACCGAAGAGCCATCCGTGAGTAAGCGGATAACCGACAAGGTGGGCCAGCGCCAAGCCGGTGACAACCTGCACGACGATGGCAGGAAGGGTGAAGATCCAGTCGGCGAGCACGACCTTCTCTGAGACGATGCGAATGGCCGTGATGTTGCCGGTGCGGTCGACGATCCATTTGAAAAACGCAATTCCGAATCCAGTCCCTGCCAGGACCGCCGCGCTGAGGATGTGCACGAGCTTTAGCACGAAGTACGTACTCACTCGACGATCTCCCGCAGGTTCAAACCGGGAAGCGCTGCAAGGTATTCCTCGACGCTGAGCAGACCCATGCATGCCATGGCGCCTGATGGCAGCCGCACATTGCTGCAGAGCTTTTGGGTGAGCGCCACGGCCGCTCCGCAGGGGATGAATGGCCCGTGATTGTTCTCGGCGATTAGATTCCAGGTGATCCGGAGCGGCTTACCGTCGTGACCGCGCCCCTCGAGCCGGACGAACATGCCCCCCTTATCGCTGACGAAAGGCTCGATCCAGCGGCTGAAGCGGTTGAGGGGCGAAGCGAAAGGGGTGGCACTCGGAACGACACGGGCCCTGATGAGCCGTGCCAGCATCCAGACCACCAAGTGCCCGAGATCGCTCGCGAAGCCGGCTTCGAAAGATACGGTGCTGACGTCGGGATAACGCTGCGGAAATAGGGCAAGGTCCGGAATATCGCAGCGGCAGAGCCATCGGACACCCAATGGCGGCGGGAAGCGATGTCGCCGCAGGCCGAGCCACCCATGAGCGGTCGCCCACTCACCGTCGCTCAAATTGCGAAAAGGCTGTCCGGCGTAACCGAAGATGCCCTGGACCGTGGCAAGCCCGGGAGCGCGTGCGCCGGAGCTGATCGCCAGCTCGATGGAGTCGAGCCTGGCGAACCGGGGCTGATAGCGATCCACGGCGGCAGAGGAAAGGGCGGGAACGGAGCTCGCGCCGCTGATCACCGTGATGTCTCGCTTACGGGCAGCATCGTCCAGAGCGGTGATGCCCGCGACGAACTCCCGCCCGTCGGCCAGGTCGATGTAGTGGCAGCCGGCTGCAATGGCCGCTCGGGCGACTCTGTAGTCCTGTTGCTGGAAAGGCCCTGCGGTATGGATGAGGATCTCCGTTCCGCTCTCCTCCAGAATGCGCGCGAGGCCGCTGTCGTTGGCATCGATCGCAATCGCCCGATCGGCGTCGAGACCGAGGCGCTGGGCGGCTTGCACCGCACGCTCCCGATGGCGGCCGCCTACGATCAGCCGGATGGATGGATTACGGGCGAGGCCTGCGCAAATGCGCTCCCCGAAAAACCCGTAGCCGCCCAGAACGAGAACCCTGTGCAACATCGCCCTCCTGCGTACCGCGTGTGCCGTGGACTTCAGGGCTGGAGATAGCAACTCGCCCGCTTGCCGAACCAGCGGTAGCGGTTCCTCGCGACCACTCGGTAAAGTCCGTCGCGCAGGCGGCGTGGGACCCAGCGAGTCACCGACGCCACTCGCCAGAGGCCTCCAGATGCGATCATCACTTGGATGGCGGCGTCCGATTGGGTGAAGGCTTTACCGTCGTCCAGGACCAGGAAGGTCGTGGGATCATCCGGATCGACACCGTGGGTGATCAGGAGCTCCCGTCCGCGCGGGCTCTGCACTGCGACCAGTTCGAAAGGGGGCTTGGCCGGGTGACGGTGGTGAAAGCGAGCCCAGCCGCTGCATAGATGACAATAACCATCGTAGACGATTATCCGGTCCGCCGAGGGCTCGATGGCTCGACTCACTTGCGGTGCCCGATCACGCTCTGCCCGAAAACTGCGCTACGCAGCCGACGACTTCGATCTGAACGTCACGGAAAATCTTTTCGAGGGCCTGCCTCAGGCCATCGAGGCTGTCTTCCAGATTGCAGAACACCTTACGTGCGTTGTAAAGACGCATGAATGCCCGGGCCCCGAAATCGCAGCCCACGCCGTGTCTCAATACGGTCGAGCCGAACAGCACCCCCGACGCGTTGAGGAGCGGCTTCAGGTTGGCAAATGCCGCGCCCTTTTCGGGAAGCGATCCAGGCATGCAGTGCAGCACATAATTCATTGCGATCGAGTCGAAGCGCTTCACGCTCAGTTCGATCGGCGCCAGCGCATTGGCGCGGTATATTTCCGGAGCATATCGGGAGAGTCTCGTCGCCGTGCGCTGCAGACAGTGGGGACTCAGATCCAGCAACGCCAGTCTCGACTCAGGACCCGGCAACCGGCTGTGCGCCAGGAAGTATCCCGTTCCGACACCAACCTCGAGGTGATTGGAGGAGAGGTGGCGCCCGTAGAGCTCGATCGTCCGCTGAATCGGACAATGCCAGACCCGGTTGCAGGTAAACTCCAGCAGCCAATCGTATTATCTCAGCATCCGCTCGTTGAACACGACCGGCGTCGGACCGACCCGTTTAGCCGCGGCAGGAATCATTGTTCTATAGTTAGTATAACCGCAATATCGTGATACTTCGCTCATGAAACGATTCATCGCAATCATCTCATTGGCGCTTGCGATTCCTTTGGCCCGAGCGGCGCCCGAGGACCTCTCGCTTCAGCGGCTGAGCGGCCCGATTTATCTCGTCATCGACCCGCATTACGTCAGCACGAATTCCCTCGTGTACGTAGGACCGCAGTCGGTCACGGTCGTCGGCGCGACATGGACGCCGGAGACAGCTCGAGAGCTCGCAGCGAAGATCAAACGGGTCGCGAGCAAGTGCTCGATGCCGGCTCCATTCTCAAGCCATACCTTGGAAACCTGGCGGACGCCGACCTGCGGGCATATCCGAATACGCTGCACCGCCTCCAGCGGATGCACCTGAAGATCCGAACGGTCATCGCCGGCCATTGGTCGGCGGTTCACGGTCCGGATCTCATCGACCAGTATTTGAGAATGCTGCAGGAGCATAGCCAGCCGGGCAGGCCACGCCCGCGAATGGGCGGCGACGCAAAACACTGAACTGTAGTGCTCAGGCACGAATAATGCCGACTCCGCGCCAAGCGGGACTGTTCCCGCCCCGAGACGGCAGAGACGAATATGCGCATCGGAATCATGCTGCGGCATTACGAGCAGCACGAGGGCGGGGTCAAGCACTACACCAAGACGCTGTTGCCGCTGTTGTTCACCCTGGGTGCCCGGCATCGGTACGTCCTCATCTATCAGAACCCGAAGCTCCTCGGCACATACGCGGCCTATCCGAACGTCGAGGAGCTGGTGAGCACTGTCCCGGGGACGATCCTGTGGGACCAGCTGGCCGTGCCCTGGATCACGCGGGATCGGCACCTGGATATCATTTTCAATCCCAAGTTCACCGTACCCTTGGTGCACCCCGCGAAAAAGATCTTCGTGCTCCACGGCTCGGAGTGGTTTGCGATTCCCCGGCACTTCAAATGGTATGACCGCGTCTACTGCCGGACGGTCGTGCCGTGGTACTGCCGCAGGGCGGACGCATTCATTGCAGTAGCCAACAAGGTCAAGGAAGACGCCGTGCGCTACGTGCATGCCGATCCCGACAAGATATTCCCGATCCACAACGCCATCGATCCGAAGCAGTTCTACTTCATCCGGGATGAGGCGCGGCTGGCGGATGTGCGGACGCGCTATGGGCTCCCCGAGAAGTTCGTGCTGTGGGTAGGACAGATCGAGTCGCGCAAGAACGTGAAGCGGCTGCTGCGCGCATTTGCGCAGGTTGCGCACGAGTTTCCCCATCGGCTGGTGATCGCCGGAGAGCAGCGCTGGAGCACCCGCCAGGAGCTCTCGGAAGTTGGCGCATTGGGGCTCGAAGGTCGCATCCAGTTCCTCGGCTGGGTGCAGCATGCGGACCTGCCGGCCATCTACCGGCTGGCGGAGCTGTTCGCGTTTCCGTCGCTCTACGAGGGGTTCGGGATCCCGCTGGTCGAGGCCATGGCCTGCGGCTGCCCGATCCTGACGGCGAACACCTGCGCGCCGCCGGAGGTGGTGGATGGCGCGGGGTACCTCGTCGATCCCTACGACGTCACGGCCATCGCCACCGGGCTGCGCACCATGCTGAGCGACCCGGCGCTGCGGGCCTCGATGGTCGCGCGCGGTCTGGACCGCGCCAAGGAATTCAGTTGGGAGAAAAGCGCTCGCCAGGTGCTCGCCGTATTCGATGCGGTGGCGGGCGATAAGCTGCATCCGGCAGCCGCGGGATCGATCGCGTAGACTCGCACCTCCCACAAAGGAGGCGCGATTCAATGATGCAGAAGACCTGGACGGCCGTCGACGATTATCTGAACAATCTCATCGTACGGCCTGATGACGCGCTGTCCGCTGCCCTCGAGGCGAGCAAGGCCGGCGGCCTCCCCGAGATCGCGGTGAGCGCGCCGCAAGGCAAGCTCCTCTACCTGCAGGCGCGGGCGATGGGAGCGAAACGCATCCTCGAGATCGGCACTTTGGGCGGCTACAGCGCCATCTGGCTGGCGCGCGCGCTGCCGCCCGGCGGCCGGCTCGTTACCCTGGAATACAGCCCGAAGCACGCCGAGGTAGCACGCGCCAATTTGGCACGCGCAGGATTGGCGGAGGTAACGGAGGTCCGGGTCGGTGCGGGGCTGGAGCTGATGCCCGCGCTCACCGGACCGTTCGATTTCTTCTTCATCGACGCGAATAAGGACGACTATCCCGGTTACTTCCGCGCCTGTCTCGCCCTGTCGCGACCCGGCAGCGTGATGGTGTTCGACAACGTCGTCCGCGACGGCGAAGTGATCGACTCACACACTCGCGATCCGCTCGTCCGCGGCGTGCGTCAGATGTACGAGGAAATTGCCGCAGAGCCGCGCGTCGCCGCAACGTCCGTCCAGACGGTTGGCGTGAAGGGCTACGACGGCTTCTGTATGGTCGTCGTGAACTCCTAACTTACCAGATCACGCAGCGCTGCGGATTGATCATCGGGCTGCCGGCAGGAATATGGAATGCCTGCTGGAACTGCGGCAGGTTCGCCAGGGTGCCGTTCACGCGATAGAGCGCCGGCGGATGCGGATCGATCGTGACGCGCCGGCGGGCCTCGTCCGGACGCATGTTCGTGACCCAGATGTGCGCGGCGCCGAGGAAGAACTGCTGGTCGGGCGTGTAGCCGTCGATGGTCTTGGCGTTCTTGTAGGCGGTCGAGGCATGGAAGGCACGCCAGGCCAGCATGAGGCCGCCGAGATCGGCAGTCGCTTCGCCGGTGACGAGCTTCCCTTGCACGTGGAGGTCGCCGTCCACCGTGTAGCCTGAAAACTGGTTCGCGATGCAAGAAGTCGCCACATGGAAGCGCTTCGCATCCTCCGGCGTCCACCAGTTCTTGAGATTCCCGTGCCCGTCGAACTGCGCTCCCTGGTCATCGAACCCATGAGTCATCTCATGGCCCATGACCCAGCCGATGGCCGCGTAATTGACCGCCTTGGGGGCCTTGGGATCGAACAGGGGCGGCTGCAGGATGCCGGCCGGGAAGTTGATGTTGTTCATGGATGGATCGTAGTAGGCATTCACCTCCTGCGGTGTCATGTACCACTCGCTCCGGTCCACGGGCTTGCCGATCTTGTTCATTTCCCGCTTCTGATCGAACTCGTTGGCGCGCATTACGTTGAGCACGTAAGGGCCGCGATCGATGCGCAGCGACGAGTAGTCGCGCCACTTGTCGGGGTAGCCGATGCGCTCGCCCATGAGGCTGAGCTTCACGAGCGCCGCCTGGCGGGTTGCGGGCGTCATCCAGGGGAGAGTCGCCAGATCGGCCTTCAGCGCCGCGCGGATGTCGTGCAGGATCGCGAGCACCGCAGCCTTGGAAGAGGGCGGGAACTCCTTCTCCACGTAGAGCTTGCCCACGGCGAAGCCGAGCGCCCCGTTCTCGGCATTGACGACCCGCTGCCATCGCGGCAACAGCTTCTGCGCCCCGGTGAGCGCCGACTGCATCCTGAAGTTCTCGTCGACGAAGGGCTTGGAGAGATACGGCGCGAAGGCATCGATCAGGCGCCAGCGCAGGTAAACCTTCCACTGCTCGATCGGCACGCTGCGCAGGTCCTTGCCGAGCGCGCCGAAGAATTCCGGCATGGCGAGATTGAAGCTTCGGATCTCCGGATGGCCCATCTCCTGGAGGTAGGTGCTCCAGGAGAAGTTCGGCGTGCTGCGATCGAGCTCTACCAGGCTCATCACATGGTAGATGGCCTTGGGGTCGCGCTGCTGCACGCGTGACATCGAGGCCTGGGCGAGGCCGGTCTCGATGGACATGACGGTTGCGGCGTCACGTGCCGCCTGCGCCTTGTCGCCTTCCAGAAGCTGGAAGGTGCGCGTGAGATGCGCGACGTATTCCGTGCGGATCTGCTTGAACTTGGGATCCTGCTTCAGATAGTAGTCCCGGTCGGGGAGGCCGATGCCACCCTGGCCGGCGACGCCGATGACCTGCGAGGAATCCTTGAAATCCTGCATCTCGCCGAAGCCGAACATCGCATCGACCCCGAGCAACTGCAGGTCGGCAACCACTTTCTGCAAATCGGCGAGAGTTTTGATGCCGGCGATGGCATCGAGCTCGGGTGAAAGTGGACCTATGCCGACGCGGTTGATCAGCTTCTCGTCCATCCCGCTGGCGTAGAAATCGCCCACCTTCTGCTCGGTGCTGCCCGGTGCCGCATGCGCCTTGGCGGCATTCTCGATCAACTGGCGGATGATCTTCTGGTTGCGGACCGTGACGATGTTGAACGTGCCCCAGGAGGAGTAGGCGGCCGGGATCGGATGGGCTTTCTGCCAGCCGCCGTTCGCGAATGCGTAGAAGCTCTGAGCGGGGTTCGCATGGGTATCGAGCCAGGCCGGGTGCAGCGCATTCTCACTCGATGCCGCACCGGCGGCGAGCGCCGCCCCCGACAGACCGAAAAGAATCCCGAGAAGGGCGATACGATGGAGTCGCATAGGTCCCCTAGCGTTGTAGGTACGTCCGGAGCCTATCATACCGCTCAGGGACCGAGGAGGCGCGAGGCGCGAGTCAACGCAGCGCGGATCCCCGTGGAGGAGATCGCCGCGTCTCCAGCCAGCCGCTCGGTGAGCTCCGCGGCCGGTTGCGGTTGACAGCAGTGGTATCCCTGCCATTGGTCGCAGTCGAGGGCGCGGATGCGCTCGAGCTGCTCCGCCGTCTCCACTCCTTCGGCGACCACCTGCAATCCCACGCTGTGCGCGAGCGACACGATGGCACGGACGATCGACTCGTCCGTGGTGCTGGTTGGCAGATCCCTGACGAAGCTGCGATCGATCTTCAGCTTGTCGATCGGCAGCCGGCGCAGGTAGCTCAGACTCGAGTAGCCGGTGCCGAAGTCGTCGATGGCGATGCTGATGCCCATGGAGCGCAGCATCTTCAGAGCCGCCGCCGATTTATCGGGCTCTATCATCAGCGCGCTCTCGGTCAGCTCGATCTCGAGGCAGTGCGGATCGAGTCCCGCGGCATTCACCGCCGAAACGATCATTTCCAGGATATCCGGACAGCGAAACTGCATCGCCGACAGGTTGACGGCGACCTTGAACTGCAGGCCGAGCTCCGTCAGCCAGGCGTGCGCCTGGCGGCATGCCTCCTTCAGCACCCAGGCATCGAGCGGCACGATGAGGCCGGTCTGCTCGGCGAGCGGGATGAAGGAACTCGGCGCGATGAGTCCCTTCTGCGGATGGCGCCAGCGCAGCAGTGCCTCCACCGAGAGGATCCTGCCGGTCCGCGTCGAGAGCTGCGGCTGGTAGTGGATCTCGAACTCGCGCGCCGCGAGCGCACGGCGCAGATCGTTCTCGAGGGCGAGGCGCTCCTGCATCGAATCCGACATCGTCGGGTCGAAGAAGAGCACGCGCCCGCCGCCATGCCGTTTGGAGGTGACCAGGGCGGCTTCCGCATGCGCGAGCAGATCGTCGCCGCGCCGGGCATCGTCGGGGCATACGCTCACCCCGATGCTCACGCACACCCGGATCTCCTCACCGTGGATGAGGAATGGTTGCTCCAGCGCCGCCAGCATCGCGCTCGTGATGGCATGCGATTCCATGCGCGCGCTCACGCTGTCGATGAGCAATCCGAAGGAGTCGCCGCCTACACGTGCGAGTGTGTGGGGCGCCGGTACAGCCGCCTCCAGGCGATGGGCGATCTCGATCAGCACGCCATCCCCGACCGCGTGTCCGAGAGAGTGGTTGATGGCGCTGAAGCGATCGAGGTCGATCGCGGCCACGGCAATCGTCCGGCCGGGGTGATGTCGCTCGGCGAGCGATCTGGCCAGCCGCTCCTTGAGGAGGTTGCGGTTGGGAAGGCCGGTGAGCGGATCGTGCGTGGCGATATGGTGCAGCCGAGCGTGGGCTTCGGCCACGTCGTGGCGGCTGCGGCTGGCATGCTGCTCGAGCTTGTGTTGGAAGACCGCGAGCAGCTGTCTGACGACGAGCACAGCGGCAGCCACCGCGGCAACCGCCACGGCAAGCAGTCGCCTGCTGACGAGAGTCTCGGTGCAGCAGCGGATCTCGGGGAGGTGAGAGCCCCAGCGCAATTCCGCGCCGAGTCCCAGCACGGCGATCGCGAGCACGAGCGCCAGTGCCGCGCGTGCGCTCCTCGGGGCTCGCGAAGGGGCCCGCGTCCCGCTGTGCCGGCCGGGCGCCAGCCAGAGACCGGTGGCGAGTGCGCTGAATGCGAGGAGCAGCCAGCCGGCCGCCGACGCCTGAGCGGCGGGTGCGCCGAGGTCGGCGCCGCTCGCCTGCACGATCCACCACTGCGTTCCAGCGATGGCCGCGGTCAGGCTGAAGGCGCTGCCGGCGATGGCCGGGAGGTCAGGGTCGCGGCTATTGATGAAGGCGAGGGCGCAGAGCAGGCCCGAGCAGGCGACGGCGAGCGCCAGGAAGGCGCATGTGAGCCCCGGGTAGGGCCAACCCTGAGGGCTGAGCGCGACGGCCTCGAGCGTACAGGCCGACCAGAGTCCCACACCGAGGGCCAATGTATTGCCCACGATCCGGGCAGCCATCCACCGTGGCCGCACACATGCGACCCGAAAAGTCGCGGGCAGAGCGCCATAAGAGGTCAGCATCGCGACACCGGTGGCAAGCGCGGCGATGACGGGATCGACGGAATACGTCACGACGGGTGAGGAGCGGCGATCTGACGCTGATTGGGAGCGCTACCATAGCGATCGGCCCGCTGCCGGTAAATTGAGAATTCCAGGTATCGCGCGCACGGAAATTCTGTATCAGCGGGGGCGGAGGCTGCGCGGCCGCTGCGGGATCCGCCCCCGCACCCGGGTGCGGCTCAGGGCTCGATGATGCGGTTGCGGATGGCGTAGCGTACCAGCTCGGCGAGCGAGCCGAAGCCACCCTTGCGCATGATGTTGCTGCGGTGAGTCTCGGCCGTTTTGACGCTGATCCCGAGCACGGTCGCAACTTCCTTGTTGCTCTTGCCTTCGGCCAGGAGCTGTACGATCTCCCGCTCGCGCACCGAAAGCGCGCTGGCGCCGAGCTCCTCGGCAGAGGGCGGATTGCGCAGATAACCGTCGACCACCATCCTGCCGACCTTCGGCGTGAAGAACGATCCGCCCTCGAGCAGCGTCTCGAGCGCCGCCATCAGAATGCGGCCGGCATCCGACTTGAGGACGTAGCCCTGCGCGCCCGCTGCGAGCACCTCGCGCACGAGCTGCTCGGAGTCGTGGACGGTGAGGATCAGGATGCGCGCCTCGGGAAATCCCGCGATTATTCTGCTGGCAGCGGCAAGGCCGTTGAGCTCCGGCATGGTCAGATCGAGCACGGTGAGATCGGGTTTCAACTGCAGAGCGAGCTCAACGGCATCGCGCCCGTTGTTCGCCTCCGCAACCACCTTCCACTCGGGACGCTGCGCGATCTGCGCGGCAATGCCTCGTCTGACGACCTCGTGATCATCCGCGATGAGAATTCGCACCTGTGTCACGTGACCACCATCCTTTCAGCGTTCCGGGCCAGGGCCAAACGGCTGGAGAGAGGTATGCAGGCGCGTACCAGCGTGCCATTGGCAGTCGACTCGACAGTGAACGTGCCCCCGAGTTGGCGTATGCGCTCCCGCATGCCCGCGACCCCGACGCCGGCGAATCTCCCGGAAGACTCAGCGTCGCCGGGCCGCGGTGAGGGGATACCTCGACCGGCGTCCTCGACTTCGAGGATGACGCTTGCAGGCTCCGCCCGCAGCCTGATCGCGACCCAGGGGCTCGAAGAGTGGCGATGCACATTGCTCAGCGCCTCCTGCGCGACGCGAAACAGGGCGAGCTCCTCCTCCGGCGCAATTCCCTCCAGACCTTCGGGCAGCTGCAACCGCACCTCGAGTCCGCTGCGCGCCCGCAGGCCGTCCGCCAACCAGCGCAACGCACTCGAGAGCCCGAGCTCATCGAGCAACGGCGGGTGCAGGAGATAGGAAGCCGTGCGGATCTCGGCCGAGCACTGCCGGGCGAGGCGTATGCAGCGCTCGAGCTGCTCACGCGCAGAGGCGGACAGCTTTTGCGCTTCCTGCTCGAGCTGCGCCAGCTCGATCTCGAGTGCCGCGAGCGATTGCCCGGTCGAGTCATGAAGGTCGCGTCCGATGCGCCGCCGCTCCTCGTCCTGAAGCTGCAACATCTCGGCCGAGACTTGCCGCAATTCCTCCTCTGCGCGCTTGCGCACGGTCACATCGTGAACGAGGGCGAGCGCGAGGGTGGTACCGTCAGTGCTGAGACTCGAGAGGTCGACTTCCGCCGGGAAGCTCTCACCCGTATCCACGCGCTTGTGCACCCATTCGAAAGTGATGCCGCCCTCCCGTGCCGCCGCAAGGATCCTCTCCCGCGCGAACTCCTCCGACGCCCGGCCATTCGGCTGCCGCTCCGGGGACAGCTGCCAGGGAGTGAGTCCGATGGCGGCACGCTCGCTCTCCAACCCGAACATGACGGCTGCGGTGCGGTTGGCATCCACGAACCGCTCACCTTCGAGCAGGAACACGCCGAAGCGCGCGCAGTCGACCAGAGTGTTGTAATCGCGCTCACGGGTCCGCAGCGCGCGCATGTAGTGATTGAGGAAGGCGGTCAGGATGAGCACCAGTGCGCTGAAGGCTGCGGTGGCACCGATCATCTGCCGGCGTCGCGCCCGCCAGCCCGCAAACGCCGCATCATGGCGCTGCCCGACCACGACGTGGATGGGATATCCCGTCACGGGATAATAGGCATAGATCATCGTATCGCTGGTGAACGCGCCAGGTCCCTCGACGATTCCGCCGCTCTGCCCGCCGGGCGTTACGGCCCTGCGGAACAGCTCGTTCTGTGCGACGTTGCGGCCTGTGTGCCGATCCCCAAGGCTCGCCAGGACCGTGCCATCGAACCCAATCAGCCCCTGCTGACTGGTGACGGCGCCGAAGCGGCGGTGGAGTTGTTCGATGCCGGCGAAGCTGATCAGCACGCCCGCCCAGCCGCTCGTGTTGGGACCGGTCTGCGCCGGCCGCGCGATCGGAACGACCCAGCGGGCGGGATCTTCCGGATCCCCCATGGGGGCGCCGACCCATACGCCAGAGGCGGTAGCCATCCCGGCCAGATAGCCGGGGACGTGCGCAAGATCCAGCACACCGGTGCGGCTCGCGAGCACGAAACGCCCGCCATCCTCCAGGAAGATGGAGCGCACATACGAGCCCCCCGTGAGTTGCCGTCGCAGGGCCGGAACGAGCGCCTGATGCGAGAGCCGGTCGAGCCCGCCGCCGGCGCGGACTGCGCTCGCACCGGCCATGGCGGCTCCCAGCCCATGATCCAGCATGGTCTGGGTGGCGCTGGTGAGCGCCGCCGTTACGCCCCGGAGACTCTCATGCTCGTCATGCATGACTTCCACGTAGTCGTAGTGGATCCTGAGGGCAGTAAAGGCGCTGCCGGCGGCTACGGCCACGGCGGCATAGGCGAGGAGCACCCAGCTGAGCGCCAGGGGGGTTCCCAAAGGCGCAAACGGGTTGCGCGCCTCCGCCCGAGGCCGGGACCGGATCGATCGTCGGAGCAGCATGGCGCGCCCCTTCCCCGACTGATGCGAGGCTTTCTTCTGGCTCGGCACCGCCATTGTGCGCCAACTTCAGCGGCCACTCCAGCGTGTCTGCAGCAGGGGGGAAAGTGCCTGCCGCGTCACGTCCGGCCGGGGCGAAGTGCTACCGCGTGCACAGTTCAAGCGGCTGCCGATGGCGGCCGCGCCGGGCCCTCTGGGACACTGCCGGATGGTTGCGGCGGCGCCTGGCGCCGGATTCGGGGTGAGGTATGACCGGTTTGATCATCTTCGTCTTGATAGTCGTCCTCGTGATCGGATACACGGTCACGATCTACAATGGCCTCGTGCGGACCCGCAACGAGGTCAAGCTCGCCTGGTCCAACATCGACGTGCTGCTGGTGCAGCGGCACGATGAGTTGCCGAAGCTCATCGAGGTCTGCAAGCGTTACATGCAGCACGAGCGGGAGACGCTCGAGCGCGTGACGCAGGCGAGGTCTCAGGTCGATGCCGCCCGGCATTCCGGCGATGTGACATCGGTCAGCGCCGCGGAGGGCGCCTTGCGCACCGGCCTCGCCAATCTCTACGCCGTGGCCGAGCGCTATCCCGACCTCAAGGCCGACACGATGTTCCGTAACCTCGCTGCACGCATCAGCGCGCTCGAGACCGCGATCTCCGACCGCCGGGAGATCTACAACGATGCGGCCAACGCGCAGAACGTCCGCATCGAGACATTCCCCGATGCAATCGTCGCGGGCATGTTCAGTTTCTCGCCCGCGCGCCTGCTGAAATTCGACGCCGCGCAAACGGCGGATGTCGATGTAGGACTGGCGTTCAGCAAGTGAGCCCGCAGGGATTCATCCCGGGGTTCCTCACGCTCACGGTACTGCTGGCAGCCGGCACGGCCTACGCCGTCTATCGTCTCTTCGTCAGCCTGCGCCGCGACCGCTTTGCGGCAGATACGCCCGTGGCGCACATCCGCTCGGCCGCACAGGGTTATGTGCACCTGGAAGGCGAGGCGGGACCTCCTGCCGAAGGACCGATTGCCGCTCCCCTCAGTAACCTGCCCTGCGTCTGGTGGGACTACAAGATCGAGCAGCGCCAACAGGCGACTCGCGGCAACCAAAGCGTTTGGCACGTCATCGACCGCGCCACCAGCGTGGCACCATTTTCCCTACGCGATCGCGACGGCGAGTGTCTGGTCGGGCCTGTTGGCGCGGACGTCACGCCGACATCGCATGAGACCTGGTACGGCGACACGCCACGGCCCGCATGCCTGCCAGGCCTGGAGGGGCGCGGCTGGAGACCGGAATGCGAGTACCGCTATACGGAGCGGGTGATTTGCCCGGGCGCGCATCTGACCGTGCTCGGCGAGCTGCGCTCGCGCTCCGTCGTCGAATCGATCGAGCGGGAGGTGGGCAAGGTCGTCGTCGAGTGGAAGCACGATCAGGCGGGACTCCTGGCCAGGTTCGATCGCAATCACGATGGCCAGCTCGATGCCCAGGAATGGGAAACGGCACGTGCCGCTGCCAGGGAGCAGGTCGAGGCGAGCCTCGCTTCCAGGGACGCGCGGGAGAGCGTCGTCGGCCAGACCACTCACGGAGAGCCATTTCTCATCGCGCCGCTCGATGGCAAACGGCTCGTCAAGCGCGAGAAGCAGCACGCCGCATTCGCGCTGGCTGCGAGTGTGCTGCTGGCGCTCCTCACGGCGTGGGCGGCCCAGAAAGCGCTTCTGCGGTAATCGGCGCTCGTGTCAGCTGCCTTCGCGACAGGATTGAGGCATGCTTGCCGGATGCGAACACGCTCAGGGCTGCTTCTCCTGCTTGCGGTCCAGCTCCTGCTGGCCGGCTGCGCCTCGTCGCCGAAACACTTTCCCTCCGAGACGGCTGCCCGCTATGTCGGCAAGCCGTTGAACGACCTGGAGATGCACTGGAGCATCCCCTGGAGCGAGAGCTCCGCGGACGGGCGGCAGTCCGCCACATGGCGGTTCGATCAATACAACCTCGCCGGCTGCACCGTGACAGTCAGCACGGACGCCAACGGGATCATCAGGCATGTGGAGTGGACGGTGGGCTGCGGCCCCAAGGGAACGGGAACCGGGGAAGGGGGCGGATTCGACTCGCCCTGAGCGTCGGCTCAGGCTGCCCTTGAATCGCCGCTCGACTGGATCCGTCCGAGGGGCGGGCCACGCCCCCCGGACTGCGTGAATTACTTCGGCTGCGGTGTGAGTCGCAGGTAAGACTTCAGCGTCTTCCAGCCCGCGGGGAATTTCGATTTTGCGTCCGCGTCGGAGATGGAAGTCGGGATGATGACATCATCGCCGCGCTTCCAGTTGACCGGCGTGGCCACGGTGTGCTTCGCAGTCAGCTGCAGGGCATCCAGCGCGCGCAACACCTCATCGAAATTCCGGCCCACGCTCATCGGGTAGGTGAGGATGAGCTTGATCTTCTTGTCGGGGCCGACGATGAACACCGACCGCACGGTCGCATTGTCGTTGGGCGTACGGCCCTTGGCGCCGCCGGCGGTCTCGGCCGGCAACATGTCGTAGAGCTTGGCGACCTTGAGCTCCGGATCGCCGATCATCGGGTAGTAGACCGCTGCGCCCTGCGTCTCCTCGATGTCCTTCGACCAGCGCGTATGGTCCTCCACCGGATCGACGCTCAGGCCGACGATCTTGGTGTTGCGGGCCTCGAACTCCGGCTTCAGGCGCGCCATGTAGCCGAGCTCGGTGGTGCACACCGGCGTGAAGTCTTTCGGGTGCGAGAAGAGGATTGCCCAGCCGTTGCCGATCCACTCGTGAAAGTTGATTCTTCCCTGGGTGGTTTCGGCCGTGAAATCAGGAGCGAGATCGTTGATTCTCAGTGACATGGGAGCCTCTGGGACACTATGCCTTGGGGGGGCGCTATTCTAGTCCCACCCCGTCCCCGGGCGCGGTACGACTGAGGAATGTGGGTATAGCCGGCAGGAACAAGCAGGGGCGCTCCCCGCAACGGGTGAGCGCCCCCAAAGTGCGCGAAATCAGCTTCTGGCGTTGAAGGAAGCGCACCAGCCCTGGGAGCTCACCGAGTAGCCGGCGAATATCTGGCAGCCGCCGTAGCCGGAAGCCTGTCCCGGGGTACCCTGGAAGAAGCGGCACACGCCGCAGCGCTCACCGGCCTTGTAGGTCGGAAACTTCGACTTGTCGACGTTCTTGCCGTCCGACTGATAGCCGAGCGACTTGGCGAGAGGATCGCTCTCGGACAGATGCGGCAGGTTCTCGCCCGCAGCCTGGGCGGAGTGTGGCCGGAGTCCTACGAGCGCGGCCGAGGCCGCTACGGCGGCGGTCGCGAGGAAGGAGCGGCGTGACGAATCCGGATTGTTCTTGGGCAGCGACACGGGGGAACCTCCGCACTGATTTTTTCCGAAGCCTGAGTATCGGCGATGCGGTATCGCGCTGGCAAGGATTCTCCTTGGCCTTCAGCGGGTCCGAAGCTTGCTTGGCAGGGCCCTACCTATGGCCAACGTCACCGCTTGCGTCGATGCGCACGTACATCTGCATGCGTGCTACGACCCGGATGACCTGCTGCAAAACGCCTACGACAATCTGAGCGCGGTGGCGGGTAACGGAGCGGAGCATGCGGCTCGCAAAGCCTATTTCCTATTGCTCGCCGAATGTGCGCCGGATGATTGCTTTGGCGCGCTGCGCGCACTTGCGGACGGCAGGCCAGCATCGAATGGCGCTTCAGGCCTACACCTGAGGCAGTGGACCATTACCCCCACGGGGGAAACCATCAGTGTGGTGGCCCGGCGCGCGCAGCAAGAGCTCTTCATCGTCGCCGGCCGCCAGATCGCCTGCCGCGAGGGGCTGGAAGTGCTCGTTCTCGGCACCACGCACCGCTTTGCCGACGGCAGGCCGATCCGCGATGTCCTCCGCGAGGCCGACGCGTTGGGAGTGCCACGCGTCATTCCGTGGGGACCTGGCAAGTGGTTCTTCCGTCGCGGACGGCTCCTGAATGAGCTGGTCGCGGAATTCCGCAAGCCGACGCTCTTCCTCGGCGACGAGGGAGGACGGCCGGTCTTCTGGGGATACCCGCAGCACTTCGCACATGCGGCGCGGATGGGAGTGCGCGATCTGCCCGGCACGGATCCGCTGCCCTTCCCCCACGATGTTGCGAAGGTCGGCCGCATGGGCTTCAAGGTCGCCATCGACCTCGATCCCGCGCTCCCCGGCGAGAGCCTGCTGCAGGCACTGACGCAGCTCGGCGCGCCGCTCGAGCGCTTCGCCACCCTGGAGCCGCCGCTGCGCTTCGTGCGCAACCAGATCGGCATGCAGCTGCGCAAGCGGCGGCGCGCCTGAAGGGCTGGCCATGTGCGGCATCGCCGGAGTCGCCACCCGCGGAAGTACGCCGCCGCGCGAGCTGATCGGCGCCATGTGCGAGGTGATGCGCCATCGCGGGCCGGACGGGGAGGGCATATACACCGAGCCCGGGGTCGGCCTGGGAATGCGGCGGCTCGCGGTGTTGGATCTGGTCACGGGCGATCAGCCCGTCAGCAACGAGACCGGCACGGTGCAGGTCGTTTTCAACGGGGAGATCTACAACTACCGCGAGCTGCGCGACGAGCTGGCAGCCAAGGGGCACCGCTTCCGCGGCACGGGCGACAGCGAGGTGATCCCGCGGCTCTACGAAGAGCACGGCCTGGCGTTCCTCTCGCGCCTGAACGGCATGTTCGCCATCGCGCTCTGGGACAGTACGCTGAAGCGTCTGCTGCTGGCGCGCGATCGCTTCGGCATCAAGCCGCTCTACTACAGCTTCCATCGCGGCAGCTTCTGGTTCGCCTCCGAGGTCAAGTGCATCCTCGCGGGCGGCGGCTCGGCCCGCGTCATCGATCCGCTCGGGGTCGATCAACTCCTGACCTTCGAGTACACGGCAAGCCCGACTACGCTCTTCGAGGATGTCAGGAAGGTCCCTCCCGGAGCCTGGGTCACCATCAGCGGCGGCAAGCTCCACCAGGGCCGGTTCTGGTCACTGCCGGTCGCCGAGCCGAGTCCGGTGCGGGATGTGGCCGAGCTCGCCGGGCAGGTCCGCCGGAGCATGCTCACCGCGGTGCGGCGCCAGCTTGCGAGCGATGTGCCGTTGGGCGCCTTCCTCTCGGGCGGCATCGATTCCTCCATCCTGGTAGCGGCCATGACGGAGGTATCGCCGACTCCCCCGCTCACTTTCTCGATCGGCTTCGGCGATCCGACCTACAGCGAGCTGCGCCATGCGCGCGCCGTCGCGGCGCATTGCGGCACACGCCATCACGAAGAGATCCTGACTCCCGACTACCTGTCGCTGCTGCCCGAGGTCATCTCCCAGCTCGATCAGCCGATCGCCGACTTTTCGGTGTTCCCGACCCTGATGGTGGCGAGAATGGCGCGGCGGCGGGTGACGGTGGCCCTCGGCGGCGACGGCGGCGATGAGCTCTTCGGGGGCTATGACACCTATCGCGCCGACAGCCTGAGCGCGCGCCTGCTCGACTGGCAGCCCGCACCGCTGCGCGCGGCGGCGGAATGGCTCGCGCGCGGCCTGCCGCTCGGACATGGCAAGCGGGGTCTTGCAAACCAGCTGCGCCGCTTCCTCGAGGGGGCGGCGCTGCCCGCCGAATGGCAACATCTTCGCTGGATGATGTTCCTGCGTGAGGAACAGCGCGCGCGGCTCTACACACGGGAATTCCGCGCGCAGGTCGCGGGCGCCGCGGAAGGGTTGGTGCGCGCCGTTCTCGAGGACGGCGGCAGCGATCGCCTGGCGCGGCAGATGCGCTGCGACATCAGGCTGTACCTGCCCGAGGACATTCTCGCCAAGGTCGATGCGATGAGCATGGCGACCTCGCTCGAGGCCCGGGTGCCGTATCTCGACAACGATGTGGTGGATCTCGCGCTCACCATCCCCTCGGAGCTCAAGGTGCGGGGGGGCGTGCGCAAATGGATCCTGAAGCGTGCCTTCGCCGGGTCCTTGCCGCCGGCCGTGCTCGGCCGCGGCAAGGAAGGCTTCAGCATGCCCATGAAGCAGTGGCTGACCCACGAATGGAATGGGCTCATGCACGAGCTCCTGAGTCCCGCGAGTCTTGCGGCGGAGGGACTCTTCGACGCCCGGTACGTGGAGCGGCTGATGCGCGAGCACGAGAGCGGGGCGCACAACCACAGCCATCTGCTCTGGGCACTCATGGTCTTTCAGCTCTGGCGCGACCGGTTCAAGGCAGGCATAGAGCTGCCGGGGGTACGGGTCCATGCTGCGTAACATCACACGACTCGCGACGACACCCTTCGACCTCATCGTCGTCGGCGGTGGCATCTACGGCGCCTGCGCCGCCTGGGAGGGAGCGCTGCGGGGACTGAGAGTGGCGCTGATCGAGGCCGGCGATTTCGGCGGCGCAACCTCGGGTAACAGCCTGCGCACCCTGCATGGTGGACTTCGCCATCTGCAGCGCCTGGACTTCACACGGATGCGCGAGTCGATCCGCGAGAGACGGGAGTGGCTGCGCCTCGCGCCACATCTCGCCCGCCCGCTGCGTTTCATTCTGCCCACCCGCGGCCATGGCCTGCGCGGACCGCTGGTCATGCGGACTGCGCTCGCCATCAATGATGTGGTCAGCGCCGATCGCAACCGTGGCGTGCGCGCCGACCGCCACCTGCCGCGGGGGACCTTCCTGAGCGAGACGGCGGCACGCGCAACGCTTGCCGGTGTCGAGCTGGAGGGTTGCAACGGCGCTGCGGCTTGGCACGATGCGGTGTGTCTGGACACCGAGCGGTTGCTGTTGTCGGTCATCAGTGCAGCCGCGGACGCCGGGGCTCACGTGGTCAACTACGTGCGTGCAACAGGTCTTCTCGCGCACCGCTCCCGCATCCGCGGCGTGCATGCCCGGGATGAGCTCTCCGGCCGGGAGATGGAGCTGCGTGCGCGATTCGTCATCAACGCCGCGGGTCCCTGGGTGGAGGACTGGCTGCCCGCCGGGGCGGGCCGGCCCGAGGCGCCGATGTTCCGCGCCTCGCGGGCATTCAACCTGTTGACTCGAGCGCTGCCATTCACCGACGGCATCGGGCTCACGGTGCGTGCGCACGGGACCAGCGAGGCCACGTATTTCATCATGCCGTGGAACGGCTACTCGCTCATCGGAACGCGGCACCTGCGCTGCGATCCCTCCGCGCGCTCGCCCGGCATCACAGGCGAGGAGGTGCTCGCATTCGTGCGCGATCTCAACACGGTTCTTGGCCGCCACCGCCTGGCGGCCGCCGACGTGCGCGGCGTCTTCGCTGGGCTGCTGCCGGAGGCGGAGGACGGTCGTTCGCGCACCGAGGTCGCTCTCGAGCGCGACCCGCAGGTGATCGATCACGAGCCCGCTGGGCTCCGGGGCCTGGTCTCCATCGTCGGAGTCAAGTGGACCATTGCACCCGCCGTCGCCTCGCGGGCGGTGAGGATGGCATGCCAGGTGCTCGGCGGCGAAGCGCCCGGCCGCCGGCCCCGCAAGCTTGCCCCCAGGGCGAGCGCGATCTTCGCCGGTCCGCGCGGCGTTCCCGCCCTCGATGGCGCCATCCTCGCGCATCTCGAGCAACGCTATGGCGCCGCGTATCGGCACGTTCTCGCGCTCATGACCGCCGAGCCCGCGCTCGCCGCGCGAGTCGTGCCGGACCTGCCCGTCGTGCTTGCCCAGGTGGCATACGCCGCGCGCGCGGAGATGGCCGTCCGGCTCTCCGATGTAGTGATGCGCCGGACGCAACTCTATCTCAGCGCCGCACTCGACCGGGCGGCGCTCACCGCCTGTGCCGGCGCGCTCGCCCGTGAGCTGCGCTGGAGCACCAAGGAGAGCGGCGCCCAGGTGGACGAGGCCGCGCGCCAGCTCGAGGCCTTTCGCGGGCCCCTGATGTGCGACCTGGAGCCCGCCGCAGCCTGATTCGAGGAGCTTTACGATGAATACGACCAGCCCCGTTGCCGGACGCCCGATCGCCGCACCGCCCGCGCCGCAGGCGAGCGGCACGCCATGGCAGCTGCAGATGTATGCGAAGTCGCTGAAGAAGCGGCAGAAGGTGGAGCTGCTGATGCGGCTCCTCGGCCCGGTGAGCGGCAAGAAATGCCTGCTCGTGTCGGGACACGACAACAACGGTGCGATGAACTGGCACTTCCGCGCCGCCGGCGGCAAATGGAGCTGGGGCCAGGTCTATCCCCAGGGCATCGCGGAGATGGCCGAGTTCCTCGGCGATCCGGTCGCTCACGTCGACATCAACCGCTTTCCCTTTGCCGACGACGCCTTCGACGCCGTGATCATCATCGACGTGCACGAGCATTTCCCCGATGTCAGTGGCCTCAACCGGGAGATCCGCCGCGTGCTCGCGCCGGGCGGCCTGGGGATCATCACCACACCCAACGGCGATACGCGCCTGCCGGTCGCTGCACTCAAGCGTGTCATCGGCATGGGGCCGGCGACCTACGGGCACGTCGTGCAGGGGTATCGTATCCGCGAGCTCGAAGGGATGTTCCGCTCGATAGACATGCGCCCGGTGGCCAGCGGCGGGTACTCGCGCTTCTTCACCGAGCTCGCGGAGCTGGTGATCAACTTCGGCTACGTGAAGGTGCTCGCGCGCAAGAAGGAGCACCCCCCGGTGATGGAGGGCACCATCGCGCCGACCTCGCGCAAGGAGCTGGAGGCGGTGCGCAAGGAATATCGCATTTACTCCCTGATCTATCCCTTCATGTATCTTTTCTCGCTGCTCGACAAGCTGATCCCCGGCCGCGGTGGCTATGCGGTCGCTGTCTCTGCGCGCAAATGACGCGGCGGGTACTCGTCACCGGCGCCGGCGGCTTCGTCGGCTCGCACTTCGCGCCATATCTTGCCGGCCGCGGCTTCGAGGTCCGGGCGATCGACGTGCATCCGCCGGCGCGGCCCCAGGGTAGCAACGGAAGCGGCGTGGACTTCCGGGTGCAGGACATCCGCGAGCCGCACGGTCTGGCGGATGCGCTCGACGGCGTCGATACGGTGTTCAACCTGGCCAGTGTGCATCTCGACGTGCACGCAACGCCGGAACAGTTCGAATCCGTGAACATCAGAGCCCTCGAGCAGCTCATCGAGCTGAGCGCGGCAGCTCACGTGCGCCGCGTCGTGCAGGTGAGCAGTGTCGGTGTTTACGGCCATGTCGCGCATCCGCCCGCCGCTGAGGACGCTCCTCTCAAGCCGGAGAACGAATACGAGCGGACCAAGGCCGCGGGCGAGCAGGCCGCGCAGGCGGCGGCGCGCCGCATGGGGCTCGACCTCGTCGTGGTAAGGCCCTCATGGGTGTATGGCGTCGGTTGTCCGCGCACGGCGAAGCTCATCCGCTCGCTGCGCAAGCGGCAGTTCTTCTTCATCGGGCGCGGCAACAACCTCCGCCATCCGATCTACATCGACGACATGCTGGCCGCCCTCGAGCTCGCCGCTGCGGCCGGGCCGGAAGTCTCGGGCCGTACTTTCAACATCGCCGGGCCCCGCTGGATGACGGTGGAGGAGATGGTGGGCGAGTTCGCGCAGGCGCTGCAGGTGCCGCCGCCGGCGTTTCACGCGCCGCGCTGGCTGGGGCTGTCGGTGGGATGGGCGGCGGAGCAGGTGAGCGGCATCGTGGGCGCGGAGCCGCCGGTCTCGAGGCGCACGCTCGCCTTCTTCGAGAACGACAATGCGTTCGACATCGGCGCCGCGCGGCGCTCGCTCGGGTTCGAGCCGAAGACCGACCTTCCGGGCGGTGCTCGCGCCGTCATCGCGAGCCACTCGGCCGCAAGCTGACTTCAGCTGCCAAAGGGCGCGTATCGCTCTCGCGCGGCTGACTCAGATAGGGCCATGCCAGCCACCCGGTGAGCAGGCAGCGGATGAGCCATCCAGCCGAAATGCCGTACAACACGGCGACGAGACCCCATGGCCCGGTGAGGAACGCTCCCGCAATGCTGATGCCGATGGAGCCCCAACAGACGAAACTCAGGATGCGCAGGCGGCGCTCCTCCCCGCAAGACACCACGACCGCCGTCAGGAAGCCGCTGAGCACCTTCAGAAAACCAGAGACCAACGTCGCAGCGATCAGCGCGTGCGAGAGGTCGTAGCGGCCGGCGGTGAGCCAGCGGGCGATGGGGGGAGCGAGCACCCAGATGGCGACGGACCCTGCCGCGACAGTGCCAAACACCAGCGCCGCCTCCCGCGCGACCTTTGCCCGCCGGGCGCTGGCGCTTGCCGCCACGCGCAGGGTGGGGATCAGCGTGAACTGTACGGCGGATTGCAGCAGGCGGAACGGTGAGCTCACCAGCGCCGCGAGCACGCTGTAAACCGCCAGATCCTGCAGCCCGACGATGGGTCCGAGCAGGAGGCGCTCGAGCTGTATGAATGCCGAGCCGCCGGTCTGCACTGTCAGAAGCGACATTGCTTCCCGACGGAGGCTCCACGGCGCCGCCTGGCGATCCCCCGCGCCTTCGCGTCGACGAACGAGCCGCCAGACACCGGCTGCGCCGAGGAGTGCCACTGCTGCAAGCGCCAGGCAAACCGCGCCCGCTGTCGGCAGGCCTATGGCCAGATCAACGACCGCTACGAGAGCGAGCGCGCCGTTGAACAGCTGCACCACCCACACCGCCATGCGCAGATGCTGCTGACCCTGAAAGTGGCCGCCGGCCGACTGCGCCATCCCCAGGGCGAAAGTGCCGAGCGCCACGCTGACTGCGAGCAGGGCCGAGAGGTGATACACGAGAGCCGCGACGATCGCCGTGCCCACCGCCGTCACCCCGCAGGCGCTCAAGGCCGCGCGCCGCCAGCCCGCGTCGAGCCTGATGCCGCGCCGGGCGGCCACCTGATCGAGACCGAGTGGTGCGGTGAGGCCGCCGACCGCGACGATGCCGAGCACGAGCGATACCAGCCCGTATTCCTGCGTCGGCAACTCTCGAGCCAGCAGCAGGCTCCCGAGGCTGAAGCCGATGCCGCCCACTCCCATCGCCGCCGCGGTGCGCAGCGATGCCGAGCGATAGAGCGCCTTCAGCATCAGGACGCTGCCTGAAGCACCGGTCGCGGCTCGGAGCGTGTCACCTCGTTCTCCTCGGGCATGCCGCCGTGCAGGAGCAGGCGCTCCCAGAGGGCAAGGTTGAGGAGAGTCCAGAAAAGATGACTGTGGTTGTGGCGCCTGGCCTGATGCTCGCTCCACAGCCGCTCGAGGGCTTCGCGGCGGAAGTGCTCCGCGATGAGGGTTGAGGAGAACACCTCATCGCGCGTCAGCTCGAGCATCTCGCCGCGGATCCAGTTCTTCATCGGGATGCTGAAGCCCTGCTTGGCGCGCATCGCGATGCCGGGCGGCAGCCGCTCGCGCATCGCGCTCTTCAGCAGCCACTTGGTGGTGAGGCCGCGCAGCTTCGCGCTGGTCGGCAGCGAGTAGCAGAACTCGACCACCCGGTGATCGAGGAAAGGCGGCCGTACTTCGAGGCCGCAGGACATCGACATCTTGTCGACCTTCATGAGCACGCTGTCGGGCAGCACCGTGTTGAGCTCGACGTACTGCTCCCGTAGTCCTCGCTCCCGCGGCGCATGCGAGGACCAGCGCTTGACCGGTGTGAAGGGATCGGTGTCGAGGTCCCGCAGGAACCCGGGCTGCAGGATCTCTGCCGTCTGCGCCGGATCGCTGAAGTACTGCCAGCGGATATGCTCGCCGTCCGCGGGCAGGATCGCGCCCTGGAGGAAGCGCTTGAGGATGTTGCTCGCGCCCTTCTTGAGCTCGTTGTCGGGCAGACAGGCTACGATCGCGCGGTAAAGGAGCTGCCGTTGCGGCAGTGGCAGGCGCTCGAGCCAGGAGTTGGCCTTGCTCGCGCGGAAGCGGTCGTAGCCCATGAGGAGCTCATCGCCGCCGTCGCCACTCAGGCAGACCTTCACATACCGCCGCGCCTCCTCGCAGATGAGCATGAACGGCAGGTTCGACGGATCGGTGGTCGGCTCATCCAGATGCCACACCGAGCGTTCGATCACCGCGGCGTCCACCGGACGAACGAGTAGCTCGGTGTGACGGGTATGGAAGTGCTCCGCCACCTGCCGCGCGTATTCGAGCTCGCTGAAGGAGGCTTCGCGATAACCGAGCGCGAAGGTCTGCAGGCCCGTGGGCAGCGAGCGGCTCAGGAAGCTCACGACCGTGCTCGAATCGACGCCACCCGAAAGGAAGGCACCGAGCGGCACATCGCTCATGGTGTGCTCGGCGCACGCACCCTCCAGGAGCTCGGCGAGCGCTTCCTCGCTGGGCTCGATCTCCTTGGGCTCGAGCGACCAGTAGCGGCTCATGCGCGCGCGCCCGTCGCCTTCGAGCGTGAGCAGGCAGCCTGGCAGGAGCTTGTGGACGCCCTCGAAGAGCGTCGCCGGCGCCGGGACGAACTCGTAGCCGAGGAGGTCGAGCAGTCCCTGCCGGTGGAGGGCTCTGGGGAGCGCCGGATCCGCCAGCAGCGCTTTGATCTCCGAGGCGAAGCGCAGCCGTCCGTCCGCCAGCGTGTAATAGAGGGGCTTCAGGCCCAGGCGATCGCGCGCCAACACCAGACGCCGCCGCGGTGCATCCCAGATGGCGAGGGCGAACATCCCGGTGAGATGACGCGCGAAGTCGAGGCCGTATTCCTCGTAAAGATGGACGATCGCCTCGGTATCGGTGCGGCTGCGGAACACATGGCCCTTGGCCTGCAGGCGCGTGCGCAGCTCCAGGTGGTTGTAGATCTCCCCGTTGAAGGTGATCCAGACGGTGCCGTCCTCGTTCGAGAGCGGCTGGCGTCCAGCATCGCTCAGATCCACGATGCTGAGCCGGCGATGACCGAGCGAGACGCCTTCGGCCACGTAGCTGCCGTGATCGTCCGGGCCGCGGTGCACCAGCCGCGCCTTCATTCTCTCGATCAGGCGCTCATCGCCCCAGTTGAATCCGCAAATTCCACACATGGCGACCCCTGATCCCCGCGCTTCCGGCCCAGCATGGCTGCAATGTAAATGTTGTCCCAGCAGGGATGGTTCCTGTGCGTCAGCGCGCGAGACGTTGCTGTCATCACCGGCAGGAGCCGGGCGCGGTTACTGCCCGGCAGAAGCTCGAGTCAGTCGCCCTCGATGCTGTGCAGCTCAGGCCAACGCCGGTCGGGCGGGGCCGCCGCGGGAATGCTTTCTGCTAAGCCCACGAACGTGTCGGCGGCGCACCCAGTTCGAGCACAGCATCCACAGGCGGTCATCAGCTCCCGTCAGCGTCGGGCGCATCTTCCCGTCATCGTTCATGCTGATGATTTCGGAGAGACGGTGGACATCACCGAAGGGATCTGCGTGGCGATCGAGGCAGGCGTGGTGACGAGCACCACGGTCATGGTCAACATGCCCGGGACGGCCGAGGCTCTGCGGCGGCTGCCGCAGCTCACGCGGCAGGCGAGCTTCGGCTTGCACCTCAACCTTTGCGAGGGCAGGCCGCTCACCGGCGGCGCAACTCTGGTGGATGCAAACGGCGCCTTCCTGCGCAAGCGCGTGCTGGCCGCCCGCGCGGTCACCGGGAGGCTGTCGCTGGCGCAGCTCGAGACGGAAGTCGCTGCCCAGATAGCAGTGCTGCGCGATAGCGGCGTCAGAGTCTCGCACCTCGACGGGCACAAGCACTTGCACCAACTGCCGATCGTATGCGCCGCGGTCGCGAACGTACTGCCCCGGTTCGGGATCGAGCGGGTGAGAATTACACGGCTGGGAAGCTGGCGAAAAGCGCATGGCGCCTCGACGCTCGCCCGGGAGCTCGCCGCCCGGCACGCCGCGCGCGTGTTCGCACGGGCGCGGCTGCGCTCGCCGGTGCGCACGGTCGACCTGCGCGAGCTCCTCGCCGGCGACGCACTTGCCGCTCTGGCAGCTCGCGGGTCCGACGGTCGGACGCCCATCGAGATCTGTTGTCATCCGGGGACACTCGCGGCCGATCAGGACAAGCCGGGAAGCCACCGGCGCAGCACCGAGCTCGACTACCTGCTGTCGCCCGAGTTTCGCGCCGTGTTGGCGGCGAGCGGCGCGGCGCTGGTCAGTTACTGGCGCGTGTGAGGCGGCACGCGGGCGTGACGATTGCTGCAGCTGGACAAACGCGTTAACGGTCGCATGCGCATCCTAAAGATCGTCCCGCAGGCCTTCTACGCTCCCAGGGGCACGCCGCTCAGCGCCTACCATCGTGCGCGCGAGTTGCTTGCGCAGGGGCACCAGGTCGACATCCTGACTTACGGCATCGGCGAGCCGCCGCCGCACCTCAGCGCCCGCATCTTCCGGGCGCGCGGCCCGCATTTCTGCCGCGCCCTGCGCCCCGGACCGTCGGGACGGAAAATCTGGCTGGACGTGCTCCTCTTCGCCAGCCTCATCGGCAGGCTCTGCCGCGAGCGTTACGATGCCCTTTACGCCCACGAGGAAGGGGCGCTGCTCGCGCGGATCGCCGGCGCGATCTTTCGCATCCCCTATGTCTACGACATGCACTCGAGCCTGCCGCTGCAGATCACGGACTGGAAGTTCAGCCGCCGCCGCTCGGTGGTGGCGCTCTTCCGCTGGATCGAGCGGGCCTGCGTGAGCGGCGCCTGTGCGGTAGTGGCCATCTCTCCGGCCGTGGCGCGCGCCGCGCGCAGCGCCTGGCCGGATGCCCTCTGCATCGTGCTCATCAACTACTTCGAGCTCGGGGAGAAAGCCGCCGGCGGCGAGCGCGAGAAAATCCGTGCCCGCCACGGGGTGGGGCCGGATGAGAAGCTCATCGTCTACACGGGCTCCTTCGTGCCGCTGCAGGCGCTCGATCTGCTCCTCGAGGCGTTCCCGCGGGTGCTCGCCTCCGTACCGGGCGCACGGCTCCTCCTCGTCGGCGGCACGGAGGCGGAGATCGCGCAGCTGCGCGGGCTGGCCGAGCGGCTCGGCATCGCCGGGCGGGTGATTCTCGAGAAGAATCATCCCCAGCAGGAGATCCCCGGATATCTCGCGGCAGCGGACGTACTGGTCTCGCCGCGGACTCAGGGCATCAACCCTCCGGGCAAGCTGCTTTCGTATCTCGCCTCGGGCCGGCCTGTTGTCGCGACCGACACGCTGGTTCACAACCAACTTCTCACCGGCGACTGTGCGATTCTGACACGTCCCGATGCCGCCGGGCTCGCGGACGGACTGGTGCTCGCGCTCACCGACACGGCGCTCGCCGCGAGGACGGTGGAGGCAAGCGAACGAGTGCTCAACCGGCTTTGCTGCAAGTCCAGTCGCGACACCGCCTACGAGGAGATCGCCGCGGCGGTGCGCGCGGCGGACACGCCGCGGCGTAAACCTCCCGAACGCCTCGTCTCTTCGCAGAATTCGCCGCCGCACAGGCACTGAGCCGCAGCCTGTTCGCAGCACATCGATGCGCCCGGAAATCGAAGACCCAGACATCGGGCGTGTCCCCGCGAAGGGCGCGAAGCCGCCGTGGCTGTCACTCGTGAGAGCAGCGCCCCCGCCTGGAGGCCGGCGCTGGCGGCTGGCGGGCGCCGCCCTCGGTGCGCTGATCGTCGCGCTCATTCTGGCGCTGACCCTCCCGGCCGTGCGCCTGCGGGTCGCGGCCGTGGGGCTCGACCTGACGGGCCGCATCCCGGATCTGCCGCTGGGCGACCTTCTCGCGATGATGCGCCCCGGCTCGGGGGAGTTGCAGCTCGGCAGGCTGGTCGCGACGCGCAATCCCTACGCGGTCATCCAGGTGCCGGCGCTCAGTGCGGCGCAGCGGGCCGCGGGCCGGAGGCTCTATGGCCGGCAATGCGCCGGCTGCCACGCGCCCGATGGCACCGGCGGGCCCGGCGCCCCGGCCCTTGTGGGACGTCCGCTGGCGCACGGCGAGATGCCGTGGGCCATTTACCGGACCATCCACTATGGCGTCCGCGGGACCGGAATGCCGCCGCACCCGTTGAGCCGGCAACAGCTTTGGGAGCTCGTCGGCTATGTCAGCTCGTTGCGTGCGCCCACTGAGGCCACGCAACTTCCCGCTGCCATGGTGGCCAAGCTCGATGCCGTCGCGGTTCCTTATCAGGAGCTTGCACAGGCGACATACGCCGGCAACGACTGGCTGACCTACGGCGGCTCGTATACCGCCGATCGCTTCAGCACCCTCGACGAGATCAACACACGGAACGTTTCCACGCTGGCGTTGCGCTGGCTGTATCCCTTTGCCGGCGATCGGTGGAAGATCGAGTGCTCACCGCTCGAGCGCAACGGCATCATGTACGTGACCGGACCCGCCGGGCAGGTGATGGCGCTCGATGCGCTCACCGGCGCAGAGCTCTGGGAGCACGACCACCCCTTCAAGGTCATCGGCGGCGGCGAAGGGCCCCTCGGGCAGAACCGTGGAGTGGCGCTGCTCGGGAATCGGGTGTTCGCCACGACGTGGGACTCGACTCTCACCGCTTTGTCCGCCGCCACCGGCAAAGTGCTCTGGCAGCGTCGTGTCGGTCCTTATCCGGGTACTTGGATCAGCGGGGCTCCGCTTGCGTACGGCAATATCGTGGTTGTCGGTGTCGCGACGCCGACAGGCGAGGGGCGCGCTTATGTTGCCGCATACGACGTCGGCACCGGCAAACTGCGTTGGCGCTTCATGACGATCCCGGGTCCCGGACAACCGGGACATGACACCTGGGAGGGAGACTCCTGGCGCACGGGCGGTGTCGGAGCCTGGATGACGGGCTCCTACGATCCGGCGAACGACGTACTCTACTGGGGAATCGGCGGCCCGCGGCCGGACTTCGATCCCTCGAGTCGGCGGGGGAAGAACCTCTATTCCAACTCGATGGTCGCGCTGCGCGGCAGCACGGGGAAGCTGCTGTGGTATTTCCAGTCGACGCCGGCCGATGATCATGACTGGGACGCCGTCCAGGTGCCGCTGATCGCCGATCGCACGGTGGACGGCCGGCAGGACCGGCGGGTTCTCTGGGCAAACCGCAATGGCTTCTACTACGTCCTCGATCGCGACACCGGCGCCTTCGTGCATGGCGTCCCCTTCGTGCGGGAGAACTGGGCCAGCGGACTCGATCTCCACGGCCAGCCGATCCTCGCGCCGAAGAGCCGCAGCCCTCAGGGTCAGGTGGTGTTTCCCAGCGCGCGCGGCGGCACCAACTGGTGGCCGCCGAGCTACGATCCGGATGTCGGCCTGACTTTCATACCCGTGCTCGAGCAGGGTATGACGTTCTTTCCAACAGAGCAGACGCTGCCGAGCTCCGAGCTGTCGTACTACACGGCGGTCCGTGCGGTGGACGCTTACAGCGGCAGGCTCGTGTGGGAGCATCGCGAGCGCGAGCGTATGGGTGACTCCACCGTCTCGGGAATGCTGAGCACCCGCGGCGGCCTGGTGTTCGCTGCGGCCGACGGCCAGTTCTTCGCATTGGATGCGCGTTCGGGCAAGACGCTCTGGAGCGCAGGAATCGGCGGAAGCACTTACGCCGCCCCGGTCACCTTCTCGATTGGGGGGCAACAGTTCGTGTCCGTGGTGATCGGACGTTCATTGCTGACGTTCGCGCTGCCGCCGGAACAGACAACCTCGGATGGCACGAAGCCTGCTGCCGGCGGCTCCCATGCAAAAGCGCACGCAATCCGACCCCGGCCTGGCGCGGCTGGCTAAGCTCATCGCCGACGCCGAAATTGCGATGCTCACGACCGAGGATCCCGACGGGACCCTCCACAGTCGTCCACTCATGACACTGGAGATGGACGAGCAGGGACGGCTCTGGTTCTTCACCGACCTCTCCACACGCAAGGTCGGCGATATGGACCAGCACCGCAAAGTCAACCTGAGCTACGCGGATGTGGCGCGCCAGGCTTACGTCTCGATCTGCGGCCGTGTCAGGTTGCTGCGCGACCCGGACAAGGCGCGCGATTTGTGGACCCAGCGCCTGAAGCCGTGGTTTCCCTCAGGGCTCGATGACCCTGACCTCGGCCTGCTCGAGGTCACGGTGGAGGAGGCAGAATATTGGGACCTGCCGACGAGCCGCATGCAGCGGCTCTTCGGACTGACTGCCACGGGCGCCGGCGAGCCCGGCCAGCCGGGCGAGCACGGTGAGGTGCGGCCCGGCTCCAGCTCACCCGGAGCCGGGCCGCACTGAGCTTCGTCAGGCTCGCCGCCGCAGGAACGACAGCAGCGCGAGGATCAGAAATACGACGAAGATGATCTTGGCGATCATGGCGGCTGTCGCTGCCAAGCCCCAGAAGCCAAGTATCCCCGCTACGACGGCGATGATGAGAAAGACGACGGCGTAGTACAGCATGCTCGAGCTCCAGGCAGCAGTTTACGAGTCTGAGCGCAACTTTCGGTCCCATGGGCAGGCCCGGCGGGAACGGCCGCGCGCCGCGGCGCGTTGACCCCGCCCCGGTCGGCCTATGGCAGAGAGCGTCAAGCTGTTTCGCAGCTTCTACCGCGCGATCCGCTTCGCGCTGCCGGAGCGGCGCGCGGTCCTCCTGATCGTCGGGCTCACCCTCATCATCGCCGCGGCCAACGCCGCCGAGCCGTTGGTCCTCAAAGTCATCTTCGACGGGCTCACCATCCGGCCCGCCTTGGGCCCCCTGGGCAGGGGTCTCGGCTTCCTGGCAGCGCTCGCAATGGCTCGTGAGGGCTCTCAGGGCATCTGCGACTGGCTCACCTGGCGGACCCGAATAGGGCTGCAGTACGCGCTTCTCGAGGCGACCGTGGGCAAGCTCCACAACATGCCGCTGCGGCTGCAGCGCAGCGAAGGTGTGGGCGCCATCATGACCCGGCTCGACCGCAGCATCCAGGGCCTGATCGGCGCGGTCGCGCAGATCCTCTTCGGCATCCTGCCCTCGGTGCTCTTCCTCGCGATCGCGATCGCGATCATGTTTCGGCTCGACGGGCGCCTCGCGACGCTCGTTCTGGTGTTCGCGCCGATGCCCGCCCTGATTGCGATGCGCGCGGCGCCCGAGCAGGTCAGGCGCGAGCGCTCGCTCCTTGACCGCTGGGCGCGGATCTACTCGCGTTTCAACGAGGTGCTGTCCGGCATTCTCATCGTCCGCAGCTTCACCATGGAGGAGTCGGAGAAGAACCGGTTCCTGCGGGACGTCGCAGAAGCCAACAGCCTGGTCATCCGCGGCGTGGCGAGCGATACCGGCTACGGTGCGGCAAGCAACTTCGTGGTCGCCGCAGCCCGCATCTCGGCCCTGGCCGTAGGCGGTTACCTTGCGGTCACTCACGCCATCACGGTCGGCACGGTGATCGCCTTCCTCGGGTATGTCGGCGCGCTGTTCGGACCGGTACAGGGCTTGAGCGGCATCTATCAGTCGCTGAGCAAGGCGTCGGTTTCCCTCGAGGAGATCGTGCGCATCCTCGGCATCCAGGAGTTCCTCGGTGACTCTCCCGACGCGCGTGAAATCGCCCGTGTGCGCGGCGACGTAAGCTTCGAGTCTGTCTTCTTCCATTACGAGCAGTCCGGGCGTCCGCTGCTCAACGGTATCGACTTCACGGTACCCGCCGGCGGCACCCTCGCCATCGTGGGCCCGAGCGGCTCGGGCAAGACGACGCTGATGGCGCTCATGATGCGGTTCTACGATCCGCTCGAGGGAACGATTCGCCTCGACGGCCACGACCTGCGTACGCTCAAGCAGAGCTCCATCAGGCGCAACATCGGGGTCGTTCTGCAGGACCCGCTGCTTTTCAACGACAGCGTCCGCGCCAACATCGCCTATGGCCGGCCCGATGCCACGCTCGCCGACATCGAGGCCGCGGCCCGCGCGGCGCATGTCCATGAGCTCGTCATGCGCCTGCCCGAAGGCTACGACTCCATGGTCGGTGAGCGGGGCGGCCTGCTGTCGGTGGGCGAGCGGCAACGCCTGACGATCGCTCGCGCCCTGCTGAAAGATCCGCGCATCCTGATTCTCGACGAGGCGACCTCCGCCCTCGATGCCGAGTCGGAGGAAGCCGTGCAGTCGGCGTTGGAAACCCTGATGCGGGGGCGCACGACGTTCGTCATCGCCCATCGGCTGTCGACCGTGATCAATGCCGATCGCATCCTCGTCCTCAAGGAGGGCCGCATCATCGAAATGGGGCCGCACGCGGAGTTGGTCCGGCGGGGCGGCTACTATGCCTCTTTGGTGCATCGGCAACATCGCGGCCTCATACCTGAGGATGATGCTGCGGGCGGGGGCGCTACACCGGCTGCCCCGCCTCCCGGAGACGTTCCTTGAGCTCCGCGAGCTGTCGGGTGATTGCGGCGTGGTCCTCGTTGGACAGCGCGAGCTGCGATACGAGCTCCACCGCGCCCTGATAAGTGAGACTGGCGCTGTCGAGGTGCCGGCGCTTCTTCTCGCCGTTTCCCAAGCCCGCCGCATGGAGGTGCCAGCGGACCACGGTCACCTGCGCCCTGAGATTTTCGAGGCTCTTGAATTTCTCCAATGACTGGGCCCTCGTATATCCCAAACCTGTCCATGGACACGCAGGATCCGTGCCGGGCCCGCCGGCGTCACCAAACTGAACGAACCATGAACGGGTTGTGTTAGGAGTGTGTGCGATCGGCGACGAATGGCGATCAGACACCGGTTTCCCGCTACCAGCGATACGCCGCCGACATGCTGAGCGAGAGCTGCGCCTTCCGTTCCACCAGCGGGCTATGGGCGGGGCTGCCCAGGAGCTCGCTCCACGAGACATTCATGTTGGTGAGCACGTGCGGCGTGAAGAAGCGCGTCGCGCTGAAGCCGAATCCAGCGGCTTCGAGCCCGCCGTGGGCGGAGAATACGGGATACCCGGACCGCAGGGATTGCCGCGCACTGATGCCGTAAACCGTCTGCAGATGCTTGCGGTCGGCGAACGTCACCGACGGGCCGGCGAACATCACGAACTTGCGCGAGCTGCCGGGGAGCGGAGTGTAGACGTTGAAATCGCCGACGATCCCCGCGGCGCCGCCTGCGATCTTCCTGATGTCGGCGCGCAGCAGGACGGGCAGTCTCCGGGAGACGATGTACGTGCCCGCCAGCTTGACGAAGGGGGCGCGGGGAATGTCCCCGAGGCCGTGCAGGGTGCTGTAGTGCCAGTCCATCCGGCGGCCAAGGTCGAGGCCCACGGCCAGCGAGACGCGGTATTGTTTTCCGACGAAGGCGTTGACTCCGACGCCCTCACCGCTGGAGATAAAGGCCCTGTTCCGATAGCGGATGTTGATCACCGGGCCGCCCGAGGCGACATACTGGCTCGCGCCGCTATAGATGGGCTTACCCGAGGTGGCAATGCCCGTGATGACGTCCCACTTGGGAACTTTCGGCGCGAACAGGTTCTGGAGCGCAATACCCCCGGCGTACTGCCACTCCTGCATCGGGGAGGGCGTCTGAGCTGATGCGCCGCGCGCTCCAAAGGCCAGAATCGCCGCGAACAGGCACGGCGCCAGTATCTTCACCAATAGTGATGCTCCTCCCCCGAGTCAACGGCGGAGGAGCATGTGGGGTTCCCGGCGACGCAGCCTCAGCGGGTGACGCGGGCCCGGCGGCGATGAAGCACTGCGAGTGAGCCGAGGAGCAGGGTGACCGCGCCGGCCAGTGTGGCCGGGTCGAGCTCCGGAGCCGAGGCGACGGGCGGCTTGGATCCCCCGCCCGGCGGGTCCGTCCCGCCCGGAGGGTCCTGCCCCTGTCCCGTGTCATTCGTCTGGTTCGTTTGCGGATTGGTGCTGTTGTTCGGCGGCGGCGAGCCATCGTCCGTCTGCCCGCCCTGCGAGTCGCGCGCGAAGGGAGCCCCGCCGGAGGTCCCTGAGGGCTGGCGGGTCACATGGCCCGTGCCGCCGTTCGCGCCGTTGGCGCCACAGCCTGCCGGCAGCTCGCAATCGAGGGGTGCATAGCCGTTGTATGCAAGCACGTTCCCGACGCTCTGCGGCGCATTTCCGGTGGCGGACGTCGACGGTTGGTTGCTCTGCGATTGTGAGCCACCGTTCGAGGCGCCCGCAGGACCGGCGACCTGATTGCTCACTCCGATCCCGCCACCCGTGGACGTATCCGACTGCGCGTCGGAATGTCCGCTCTGGTGCGGCGGTTGACTGTTGGAGTCGGTGCCTACCACGACCTCATCATTGGAATCGGCGGCGGCTCCGGCAGGATACACGGGTGCACGAGTCCCGTTGTTCGCGGCGAGAAGGGCTACATGAGGTAATGCGGGCTGCTGCGGCGCAGCGGCCTCATGGCCCGCGGTGATCGGCCGAACCCCGTGATGACGCATGAACGTCAATCCGCCGGCGGCGAGAAGTCCGAAGAGGAGTGCGATCAGGAGCCAGCGAGTCTTCTTGGTTCTTGCCTTCATTGGCGATCCCGTTGATGAGTTCTTGTAATAGCCGGCTTCGGCCGGGCTTCTTGGGAAGCAATGATCTCATTGAACCGCGAGCACCGCAAATCTCGCTAGCGTTTATACATAATCGGCAAGCGCGAGCGGCAATGCGCCTGCAGCCCATCAGCTCGCGTCGTGGAAAATGACACCGAGTGTGTGCCGGCGGCCCGAGCGTACGCGGCTGACACCGTGGCGCAGGTTGACGCGGTAATCGCCGCGCGTGCCGTGCACCGGACGATGATGAACCGCGAACACGACGCCATCCCCTTGCGCCAGCGGCACCACCTCCGCACGCGACTGCATGCGCGGACGCTGCTCGGTCAACACGAATTCCCCGCCGGTGAAGTCATGCCGCGGCTGCGAGAGGAGCACTGTCAGCTGCAGCGGGAACACCCACTCGCCATAGAGATCCTGATGCAGGCAGTTGTAGTCTTCGGGACCGTACTGCAGTAGGAGCGGTGTCGGCTTCGTTTGCCCCGCGGCGTGGCAGCGCTCGAGAAATTCCTGCAGGCTCGCCGGATAGCGCCGGTCCGCGCCCAGGCGCCCGCTCCACTCGTTCGCGATGGGAGCCAGGCGCGGATAAAGTGCACGGCGCAGGTCCGCCACGAGCGGAGGCAGAGGGTAGGCGAAGTACTTGTACTCGCCCTGGCCGAAGCCGTGGCGGCCCATGATCACGCGGTTGCGAAAGCGGCTGTCGTCGGAGTAGAGCGCCGCGAGCTCCCTGCAGAGAGCGGGAGACAGAAGGCCCGGCAGGACCGCGCAGCCCCGGGAGTCCAGCTGCGCCGCCACAGAAGGCCAATCCATGCCTTCGATATCTTTTATTTTCATGAGCGACACGGTACTGCCGTAATCGCCATCAGACTCGCCATTTTCGGCCGCCAACCCATCTGCGGGTGCTACAGCGCTTTCCGCATTGTCAGATTCAAACGCATTCGACCGACGGTCGGGTGGCATCCGTCCGGCACTGGGGCGACTCCGTGAAAGCTAAGCCGCTTCGCTCCGCCCCAGACCAATACATCCCCGTGCAGCAACGGCAGCCGATGTGCTCTGTCCGAGCGCTTCGAACCACCGAACAGGAAAGTTGCCTCTAATCCCAGCGACACCGAGACGATGGGCCATGAATAGTCGCGCTCGTCCCGGTCCTGGTGCAGAGACATGCGCGCACCCGGCTCGTAGCGGTTGATGAGGCAGACGTCCGGCCGGAAGGAGCCGAGCCCGGCCTCCGTGGCTGCGCGCTCCGCCAGCTGCGCAATGGACTGTGGCAAAAGTGGCCACGGCCGCCCCGTCTCAGGGTCGAGCCGGTCGTAGCGGTAGCCCTTGCGATCGGTGACCCAACCGACCTCGCCGCAGTTGGTCATTGCGACCGACATGCGCTGACCGCCCGGAGTGAGCATGTGGCGGAAGGGCGCCGCGGCCACGATCTTCCCGACGTCGGCCAGCAGCTCCCGCTCGACCGGCAGGGCGAACCCAGGGAGATAGGTCAGGCCCAGCTGCCCCGCACGGTCGGCTCCTGACCGATCGAAAAGGTCGTCGGCGACGGTCAATTCCGTGAGCGAAGCGCGAAGCCCAGTCTGATCTCAGCCGGGAGCAGCTTCACCACCAGATGGATGAGGAGGGGGACGAGAACGAGATCGTCTATCACGCCCGCAAACGGCAGGGCGAAGTTCACCGGGTCGAGCGCGTAGAGCCCCAGGACGACGGCGGCGGGCCAGAGCCAGATCGGCCGGCGCTGATGCCACAGAGCAAACCAGAGCAGGCGCAGGTCGCTCGCGACCAGTCGCCAGAGCCTGAACAATCGAACCATGGGCGGGCCCTCCCGCGTGCGGATGGGGCCTATGATGAAGATCACACGCGCCGAATCAAGCTTTGCCTTGACCATGGAAGAGCCGCTAAGCTCCGCACGCAGGGATTTTGGGGAGACACCAAAACGAATGCGGAGAATTCTCATGGGGGCAGCCACAGCTCGGCCTGCCGGCACACGCCTGATTGCACTCTCCCTGCTTGCGTTGCTGGGCGCGTTCGCTGCGCCGAGCTCCCGCGCAGTGCCGCTCACGGTCTACGGCGGGCTACCCGATATCGAGGACGTCAGGATCTCGCCCGATGGTGCGCGGTTGGCGTATGTACGTACGCAGGGGGAGCAACGGATCGTCGTCATAGCCAATGTCGCCGACCGCAAAATGATCGCTTGGGTCAAAGCGGGCGACACAAAGCTGCGGAACATCGAATGGGTCGACCACGACGACCTGCTGATCGAGCCATCCCTCACTGCAGCCATGTACGGCTTCGCGGGCGAGCGGTTCCTTCTCAGGATGTACAACGTGCCGCGAAATGAGCTTCGTACCCTGCCGGGCAACACGATCGGAGAAAAAAACGACGTCATGAACATCGTCGTTGGCAGAGTAGAGGTGAGAAGCATAGCCGGGCATAGCGTGGTCTTCGTGCCGGGCCTCTATATTCAAGCGCCCGACGACAGCATGGAAGATATGCAGAACGTCGTCGCGCTGTTCCGCTGCGACCTCACCTCCGGGCGCACGATCCTCCTGCGGAAGGGGTCTCCCTTTACGTCATGGTGGATCGATGGCCAGGGACAGCTTGCGGCCGAGAGCGATTACGACTGGCAAACACAGCGCTGGTCGATCGGCGTGACTTCCCAGGGCGGCGATCCTTCCACAGCGGCCTCGGGTAACGCTCCGATCGATATCCCCGAGATTCTTTCGTTCGGGCCGACGGGTGATACCGTGCTCGTGGAGTCGATCGAAAACGGCCAGCGCCTCTGGCGACTGCTATCGATCAAGGACAAGAAGTTCTCCTCCATGCCCGAAGGAGAGATGTTCGAGAGGCCGCTCCGGGATCCCCTCACCGATCGGATGATCGGCGGCGTAAATATCGTCGATCTGCCGCAGTATGTGTTCTTCGATCACGCCCGAGAGGTTCGCTGGCAAGCCGTCGTCAAAGCCTTCGAGCCGGACGCGGTCCGTTTCGTCTCCAGCTCGAGCGACTTTTCGAAGGTCGTCGTGCTGGTGCAGGGTCAGAATTACGGTTACCGCTACATACTCGTCGAGCTGGACAAGAACGACGCCGCGCCGATCGGCGACGTCTATAAGGGCATCGACAAGCCGCACGAGGTGCGGGCCGTCACTTATGCCGCTGGCGATGGCCTGCAGATTCACGCCTATCTGACTCTGCCCGATCGGCCGGCACACGATCTCCCGCTGGTCGTATTGCCCCATGGCGGTCCCGCTGTGCGGGACACGGCTGAATTCGACTGGTGGTCGCAGGCTCTCGCCGACCAGGGCTATGCTGTCCTGCGGCCGAATTATCGCGGCTCCGATGTCAATGAGCCTCTCCTCGAGGCCGGTTACGGCCAGTGGGGCCGCAAGATGCAGACGGACCTGTCCGATGGGGTCAGCTATCTCACCAAGCAGGGCATCATCGACCCGGCCAAGGTGTGCATCGTAGGTGCGAGTTATGGCGGCTACGCGGCGCTTGCCGGCGTAACGCTGCAGCCGAACGTATATCGTTGCGCCGTCTCCGTCGCCGGAATCTCCGATCTGGCGCGCATGCTGGAGTGGGAAAACAGGGGCGGCGCCGACTCCAGGTATGTCGACCGTTACTGGGAGCGCTACTGGGGCGTTTCGAGGAGCACTGATCCGGCGCTGGATGCCATCTCCCCGATCAAGCATGTGGATGCGATCAAGGCACCCGTCCTGCTCATCCACGGCCGCGACGACACCGTGGTGCCTTACGAGCAGAGTCAGATCATGTTCGATGCGCTGCACCGCCAGGGCAAAGACGTCGAGCTGGTAACCCTGAAGCACGAGGACCACTGGCTGTCCCACGGCGACACGCGGCTGCAGATGCTACAGGCGACTGTCGACTTCCTGCGGGCGCACGACCCGCCGAATTGATCAATGGGTGGCGTAGGTCGCTGTGGATACCAGATGGTCCGCCTCGAGGATGGTGTACGCCGTGTCATGGCCGAACGAGGCGTACCAATAGGCGTGCTTCTCACGAGCATAGGGGAGCAGAGTCGCAGGGTCGACGACGATGCGGACCTCGATGGAGGCATCGTAGTCCGCGAAGCGAGTGTTGGGGAACGGGCTGGCGAGATCGCCGATCAGCGCATGGAGCGCCGCCTTATCGGGCCTCGCACGAATCAAAATCTCCACACAGCTCTGCGCCGCTGCATCGGCGGTGCAGGGCACCATGCGCGTGAAGGCGAACTCGATATGCTGCTGAACCGCGATTTGCGATACCCCCGGAAGGGAGAGCGGGGCTGAAGTCTCGTACCAGACACCCTGCTCGAGGGTCGCGCCGATCCACATTGCGGTCTCGAGCTGGTAATTCTCCGCCGTCGCGGCCTCGAGCATCCCCGGCGAGAGATTGATCTCCGCAATACTGATGGCGTCGTCCATCGTGTCGCGCCCGCGAACCCCGGACGGCGCCCCCACCCGGATGCGCCCCTCGGTCTTGGCGGTGAGCCGGGCCGAGAAGGGCGTGGCGTCGCTGACGCCTTCGAACTCTCCCGAGGCGCTCACCTTGAAGTTCAGCGCAGGCAGCCGGCCAGGAGGGAAGAACAGCTGCGGTGCAGTGGCATCCGGCTCGATCGGCCACACGCCCGGCTCGTATCCGTTGAGGCGATTCGCGTGCGAAACGCTCCAGCCGCCTTTCGGGTCAGGGGCGATGTGACGCTCATAAACAGCAGTCGCCAGGCCGTGGAGGAGCCGGCCGTCCTCGAGGCAGTCCCGGCGAAAATTGAGCGTCATATGAGCATTGTTGGGGGTCCACCGAAACTCGAAGAGCGCCTTGCGCTTCGGGAAGTCCTGCATGAGTCGCGTGACCTGTGCGACCTGCGCGGCACCGGCTGGTACGCCGCGCCAAGTGAGAAGCAGCTTGTAGTTGTCCCGCGCGTCGTCCTGGAAACCGTACTCCCGATCCATGTCGAGAGCCGTCTCGAGTGCTGCCATCGACTCCGCGTTGTCGCCGAGCTGGCGCAGGACGGTAGCCGCATCGAACTGCATGATGACCATCGAGCGGTAATCGAGCTCTTTGCGGTAGAGATCGACGGCGCGGCGCGCAGCTGCGGCTGCTGCCAGCAGGTCATCCTTGCGATCCGCCTGGCTGCCGCATTCGGCACGGGCCAGTTGCACGCGATACTCGAGGTCCGCTGCGCCGGCCCAGCCCTCCGGGAAAAAGACCCGGGCCTTGGGGCTCGCCTCCGCGCTGCCGAGCTGCTCCTGCGCCATTACCACCCGCTGAGCGCACGGCCCCGGCGCTCCGTTCAGAAGGAACTGCCCATAGGCGAGGCGCAAGTTCAGCAGAGCGGGCGACCCGGGCTCCGTCCGTTCCAGGCGCGCGATGGTCGCCTGGAAATAGTCGCCCTCGGATTCAGTCGCCGGCACTCGCGGCCTCGGCGCCGAGCAGGAGGAGGCGAGGAGGGTGGTCAGGACACAGACAAGAAGTCGGCGCGCGTTCATCCGTACTGGACGGACGCTTCCATATCGCACGGCATCGAGATGCGACTATTCAGTTGCCCACGACGACTTTGCGCTTGACCGGTGTCAGGCAACCCCAGACTGAGCTCTTCCCGGGAGGGAACACCGTAAAGTCGCAGCCTAGCGGCTGGAAATGCTGGGATTCGAAAGGGTAGGCCGTCGTGGCCGCGTAATACCGGTGATGCTTCGGGTGATACCCGGGCCGCCCGGGATGTCCAGGGTGTCCAGGACGCGGGTGCATTCGGTCTGCCCGGTCCAGGCGAGCCGTACGCTCCGGGCGACCCATGCGCTCCGGGCGTGCCGTATGCTGCAGGCGGGCCGTGCCGTCCAGCCGCGCCGCGGTCGCGGCGCTTCCCATCCGAGGCCCGAGCGCGAGCCGCCCGCCACGGTTGCCTTGCAGCCCGGTCACATGAGCTGGACCGGCGGACTGGTAACCTACGACGCGATACCCGGAGCTACCGTGAACAACGTAGCCGCCGCGCGCCATGAAGCTGGCGTGGGCAGCATAGCCAGCGCTGCCGCCGTTCGAGCCGCCACCACCTCTGAAGCCGCCACCCCTATAACCGCCGGCCTCGAAACGCCCGCCCCCGAAGCGGCCACCCGCGTAGCCACCACCGCCGTGGCCGTAGCCACCACCACCGTGGGCGCCGCCTCCTCCACCTCCGCCTCCACCGTGCACACCTCCGCCGCCTGCCGGCGCGCCACCGCCTCCGGAACCACCACCGCCGGAGGGAACGGTAGCTAACGCCAGGGACGCGGCGGCAAGACCAGCAATGCCGAAGGTAGCAGCGAGTGCGACGAGGCGAGTACGCATGGCTCTGTCTCCAGGAGGGACGGTGCTACACGGTTCTGCGGACCACTATCATAGGCGCGGCTACTCCCCACGGCATTAACAATTGATTAATGTTTGTTAATCGCAGTCCCGCAGTACCCGGCCGGCTACGCCGACATGGCACCCCTGGCTCGAGCCGGGATCGACGAGGCGCTGAGACAGGAGCGCTCCCATTCGGGCAGCGTTGAGTAAAAAATGTCCAGCTACGACGTTCCCTTCGTGGACCGTCGTCGACGCGCTTCGCGCAGCACGGCCAAACCACCCAGCAGAACTGTAAGCGCCGCGTAGGCGGATGCCTCGTCGATCTCGGGTACGGACGAGACTTCTGTCTTCCAGACACCCGGCGTGGAATTGGACTCACTCACGTTGAAGCACGGTGTAAGCCCGCCGGGAGGAGGAGAGCACCCGAAGCCCGATTCACCAACGGAGAATGAGTCGCCGCTCCCCGTAATGATGGCAGTGGCGAACGATGGGGTGTTCGTACTGCCGAAATCGTTGCCACCGGCATTGACGTTCCACGCCGTCAGATTTCCCTGAGCGTTCGTCGAGGCAGTGAAGGATAACGTATTGCTCGGAAGTTCAGACGTCAGGTAAAAGCTGCCCAACGACGTGCTGTCGTCGAAACTCCATGAGAGCGGGGCGACCGGCGCGTTGTTCAGGTTATCGCCCAGTGGCGCCGCCAGCACTATCTCGCCGGTATTCTCCGGCGGAGTATCCATCGCCAATGCATTCGCGATGTTTCCGGTGATCGTGAGGCTCGTGAACGGACTGCCTATGTATTGGAGGGTTTCCTCCGCGCCTGCAAGTACAGGCGAGGCAGCCAAGATTACGCTTACGATGGCGATCTTGCCGGCGTTCATATGCAAGCTCCCCTATGTTGTGAAGCGCCTGCCGAACTTCCCCTGAAGTGTGAACCCGGAAGGGCGGGTTCGTCAATTCAGTCAATGGTGCTCACGGTTTGGTGGCTACGAATACCTTCTCGCCCCGCTGCAGGCCGTAATCGACGCACTCCCGCGGCGTCGCCATATATGCGGTGACATCAAACCCCGCAGCCTCGAGCCGCCGCGGGAAGTCACGTCCGTAGAAGCGCACGTGATCGTACTGACCGAAGTGCAGATCGCGCTCCGACTCGCTTGTAACCTCCGAATTCTCGTAAGTCTCCTCCCAGGCTTCGATGATCGGGACCATTGCGATGACCTTGCCACCCGGCTTGAGGATGCGAAACAGCTCGGCGATCGCCCTACGGTCATCGACGTGCTCGAGAATATGACTGGCGAACACGGCATCGATGCTATTCGGCGGCAGTAGCGTGTCTTCGATGTTGCAATTGAAATCCACGTCGGCGCGCACCAGGTCCACTGCCCGATATTCCGGAAAGCGCTGACTGAACTTCTTTCTCAGGATGTCCTCGGGCGCGAAGTGCAGCATCGACTTCACGCCGCTCAGGATCTGGTGCCGATCGTCCATCAGCGCGAACAGGCGATGCCGATCGAGCGAATCGCATCTGGCGCACATCACATCCAGCACCAGCGGGACGCCGAAGGCGTGGAATTTACCGTGGTAGCCACATACCGGGCACGTTCGCGGGTGTACCCCCGGCAGGCGCATGAACATTTGTACGGCGTGCCATCGATGTCGGAAGATGCGCCGCACGCCGTACGGTACGCGCTGTCGGGTCCTGGAAACCCATGTTGACTGGATAGCCATCACGCCGCCCCATATCCCATACTTTTCTCCTATGTCGCCATCCGTAAACAACTCCGCTTGAAATCAGCAGGGGCATTATTCGTGCCCGGGGGAGCTTCGTACTGGGCGGACTGAGCGTCACTACCACGCGGGTAGGGTCGCGAGCGCGGCTCGTGCCATGGAATTGCGTCCCAAGCGGGAAAAGTGCTCCAATGAGTGGATGCTGGAATATCCACTTTTTTACACAATCAAATAGCCACTTTCCGGGCGTGCCAATGAAGCGTCTCTCCTCAGGCTTCGTGCCTCTCGTCAGAATCGATCCTCGCGGTCCGGTCACGTTGCGACGTCAGCTTTATGAATGTTTTCGGCGCTCCATCGCAGAAGGGCACCTGCGGCCGGGTCAGCGCGTGCCCTCCACGCGCAGCCTCGCCAAGGAGCTCAAGGTCTCACGGACTCCGGTGATCTGTGCCTATGAACAGCTGCAGGCGGAAGGTTATCTTCGGACCATTCGGGGCGCGGGCACCTGCATCGCCACATCCATCTCAGGATCGATCGCGAACCGAGGGTTGAACGGTAGGGCACTCGGCCGTCGCACCGAGGCCCGCCGCCCGTCGCGGCGAGTGATGCAGCTGATGGCGCTTCCCGATGAGTCGCAACGTCCGATTGCAGGTCCTTTTCGCGTCAGCCTGCCCGCGCTCGACTCGTTTCCGCAGCGGCCATGGGCGCGTTGGGTGTCGCGGCACGCACGCCACGCGTCCCTCGAGGATATGGCGTACGGCGATCCAATGGGCTATCCGCAATTGCGCGAATCGATTTCCGAGTACTTGGGCGCCGTCCGCGGCGTCCGCTGCGACGCCGATCAGATCATGGTCACCTCCGGCTCGCAGCAAGGGCTCCTCACCGCTCTGCGCGCTCTGCTGGAGCCCGGTGATGCCGTATGGGTCGAAGATCCCGGTTATCCCGGCGCACACCGCGCCCTAGCTCTCGAGGGCTGCGAGGCCGTCCCGGTGCCGATCGACCACGAAGGGTTGATCGTGGAGGCGGGCATGGCCCGAAATCCCTCGGCTCGAGCGGCCTATGTCACCCCTTCTCACCAGTATCCGATGGGCATGAGCTTGAGCGCCAACCGCCGAATTCAGCTGCTCAACTGGGCACAGCGCAGCGACGCCTGGATTCTCGAGGATGACTACGACAGCGAATACCGCTTCGGACCACAACCCATCGCCTCACTTCAGGGCCTCGATACCACTGATCGGGTCATCTATATCGGAACGTTCAGCAAGGTCCTGTTCCCGGCTCTGCGCATGGGATATCTGGTCGTCCCGAAGGACCTCCTCGGAGCATTCCGCGCCACGCGCGACGCCATGGACATCTTTGCACCGACGCTCTATCAACGGGTACTCACAGACATGCTCCGCGAGGGTCACTTCGCCAGGCATATCCGCCGGATGCGCGTCATATACGCCGAGAGAAGGGAGCGGTTTATCGCAGCGCTCGAGCGCCAGTTTCGCAATGAGATCGAGATCGTCAGCGCCGAAGCCGGACTGCATCTGGTCCTGCTACTTCCGGCCGGGATCGACGACAAGCTGCTGGCCCGACGCTTGAACGACTCGAACATTGCCTGTGTTGCGCTCTCCGCATGCTGTCTCCAGCGGCCCGAGCGCGGCGGATTGATTCTGGGCTACGGAGGCGTGCCACCGCACGGCATCGACGGAGCCGTACGGCGGCTCGGCAAGCTCCTGCGGGAATTCGACCAGAGTTGAAAGTGGTCGCATCACTTTGACCAATGCGAGCATTGCCCGTAGCCCGTCCATTGCGCAGCCTGACCGGGCCCGATGTGCGCCAACAGGTAATCCCACGGTGGCTTGCGCCAACAGGTAATCCTGAGGTCGCACCCGGGCGAAGATTTCCCGGAGTGCGACGCTATGTGGACGCAGCCGCAAGTGGTGAAGTCCGTCCGGCGGAGGCCGGCGGAGACCGACGGAGACCGACGGAGTCACCTTGCGGACCGATCTGGTCAGATCGGGCTGGCGGCTGAACGGCGGCTTTCTTTACCCAGTGAACAACCTGAATGCTGTTCACTCGCGGGTCATTCGCCAGTATGGACACGCCAGAATCGCTCAGTCCTTTGAGAACAGCGATCTCTCGCTTACCAATGTGCAGTACGCCGATATTCGTCGCCCCT
>Ga0134128_10000531_pt1 | contig 52987 bp, 40 predicted proteins | sample KB31754_FD_96462 | JGI IMG/M metagenome (GOLD analysis project Ga0134128, IMG submission 96462) | Terrestrial soil microbial communities with excess Nitrogen fertilizer from Kellogg Biological Station, Michigan, USA - KB3-175-4 | ecosystem: Environmental > Terrestrial > Soil > Unclassified ... | reverse complement strand
TGGACATCATGAATCGACCCGCAAGCACGCGCGCCGCATGGATCGGCTTGGCGATCCTCACCGTCGTGTGGAGCCTCAACTGGACGGTGATGAAGGTTGCGACGCATTACAGCGGGCCATTCACCTTCAGCGCGCAGCGCTACGTGATCGGCACCGTGGTGCTGTTCGGGCTGCTGGCGTTGCGCCGCAATCCGCTGAAGCCGACGCCGTGGCTGCCGACCATCGCGATCGGCCTGACCCAGACGATGGCTTTCCAGGCACTCGCGCAGTGGGCGCTGGTCTCGGGCGGCGCGGGCAAGACCGCATTGCTCGCCTACACCATGCCGTTCTGGGTGGTGCCACTCGCGTGGTGGTGGGTGCACGAAAAGCCGGGGATCACGCGCTGGTTGTGCATCGTGATCGCGGCTGCGGGCTTCGTGTGCGTGGTCGAGCCGTGGAAGCCATTGGGCGCTCCCCACAGCATCGCACTGGCGCTGCTTGCCGGCCTGGCGTGGGCGGTCGCGACGGTGTTGTCCAAGCGCCTGTTCCAGCAGCATCCCGATGTCACCCCTTTGCGTCTGACCGCATGGCAGATGCTGGTCGGCACCCTCGGCCTGGTCATCGTGGCCCTGGTGACGCCGCAGCGCCCGGTGGACTGGACCGGTACGTACATTGCCGCGTTGCTCTACAACGGCTTGCTGTCGTCGGGCGTGTGCTGGGTATTGTGGGCGCTCGTGGTGCACCGCCTGTCGGCCAACGTGGCGGGGCTGACCAGCCTGGCGGTGCCGGTTGCCGGCGTGCTGTTCGCGTGGGGCCTGTTGCACGAACAGCCCTCCAACCCTGAATGGATCGGGATCGTCCTGATCGGGCTCGCCCTGCTTGCTTTGCAATTCAGGCGCCGCATGCCAGCATAATCCGCTTTCGACGGCGTGCCCGGCACGCATCTGCCCACAAGGAACCCGCATGGCCACCGCTACGCTGCCCCGCCCCGAAACCATACGTCTTGCCGTGATCGGGCTGGGTTACGTCGGGCTGCCGCTGGCGGTCGGTTTCGGACGCAAACTGCCCACCGTCGGGTTCGACGTCAACCAGGCGCGTATCGACGAACTGCAGCAGCACCGCGATCACACCCTCGAAGTGTCCCCGGACGAATTGCAAACCGCGACGCAACTCGGTTTCAGCCATGATCCCGGCGAACTGCGCGGCTGCAACGTCTTCATCGTCACCGTGCCCACGCCTATCGACCGCGCCAAGCGACCGGACCTTGCGCCGCTGGAGGCCGCCAGCCGGACCGTCGGCCGGGCAATCGGCCGTGGCGGCGTGGTGGTATTCGAATCCACGGTGTACCCGGGCGCGACCGAGGAGGTCTGCGTGCCGATCATCGAGCGCGAATCGGGCTTGAAATTCAACGAGGATTTCTTCGCCGGCTACAGCCCCGAGCGCATCAATCCCGGCGACAAGCAGCACCGCCTCGACACCATCAAGAAGGTGACGTCGGGCTCCACGCCGGAAGCCGCCGATTTCGTGGACGACCTGTACCGCAAGGTGGTCAGCGTGGGCACGCACAAGGCGCCCAGCATCAAGGTGGCCGAAGCCGCCAAGGTCATCGAGAACACCCAGCGCGACCTCAACATCGCGCTGATCAACGAGCTGGCGCTGATCTTCCACCGCATGGGCATCGACACCATGGACGTGCTGGAAGCGGCCGGCACCAAGTGGAATTTCCTGCCGTTCCGGCCGGGGCTGGTGGGCGGGCACTGCATCGGTGTCGACCCGTACTACTTGACCCACAAGGCGCAGGAAATCGGCTACCACCCGGAAGTGATCCTGTCCGGGCGCCGCATCAACGACGGCATGGGCCGCCACGTCGCCGATCGCGTGGTTCGGCTGATGCTGAAAAAGCGCATCAACGTCGCCGGGGCGAAGGTGCTCGTGCTGGGCCTGACGTTCAAGGAAAACTGCCCGGATCTGCGCAACACGCGCGTCACCGACATCATCGACGAACTGCGCGCCTGCCATGCCGACATCGACGTGTACGACCCCTGGGTCGACGCCGCCGCGGCCCGGCACGAATACGGATTGAACCTTGCGCCCGACCTGCGCCCGGGCACCTACGATGCGATCGTGCTGGCCGTGTCGCACCACCAGTTCACCGACATGGGCGCGGCGGCGCTGCGCGCCCTGGGCAAGCCCGTGTGCGTGTTGTTCGACGTGAAGAATGTGCTGCCGCGGGACAGCGTCGACGATCGGCTGTAGTCCCGCTTCCGGATGACCGAAGCAAAGCATTGGAACGGATCAAGGCGGATGAACGCAGACAAAGAGTGATGTTCCTGCCCTGAGCCGCTCTTATCCGCGTCAATCCGTGTCAAAAGTGCTGTTGTTTCACCAAGGCAAAAACTCGGAGGCATTCCATGCGAGTACTCGTCACCGGCGCCGCCGGCTTCATCGGATCGTCCTTGAGCCTGCGCCTGCTGGCGCGTGGCGACGACGTGCTGGGTGTCGACAATCTCAACGATTACTACGACGTCACCCTGAAGCAGGCGCGGCTGGACCGGCTGACCCCGCATCCGAACTTCCGGTTCGCCAAGCTGGGCATCGAGGATCGGCCGGCGCTGGAAAAGGCCTTCCACGGCTTCCGGCCGCAACGCGTGGTGAACCTCGCCGCGCAGGCCGGCGTGCGCTATTCCATCGAAAACCCCTACGCCTACGTCGAATCGAACCTGGTCGGCTTCATCAACATCCTCGAAGCCTGCCGGCACGGCAAGGTCGAACACCTGGTGTACGCGTCCTCCAGCTCCGTGTATGGCGCCAACCGCAAGCTGCCGTTCTCGGTGCAGGATCCGGTCGACCACCCGGTCAGCCTGTATGCCGCGACCAAGAAAGCCAACGAGTTGATGGCGCACACCTACAGCCATCTGTACGATCTGCCAACCACCGGCCTGCGCTTCTTCACCGTCTATGGTCCATGGGGCCGGCCGGACATGGCGCTGTTCCTTTTCACGCGGAAGATCCTCGCGGGCGAGCCGATCGACGTGTTCAACCACGGCCACCACACCCGCGACTTCACTTACGTCGACGACATCGTGGAAGGCGTGATCCGTACCCTCGATCGCGTGCCCGGCCCCGACCCGGCTTACGACCCCCTGCACCCGAATTCCGCGACCTCGTCGGCGCCCTATCGCGTGTACAACATCGGCAACAGCCACCCGGTCGAGCTTTCACACTACATCGAGGTTCTGGAGGACTGCCTGGGGCGCAAGGCCGAGCAGAACCTGTTGCCGCTGCAACCCGGTGACGTGCCGGATACCAGCGCCGAGGTCACGGAATTGATGGCCGATACCGGCTACTGTCCGGACACCCCGGTAGAAGAAGGCGTGCGCCGCTTCGTCGACTGGTACCGGCGCTACTACGGGGTCTGAAGCCGATACTGGCATACAACTTGCTTGATGCTTTCCACAGGAAACCGTGATACGTTTCACGTTTTCTGTTGCGCCATCGCGACCACCTCCTAGGGGCTCAAGCAAATGAAAACCCTTGTCCGTCTTTGCAGTCTGGCGTGCCTGCTGCTGTTGGCCGCCTGCACCACCATACCGGCCTCCAACGAGGCGCCGCCGGTCACGCCGCATCCCGAAGCAGTCGCGAATTACCACATCGGGGTGGACGACCAGCTGCAGATCACGGTGTGGCAAAACCCCGAGCTGAGCGTCAGCGTGCCGGTCCGCCCCGACGGCAAGATCACGGTGCCGCTGATCGGCGACGTGCTGGCCGGCGGCCAGACCCCCACCGAGGTTTCTGGTGAAATCCAGGAGAAGCTGAAATCCTACGTGCGCGACCCGCAGGTGGCGGTCATCGTCACACAGTTGCGCAGCCACGAGTACCTGACCCGCGTCAGCGTGACCGGCGCGGTCCAGCATCCGGTGTCGGCGCCTTACCACCAGGGGATGACGGTACTCGACGCGATTCTTGCCGCCGGTGGCGTGAATGTGTACGCCGCGTCCGGTGACACGGTGCTGTACCGCAAGATCGGCGATGGAACCAAGGCGTTCCGGGTGCGGCTGGACAAGATCCTGCAGTCGGGCGACCTGGCCACCAACTATCCGTTGCAGCCGGGTGACGTGATCACGGTACCGACGCGCAGCTTCTGACAGGATTCGGAAACGAGGCCATGAGCAACGAACTGATCGTGGCGGCACCCCCGCCGCCGCCCGCGAGCGTCCCGTTCAACGTCGCGACGCTGGCCGAAACGATGGTCAAGGAAGCCCGTCGGCGGCGCGTGCTGCTGGCGGCGATCTTCGCGGTGATCGCGTTGCTGGCGCTCGTGATCGGCGTGTTCTGGCCCAAGAAATTCGTGGCCGAAACCACGATCCTGGTCCAGCAGAACAACGTCATCAAGCCGCTGACCGAAGGCATCGCGGCGACCACCGAGGCAAGCAGCCGCGGCGACATCGCGCGCGAGATCATCTTCAGCCAGGATTCGCTGGACCAGTTGCTGACCGATGGCGGCTGGAACCCGGCCAAGCTGTCGCCGATCGACCGCGACCAACTGGTCGATCGCATCAAGGCGCATACCACCATCGCCAGCTCGAAGAGCGATCTCCTGCTCAACATCAGCTACAACGATTCCGACCCGGCCCGCGCCTACAACCTGACCAAGGACATGGCACAACTGTTCATCGCCAAGAGCCTCGCGTCGAAGGAAGCCGAAAGCACCAGCGCCTACGACTTCATGAACAGCCAGGTCGAGGCGTACCACAAGAAAGTGGTCGCGGCGTCCGATGCCCTGCAGCAATACATCGCGAGCCATCCGGACGCGTCACCCGGCAGTGTCGCCGACACCAACGCGCGCATTTCCGCCCTGCGCAACCAGATCGAGAACTCCAAGGTGCAGGCCGCGCAGTTCGGGTCGCAAGCCGCCGCGATGGGCGGTTCGCTGAGCGGCCAGTCGCAGATTTCGACGGTGCAGACGCGCGAAGACGTGTACCGCGCGCAGATCGCGCAGTTGCAATCGCACCTCGGCCAGTTACTGCTGACCTACACCGACAATTATCCGGACGTGGTGCGCACGCGCCACCAGATCCAGGACCTGCAACAGCAGTTGGCCAGCGCGCAGACGCAAAAGAAGACCGCCGCGTCCATCGGCACCGCGATCGACAGCCAGGTCACCTTCAATCCGGTCTATTCGAACCTGCAGACCCAGATCGCGCAGATCCGCGGCCAGCTCGCGGCCGCACGTGCCACCGAATCGGCGAGCCAGCAGCAACTCGAAATCGAGTTGGCCCGCAGCCAGAAGATCGCGGAAACATCCAACGAGCTGACCAAACTCACCAACACCTTCAACACCGTCAGCACGACCTACCAGGATTTGCTGAAGCGCCGCGAGCAGGCGCGCATCTCGATGGATCTCGACAAGGACAAGCGCGGGCTCACGTTCAAGATCCAGGACCCCGCGCGGATGCCGTTGATGCCGGTGGGTCTGCGGCTGATGCACTTTGCGGCCGCGGGCATGCTGCTGGGCGTGTGCGTGCCGCTGGGATTGCTGTTCCTGATTGCGCGCTTCGATCCGCGCGTGCGTTCGGCCGACACGCTGACGCGCGCAACCGGGCTGCCCGTCTTCGCGAGCGTGCCGTACTACCGCGGCGCGCACGATAATGCGTTCGACCGCAAGCGCAACCTGCAATGGCTCACCATCGTGGTCCTCGTGATGGTTGCCTACGCCGGGTTGTACCTGATCCGCGTATTGAGGCACACATGAACAAGGTCGAACCGGATTCTTCCGTGCACGACGGCTCGGCGCCGACACCGATCGACCCGTTGCAGCGCCGCGCGATGGGCGCCCGCTCGATCGCATTGATGAGCGACACGCAGTCGCTGGCACCGGCGCAACTGGAGGCCAAGCGCCTGATCCATCGCGAGTACGCCGAATCCGGCATGACCGACGCGTTCCGCGAAATCCGCACGCGCCTGCTGGAACTCAGCGACGGCCAGAACTTCACGACATTGGTGGTGCCCATGAGCGCGGGCTCTGGCGGCAGCTTCGTCGCGCGCAACCTTGCCTTGTCGTTCGCCTTCGATCCGGCCAAGACCTCGCTGCTGATCGATTGCGACCTGCGCCACCCATGCCAGGACAGGGCCTTCGGCATCGAAGCGGGCCAGCATGGCCTGATCGATTATCTCGAAGATCCCTCGCTCGGCATCGAGCCGATCCTGCACCACACCGGCGTGCCGCGCCTGCGGGTGATCCCGGCGGGTCAGCCGGCCGAAATGCAGGAGGAATACCTCTCCTCATTCCGCATGCGCGCGGTCATCGACTCGCTGCGTTGCCGCTATCCGGATCGTTACCTGTTCCTCGACGGGCCGCCGATCAAGGGCGCACCGGATGCGCGCATCCTGTCCGACCTCGCCGACTTCGTGGTGGTGGTGGTGGGCTACGGCCGCGACAGCGCCGCCGCGGTCAATCAGGCCGTTGCGGGTTTCGACCCGGCCAAGCTGGCCGGGCTGGTGTTCAACGAATTGCCATAGGCCGCGCGCCGGAGGGGAAACATGCGGGGAACCAGCTCACTCGCCGCAGCCATCGTGCTTGCGCTCGCCGGTACGTCCGCCGCCTTGGCGCAAGCGGCCCCCCAACTTGTTCCGCAGTCGGAGCCCGCGGATCCCTTTGCGCCACCGGCGCTGTCCCCCCCGCTGTTCGACTATGCGGTCGGTATCGGCATCGGCCATACCGACAATTTGAATCGCAGCGCGACTGACGCGGTTGGCCAGAGCATTCTCGAGCCGTCCTTCAACTTCACGTTCAATCAGCAGGGTTCGACCCTGCAGACACAAGTCGTCGGCCTGCTGCAATACACCGATTATCTGGGCGGCTATTTCGGCAACGAGTTCCGTGGCCAATTGACAGGCCAGATGAACTGGGTGATCTCCCCGCAACGGCTCAATTTCGTGCTGCAGGACTACAGCAGCATCGAGCCGGTGAACACGCGTTATGGCAACACGCCGGCCAACCAGCAACAGGTCAACGTTTTCGCCGCCGGACCGACGCTGAGCTTCAGGCTGGGTGGTGACAGCGGTTGGCAGGGCCAAGCGGATTTGCGTTACATCAACACCACTGCGTCCAAGACCAAGGACTTCAACTCGGATCGCGGCATGGGGGCATTGCGCGTGACCCGGGATCTCAGCCTCACCAATCACCTGTCCTTCAACCTCGAAGGCGTCGACGTCAGTTTCAATGATGCAAACCCGCTTGCCGGAACGACGCGCTACGACCAATACAACGCCTATGCGCGCTACCAGAGCAATCTGGCGCGCACCGATCTGGATTTTGCCCTCGGTGGAAGCCGCGTCGACTTCTCGCAGGACCAGCCAGGCCACTCCGGGCTGCTGGCACGCGCATCGATTTCCTGGCGAGCGGACGCGCGGAACACCTTGCAGGCCAGCGGCGTCGACCAGCTCGCCGATGCCACCGCCAATCTTGTCCAGCCGCCGGATCTTGCCAGCGCACAGCTGACCAGTCCCACGGTGTTGGTCGGGCGCACTGTCATTTCGCCGGCGGTGTTTCGCGAGCGCAACGTCAGTATCGGGTACGGCTATCGCGGCGACCGCTTCGACTTCACGCTGTCGCCGTATTACGGACAGTTGCGGCAGTTGAACGGCGGCGACCTGTCGCGCAACGGCTATGGCGTGATCGCCGGCATAAGCTATTTGCTGACGCCCCTCATCACACTGGGCGTGAGCGTGGGGAATCAAACCACCGAATACACTTCCGACGGCAGCCACGACCGCGATCGCACGGCCGACGTCAACTTGTCGAAGCAACTCACACCCCACTGGAGCTGGAGCGTGGCGTTCCGCCACGATCAGCGCCATTCCACCCGTCCCGGGTTCGGGTACACCGAAAACGAGGTGTTCGCGTTCCTGTATTACCGCCGCTGATGCGATCGTGGACATGCACGAGCCTACTTCGCCGCAGCCAGTGCGGTTGCTCTTCCTCACCGACAGCCCGATAACGGTTTCCGGCGGCAGCGAACGGTTTCTTCGCAATCTGGTCAATGGTCTCGCCCGGACCCAGTTTGAAACCAGCGTGATCCAGTTGTGCGAGGAACCGCCACCGGCCGCACGGGTGCACGAGGCGTCGGTCGCGACAGATATCAAACTTGAATACCTGGCATGTGGCGCCGCGTACGGCCGGTCAGGCATCCGTGCATACAGGGCGCTGCGCCGCCGAGTCCTCCGGGAAGGCTTTCACGTCATCCAGTCGCAACACGAGAACGCCGACTTCATCAACGCATTGCTGCCGCGCGGGCCACTCGACGCGATCCGGATATCCAACCGCCGCGACACCGGCTTCCTGAAAAGCGCCAAATTGCGCCTTGCGTCACGGTTGCTGAACCATCGCTACGACCGGATTCTAGCGCCCTCCCCGGCCATCCTCGATGCGATCGCTGCCTCCGAACGCGCACCACGCGATCGCATGCTGTGCATACCGAATGGGGTTGATGCGGCGCGCTTCCGGCCTGGCGGCGCAGCCGAGCAACAGCGTTTGCGCACGCAACTCGGAATAGCCCACGACGCATTCCTTGTTGGCTGTGTCGCGGACTTGTTCGCGGTCAAGCGGCATGTCGACCTTGTTGATGCTACCGCGCGGGTTTGCGAAACATATCCGCAGGTGCACTTGCTGTTGGTGGGCGAGGGTCCACTGCGCGGCACCATTCAGGCGCGTGCGCGAGTACGGCGAATCGAAAATCGTGTGCACATGCTCGGATCGCGGAAGGATGTGGATGCGTTGCTGCCCGCGCTGGACGTGTTCGCACTTGCCTCCGACACGGAAGGACTTTCCAACGCGATCCTGGAGGCCCAAGCCTGCGGCTTGCCGGTCATCGCCACGCATGTCGGCGGCAATCCTGATCTGGTTGATGATGACTGTGGTGTATTGGTGCCGGCACGCGATCCCGATGCAATGGCCGAAGCCATGCGCGCACTGCTCCGCGATGCGGATCTGCGCAAACGCATGGGCGCCGCAGCGCGATCGCGCGTCGTGCGCAACCACTCCCTGGACAGCATGACCCAAACTTACGCTTCGCTCTATCGCGAGCTCGTCCATGCAGGCTGATCCGCACATCCTGCACGTCTTCTCGAGCGCGGGTGTGTACGGCGCCGAACATGCCGTGCTTGGCCTCATTCCGGCGCTGGCCGGGTTGGGCATCGAAAGCACCTTGGCCTGCATCGACAATCCGCATTTGCGCGAACAGCCCTTGTACGAGCGTGCGAGTGCGCTAGGTATTTCCGCCGTTCGCGTTCCTTGCTCGGGGCGAATCGATCACGCCACTACGCGGGCACTGCGGGGGCAATTGCAGCAGCATCCACGCGCGCTGTTGCATGTGCACGGTTACAAGGGCGCATTCTACGCATTGCGCGCCCGCCGCCCACTCCCCGATGTTCCGATCGTTTCCACGCTGCACGGCTGGATCACCAACACGCGCGCACTGTGGCTCTACAGACTGCTTGAATTGCGGATGTTGCGGCGCTTCCAGCGCGTCTGCATCGTTGCGGAATCCATGCGCCAGCCGCTTCATGCAGCAGGCATTCGGGCCGAGCGGATTGCCCTGGTCGAGAATGGCATCGACACGACCCGGTTTCGCCCCGACGGTCCCGCACTGTCGCGCGGAGAACTTGGCATCCCGCGCGATGCATTTGTGTTCGGCGGTGTTATGCGGCTGAGTCCGGAAAAGAATCCCACGGGTCTGCTGGAAGCGTTTTCGCGCATTTATGTCGAGGCACCGCAAGCTTGGCTGGTGCTGGCCGGTGACGGTCCGCAGCGTGAGGAGATCGAACGACGCCTGCAGGGCCAACGCCTTGCGGAGCGCGTACGCTTGCTCGGCGCGCGCAACGACCCCGAGAGGATCTACCCGCTGTTTGATTGTTTCGTGTTGCCCTCACTCAGTGAAGGACTACCGCTGGCGCTGCTCGAAGCGATGGCCTGCGCACGTCCCGTCATCGCCAGTGCGGTCGGCCAGATCGACAACGTGCTCGATGGACTCGATGCGACCCTGGTGGCGCCTGGGGATGTCGGCGCACTCGCGGGTGCGCTGCGCGCGGCGTTGGCTGTGCGCTCGCCGGCCCCTGCGCTGCGACGACGCGTGGAAGCACGCTATTCTGTAGCACGCATGGCGCATGAATACGCGGACGTCTATCGTGGGCTGGGAGGCTGGCATGGCCATCGCGCCGCTTGACCGTCGCTCGGGCGTGAGCGCCACGCACACCGGCACCACCACCGCCATGCCCGAGGCAAGGCACAACTGGCTGCTTTACGTGTTCCTGTTCCTGCTGCCGTTGCAGAACCTGCAGACCGGACACATGCCAAGCCTTCCGGGCGGCCTCAACTTCCTCAACATCGGGTTCCTGCTGGCGCTGATCGCCGCCTGGCGCATACGCGGGCATCTCGCCAAGTGGAGCCGTCTGGATCGTTGGGTCTGGTTGTATCTCGGCTACTGCTGTTTTTCCCTGGTGGTGGGTTTCTCGATCGTCCCGAATCCGGAGGAAGGGCAACGTTTCAACGCGCTGAAGGATTCTGCGATCGGCGTGCTGCTGTTCTTCGTGGTGCAGATGAGCGTGACCGACTGGGGCTCGCTGAAGCGCGTGTTGCTGGCGATGGTCCTGCCGATGCCCTACATCCTGCGCGTGACCTGGTCCCAGCATGCATCCGTGGCGGGCTACAGTTACAACGACGATCTGCGCATCCACGGCACGTTCTCGCTGCTGGGCGCCAACGAATTTGCGTCGTTCTGCGTCACCATGGCGCTGGTGTTGTTTGCGATCCTGATCGCGACGAAACTCTCCAAGCTTTGGCGGGCGCTCCTGATCATGGGTATTGGCTGCATGGTGCTGGGCGTACTGTGGACCTATTCGCGCACCAGCTACGTCACCATTCTCTTGGGCGCAGCGGTAATCGTGTTGCTGTGGCGGGGGCGCTTCAAGCTTGCCATCCCGATGCTGCTTGCACTCGTTGTCGTCCCCCCGCTGCTACCGCACTCAGTAACCGAGCGCTTCGACGACACCCACGTCGAAGCGAGCCAGGCCGACGAAAGCACCGACATGCGGTATGTGTTCTGGGGCGTCGCCTGGAAGGAGTTCACGCAGCACCCGCTTACCGGGATTGGCCTTGGTACCTTTGCCGACGCCAGTCCGTATGGCATGGACGCGCACAATTTTTTCGTTCGCGAATTGGCCGAAAAGGGGCTACCGGGCTTCCTGATCACTGTCGGGATGTTCTTGAGCATGGCGCGCGTCGCATGGCGAACCTTCCGCGATTCGCCACCGGGCAGCATCGGTTATGCGTTGGGGCTCGGCATGTGCGGGGTCTGGCCCGCGCTGGTGGTCACCAACATCTGGGGTGATCGCTTCACCTACGCGCAGATGATCGGGTATTACTGGGTTCTGCTGGCGCTGTGCGTGAAAGCACGCGAGTTCGCGCGGGCGGAGCGCGCCGCCGTCGAGGCGCCTGCTGCTTTCACGACGGCCGTGGCAGCGCCACTTCCCCGGTTCGCGTTGCCTGCGCGCTTGCGCAAGGCACAGCACGCGCTCACTGACGAGGCGCCGCGCCATGGCTGATGGGAGCTTGCCGGTATTGATGTATCACGGCCTGCACACCGGCGATGCAGACCCTGGACGTTTCGATCCCGTCTACAGCGTCGCGCCCGCGGAGTTCGCGCGTCAGCTCGACTGGCTGTGCGGTCACGGTTTTCGCAGCGTGCGGCTGGATGCGCCCGGGCATGCCGCGGACCAGCCTGTCGTCATCAGCTTTGACGACGGCGACGTCTCCAACTTCACGGTGGCGCTGCCGCTGCTGCGCGAACGCGGCATGGTCGCGGAGTTCTTCATTACCAGCGACTTCATCGGGCAACCCGGCATGCTCGAAATCGGGCACATCCGCGCCCTCGCGGACGCCGGCATGGGCGTGCAATCGCACGGCCGCAGCCATCGGTTTCTCGAGGACCTCGACGCGGACGCGGTGTACGCGGAGCTGCGCGACAGCAAGGCACGGGTGGAGGCCGCAAGTGGCCAGCGGGTGACCGGCATCGCGTTGCCCGGGGGACGCGGTGGTGGCCGCGAACGGGACGTTGCATTGCGTCTCGGCTACCGCCACGTGCTCGGGTCGATGCCCGGTCGCAATCTCGAGCGTCGCCCGCACGAATGCTACGAGCGCATCGCGGTCACCCGTGACCTGCCGTTGACGAAATTCGCCGCGCTGGTTGCGTGGCAGGGCTGGCGTCCGCGTTTCGCCCAGGCGCGCTTCCGCGCGCTGCGGATTCCCAAGCGGCTGTTGGGCAATGAACGCTACCAACGCCTGCGTGCGCGGCTGCTGGCGCGATGAGCATTTGGGTTTTCTGGATCGCGCTGGCGTTCGTGGCGTACGCCTATGCCGGCTATCCATTTCTGGTGATCGGCCTTGCGCGCCTGCTTGGGCGTGCCCCGGCGTGCGGGCCGCTGACGCCGCCCCTGACCGTCATCGTGGCCGCGCACAACGAAGCGCCGCGCATCGCGGCACGCATTCGTGACTTGCTGGAGCAGGATTACCCACCCGAAAACCTGCACGTGATCGTGGTGGACGACGGCAGCGACGACGGCACCACCGCTGCCGCACAGATCGGTGATCCGCGCGTGCACGTCGTGCGGCTCGAGCACAATGCCGGCAAGGCTGCTGCACTCAATGCCGGCATCGCAGCCGCCACCACCGACCTCCTGGTGTTCGCCGATGCGCGCCAGCGCTTCGGCCACGGCGCGCTGCGCATGCTCGCGGAGCCTTTCGCGGATCCTGAAGTCGGCGCCGTCAGCGGCGAGCTCGAGATCGAGCCGGACGACAGCGGCCGTCCCGCCGACATCGGCCTTTACTGGCGCATCGAGACAGCCGTGCGTGCGAATGAAGCGCGGCTCGGTTGGCTGCACGGCGTCAGCGGTGCCATCCACGCGATGCGCCGAGAACTGGCGCCCGCGTTGCCGCCCGGCATGATCCTCGACGACATGTATCTTCCGATCGCCGCAGTGTTCGCGGGGAAAAGGGTATGGATGGCGCGCGGAGCGATCGCCCTGGACAGCGGCAGTCGCGACGAAGCCGAAGAATTCCGGCGCAAGCTGCGCACCTTGGCCGGCAATTGGCAGCTGATCGCCAAACTGCCGCGCCTGCTCGACCCGTTCACGAATCCGGTGTGGTTTGCATTCGTGTCGCACAAGCTGTCGCGGCTGCTCGCGCCGTGGGCATTGCTGGCAGCGCTGGCTGCCTCGTTGTGCGCGGGCGGCCCGTTCTACACCACGCTGTTCGTGTTGCAACTGCTTGGCTACGCACTCGCCGCGATCGCCATCCTGCGACCGCACATCACCGCGCGCATTCCCTTGGCAGGCACCGCAGGAACCTTCGTGATGTTGAACTCCGCAGCACTGCTTTCGCTGCCTGCATGGCTGCGCGGTTCACGGGCGTTGTGGAAAAAACATTGATGGCACGCATCCTTGCCTTGACCAGCCGCGTGCCGTGGCCGCCACGGGAAGGCCATCAATTGCGTTCGTACCACGTGCTGGATGCGCTGGCATCGCGCCATCAGGTGCACCTGTTGAGTTGCCTGCGCGACGAAGACGATCCCGCGGCCGACTCACCCTTGCGCGACAAGCTGGCGGCCTTCGAGGCGCTTCCGATTCCGGCGGAACGCTCACGTGCTGCGCTGGGCTCGGCACTCATGCGTGGCATCGTCACCCGCACCCCATTCGTGGTGGCCAAATATGCGTTCGCCGCGCTGCGCCGCCGGGCCGCGGAACTCTCCGGCCGATTCGATCTCGTCCACGTCGACATGCTGCCGTTGATGGCAGCCATTGCCGAAGTCGATCCGCGCATTCCGGTCGTACTCAACGCCCACAATGTCGAACACACCCTGTTGGCGGCGCGCCTCGGCGTGGAGCCGCGTCTGTCGGCGCGCGGCTTCCTGCGCCATCAGCTTCCCAGACTGCGCGCGTTCGAACATGATGCGTGCCGGCGCGCATCCACCGTGCTGGCCTGTTCCGAAGACGACGCTGCGCAGTTGCGGCAAATGGCGCCGGACACGCCGGTCCAGGTGGTGCCAAACGGCGTCGATCTGGAAAGGAATCGCCCCGGCAGCACCCCGCCCAAGCCGTTGCAGATGGTTTTCGTCGGCCAGATGGGCTGGTTTCCCAATCGCGACGGGGTCGAGTGGTTTCTCGCGGACATCCTGCCGCGTATCCTCGCCGAACGGCCCGGCGCTCATTTCGTGGTGGTTGGAAAGCCCGGCTCGCTTGCGGTCCCCGAAAGTCTGCGCGCCAACGTTGAACTTGCCGGCTTCGTCGACGACGTGCGCAAGCCGGTGCTCGAATCCGCCGTGTACGTGGTGCCCCTGCGTGCCGGCAGCGGCACGCGCCTCAAGGTGCTGGAAGCGATGGCCCTCGGCAAGGCGATCGTCACCACGCACATCGGCGCCGAAGGCATTGAGCTGGAACCTGGTCGCGACGCGGCTTTTGCGGATGATGCGGACAGCTTCGCGCACGCCGTCCTGCGCTTGTTGGAGCAGCCCGCAGAGGTCGAAAGACTGGGCGTCGCTGCGCGCAAGGCAGCCGAGGCTCGTTACGGATGGGCCGCGATCGGCCGTGCAATGCTGCCGGCATACACGCGTTTGCTGGACTGAAACCGCTCAGGCGAACCGGCCGCGCCAACGCTGCCACTGTTCCAGCAAGGCATTCCGCAAGTTCCGATCGAGCATCAACGCGGGCCCCGCGAACAACACCAGTTCGAGCAAGACCATCGCGGCCAGGCGCGCGGGATGGGAGACGAGACCGAAGAGATGCGTCGCCCACGCGATCCAGCACACCAGCGCGCCCAGCCCGAGCGCAAGGCCCGTGGCCCGCATGCGGGGCAGCGCCAAAAGATCGCGCGGACAAACGATCCAGCTTCCAGCCCCAAAGATCGCGGCGCTTCCCAGCGTCGCATAGACCGCGCCCATCACTCCGAAACGTGGAATCAGGAACACGTTCAAGACGATGTTGGCGATCGCGGCCACGGAGCTCAACATGAAAATCGTCACCGAACGCTTGTACAACTGCAGGCCGGCTGTGCACAGTTCAACCAGCCCGCCTGCAACGAACATCAGGCACAGGATCACGAAAACCGGTGCCGATTCGGCTTTGCTGGGGCCGGTCAACAGCAGGAATGCATCGCGCCCCACCGCCAGCAGTCCCGCCATTGCAGCCACTACCACGTAGACCAGCACGTTCAGGACGCGCCGTTTCGTGCGCACCACCGCGGCCGCGCCTTCGGTTTCGAACTGACGGATGCTGACCTGGAAGTAGCTGATATTCAGCGCCGCGTGAAGCATCACGCTGACCTGCAGGGCGAGGCTCGCGCCTACGCTGTAGACGCCGACGGCCTCGGTGGAACCGGTGAGATCCTGCAGCATCAGCCGGTCCACCGTGACCAACAGGACCACCGCGATCTCATTGGCCATCAGCGGCATGCCGTAACGTGCCCCCGAGAGGACCTGGACCCAATCGCGATCGCGCCAGCGCATCGGGACCTTTTGCCGCCAGACCCACATCCCGAGAACCGCGGCCACGAAAAGCTCGACGATCAACCTTCCGGCATAGACGCCCGAAGCCGTGCGGCTGACGAAATACACGATGCCCAGCACCGCCATCACGTTCAACCAGCGACTGCCGGCGTTGACCAGCACGCTCAACCCGGAGCGTTCCTGGGCCATCATCAGCGCAGCCATCATGCTGATCCAGATGGTCGGCAACAGCGATGCAAGCGCCAGCCAGCCCGCGGCGTCGTGCGCATAGCGCGCCAGTTGTGGGGCCGTGGCGAACACGAACATCGCGATCGCCCACAGGAGGCAGCTTCCCAGGAACGGAATCAGGATCTGGTTGGCGCCGTAACCGGCCAGGATGCTCGCTCCGCCCCGGTGCGGATAAAAGCGCAAGGCCGCATGCTGTCCGCCGAATTTGAATACGGCGGCGAGCACCAGCAGAACGCTGTCGAAAATCCCGAGCAGGCCGTACTGCGTGTAGTCGAGCAGCCGCGCCATCACGGGAAACGACACGACCCCCGCCAGCATGACCAGCACGCTGCCCAGCGAATAACGCAGGAAATGCGTGGCGATGCCGGGCCGCACTGCCTCAACCATCAAGTTGCCCCATTAGGGCCCGTCAGGCCCCCAGAGAATCGCGCGGCCGCCAGAACGGGCGCTGCGCGGCTCGCATTCTATCCGTGCAACAGATCCCCGCAGCCATGCCAATGCCGGAACGCTTTTCCGCCACCGACATACGATGCGGTGCTTCACGCTGGCGCAACCACGCTGCCGGGTGTAAACAAACGTCACGTCCTCCTGACAGCCTTGACCCTTGCGAAAGCCCCGACCACGATGGGGGAAGCGTCACGAAAGGCACGTCGCTACCATTTACATGGAACGGTATTTGCATTCGTGACTTGATTCCGCATTTTGCCCAGGAACCCCGCAGATGGACGAGCCCGACTCGCCCCGGAAAGGTCGCGCCAACCGGCGCGATGCGCCGCATCCGGTCACCGGTACAGCCGGGTTTCCCGAGTCGGTTCCCGACCTGATCGCGGCGCAGGCGACACGGACACCGCAACGAACCGCGATCGCGTGGAGTGGGGGTCATGCCTGGAACTACGCGCGACTCATGCAGGTGGCCGATGCGATCGCCCGCCAATTGATCGTGCGCGGCGTCGCGCACGGCGACCTGGTCGGCATCAGCGTACCGCGCCGGCCGGAAATGGTGGCCGCCGTGCTGGGCGTGTTGCGCGCCGGCGCGGCGTACGTGGCGCTCGACCCGAAGTTTCCGGCATCACGCCTGCGTTACATGGCCGAACACTCGGGCATTCGGGACGTCCTCGTGTGGCGGGACAGCGAATCCCCCGCAGGACTCCCGGCTGGCGTCCATCCGTTCGGCCTGGAAGGATTCGACCCCGAATGCGCACCCGGCATTGCGCTGCCGCGGCTTGGGGGCGGCGACCTCGCGTATGTCCTGTACACGTCGGGCTCGACCGGGCAACCCAAGGGCGTGCGGATCCTGCAACGCAATCTCGTCAATTTCCTCACCAGCATGCGTGCGGAACCCGGCATCGCCCTGGACGACGTACTGTGCGCGGTGACCACCCTGTCCTTCGACATCGCGGCACTGGAACTGTTCCTGCCACTGATGGTGGGCGCCCGCGTCGTGATCGCCACGGAAGCGGAACAGGCCGACCCTGCCGCGTTCTCGCATCTGTTGCAGAAACATGCCGTCACGATGATGCAGACCACGCCGACGCGATTGCGCCTGCTGCTTGGCAGCGATCGGATGAACGAGGTACGCGGCATGAAATTGCTGGTCGGCGGCGAAGCCATGCCGCGCGACCTTGCCGAAACCATCCTGCCCATGTGCAGTGAGCTGTGGAACATGTACGGACCGACCGAAACCACGGTCTGGTCCACCATCCAATCCGTGGTCCACGGCTCCGGGCCGGTGCCGCTCGGCAGGCCGATCGCCGACACGACCCTTCATGTGCTGGATGATGCGCGGCGGCCGGTCGCGAAGGGCGGCATCGGCGAAATCTGGATCGGTGGTGCGGGCGTGGCCGACGGCTACCTGCACGATCCGGAAAAAACCGCCGAACGCTTCGTTCCCGATCCGTTCGCGGCCGACGGCTCGCACATGTATCGCACCGGCGACCTCGGCAGCCTGCGCGACGGCATGCTGCATTTCCATGGCCGGATCGATGACCAGATCAAGTTGAACGGTTTCCGCATCGAGCCCGGCGACATCGAAGCAGCGGCACTGACCGAAGCCGGGGTTCGCCAGGCGGTTGCGGTCGCGCGGGATTTCGGTGACAACGACAAGCGCCTGGTCTTGTACGTGGTCGCCGACCCCGATCCGGGCCTCACGGCGCGCCTGCGCGCATCGCTGCGCGAGCGCTTGCCCGATTACATGCGGCCCCGACTCGTGGAGGTCCTGGCCGCCTTGCCGCGCACGCCCAACGGGAAGATCGACCGCAAGGCGCTTCCAGTCCCGAAAGTGATCGCCCCGGGCGCAGCCGCGACTCCCGGCTCAATGCCCGACCGCCTGGAATCGGCCATTGCGGCGATCTGGAGTGAACTGCTCAAAGTCCGAAATATCGGGCGGGACGAAGACTTCTTCGACCTCGGCGGTGATTCGCTTTTGGCCGTGCGTGTGTTCGAGCGCATGCAGGCGTTGACCGGCATCAACCTGCCGCTGTCCGCCTTGCTGACGGGACCAACCGTCGCCCGGCAGGTCGCCCTGTTCCGAGCGGCGGGCGCCAGGGAACCCGGCGCAGACGGTACGCCTTTCGCCACGGCGGGACATGAAGACAAGTGGTCGCCGCTGGTTGCCCTCCAGCCACACGGAACGCGGCCGCCGCTGTTCCTCATCCACGCCATCGGCGGCAACGTGCTCAATTACGTGCCGCTCGGCAGGGGCCTCGGCGCCGAACAACCCGTATATGGGATCCAGGCCATCGGGCTCGACGGCCTCACGCCGCCGATTGCCTCGATACGAACCATGGCGACTTGTTACCTTGCGGAAATCCAGCGCGTCCAGCCACGTGGCCCCTATTTCCTCGCGGGCGGTTCGATGGGCGGCCTCATCGCCTATGAAATCGCCCAGCAACTGCACGAACAAGGCGAGTCCATCGGGCTGCTCGCGATGATGGACACCCACGGCCCGGGCTATCGCCGGGACGCCGTGCGGGCGAGGATCCCCCCGTCTGTCCGGATACTCTTGTCACCGTTCGGCAGCGTGCGTCGCATGCTGGACGCGTTGCAGGTGCGTCGTGCCCGTGCGACCGGCCGGCCCTTGCCACACGCCCTGCTTCACCGCGAAATCGAGAGAACGCATTATCGGGCGCTGATCGCCTATTCCGCTCAACCCTACGCGGGACGGGTCCTGCTGTTCAGGGTTTCGGAGCCACGCCGTTCCGCACAGTCCGACGAAATACTCGGCTGGAAGGAATTCGCGGACGGCGGCGTCGAAGTGATCGCGCTGCCCGGCAACCATGACAACCTCATTGAACAACCCGAGCTGCTGCGCAGGCTTCGCGAAGCGCTGGAGCAGGCGCAATCCTTGGCGACCACAGGGAACGGGGAGGTCCCACGCTGATCAGGGGTTCGCCGATGGCGCAACCGTTGCCGATGGCGGCTTCGCGTCGCCGCGCCGATGCTTCCACTCGAGCGCGCGGTAAACGATGCCGCCGATGAGTTCATGGATTGCGCGGTCCGCCTTGGCCAGCGAAGAACTCTGAGGCAGGAAATACCCGACCCTCGGGGAAAATGCCTCGTACAGTGATTCACTCGGCCAAGCGCATGGCTGGAAACCGAATGCGCGAAACGCGCCGAGCGCACGCGGCATGTGCAGCGACGACGTCACCAGCCAGATCCGCTTCGGCACCGCCGGGGACAAGTGCGAGGTATACAGCGCATTCTCCCAGGTCGTATGCGAATGCCGTTCGATTTCAATGACGTCGCGCGGCACACCCATGCGCTCGGCCAGCCCGGCCAGGAGCACGGATTCCGGCACTCTTCCGCCACCGCCTGCGATAACCAAGCTCGCGTCGGGCGTGTTCCGCCACAAGGCGACGCCCGTAAACAAGCGGTGCAAGCTGGACGTGTCCAGCGCAGAAACGTCCTCGGCTGATCGTGGCGGTCGAGAAGTACCGCCGGACAGCACCACGACCGTGCTGGGCGTCGGCAACGGACATGACTGCGGCGACGGTGCCTGCGATTCGACGCTCCAGACGAGCAGATTTGCGCCCAGTGGCGCCATCGCGATCAGCAACACGACTTCCAGTGCAATGCCCGTGGTCCTGATCGCGCGCGGCAAGCGCCGCCAGGACAGCACGAGCACCAAGGCAAGCAGCAACGCATAAGTCAATGGGGAAAAAGCATAGTCGGGCATTTCACCCTGCCCCCTTGGCCGACTGACTCATGATGGATTACCCACCCCTCGAAGTTTCCAGTAGCGGTAAAGGCCATCGCGCAGGCTGCGGTCCAGAATAACCGCCGGCAACACGAAGCCGGCCAGCATAAGGAATGCCATTGCAATCAGCCGCGGCAGATGGACGGTCTGGCCAAACAGGCCGGTAAAGTGCGCGATCACTCCCACGACCACGGCAAGGCCGGTCGCGATCACCATCGTGCGGGCAGTCGGAAGTGCCCGCAGTTCGCGCGGACAAAACACGAACTGCATGCAATTGAGACCTATCAGCGACGCAGCCGTGGCATACACCGCTCCCATGTAGCCGTAGGCCGGAATCCAGAACCAGTTCAACGCGATATTTGCAATCGCCGCCATCATGGTCAGGATCAATATTGTTCCCGAACGCTTGTGCAACAGCAGCCCCGACCCACACAAACCCAGCAAGCCGCTCAAGACATAAGTCACGGTCACCCAGACAAATACCGGCGCCGAGCGGAACTTGTCGTGCCCTGACAGAAGCAGCAGGAGATCCGGACCCGCCACGATCGTGCCCACGACCAGCGCGGCGACGATATATACCAGCACGTTGAGTACGGCGCGCTTGGTCTGTACGACCGCTTGCGCCCCCTTTGTCTCAAACAGCCTGATGCTGACCTGGTTGTAGGCAACTCCCAGGCCTGCATGCAGCATCATGTTGATGTTGAGCGCGAGCCCATAGCCGATGGTGTAGATGCCGACCGGCACGAAATCATGGAGCTGCTGCTTCAACATCAATCGGTCGACGAACCCCAACACGATGTATGCCACTTCATTGGCACCCATGGGAACGCCATACCGCACCCCTTCGATCCAGCGCTTCACATCCCGATCCCGCCAATGCATCGGCAGGTGCCGCAGCAGCCATGCCACGCCAATCACGGCCACCACGGTCGCCGAGATCAGGCGCGCCGAATACACGCCGGTCGCCGTGCGCGAAACGAAATACACGATGCCGAGAATCGTGAAGACATCTCCCCATCGCTGCCCCACGCTGAAGCGAACACTGAGATCCGAGCGCTCTTCCGCCGTGAGTACCGAAGTGACATAGCTGATGCACACCGTCGGCAACAGCAGCACCAACATGACCCATGCCTCGATCGGCTGGCTGACGTGGCCGAGCAAGGTAATGATGGCGAGGATGAGTGCGGCCAGCAGCCAGATGCCGCCACTGACCGCAGCCGAAAAAAGCACGAACGTGGCGCCGTAGCGCGCCATGCCGCTGCGGTCGCCACCGTGCGGATAGAAGCGGAGCGTCGAATGCTGCGAGCCGAGCTTGATCACGGCGGTCAACATCAACATCCATGCATCGAAGTAGCCCAACACGCCGTACTCGGCGTTGCTGAGCAACCGCGTCAGGACAGGATAGGAAACGAACCCTGCGAGCAGGATCAGCGCGTTTCCGATCGTGTAACGCAGGTAATGCGTCGCAATGCTGGGACGCGCGCTCGCTGACATAGGTGGGCACCGGCTCCGATCAGGCAACCGGAACCCACGGCGTCCGGCCAAACCGGATTGTATCGATGCAGGACGGCTGGCGCGTCACAAAAAACATGGCCCCCGAAGGGGCCATGGAAATCACGATGTCGGAAACGGTCCCGCCGTCAGTATTGGAAAACATTCCGGGACTGGTGGTACACGTCGGCGAACCAGTCGAACACGGCCAGCAAATAGGATCGCGTTGCCGGCGCGGGCTTGGTTGCCACCGCTGTCGCGGGCTCCGCAGCGGCGTACGCCGGCACCGCCACATTCATGGCTGATGCGGGGCCGGAAGCCGCGGTTCCGGTCGCAGCGTGTTGCGGCTGCCCAAGGCGCACACTTCGTTGCAACCTGCCGGTCGAGCCAAAGGCGTAGTAGCGCTCGCCGTTCAAGGCATCGCGCAATCGTTCACGTAGCGCACCGGAACCGGAGTTCAGGCCGGGTTTCACGGACACCGGGTCGGCTGAAGCCTGCGGCGGTGTTGGCACCGGCGCATCGGATGCCGGCTGGGTTCCGCCGCTGGGCGGCAGCGGACTGTCCCCGCTTCCGGCCCCGAGGAATGCTTGGCCGCGGTATGCAACTGCACCGATGTCAATGGGTCCGCTGGCGGATCGCGGCTGGCCGTAGAAATCCCACGCCACACTGTAAAGATTCCGGTTGCCGTTCCCGAGTGCGGGGCTGCTGGTCAACGGGGTGGCGTTGAAGCCTGTCAAGGTTTCATTGGTCAGCTGTGGATCCTTGCAAATGTTGCCGGAAGGGCAAAAGTTGCTGCGCACGTTCCAGATGATGTTGCTGCCGTAATTGGTCACGCCGTTGTACGTACCGTCGGTGAACCAGGCCAAGGCGGTGAGAGCGCCGCCGTCGCGCGGGATCACGCTTACCTGGCCGAGCAGGACATTGTTGTACATGGAAGTCACGTTGCTGCTTGTCGGCGCATACCCTGCATCACTGCCACCACCGATGAACAAGGTATCGCCGTCACCGGTAATGGCGTTGTAAGCCAAGGTCACCTTTTGATTGGCACCGTTGAACTCCATCACTACCGCCGTGCCGTTTGCACGGCACATGGTTCCCGAAACACCACTGGAGCCATCACCGTAGATCGGGAAGCCTTTCCAGTTGTTGCAGTAACCATTGATGATGCTGTTGGTGAGCGTTGCCGGCCCGGAGGTCTTGATGCCGTTGCCTGCATTCTCCCAAGCATAAACGCGATCCATCGTCACGCTGCCGGTGCCGTTGGCATAGAGCATGTCGAGACCATCCTGCGTGTTCGAAATGAAACTGTCGTTGGTGAAGACCCAGTTTCCGCCCGTCCATGCCTCGGAGAAGCCATCGCCATAGCCGCCTTCGTTCTGACCCCAGCAACCGACGATGGTCGTTGCCGGGTAGGCCTCGGCGCAGCCGTTCCACGCTACCGTCGAATTCTGTACCGTGATCGTCCCGGAATTGGAGGAATTGTGATTGTTGCCACCCAAGTCTCCCGACCAGCCACCCCAGCCGTTGGCGCGCAGCGTGACGCCATCCAACAGCGTGTTGCCGGACAGACGACCGGAATTGATGCCATAGTCCGCGAATCCGTGGATGTTGAGATTCTGCAAGGTCAGGTTCACGACGTCGGCCGCATAGATGCCGTTGGCTGCCCATGTGCCGTACGGATAGCTGCTGCGGTTGCAGGCGGTCACGCCGCCGGTATTCGAAGTCGGCTGGTAACTCTCGATGCACATTGATTGATCGGTGAGCTCCAGGCATTTGATCGTGACGTCATGGACCTGTTCGACGTCGAAAATGCTGGATACCCGCTGCGTGCCCCACAATTGGGGTGGAGCACTGCAGTCGGCCCCGGTTACTACCGTCGGATGTGCAGCGTCGATACCGGACGGAATGGATGCGATCGTGCAGCCCCAAGTCGCAGGCTGATAACACATTGTGGTATTTGAACCCGGGGCGCCATACCCGATCATGTAACTGCCCGATCCGATCACCAAAGTGTCACCCGGCTTCATGACCGTAGCGGGCGTGTAGTTGCTGGCCTTGCTTCCGGGGGCCAAAGCCCAGAAAGGGTGGTTGAAGGCGCACGCCTGCTTTGATCCAGAACCGGAATAAGCGGCGTTGGCGGTGCCAGTGCATTGGGTGCTCGTACCTCCATCGCTGCGAACGTAGTAAGTGGTCGCCATGGCGGGCACGGCGGCCAGCAAAAGAAATGCGACGGCGGCAAAGCCGAGCAGCGAATGGACGTAACGGGAAGTTGGGATCATGCGTTCCGGGACGGGAGCCGCATGCCTCCATGCATTGTGTATGGGCATCCAAGCCGGGACGACGCCACCCCTACCTCTTGGCTGGATGGTCAGGAGCGCGCAGTCTCGACCAGCACGCGCCGGCAGTCTGCCTGACCCGTCACAATTTGTGAATAATTGCAAAGACTTGTTGCAACTATCGTTGTTTTGAGTTCAGGTTGGTGTAATGACACGCAACCGGATCTCAACCCCGATGTGGACTGATTCACACTCCTGCGACTTTGCAGCGCTCGTTGTTATTGCACGGCACCGATGCTGCGCCCGCCGGCCCCCGCCTTGAATGCCGGGCTTCCCGGCAGCGGCGCAGGATCAAACGCGGCGAGCGATTCATTGCGCAGCTTCGGATCGCGGCAAAGGTTGCCGTCCGGGCAGAATCCGTGCTTGACGTTCCAGATGATGTTGTTGCGGTACTTCGTGACGCCCGCGTATCCGCCATCCGCGAACCAGGCCAATGCCGTCAGCCCTCCCGCATTGCGCGGAATCGCACTCGATTGGCCCAGAAGGATGTTGTTTTCGAAAACGGCCATGTTTGTCGGATTTGGCGCATAACCTGCGTCACCACCACCGCCGATGAACAACGTATCGCCGTTGCCGGTAATGGTGTTCTGGTCCAGGGAAACGATCTGGTCAGGACCGTTGAACTCCATGACCACCGCGGTGCCGTCTGCTCGGCACATCGTGCCCGACACGCCGCTTTTCCCATCTCCTGCAACGGGAAACCCTTTCCAATTGTTGCAATAGCCATTGATGACGCTGTTCCGGAGCGTCGCCGGGCCTGAAGTCTTGATGCCATTGCCGCCGTTTTGCCAGGCGACCACGTGGTCGATGGTGATGCGGCCGGTACCGTTGGCGTACAACATGTCCAATCCGTCCTGCGTGTTGTGCTTGAATTCGGAATCCTTGAATGTCCACGCGCCGCCTGTCCACGCCTCGGCAAAACCGTCGCCGTAGCCGCCTTCGTTCTGTCCCCAGCAGCCGACCACCTTGCGTGCCGGATACGTTTCCGAGCAACCGTTCCAGAGGACCTTGAGGTTGGTGAAGGTCAAGGTGCCGGAATCCGAACTCCTGTGATCGTTGCCGCCGAGATCGCCAGACCAGCCACCCCAACCGTTGGCACTCAACGCCACCTCAGTGACGGTTGTCGTCCCCGCAAGACGACCCGCCTGGATGCCGTAATCGGCGAACCCGTGGGCATCGATGCGCACAAGCGTCAGGTTCGTCACGTCCGCCGCATAAATGCCATTGGCCGCCCATTCGCCGTACGGATACTTGTTCCGGTTGCACGCCATCGCGCCACCCGTGTTGGCCGTCGGCTTGTAAAACTCGACGCAAGCAGAATGGTCAGTCAGGTCAAGACACTTGATGACGACATCGTGCAAGTGCTCGAGGTCGAAGATGCTCGACAGGCGTTGCGTGCCCCACAACTCGGGCGGTTTCGCGCAATCCCCCGTAATCACGGTGGGATGCGTGGCATCGATGCCGCTCGGGATGCTCGCAATCGCGCAACCCCAGGTGGCCGGCTGATAGCACATGGCATTTTGCGAGTTCGGTGCGCCGTACCCGATCATGAAGCTGCCACGGCCGATCACGAGGGTGTCGCCGGCTTTGAGTACGGTCGAGGGCGTGAAATTGCTGGCGCGCTGTCCGGGCTGCACGGCCCAAAACGGGTGGTCGAACGCGCATTCACGATGTGCGCCATGGCCAGGATAAGCCGCATCGCTTTTGCCCGTGCACTGCGCAGAGGTGCCACCGTCGGCGCGCACGTAGTACGTCGTTGCCCAGACAGAATGGGGAAGCAAGCTCAGCCCGAAAAGCAGTGTCGCGCCGATCGGCCATCGACCCTTGTGCATGCACATCTCCTGCGGCAAGTGCGCGTGTCCGGTTGGCCGCGGCGCAATCACATTTTCGATTGGGGTTTGCTCAACAAGCATTCCACGAGCGCAGTCGTGAACTCACGCGTCCAGCGATTATGGAGCCAGCGCAATTTTTGAATGGGCACCAACCGCAGCCGTTCAATGACCAAACCGCTTTCACCAACCAGGCGTTCGAACCACGCAATGGTCATAAGGTTGAGCCCACCCTGTACTTCGGTGAAACGCGTGGCACCGTCTTTCTTGAACTCCGCACGCCATCTGATCTGCGCTCGCTCGCTGAACACCAAATGCGACCACGGGAAAACGGAGAAAAAATGGCCGCCAAAAGGGTGATACCAAGTTGGACCAAACGAAATGACAAAACGGCCTCCGGGACGGATCATGTCGCGGACCAGACGAAGAACACCCCCGGGATCATCGAAGTGTTCGAAGGCATCGATGGAAACCGCGAGGTCCCCCGTAGCTTCTGTAGAGGAAACGAATTCGCAAGAGCCTTGGACTCCCGCCTCCTGCGCAAGCTGCTCTGCCATGGCCAATCTGTCCGCGCGAATATCAATCCCTATCACGTGACCTGCACCGCGTTGCGCCATCTCGACGCTGCCGCGGCCTTGACCGCAGCCAAAATCGATCACAGTTTGTCCGCGCAATGCCGCTTCCCACTCCTTGCCGAGCAGGTTCCGCAGCGTGACCGAGTAGGGAAGCCCATAGTCAACGGTGCTGACAGCAGCGCCATCTCCTTTGGGTGGGCGAAGGGTCCGCAGGATTCGGTAACCGATCTCACCATCGCTGGACATTTTTGCCCCTTTGCTTCTTGCAAATCGCGCGGAGCTGCGAAGCGCTCAATATTCTGCGCCCCAACTGCTTTCAACAAATCGGAAGAACGTTCACGACACCGGCAACCGCCGCTCCCACTCAAGCGCGGTACGCGCGATGAAATCCAGATCGTCGTGGCGCGGCTGCCAGCCCAGCGTGGCGCGGATCTTGTCGGACACGGCGATCAACGAGGGCGGGTCCCCCGCGCGGCGCGGCTCCTCCACGAAGGGCACCGGCGCGCCATGGGCTCGTCCCACCGCATCCAGCACCTCGCGCACCGAATAGCCGTGTCCGTAACCGCAGTTCAGCGTTGTCGACGCGCCGCCGTCGCGGAGGTATTTCAGGGCGTCGAGATGTGCGCACGCCAGATCGTCCACGTGGATGTAATCGCGCACTCCGGTTCCATCGGGTGTGCCGTAATCGGTGCCGAAGATGGAAAGACGCGGGCGCTTGCCCAAAGCGGCCTCGCAGGCGACCTTCACCAGCAGCGTCGCATTTTTCGTCGACTGTCCGACTCGTCCCTGCGGATCGCAACCTGCAACATTGAAGTAGCGCAATGCCACGTAACGCGGCCCGCCGGCCGCGGCGAGGTCGCGCAGCATCCACTCGCTCATGAGCTTGGATGAGCCATACGGGTTGATCGGCACATTCGGCGTGTCCTCGGCGGCCTTGCCGCCTTCGGGAATGCCGTACACCGCAGCCGTCGAGGAAAACACGATTTGCTTGACCCCTGCATCCCGGCAGCATTCCAGCAGGTTGCGGGTGGCGCAGGTGTTGTTGCCGTAGTAGCGAAGCGGATCGGCCACCGATTCCGGCACGATGGTGCGCGCGGCGAAATGCATTACGGTATCGATTGCATGTTCGTCCAATACTTTGGATACGAGCTCGCGGTCGCCGACATTGCCGACCACGAGCTCCGCGCCGATCACGGCTTCGCGAAAACCGGTGCTGAGGTCATCGAGAACCACGACGCGCTCGCCAGCCTCGACCAGTTGCAGCACCACGTGGCTGCCGATGTAGCCCGCGCCACCGGTGACCAGAATGGCTTTTCGCGGCGTCATGGAGTATTTCCTATGCGTGCGGGTGTGGAACACGAAGTGGCTTGCATTGTAGTCGTGTCCGGTTGCACCCCGCTTTCGGGAACCATTTCCAGCGGGTCATGCGCCCGCAGCGCGCCGGTTTGCCTGAATCGATTGCGCAATCCGAGAAAAGCGCGCTCGACGAAAAGGTACGAGAGCAACGCGACGGCAAACGCAAAAGCGAGGTTCTGCGGGAAGGCGGTCACCCACGCTTCCGAGTGGCGATCGAGGAACGGCTGCTGCCAGAGATAAGCGAATAACTGAGTACGCCCAAAGCGGCGACGGGTTTCCAATTGAGGAAACGACCGGCAAGGGTATGGTCGTGCCGGGTGCACGACTCGATCAGCAGCGCGACACAGACATTCAGGATCGGCGAACCCAACAACATCGCAATGGTGTAGCCGTCCAGCCGATTGATCAGCAAAACCAGCGGCACCATCAGCCATAGCCAACGACTGGCAGTCAGCCGCAAATACCAAGCCCGAGTCAGCAGCCACGGCCGCAACAGCGCCAGCGCGCAGCCGGTGGCGATGTAGTCGAACATGGCCGGAAAGATCGACATGCCCGCCAACGCTGTGTGCGGGTTGACATGAAATGCGTATTCGCGGATCGCGGCGCGCAGCAAGGGTGCAGCGAAGATTGCAGCAACGGCGAGGACCAGGCCCCGCCGCTCGCGCAGCACCAGAAGCGCAAGCGGCCACAACAAGTAAAACTGCTCCTCGATCGACAACGACCACAGGTGCCCGATCTGCCATGGATGGCTGGGGTCGTAATTGACCGTGTAAGTCATGGCGAATGCGAAGTCCCGGCCGGTCAGGTGCACGCGGCCCAGCAGGGTGCCGACCAGCAGCACCAGGATCAGCACGTAGAAGGCCGGGAAGATGCGCAGCGCTCGACGCAGATAAAACTGCTGCAACGAAATCGTGCCGGTTTTTTCGCGTTCCCTCACCAGCAGGGTGGTAATCAGGAACCCCGAGATCACGAAGAACACCAGCACTCCAAGATGACCGAGGTCACCCAGTGCTCGATCGAAAGTGCGAACGGCCGCTGTGGGGAAATTGCGCGTACCAACCAGATGACCGTAGAGCACCATCAGGATCGAGATGGCACGAAGTCCATCCAGCGAAGGTATGCGATGCCCCGCCGCGCCTCTCATTCCAGCGCCCTCAATCGTAACCGTAGCGCCCCAGTTCTTCGCCCAGAACCGCCAGCAGCACGGCCTGCTGCGCGGCATCCAAGTCCTGCTTCCACTTGTAGTTGGCGCTTTCCACAGGATAACGCGACAAGGCGCGTTCAAAGCCTGCATCCCGCTCCAGCTTGCAGAAATCCGTGATCTCGCGGAATGTTTCAGCCGGGTGCTTCGCGAATTCCTCGTAACGTACGTCGATGAAATGGCCGTCCGGAACCGCGCGCTTGGCTGCTTCGGCCGCTCGCATCAGGATCTTCCATTGGATCCCGGCCAGCGCGACGAAGGAACGGTCGTGGGCTTCCCACTCCCGCCTCAGGTCGTCGTCCAGCGGGCCCCACCGCCACTGCTCCGGACCTTGCCAGCCGCGCCAGAAATCGACCTGCAGCAGCGAGTTGGCAACTGCGCGGCCATCCCGATAGACGTGTATGAAGCGGGCATCCGGAAACACCGCTTGCAGAAATGCGACACGGGGCCAGCCCGTGACTTTTACCAGCAGCCGGGATCGCCGCGGCGTGACCAACCCTGCCACCGCGCGCTGCAAGCGCGCCTTGGCACGTGGGGTGGCGTCATCCGCGCGCAAGTCCCGGCATGGCTGCGAAAATCCGCGGAAGAAATGATCCCAGAAGCCGTAGCACTCGGCCGATTCCCAACGCCTTTTCAGCACGGTTCCCATGACCGGAAAATCGATGGCGCGCATCAAGGCCCGATGCTTCGCAAGCCGGTCCGGGTGACCATCACACAAGACGGACATCCACGCGACCCGTGGATGCTCGGTAAACATCTGGTGGAACAGACTGGAACCGCTGCGACCGGCGCCGACGACGAAGATGGGCTGTTCGATCATTTGTTCCGCCTGCCGATCCAGCGAGGCAACGAAATCGCGCATCGCGTACGAAACCCCGAAGCCCCCGAGCGCGTCAGCCTAACGGGTTTTTGACGCGGCGTGCATCCGTCGTTGATCGTTTTCCGCACACTCAACTCAGCCCTGACGCCAGCGCCATTGGTGCATGCAGGCAGGCGCAGGGCGACCGTTGGGCAACCCGCCTCCGGGCGGACACGATTCTCGGGGCTTCCCAATGTGGCTTTTCGATTCTTGTAGACTGCCGGTTTCGGTCCGTTGCGGTCCGGCGCCACGGGGGAATCAGCTGCGCATGGCCCAGAACCTCTTGTACCGCTCCTTTGCGACCTCTTTTCGCTGGGTGTCCCACTGGTCGGGGGCGGCCGTCCGACGGGCACGTGCCATCCGGAAATCCCGCATTTTGATGTACCACATCATCGGTGATGCGGAGTTGTCGGTGCAGCAATTTGAGTGGCAGTTGAGATTCCTGCGCGACCATTTCGAGCCGATAACCCTTGGCGCATTGGTGGACCGGCTGCAAGCAGGCACCACGACCGGCCGCGAAGTTGCACTCACGTTCGACGATGGCGTCCAGAACCATTTCACGGTCGCGTGTCCGCTGTTGCAGGCCCACCATGTACCAGCCACGTTCTTTGTCTGCCCGGGATTGATCGAATCCGGGGACTGGTTGTGGCGCACCGAGTTGCGCATGCGGCTCAATGTGCTCGCTAGCGCCACACGCGCCGAAGCGGTTCGAAACGCGGGCTGCACGGCGACCGACATCGAAGCAATCATGGAATGGACCAAGGGGCTGCCGATGGACGCAAGAAGGGCATTCGAACATGACATCGAAACCCATACAGCGGATTTCACGCCGCCGCAGGCGCAGATGGAGCGGCACGCGCCATTGACTTGGGCTCAGCTGCGACAGCTCGACCACAACCTGATCACGATCGGCAGCCACACTCGCACGCATCCCATCTTGCCGACCCTGACCGAATCGATGCTGCAGGACGAAATCGCCGGAAGCCGGTTGGCGCTTGAGGAAAAACTCGACCGCAGTGTGGATTTATTCAGCTATCCGAACGGCGCCAACAACCCCAGCGTGGCCGACATGGCACGCCGTCACTACCGCGCAGCGGTCACGACCATACAGGGCATGGTCGCCCGGGAAAGCGACTGCTTTTTGCTGCCGCGGATCCCGGCCGGTGACAACCGCGCCGCATTCACGCGGCGCATGCATCGCCCCACAGCTTGATGCACGACGCCCGTGGATGGCGAAACACTGCGCCGATACTGCCTTCACCCAAGCCTATCAAACAGCATCCGTCAGTGAGCAAAGAAGAACGTTCGAAGATCCTGATTCTCGACGGCCACAGCAAGGCGGCCGCCGCGGCTGTACTTGCGCTGCCCGCCACCTGCGAATTGCACGTCGCGGCCACGGAAAGCGACTGCCTGTGCTTTGCCTCGCGGCGGACCGCGCGCCGACTGGTCCAACCACGGGCGGTGAAGGAACTGCGCGCCTGGATCGAGCGTCTCGACCAGGCCGAAAACTTCGACCTGATCATTCCGAGTACCGAGGCCTCGTTGCTCGCGATGAAGGCCGATGACCTCGATCCCATGTTGCGCGCGAAAGCGGTGATCCCCCCCGAAGCGTCGCTCGACATCGCGCTCGACAAGCAACGCACGCTGGAACTGGCCGAGCGGCTGGGCGTGCGAATACCCCATGGCAACACGATTGCCTCCAGCGCGGAATGGCCACTGTGCGCTGCATGGCCGACCGTCATCAAGCCGATACGCAGCAAGGTCGCACTGCATGATGAAACCCTGTCGCTGTCGGTTCGCATCTGCGCGAATGCAGTGCAGCGCGACGAGGCGCTCGCTGATCTGCTGCCGTTGTCGCCGGTACTGGAACAGGATTACTTCAGGGGCCGCGGCTTCGGGGTCGAGGCGCTGTTCGAACACGGCGAGCCGCGTTGGTGGTTCGCCCACGAACGCATCCATGAACTTCCCATCACCGGTGGCGCCAGCAGCTACCGGCGCTCCATCGACGTTCCCGAAAACCTGCGCAAGGCAACGCTGGATCTCCTGACCCATTTGCGCTGGCACGGGGCGGCGATGGTGGAATTCAAGATGTCGGCCGATGGCGACTACCGGCTGATGGAAATCAATCCTCGGCTGTGGGGCTCATTGCCACTTGCCATTGCTTCCGGCGTCAATTTTCCCCTGGCATTGCTGCGCATGGCCACCGGAAAGCCGGTCGGACCGCAGCCGCGTTACAGGCGTCACCAGTATGCGCGCGATGTCGTCAAGGACGTGCACTGGTTCGAGGACTCCGTGCGCGAACGCAACAACCCGCTTCGGGTTGCGCCGGTGGGCGCGCGCGACATGGCCGCGCTGTTCAGGCCGTTGACGGGACGCGAATGTTGGGATTTGTTTCATTGGCGCGAACCCAGGATGTGGTGGCACTCTGTGCGACCGGCGTTCCTTGGTTTGCAATCCCGTTTTCGGCGACGCTCCGTGAACACCGCGGCACGTTTGCATTGGCGCAGGTTGGCGCCGGCATGGCGAGACGGCAGGATCGAGCGGGTCCTGGTGCTGTGCCGCGGGAACATGTTCCGGAGCCCGCTGGCTGCAGCCATGCTGGAACGTTCCGTCACCGGCCTGGTGGCCATCTCGGCGGGTACGGACCCGATGCTCGGTTATGCCCCTTCCGAACAATGGTTCGGGCTGGTCAAGCAACGCGTCGGATTGGACCTGCGAAAACACCAGCCGCACAAGGTGGAGAGCGGTGATATTTCGGGCGCGGACCTGATCCTGGCCATGGATGTCGAGAGTTGGCATGCCTTGGCGATGATCCATCCCGGCGCCATGCGCAAGACCGTGCTGCTCGGCGTAGCCGGGGCGCGACATCGTTCCGAATCAATCGAAATCGGCGATCCGCGCGATGGTGACCAGACCGTATTTCGCACCATCATCTCCCGACTGCGGACATGCACGGAAAGCCTGATCCAGCAGCGAACTGCACAGCGGATTGCTCCGGAACACCTCGATCGAGCCGACGCCACACGGCAATGACCTCATCACCGCGCGTAACCATCGTCATCGCCACCTACAACGCCGCCGGCACCTTGGCCGAAACGCTGGCAAGCGTGGCCGCGCAAACCTATCGGGATTTCGAGCTGGTGGTGGTCGACGACGGCTCGGTCGACGATACGCCCGCGCTGCTGGCACGCCTTCAAGCCATGTGGCCGTGGCTGCGATGGATGCGCCAGCCCAACGCGGGCGCGTCGGCCGCCCGCATGCTGGCTGTCGGGATGGCGCGCGGCGAATTCATCGCCTTCCTCGATTCCGATGACCTGTGGTTGCCCGACAAGCTGGCCTTGCAGATGGCGGTGTTCGACCGCAATCCATCCGTCGCGCTCGTATTCACCGATGAACGCAGCTTCTCCGCCGACGGCAACGCCCCGCTCACCCGCTTCCAGCAGAAACCGCCTGCGCGGGGACGCGTATTGGCCACATTGTTCTTCGGAAACTTCATCCTCAATTCCAGTGTGGTGGTCCGGAAGCAGGCGTTGCTGGCGGCTGGTGGATTGAATCCCCTGCACCGGGTCCACGAGGGCGTCGACCTGTGGCTGCGGGTCGCCGAATACCACGACCTGGATTACGTGAACGAGGTGCTCGTGCGGTACCGGGTTCGCCCGGACAGCATGTCGCACGGAGATTTGCTGGCGTGCCAGCAGCGCGATGTGGAAATCATGGACTACTGGACGGCACGACGGCCGGACTTGTTTGCAACCGATTCTCCACGCATTCGCGATCGTCGCGCCCGGATATTCGAACGCATGGGCCGCACCCTGCTGTCACGCGGCGATTACCCGGCGGCACGCAAGGCATACCGTCAGGCGATCAGGCTGGGGCTGCGCGATCCCGGCTTGCTGTTGAGGGCCACGGCGGCACACCTGCCGCCACTGGCAAAGCTCGTGCGCCACTTGAAACCGGCGAAGAAACACGCGCTCGCCGGGTCGCGGTGATACATTGCCGCCGCCGAGGTGCCTGCCTCGTCGAAGCCCGTGCCGGAGGGGAACAGTCATGAGCGATGTTCCGCATGTATCGGTCGTTGTCGCCGCCTGCAACGCCGAAGCCACGATCGAAGAAGCCCTGGCCAGCGTGGCTGCGCAGACCTATCGCGACTTCGAATTGATCGTCGTGGACGACGGTTCCACCGACGCCACCCCGGATTTGCTTGCGAAGCATGCGGCGATGTGGCCGTGGATGACCTGGTTTCGCCAGGAGAACACGGGGGTAGCCACGGCGCGCAACCGCGCCGTAGCGAGAGCACGCGGTGACCTCATCGCCTTCCAGGACGCCGACGACGTCTGGTTGCCGGAAAAGCTCGCCGAACAGGTTCCACTGCTCGATCGAAACCTGGCCACCGCTTTGGTATTTGCGGACAGCACGTTTGTCCCGCCCGATCCGGCTTCACCGGGCAGTCTGTTCCAGCAAAAGCCGCCACAACGCGGGCGGGTGCTGCAGAGGCTGCTGATGGGCTGCTTCGTGCTCTTGGGCACCGTCGTGGTCCGCAAATCCGCCATCTCGGAGGTCGGGGGATTTGTCGATGGGCAAACCCCGTTCTCGGACGTCGATCTGATTCTGCGCTTGTCCGAACAACATGACTTCGACTACGTGGACAAGGTTCTGATGCGTTGGCGAATTCGTCCCGAAAGTCTGTCGCATCGGGACCCGCTGGCAAACCAGATCCGCGATCTCGAGATGTTCGAGCATTGGGTTGCACGCCGTCCCGACCTGTTCCCCCCGGATGCCCCGGAAGTCAAGGATCATCGGGCAAAAGTGTACGCACGGATGGGCCGCACCCTGCTCTCACGCCACGACTGGAAAGGTTCGCGGCGCGCTTATCGACGCGCCATCGCGCTGGGCGAACATGGACGCGATGTACTGATGCGTGCCGCCGCCGCGCACGTTCCGGCGCTGGCGATGCTGTTCTGGTCCGTGAAGGACCTCGGATAACCCGCGCCGCGAGTCATTCCGGCGAGACAGGCAATTCGGGACTCGACCCGGCGCCTCCCGCTTCCGCTGGCGCCGGGACCGCAGTCTCCGCCTGTCGGACCTCGCGGGCAGGCACGCGAGCGCGAGCGCGCCGGTCACCCGTGAGCAGGCGGCGCACCCGGCGTGCCAATACACCCGTGACGGCCCGCCAGGCGACTTGCAACCCGGGCAATGGATCATCGAAACGGAATACGTTGAAATAGCCACGGCTCCATTGGCGCAGCGCCAGCATCAGGGGAGTGCGGGCGGTGCCGCGATGCACGAACACGGTTTCAAGATCGTTGCGCAGATTGATGCAGCCTTCGCCCACCGCGTAGTCCAGGGAAGCGGGTTCCACCGGCATGTCCAATGCATCGCGCCACGCCATTTCGACCACGTTGACGCCGCAGCGCGCGGCGAATTCGACGTACCACCATGCGCGTGTATTGACCTCGAGGATGCGGAACGCGCCATCGCGTGCGTCGCGCTTGAATTCGGCGCTGAAGATGCCGCGGTAATCGAGACGCTGCAGCAACTCGGCCAGTCCCGGCAGTGCGGTATCGATCTCGCGCAGCGGAATACTGACGCAATAGGAACTGCTGCCGAAGTCCGGGGGCGAAATGCGCACGCGCCGCCGTGCGAACAATGCAGGCAGGGCGCCGCCGCGATCGCGGAACCCGTCGATGAAGTAATGCTCGTCGGCGCCACCCGGGATGTACTCCTGTGCGATCACGGCAAGCTTTTGTCCATCCAGCCGTTTCCAGATGGCGTCGAACTCGCCGCGGTTGCGTGCCCACAGGCCCTTCACCCCCATGACCCGCATGAATGCCTGTGAATCGGCGGGCTTGACGAATACCCGATTCAGATCGTCGAACGGAAGCGCCGCGACATCGGCCGCACTCCGGATGGTGAAGGTGCGCGGGTGCGGAATGTTGGTGCCAGCCAGGAATTCACCAAATCGCGATTTGTCTTGCAGTATCTGCAGCGTCGCGCGCGAGCTGCTGCTGACCAGGAAACGGTTGCGCAGTCGTCCACGGGGAATGTCCGACGCCCAAAGTGCCGCTTCGTCGTTGCAGGGGATCAACACGGCCCGTTCCAGCGGCAACGCTGCCAGCACATCCTGCGCGCGCGACCCCGGCCGACCGTCCCAGTCGTCCCCACCCGGCAGCCGACGATAAAAGCGCGAGCGGCGCACCAGGTCGCCCGGCGGGCAGGCGACAAAGGCCGTTATGCCGGCCATCCGCAACGAGCGTACCGCTCCGAGCGCGGTCTGCTCACGGCCGATCACGATGGCGGGCGTCGTAGAAGGATGGATCATCGGGATCCGTTCATTGAACTGCGGGTTCCGCGGGGAAGCCGCAACCTGCTGGTGCGGCGCTCCCGCGCCAAGCCGGGCGCCAGCCTAACAGCTTTGGAACGCTGCCGAACCGTCCCGCTCCGCATGGGATTGCGAGGTGTAGAGTGTTTCCTGATTCGCCCCGGCCTCGTTTGGCAACCAAGGCTGCCGCAGGCGGCGAAGATCGGTCGCTTCCGGGCACCGACCCGCGTGAATCGGCGAGTCGTGCCCGTGGCGCATGCAAGCCATGCGTGCTCCGGCGAGTCTCATTCGGGTCAAGACCCACCCTTTCACGACTGCACCAGAGGGTGTTCCACGGGCGGCGACATGCGCGAACAGGAAGTCAGACAGTACCGCGTCAACACCCGTGTCTATCACCGGCGCGGCATCTGCAGCGAATATCGCCTCGATACGCTGGCGCGCGAGGACGCCGTCGGGCTATTGAAATACCAGCCCGCATTTGCCGGCAAGGACGTGCTGGACATCGGCGTCGGCACCGGCAGGACCGCGATCTACCTCGCGCCGCTGGCGCATCGTTACCAGGCCATCGACTATTCGCCCGTGATGGTGCACGAATTCGAACAGGCGATGCCCGGGATCCCGGTCGCGCTTGCCGACATGCGCGATTTATCGCGCTTCGGGCCGGCCGAATTCGACTTCGTGCTGGCCTCGAACAACGTGTTCGACGCCGTGGGTCACGACGACCGCCTGCGAGCGCTGGAGGAAGTCCATCGTGTCCTGCGTCCTGGCGGCACCCTGATGTTCTCCGCCCACAATCGCGACGTTCGCCAGCTCTGGCGCGGACCGAGGTTGTACTTTTCGCGGAATCCCGTGACGCAAGCGAAGTTGACCGTGCACTGGTGCCTGGCGCTGGCCAACCATGCCCGGCTGCGCCGCCTGCAGGAAGTCAGTGGGGATTACGCGATCGTCAATGACGAGGCGCATGATTGCGGACTTCTGCATTATTACATCGGCCCGGATGCGCAACGCCGGCAATTGCGCGCACTCGGCTTCGACCTGCTGGAAATCCTGGACAGGTACGGCGCGCCCGTTCCTACCGGCCGCAGGGCCGAGCACAGCCGCTGGCTGCTGTACGTCGCCCAACGATCTCCGGTATCTTGGCCCACGTAACCATGGGGGAAGGGGTCGGGACATGAACCAAAGCGCCAGCCGCAAGGGCGAACTGGTCGCGCGCACCGCCACCATCGCCAGCGAAGTCGCGGCGAAGCACGCCGCGGACGTGGACCGCGACGCGCGGTTTCCGTCCGAGAGCTTCGCGGCGTTGCGCGAAGCCGGCCTTTTGTCGGCTGCGGTACCACGGGAATTCGGGGGGCAGGGCGCGGGCATGCTGGAGCTAGGCAACCAGTGCGCGGCGCTGGCGCAGGGCTGCAGTTCCTCGGGCATGGTGTTGGCGATGCACCACATCCAGGTGGCCTGCATCGCGCGGCACGGGTCGGGCTCGCCGTACTTCCAGAAATACCTGCGCGAGAACCTGGTCGAACGCCAGGAACTGGTTGCGTCGATCACGTCCGAGAACGGCACCTTCGGCGACACCCGTTCCAGCATCTGCGCGGTGGAAGTCGACGGCGACCGCATGAAGCTGGACAAGGACGCCACCACGGTGTCCTATGGCGCGCACGCCGATGCGCAACTGGTGACCTGCCGGCGCGCAGCCGACGCGGCCAACAGCGACCAGGTGCTGGTGCTGTTTCCCAAGGGCAGTTACACGCTTGAACAGACTGGCACTTGGGACACGCTGGGCATGCGCGGCACCTGCAGTCCCGGCGCCAGGTTCTCGGGCCACGGCAAGCCCGAGCAGATCGTGCCAGGCTCGTTCGCCGATTCCTCGGCCGAAACGATGGTGCCGTACTCGCACATCCTGTGGTCGGCGTTGTGGACGGGCATCGCGACGGACGCGCTGCAACGCGCGGCAACCTGCGTGCGCGGCGCCGCGCGGCGCAAACCGGGCAGCGTGCCGCCCAACGCGGTGGATCTCGCACGCGCCCATGTCGACCTGCAGACGATGCGCAATAATTGGCAGGCCTGCGCAACGGAATTCGACGCGATGAGCGCGGCCGATCCTGCGGCCGCGCGCCAAACGCTGGGTTCGATGAACTGGGCGCTCAAGATGAACCAGCTGAAGATGGCCTGTTCGGAAGCTGCACCACGGCTGTGCCACCAGGCGCTGCAGATCATCGGCATCCTCGGCTACAAGAATGACACCCCGTTCAGCGTGGGCCGCCATTATCGCGACGTGCTTTCCGCCGCGCTGATGGTTTCCAACGGCCGCATCGCGGGCAAGAGTGCCTCGATGTTGCTGGTGGTCAAGGAGGTCTGAGCCATGCCCGCGACCGCTTACGACGCCGAGCAATTTTTCCGTGGCCTGGTCGGTGCCGGCCTGATCGTTCCCGTCGGCGTACCCGGAATCTTCGGCCGCAACCATGTGTTCGAGGATGTGCTGGATCGCTTCAACAAACTCGTCACCGATCTCGCAAAAAACGACGGCGCCGAATACTTCGTGTACCCGCCCGCGATCGACCGCAAGGTGCTTGAGAAGGTCGATTACATGGACAGCTTCCCGGACCTTGCCGGTACGGTTTTCAGCTTCAAGGGCAAGGAACTGACCGCGCGGCAACTCTCGGAGGCCATCCACAATGGCGAAAACTGGGAGCAGTACCAGAGCATGACCGACGTGGTGTTGAATCCCGCCGCGTGCTATCCGGTCTACCCCAGTTTTACCGGCACCGTCCCCAGGGAAGGCAAGCTGGTGACGATGTTCAATTGGGTGTTTCGCAATGAACCGTCGCAGGAACCCACGCGCATGCAATCGTTCCGCGTGCGCGAGTTTGTGCGCTGCGGCACCCCGGACCAAGTGGTCGAATGGCGCGACATGTGGCTGCAGCGTGGCCTGCACCTGCTGGAATCGCTGCAGCTTCCGGTCAACGCCGAAGTCGCATCCGATCCGTTCTTCGGCAAGGGCGGCAAGATGCTGGCAGCTTCGCAGCGCCAGCAGAAGCTGAAGTTCGAAGTGACCGCGCCGGTGATCTCGGAAGAAAAACCGACCGCCCTGTGCTCCTTCAATTTCCACCAGGAACACTTCGGCGAGGCATTCCGTATCCACACCGAAGACGGCGAGGTCGCCAATACCGCTTGCCTCGGCTTCGGGCTGGAGCGCGTGGTGATGGCGCTGTTCCAGGCGCACGGCTTCGACCCGGAAAAGTGGCCGTCCGAGGTACACGACAAACTCTGGCCGTGAGCCTGACATGAAGGTCATCGATCTCGACGCCGGCCACTACACGCGGCACACCTTGCACGCGGAAGACCGCGTGTGGGTGGAGAAGAATTGCTACGTCGACATCTGGATCGAACTGGTCCACGCACTCGGCTGCGAACCGCTGGCGATGCTGCCGTTCGTCAACGCGATCGATTTCGTGGGCGACCAGTGGACGTTCTTCAAGCCGAAGCACGACGAACTGCACGCGCTGTACGGCATCGACGTGCAGGAACTGAACTGCTGGCGTCCCCTGATCGAGCACGCCGAGGAACACCTGGGCGCGGGGCGCCTGATCGCGACCGAAGCCGACGCCTGGTGGCTGCCCGACGTCACCGGCACCGATTACCGGACCCAGCACACCAAGTCGTCGATCGTGTTGAACGACCTGGATGTCGAACATCGAACGCTCGGCTATTTCCACAACGCCGGTTACTTCAAACTCGACGGCGAGGATTTCGCGCGTACTTTCCGTCTCGACGTGGAGCCCGATCCGGCGTTCATGCCGTTCTACGCGGAGCTGGTGGGCGTCGACGCGCTGCAGCGCCTGACCGGATCGGAACTGAAGGCACGCTCGGCAGGGCTGTTGGCGAAACATGCCGGGCAAATCCCCAGCGAAAATCCGGTGGAACGCTTCGCCGCGCGCTTCCAGCGCGACCTGCCGATGCTGCAGGACCAGGGGTTGGCGTACTATCACGCGTGGGCTTTTGCCACGGTGCGGCAACTGGGCGCGGCAGCCGAACTGTCCGCCCTGCACCTGCGCTGGCTGGACGCGCAACGGCACGCCGGCGCCGCGGCCGCCTGGGACCGTATCAACCATGGTGCCAAGACATTCATCCTGAAGGCCGCGCGCGCGGTCAACAGCCGGCGCGCGCTTGATGCCACGCCATATTTCGACGAATGGGCGCAAGCCTGGCAGACAGCCCGCGACGCGCTGTCGTCTGGCTGAAGAGGTTGCATCAGGCAAGCTTTTTGCTTGTAGATTCGAGCGAAAATCGAGAACTCGCGCCCGGCCGGTCGGGCCGTGCGCGTCGTATTCACCGAACGAGGGTGGCGAGCCGTGGGTAATGAAAGCAGGATCCGTGCAATCTTGAAGGAACACGGCCGTTTGGCCAGGGATGTGGACACCCTGGACGATCATGCCGACCTGTACCAGGCCGGCATGACGTCGCACGCATCCGTCAACGTGATGCTGGCCCTGGAAGGGGAATTCGACGTGGAATTCCCGGACGAGATGCTGAAACGCACCAGTTTCGAATCCATCGCTGCCATTGCAAGCGTGGTGGACAGCCTGACGGCTGCCAGCGCATGACCCGGGTGCGGCGCGTCGAGGGCACCCGACGCACCGCGATTGGAAGCGGATGGGAAATCACGGCCGCGCCGAGGGGCACGCCGCGTGAAACCATCGCGTCGCTCGATTGGTTGCCGGCGCAGGTACCGGGCACCGCGGCGGGCGCCTTGCGCGGCGCCGGCTGCTGGAATTTATCGCAAACGCGCGATTTCGACGCCGAAGACTGGTGGTGGCGGGTGCGCTTTCGCGCCGAGCCCGGCCATGCCGTGCTCGGTTTCGACGGTCTGGCAACGCTGGCCGAAGCCTGGTTGGACGGCGAGCCGATCCTCGCCAGCGACAACATGTTTCGCGCGCACGAACGGCCGGTCACGCTGGGCGGCGAACACGAACTCGTGATCCGTTGCCGCGCGCTGGCGCCGGACCTGGCGAAGCGCCGACCGCGCCCGCGCTGGCGCGTGCCGATGCTGGAGCAACAACAACTGCGCTGGTTCCGCACGACCTTGCTGGGCCGCACGCCCGGCTGGTCGCCGCCGTGTCCCGCAGTGGGGCCGTGGCGGGGCGTATGGCTGGAAACGCGCGCGCTGGAAGCCGGACCGATACGCCTGGACCCTCGGGTGGACGCCGGACACGGCAGCGTCGCGGTCACGGCAGTGCTCGATCCGCGCATCCAAGCCGCGGCGCTCGTGGTCGAACGCCACGGCCGGCGCATCGAGGCGCCACTGACGCAGGTTGACGGCCGCTGGCGCGGCCGCGCGGAACTCGAGCATCCCGCGCTGTGGTGGCCGCACACGCACGGCGAACCGGCGCTGTATCGCGCCTCGCTGGTGTCGAGCCGCGGGGATGAAAAGATCGAGATCGATCTTGGCTGCATCGGTTTTCGCAGCATCGAATTCGATCGTGGCGACGGCGGCGACTTCCGGGTCATCGTCAACGGTATCCCGGTGTTTTGCCGCGGCGCGTGCTGGACGCCGCTCGATCCTGTGACGCTCACCGCGACACCCGACGAATACCGCGCCGCGATCGCGCAGGCGCGCGAGGCCGGCATGAACATGCTGCGCGTCGGCGGCACCATGGTGTACGAGGACGATGCGTTCTACGACGCGCTGGACGAGGCCGGCATCCTGCTGTGGCAGGACTGCATGTTCGCCAACATGGATTATCCCGACGACGAGGCGTTCAATGTCAACGTGCTGGCCGAAATCGACCAGCAGCTCGAACGCCTGCAGTCGCACGCTTGCCTCGCCGTGCTGTGCGGCAACAGCGAGGTCGAGCAGCAGGCCGCGATGAGCGGGGCGCCGCGCGAGCGCTGGGCACCGAAGTTGTTCCACCAGGCGATCGCCGAACGCGCGCGGGTGTTCGGTATCCCTTACGTACCGTCCAGCGCCACGGGCGGCGCATTTCCGCACGCCGCCGACGCGGGGCCGACCTCGTATTACGGCGTCGGCGCCTATTTGCGCGACTGCGGTGACGCGCGTACCAGCCGGCTGCGCTTTGCCTCGGAATGTCTCGCCTTCGCCAACATCCCGGGGGATTCCGGCTTGCCGCAGGCATCGACGCGCGCGCACCATCCGTTGTGGAAGGCACGTTCGCCACGCGACCTGGGCGCCGGCTGGGATTTCGACGACGTGCGCGACCATTACGTGCAGCGACTGTTCGGGGTGGATCCGGTCGCGCTGCGCGGCGTCGATCACGAACGCTATCTTGCGCTCGGGCGAGCCGCGACCGGCGAAGCGATGGCGCGTTGCTTCGCCGAGTGGCGGCGCGCCGACTCGCCCACGCGCGGCGCGCTGATCTGGTTCCTGCGCGACCTCTGGCCCGGCGCGGGCTGGGGCGTCGTCGATGCGAACGGCGATCCGAAACCGTGCTGGTACGCGCTGAAGCGCGTGCTGGCGCCTGTTTCGCTCGCCATCACCGACGAAGGCATCAACGGCCTCGCGCTGCATGTTTGCAACGACCCGGCCATGCCGCTCGACGCGCGCATCGAAATCGACTTGTACCGCAGCGGCGAAGTGCCGGTGGGGCATGCGCGAACGGAAGTGCGCGTGCCGGCGCACGGCGCCGCCACGCTGGCTGCGGCATCCTTGTTCGACGAGTGGCTGGATCTTGCGTATGCGTATCGGTTCGGGCCGCCGCTGGCCGATGTGATCCACGCGAAATTGTCCGCGGGCGAAGCGCTGCTTTGCGAGGCGTTCTGGTTTCCCGCCGGATTGCCGAATACGCGAGAGCCCGATGTCGGGCTCTCCGTGGAAACATCACCTCGCGCGGATGGGGATGTGCTGCTGCGCATCGGCACGCGCCGCTTCGCGCAGTCGATCGCCATCGACGCACCAGGTTTCACACCCGCGGACAACGGCTTTCACCTTGCGCCGGGCCAGGTCCGCGACGTGTTGCTGCGCCGGAAACCTGCCACACCTCGCGGCGCCACCCGTGGCAATATTTCGGCGCTCAATGCGACAAGCGGCTTGGGTTTTGCCTTGGCATGAACAGCGACGCGCCACTCCCCACAAACACCGACGCGGTGCGCATCCGCGGCAACGGCTACACCGCCGAAGCCGGCTGGTTCGGTCCGGGAGACCGCCCCCGTTTCGGCTGGCTGTATCGCCCCGACACCCCCGCGCCGAACGGCGTCGGCATCGTGATCGTGCCACCGTTCGGCCGTGAAGACATTTGTGCCCATCGAACGCTTCGGCATCTCGCCGAAGATGCCGCGCATGCCTGCTTCATCGCGTTGCGATTCGATCTGGACGGCAGCGGCGACAGCGTCGGCGATGACACCGATCCCGATCGCATCGATGCATGGATCAGAAGCATCGGGGACGCCTGCGATCTCGTCCGCGGCAATGGCGCGTCCCGGCTCGCATTGGTCGGTATACGTCTGGGCGCGACACTTGCGCTCCAGGCCGCGCAAAAACGCAGCGACATCTCGGCACTCGTCGCTTTCAACGCCGTGATTTCCGGCAAGGCATACCTGCGTGAACTGCGCGCGCTGCAGATGGCAATGGACCTGCCTCCGCCGCCCTTCTCGCATGACGAGGCCGGCCAGGAAACCAATGGGTTTTTGCTCAATTCGGAAGCTTGCGAAAGGCTCAAGGCCCTCGACTTGACGGAAACGGCGCCGCCCGCTCCGAAGCTGTGGTGGCTGGAACGTGACGACATGGTGGACCGGCACGCCGCCTGGCTCGATGCGTGGAAGGCATCCGGCTGCCATGTAGTCCAGAGGCAGGTCCCGGGTTACGCAAAAATGATGGACGTACCCCACGCGAACCGCGTGGCGCAGGAATTCATCGACGCGTGCATTGACTGCGCACGCTCGATATCCGCTGGTTCAAACCCGGTTCCGACAAACCGGCAGCAGCAGCTGCAGCCATCCATCACCCTCCGCGTCGGGGAATCCACGGTCAGGGAGCGGGTTGTGACCGCCGAAAATGGCATGTTCGGCATTCTCGCGGAATCATCGAAGCACGACACCGAGCGTGCACTGTTGGTTCTGAACGCGGGCGCCATCCGGCACATCGGTTCCAACCGCATGTCCGTGCCGTTGGCGCGTGAACTCGCGGCAACCGGCTTGTGCGTGTTGCGCGCGGACTTGCCGGGAATCGGCGACAGCCCGGCGTATCCCGGGGAAAGCGAGAACGTCGTGTACGGTCCGCATGGCGCCCGGGATGTCGCCACGCTCGCCGCTTGGCTGCAGGCCCGCGGAGCGCGAGACATTACGGCCGGGGGCATGTGTTCCGGCGCATACCATGCTTTTCGAGGCGCACTCGTTGCACAACAGCTCAGCCGCATCTACATGATCAACTGCGGCGTGTTCGGGGCCACGGTCGATTTCGATCCGGAAAACGCCAGCTTCCTCGGGGACGTCGGCCGCTACAACCAATCAGTGAAATCGGCACAGGCCTGGCGTCGACTGTTGACGGGCAAGGTCGCCATCGGCTCGGTGATCCGAGTGGCAACGTGGCATCTCAAGCAACGCGCGCTGCGCCGGCTCCGGGAGGCTGCCAGGGGACTGCATCTTCCTTTGCACGACGACTTGGGAAACCAGTTGTTGGCGTTGGCCCGTCGAGGGACGCGGTTGCACTTTCTTTACTCCGAAGATGACCCCGGCCGCACGCTGCTCGCGAACGAGGCGGGTTCGGTCCTGCGCCGTTTGCGCAAACGAGGCCACTGCGACATGCAATTGTTCGCAGGAGCGGACCACACGTTCACCCAGCGCTGGGCACAAACCGTGCTGCATGAAGCCCTCCTGAAATCCCTGCGATAGAAGAATATGGCGACGGAGCTTGCCGAGCCCAAACACGCCGGATTCGGGTTCCCTCCACACCGGACTCGCGGCGCCGGTTTTGTCACCACGGGCATGTGGTTTGGCCCCGATCGGCGTCCGCTTGCCGGATGGTGGACGGCGCCGGACCAGCCTTCTCGTGCTGGCGTGGTCATTGCGCCACCGCTCGGATACGAATACTGGTCGTGCTATCGAAGCGTCCGCACCCTTGCGGAATCGCTGGCGCGGGCCGGATGGCACGCGCTGCGTTTCGACTGGGACGGCACCGGCAATTCCGCAGGCGCTGCCGATGACCGCGATCGCACTGCCGAATGGCATGCGAGCATTGCTTCCGCGGTCGTGGCCATGCGCAATGCAGGCATCCTGCACGTGGCGCTGATGGGCTTGCGCTTCGCTGCAACGCTTGCCTTGCTTGATGCTGCTGCGCTCGACGTTGACGCACTGATTGCATGCGCGCCCGTGATCTCCGGCAAGCGCTGGCTCCGCGAGCTGAAGATGCTGGGGATCATCGATCCGGAAAAACCCGGCACCGTGACCTATTCTGGGCTGGTCATCGATCCCGCGACTGCGCAGGACCTCGCCGGTATCGACATGGCCAGGACTGCCCCGCCGAAAGCCAAACGCACGCTGCTGGTAACGCGGTCGGAGGCAGCCGATTTCCGTTTCATCAATGCGGTGCGCGCTACTGGGCATGTGCTCGACGTGCATGCGTGCAAGTCCATGCAGACGATGCTGGATGTATCTGCGGGCGAAGACACATTGCCGAGCGACTTCGTCGAGCCGATCGTTCAGTGGCTCGGCGTGCCCCGCGCGAGCGACTTCGGTGCTCGCCCGCCGGCGGTCCAGACGGCCGAGATACCATGGTCCGGGCACGCGGTTTCCGACACATTCACGACCATCGCGGGTCTCGCCGCCGTGTGCAGCAAGGCGCGGGATTCCCGGCCCGATACGGTCGTGGTGTTTTTGAATTCCGGCGCCGACCCGCATATTGGACCGGGTCGCGCATGGGTCGAGTACACGCGCGAACTGGCCCTGCATGGTTACGCCTGCGTGCGTGCTGATTTCACCGCCTTCGGCGAAAGCCCGGACGGAAATCATCCGCCCGGCAGACCTTACGATCCGCATTGCCTGGACGATACCGTGAGGATGGTTGCGGAACTGCGCAATCAATATCGGCGTGTTGTCCTTGCAGGATTGTGTGTCGGGGCGTGGATTGCGCTTCGCGCCGCACTGGACATCCACGTGGACGGCGTCTTCGCGTTGAACCCGCTGCTGTGGTGGAAGCCCGGCCTGCCAATCATCATCCGGATTCCGGACACCGTTGTCTGGCGCACGCCGATGCGCAAGCGTCAACATCGCCTCAAGCAGCTCGGCATCTGGTCATTGCTTGACGCGTTCGGCATCCGGCCCGAGGCATCACGCTGGCTGGTCGCACTGAGCCGAAAGCGCGTTCCGGTCATGCTGTCTTACGCTGAAGGTGATGACGGCCTCGCGCACCTGCGCGATTGTTGTTCCCGTTGCATCGCGCGTGAATCGCGCCGAGGTTTTCTGACCTTGGAAGAGGTGCCCGGCATCGACCACCCGATGTTCCGCACGTGGCGGCGACCCGCCATCGTCGAGCAGATGCTGCGCTTCCTTGCCTCCTTGCCTCCCGCGGAAAGGGCCCGATAAACCGATGGATGCACGGGGACGGACACGCGGTACCCTGCACACGCTCGAATGCGGCGATCCCACATCACCGCTGGTGGTGGTGATGCTGCACGGCCGCAACATGCAGGCTGCGGATCTGGCGCCTTTCGGCGCGTCGCTGGGCATCGACGCGCACTTCGTATTTCCCGATGCGCCCCTCGCCGCCGAACCGGGGCGGACCTGGTGGCCGGTGGATTCCGAAGCACGTCTGCGCGAACAGGGCGCGCGCGACCTGCGCGCGATGGATCCTCCGGGCCGTGCCGAGGCGCGCGCGATGCTGGGCGCCTTGTGCGATGAAGTCGCCGCCGGCAAACGCCTCGCCCTGGTCGGGTTCTCGCAAGGCGGCATGCTGGCGATGGACCACGTGCTGCACGGGGGCCACGTGGATGCGCTCGCACTGCTGTCATCCACCCGGATCGCGTTCGACGAATGGCAGCCGTTGCTGCCGCACCTGGCCGGCTTGAAGATGCTGATCGCGCATGGACGCGAAGACGAGGAACTGTCGTTCGCCGCGGGCGAAGCGCTGCGCGATGCCGCACTCGCGGGCGGCGCGGACGCGACATGGCTTCCGGTCGATGGGGGACACGCCATCCCGTTGCCGGTATGGCGCGGTTTGCGCCGGTTTTTGCAGGGCCTGGGATAACCGCGACAAACGTTCAGCCTTTCCGTCGCAGACTGCTTTCCCGGCTGGATGTCTGTCCCGGCCTGGAATGGCCGGACGGAGGGAGGCAACAGGCATGGACGATGTCGTTGCAAAGCCGGACGGCCGATGGCATCCCGGAGCGGGTGCGCGACCGGTATCCGGCAACGATTTCGCACCCGCTGGCAGGTGGTTCGGTCCCGCCGATCGTCCATTGGCCGGCTGGTGGACGGCGCCGGCGCGCGACTCGCTCGACGGCGTGGTGATTGCCCCGCCACTGGGCTACGAATATTGGTCGACCCATCGCAGCTTGCGCACGCTGGCCGAATCGCTGGTGCACATCGGGTGGCATGCGCTGCGCTTCGACTGGGACGGAACGGGGGATTCCGCCGGCGACCCCGCGGACCCGAACCGTGTCGCAATGTGGCGAGCGAGCCTTGCCTGCGCCGTGGCGGAAATGCGCGAAGCAGGGCTCGAGCGCATTGTCGTGATGGGCGTACGCTTGGGCGCGACATTCGCGTTGCTGGATGGCGCTGCGCTGGGCGCCGATGCCGTGGTCGCTTGCGCGCCCTTGTCGTCCGGCAAGCATTGGCTCAAGGAGCTCCGGATGCTGGGCATTGCCGCTCCGGATGCTCCGGGTGCCGTGACGTACGCCGGATTGATCGTCAATGCCGTGGACGTGGCCGATCTGGCCAATGTCGATCTGGTGAAACGCCCCCCCGCAGCCACTCGACGCTGCCTGCTGGTGACGCGAACCGAATCATTGGACCGAAACCTGATCGCCGCGCTGCGCAGTGACGGCAGGGCGATCGACGTGCACCAGTGCCAAGCCATGACGCGCATGCTGGACGTGCCCTGCGAGGACGCCGAAGTCCCGGGCGACTTGATTCCACACATTGTGGCGTGGCTGGGAGAAGCACGCACCAGCACGCGGCGATTCCGCGCCCGGGCCCGCACCGCAACCGACGTACCGTGGAAGAACAGGCTGCTGCGCGAGCATTTCGTCCGTATCGACGGATTGGCTGCGGTCCTTTGCAGCCTTCCCGGTTGCAATCCGGACACCGCGGTGGTGTTCCTGAACTCCGGTTCCGAATCCCATGTCGGTCCCGGCCGCGCGTGGGTGGACTATTCGCGCACGTTGGCCCTGCATGGCCACGCATGCTTCCGCACCGATTTCAGTGGCTGGGGCGAAAGTCCCGATGAAGCGCATGCTCCGGGGCGGCCCTACGATGCGCATTGCATCGCCGACACGCTGCGGATCGTCGCGGCATTGCGCGAACGCCATGCACACGTCGTGCTGGTGGGCCTGTGCGCCAGTGCGTGGGTCGCGTTGAAGGCCGCCCAACTCACGCCGGTGGATGGCGTGTTCGCCGTCAACCCGCAGTTGTATTGGCGACCCGGCGATCCCGTGGAGGCCCTCATCGCCGATACCCGCCGGCGTCGCGCGAAAGCGCGGGCACGCGAAGCACTGGGCGGCAGGGTGGGGCTGTGGTCGATGCTCGACGCCATCGGCGTCCGCCCCATGGCATCACATTGGCTGGCTTCGCTGCGCAGGCGCCATATTCCCGTCCTGCTCTGTTTTGCCGAAGGCGACGATGGGTTGGTTTTCCTGCGCAACCGTTGTGGTCGGCGGCTCGCGCACGAAATGCGCCGTGGCATGATTCAGCTCGCGGAAATTCCGGGCATCGATCACCAGATGTATCGGCTGTGGCGACGTCGCCCCGTCGAGGAACAACTGGCGCGTTTTGTCGCATCGCTGACCGCGCGCAAAGCCGGGCGCGGAAGTTTGAACGAAGTACCGGGACCACAACGTTGCGCTGACGGCATGCTCCCGGAATGACGGCCAATGTTCAGCTTTTCGGCCGCAGACTGGCGCCCGAGTTTCCGCTCGGCTGGGAATGGCTGACATGAGGGAACCTGGAGCGCATGGATGCAGTATGCGAAGAGGTGAAAGCGCACGCCCAACCGATTGGCTGGGCCGGGCGCGGTTTTAGCGCAAATCCAGGCTGGTTCGGCCCTGAAGCCCGCGCACGCTTCGGCTGGTTTTATCGACCCGATCGAGCCGGCCGTGGGCTCGGCGTGGTCATCGTGCCGCCGTTCGGGAGCGAAGATCTTTCCGCGCACCGCACATTGAGGCATTTGGCCGAGGCTTGCGCGCGCAACGGGTACATCAGCCTGCGTTTTGATCCCGACGGCTGTGGCGACAGCGTGGGCGGCGATTCCGATCCCGATCGCGCGGAATGCTGGGTTTCCAGCGTGCTCGATGCCTGCGACGCTGTGCGGCGTGCAGGGACGGCACGGGTGGTGCTGATCGGCGTCCGACTCGGCGCCATGCTCGCGACGCTGGCGGCACAACGCCGTGACGATGTTGCCGCCCTGGTGGCGTTCAACGCCGTGATCCGGGGCAGCAGCTGGCTGCACGAGTTGCGCGCCTTCCAGATGGCGATGAACCTGCCACCGCCGCCGGTGCCGGCCGTCGAAGATGGCCAAGAAGCCAGCGGCTTCCGGCTGGGACCGGAAACCTGCGCCACCCTGAAAACCGTCGACCTGGTCCGGCTCGCAGCGCCGGCGCCACGGGTACTGATCCTGGAGCGCGACGACCTGCCGGGTTCCGACGGCTGGCACGCGCACCTGCACGCAGCCGGTTGCCAAGTCGAGCGGCGGCGCATCCCCGGCTACGCGGACATGATGGCCGATGCACACCTCGGCCGGGTGGCGCAGGGATTCATCGACGCATGCATCGATTACTTGCGCGCGGTTCCGGGTTCCGACGGAGAAGGGCCGGAGACGCCGGCGCTGCCGTTGCGCGCCTCCGCGTCGTCGCGCATCGAAGACACCGAGATCGAGGAAACCGTGGTCACGCCGGGCGCCGGTATCTTCGGCGTGCTTGCCGAACCGCGAGACGGAACGGCGGAGCGTGCGCTGCTGGTGTTGAACGCGGGCGCGGTCCGGCACATCGGCGCCGGCCGCCTGGACGTTGCGATTGCCAGGCAGATGGCGGCTTCCGGATTGCAGGTTTTGCGCATTGACCTGCCCGGCCTCGGCGACAGCCCCGCCCGTGAAGGTGTCGCCGAAAACCTGGTGTATGCACCGGACGCAACGAAGGACATCGGCACCTGCGTGGATTGGCTGCGCGCGCGGGGGGCGCGCGAAATCATCATCGGCGGCATGTGCTCGGGGGCCAGCCATGCATTGTTCGCGGTGTTGGCGGGCTACGCGATCGATGCGGCATACCTCGTCAATTGTGGTTTGTTCACGGTCCAGGCGGGATCCGATCCCGCCAACGATCGGCGGTTCAGTGACATCGCGCATTACAACAAGGCCGTGAAGTCGGCGCGCTCGTGGCGAAAGCTGCTGAGCGGGAAGGTCGACCTGCGGCGGATCGCCAAGGTCGCGGCGTGGAAGGTCGCGCTGAAGGCCAAGGCCATGCTGGGGAATGCGGCGCGCCAGGCCGGACTCCCGCTGCGCGGCGACCTGGGCCGGAAATTCGACGCGCTGGCCGGACGTGGCGTGAAGTTGCACTTTCTGTATTCGGGCAACGACCCCGGTCTGGTGCGCCTCGCCATGGAGGCGGGGCCGTCGGTCCCGAAACTTTGCCGCACCGGCCAATTCAGCATGCGCACGATCTCGGGTGCCAACCACATCTTCACGCAGCGCTGGGCGCAGGCCGAGTTGCTGCAGGCCTTGCGGCAGATCCTGGTGCCGGCTGTCGAGGGCGGCGCCGCTTCGGACCGCCACCCGCCAGGCCCGCCCGATCGGCCACATTGACGCTGAAAGACAGGCATGGCGTAATCGGGCGTGCAAATTGCATGTTCCAATGGGGGGATCACGCCGTCCTCGACCCGATGCGGGCCGCGCAGGCAATCCCCGACCCGCGATTCCTGGCCCAGACCTGCATGACCCATGCTGCCGAACACGCACGCTCGATCGATCCCGTCCTGTTCCGGCGGGTGATGGGCCGCTTTGCGACCGGCGTGACGGTGGTGAGCTTCACGCGCGCCGGCCAGCCTGCCGGCATGACGGTGAATTCGTTCTTGTCGGTGTCGATGGAGCCGCCGCTGATCCTGATCTCGGTGCGCAAGGCCTCCAGTTTCGTCGAGCACGTACGCGTCGGCGGCCGCTGCGGCATCAACATCCTGTCCGAACAACAGCGCAAGCTGGGCCCGCATTTTGCCAACCGGCCCGAGCCCGACGCCGATGCGCATTTCCACGACCATGCCGGTACGCCCTTGCTGGACGGCAGCCTCGCCGAAATCGTTGCGCGCGTGGTGGACATCCACCCGGCCGGCGACCATTTGTTGTTCATCGCGGAAATCGAACATCTTGCCCATGGCCCGGAAGCGCAGCCGCTGATCTTCTTTTCCGGCCGCTACAAGCAGATCCATGCGCACGATCCGATGGTGCAGTGGAACGCGGTGGACGGCTGGTAGTGGGCGCATCGCTGCGACCGCCGATGCAACGCGCCAGCGATCAGGCGCGTGCGCTGCATGACCGTCTGGTCGGCGCGGCGCAATCGTTGCAACCCTTGCTGGCCGGGCACGCGGCCGAAACCGAGCGCGAACGGCGGATCGCCGACGCCAACATCCAGGCACTGGACGAGGCCGGCCTGTTCCGGATGCTGGTGCCGAAACGCTGCGGCGGCTACGAGGTCGACGCGCGCACCTGGACGGAGGTGGTCGCGCTGGTCGCGGAAGCGTGCGGTTCCACCGCCTGGGTGTTGAGCTTGCTGACGCACGCATCGTGGTTCGCGGGCATGCTGGGCGACGCCGCGCGCACCGAAATCTTCGGCAAGGATCCCGACACGCGCATCGCCGGCGTCTTCGCGCCCAGCGAAGGCATGCGGCGCGAAGAGGGTGGCATCCGGATTTCCGGCAAGTGGTTCTGGGCCTCGGGATCGCTGCACGCAAGTTGGGCGATGCTGGGCGTGCTGGAGCGCGACGCACAGGCGCGGGTGATCGACCACTGGCTCGGCTTCGTGCCGATCCGCGAACTGGCCATCGAAAACACCTGGTATGCCTCGGGCATGAAAGGCACCGGCAGCAACTGCCTTGTCGCCGACGACCTGTTCATCCCGGCACACCGGCTGATGTCGCTCCGCGAGGCGATTGCCGGCACGATTCCGAACACGAATCCGGATGAAACACTTTATCGCGCCGCATGCGTGCCCATGATGGTGCTGGCGTTGCTCGGCCCGCAGCTCGGACTCGCGCGCGCCGCGTTGCAGCACGTGATTTCGGGCGCCAGCCGGCGCAATGTCCCGTACACCATCTATCAGCGCGAGACCGATTCGCCCGGATTCCAGATGCAGATTGCCGAGGCCGCGTTGAAGATCGACAGCGCACACCTGCATGCCTATCGCATCGCCGACGACATCGACGCGTTCGCCGGCCGCGGTCAGCGCATGGACCTGACCACCCGCGCGCGTGCACGCGCCAGCGCAGGGTACGTCGGCAAGCTGGTGACCGAAGCCATCAATACGCTGATCTCGGCTTACGGCGCAGGCGCGTTTGCCGATGCCAATCCGCTGCAACGGATCTGGCGGGACGCCAATACCGCGGCACGCCACGCGCTGGTACTGCCGCCCGTGTGCGAAGAAATCTACGGCAAGGCACTGCTGGGGCTGGACAACAACATCACGCCGCTGATCTGACCCGGTCGGTCAAGCGGCCACGCGCCCGATGCGGGCCACGTGGCCAGAGCTCTCCGCGCTCAGGAAGCCGGCGGCGTCGCGCCGCTGAATTTCACCGCGGTCGCGCCAGTGATCGTTCCCGCGACATGCGCCTGGTCGTTGATGTAAAGCTTGACCGGCCGCTCGAAGGTGAGCGGGCCATTCACGGTGGCACCGGCGCCGATGGTGATCGTCGGGATGTTGTCGCT
>Ga0134128_10000530_pt1 | contig 53036 bp, 42 predicted proteins | sample KB31754_FD_96462 | JGI IMG/M metagenome (GOLD analysis project Ga0134128, IMG submission 96462) | Terrestrial soil microbial communities with excess Nitrogen fertilizer from Kellogg Biological Station, Michigan, USA - KB3-175-4 | ecosystem: Environmental > Terrestrial > Soil > Unclassified ... | reverse complement strand
TCGTCCGGACCTCGTGCTCATGGATATTCAACTGCACGGCTCCATGGACGGCATCACGGCAGCGGACGAAATCCGTCAACAGTGGCAAACCCCGGTGATCTTTATGACCGCCTTCGCGGGAGAAGAGACGTTATTGCGCGCCAAGCTTTCCGGCCTTTACGGTTACCTGCCGAAGCCGTTCGAAGCGAAGCATTTGAACGCGGCGGTTAGTCTGGCGCTCCAACAGCACCGCATGATGCGTGAAGCGTTCCAGGAGCATGGGTGGCTACGCACTCTGCTCGCCAGTGTGAGCGACGGCGTGATTGCGACGGACCTTCAAGGCCAGGTGAAATTCTTAAATCCGGTGGCCGAGAACCTCACCGGTTGGAGTCTGGCTGAGGCATTGGGCCGCCCAATAGAAGAGATTTGCGTGTTGCGTCAGGAAGACGGGACACCCTTGGAACGCTGCCAACTCCGACATGTGCTTGCGACTCGCAGGGCCGTCGCAAGAGGACGTTTTCTTCTAATTAGCCGGAGGGATTCGACTCTCTTTGTGGATGACTCCGCAGCGCCGATTCACGACGCACAGGGAATTATGACTGGCGCTGTAACTGTAATCACGGATGTGACCGAGCGCGAGCACAGTGAGAGGGAACGGCAACGGCTGCAAGCCGAGTTAGAACGCTCTCACGATGAGTTGTCCCGCTTCCCGTGCTCGCTATTGCATGACTTGCGGGCGCCGGCGACATCGATCGCCGCGGCCGGCGAGTTGCTAAAAAAAGGCAAAGAGGGCGAACTAACCCCTGGTCAATTGCGGATCGTCGAGATGATGATGGAATCTGCGCGCGGGATACAGCGGCTGGCATCTTCCATGCTGAACTATGCTCAGATCGGCATTGGCGAGATCAGCTTTGAGCCGGTGCCGGTCAATGAGGTGGTGCAAGCGGTGCGGGACAGACTTTCAGAGGCCATTGGAAGTTCGGGAGCACAGATCGAGTACGAATCACTGCCAGTTATCCAGGCCGACCGGACTCAGCTGGAACAGGTATTTCAAAATCTGCTTTCGAATGCTATTCACTATCGGAAGCCGGGGACAACACCTCGAATCTCGATTTCGGCGAAAGAGATTGGAGAAGACTGGGCCTTCGCGGTAGAGGATAACGGTCAGGGTATTCCGGCGGAATGGCGCGTGCGCATCTTCGAGCCGTTGAAGACACTTCACGGCAGAGACGTTCCCGGAACCGGGTTGGGACTAGCGCTTTGCCAAAGGATTATCGAGCGGCATGGCGGACGAGTCTGGGCTGAGTCGGCCGGAAGCGGGCGCGGAACGACAATCCGGTTTGTTCTTCCGTTTCGTCGTTTGGCCAACGGATGAAACCACGAGTTCTTATTGCCGAAGATGACTTTCTCATTCTGGAAGGATCGCTGCGTCCGGCACTTTGCCGACACTTTGAGGTTGTAGCAATTGCCGGAGATGGGGAGGAGGCTGTTGCCAAAGCCAAGCAACTCCGGCCTGATGTTGTGTTGCTGGACATATCACTGCCGAAGTTGAGCGGATTCGATGCCGGTCGGCAAATCCTGGCTGCTCAACCGGGATGCAAGGTCTTGTTCGTATCGAACTACTGGGACCCTGCCTATATCCAAGCCGCCCGCGAAATGGGAGCTGGAGGTTATGTGTTCAAGAGCCGCATCGTGACTGAACTCACGAGCGCCATTCAAACGGCGCTCGCGGGTGGCTTCTACGAACCTGCTGTGTAGGATTGCGCGCTGATGCTGCGCGAAGCGTTGTTAAACGTGAGTTGGTGAACTCGCAGCCCTGCTCCGGCTTGCCCTCCGTGAAGTCCGGATCGAGGAGCGAGCGAAACGGCGCGCTCGGCTTCGGGGGCAGGAGCCTCACGCCAAGGATGGCTTCGGCGTCGGCTTTGGAGACCAGCTCGCACGCGGCTTTGTTTTGGGCGTAGGCAGGCGCGCCTGAAAGCATGAAGAAGGCTGCAGAAAAATCAAACACGCGGGGACGTGCCGGAGCGGCGCCGCATCAACTCTTCTCAACATCAACCTTCACCTAACTGGCGGGATTCACAGCCGGCCTCTTTTTTGCGCCGGCGTGGTTCAGTTTACACGAGCTGCAATATTCATCGTCCGCCGCTTCCGCGGGTTATGGCAACGTCGCGCAGTGGGCGCGCAACTGATCGAGCTGGAAACGATACGCCGCCGCGGTTTTTTCGCCCAGTTCCTCCTTGCGCGATGCGCTGAAGCGCTCGATGCAATCGTCCAAGCAACCCTAAAGCGTTTTTAAGAATGCGATCAGCGCTTTCCTGTCTTCAGCAGAAATGGCCAGCCCGTACGGATGGCCTTTCACGGCAAAAGTTTTTGCGCCGTACGGTTTTAAGCCGGTGGGCACGTAATTATCTAGCGTGCGGCGAGCATCAAACCAATCCTCCAGCGTCGCGCACCATCCATTATGCCCAAACATGCTGCGATACCAGACGCCCTTGAGTGACGGCACTTTGTAGTAGCCCGTACCGCGGCGCGTCTTCGTCGTCAGGTACGGGTCCGTGGCCACCGAAATCGGGAGGATGTCATATTTCTTGTCGGCGCCGGGTGGGGGAGTGAACCCATCAGCAGGTGTCAGCTTGTTGTTGGTGTAGAGCGGCGGAGTGTGACACGTGGCGCAGCCTTCGCGCTCGAACACTCTCTTGCCGCGCGCGGCTTCGGCATCGAACTTGTTCGGGTTGAGTGGCGGCTTCAGCGAGTAGACATAAAGCGCCAAGGCGTAGAGCTGCTCGTCGCTGTATCGCGTTTGCGTCGCCGCGCGCGGCAAGTTCTGGAACCGCGGCGGAGTACCTGCCGGGATGAATCCCGCGTAGCTGGCCAGTACATCCGCTCCCTGGTTTAGCGCGGCATACCGCATCAGGTCGACGATGGAACGGTGCTGCTGCAAACCAGTGTGATCCAGATAGCGCCGCTCGCGGACGCCAATAAGATCGGGCGTTTGGGCAGGATATAGGAGACTGGTGCCCTGCCGGCCGATAATGCCTGCTGGAATTGCCGCGGACGCTGCCGCGATCTCTTCCGCTGTCATACTCTCGGAGGAAGCGAGTGGATCAGGTTTAATCCAGGGCGCCCCGAACGTAGCAACGAGGATCGGTCGCAAGATCGCCGAAGGGAGCGGCCGCGCGAAGAGAGCGCGCTCATATGGAAAATTCCCCTGAGCGCCTTTCAGTATGGTCCCATCGGGCAACAGACGAGTGTGACACGTCCCGCAGGAGGCGGCGCCGACTTCAACCCTACCTTTCTTCCGGATCACATACACCACGAAAGGCATAATGCCGTCACGGCCTGTTGGCACGCCGGCTTTGGAATACCAAGCGAGGTTGTGAACGTCTTCCACTGAGGGGCTCAAGGGAGGGCTGAATTCAATCGGCGCATCGAAAACGGTTTCCCCCGCCTTGATCCTCTCCGCCTCCGTCTCTAATGGTGGCTTATGACCGCGGTCATCCCACACTACCACCGGTTCCTGCTGCTTCAGCCATGCCATGTATCCCGCTGGTTCATGACCGGGCGCGTAAACCGGGTAGCTCTTATAAATTGGCCGCACAGGTATCTTGTAGTAATAATCGGCTGAAACGTCGTTAGGCGAGCCAATTGGATTCGCCAACGGCACTTCCAGCGTTGCCATAGCTGCGTCGTCCCAAGTAGTGGGCACATGCGACTGAGAACCGCTTTCAGATTTCTGCTTCAGAGTCACTTGACCGAAGACTGCGAATCCAAACGGAATGACGATGATCAGAGTAGGAAGAACTCTACGTCCCAACATTTTGCCTCCTGAAACATCAGTAGAATCTGGACATGAAAGACCCTTGGCCGGTCACCGCAGAGGGAGTTGTCTGCACCGCTTTTATCGCAGATCGCGGCATCCTAGCGCAATATACCCCATTGCTCGATTCCAATATAGGCCGCTTCCCTGTCCCTGAGATGGATGTCGGATCTAATTGCAACTGGCAATCGAATGCCGGTTGTGATTGCGGGCACCAAGCCATACGAATCCCCTGTCATTTACTTTTGAAAAGTTTCGGGGCTTGGGTTAGCTCACATTGGCGGTTTTACATTGCTGTATTCGTAGCGAGCCGAAAAGTGGCCCTTCCCCACTGCTCCGCCGTAGTCGACATCAACTTCTTGACGTAATTCACGGCCGGTTATCCTGGAAATCCACACCTGTCCGTTTTCTTTTAATGTCTCGGTTTCCCGTCGCAGGGAATAAACCGTTGCAGGTTCGCTGTCTACGGATTCATTCCGCAACAATTGGCATGTGGCTTTACCATTTGCCTCGTCCTTCTTCTCTTGCTGCAACACGTCATTCGGAGTCGCCGGGCTCAGCATCCACTTACCCCCTTTCACAGCCAGGTAAGTCTTTCCCTGGACATAGATAGTCTCGGTGCTAATTGCCTTGCCATTCAGGACACCAGCGGAATAGCTGTGGCTGGCGCTGGTAATCAGTTTAGTGATGGCATCGAACACCGGCGCGCAAGAGTCAGCCGCAATGGCAGAGGGCGTGGTTAGTGAGGCAAGTATCAACCCCGCCAAAATGGAAATTGCATTTCGAAACATCGTGATTCTTATCCGGATAAAGATCCCGGCTATGAGTGCCTTTTGACGGCCGGAACTCCGCAGTTCCCACTGGAACCAGCCATGATGCCCTCTCAATTCCGAGCGCAATTCGTAGCGCTGTGAGGTATTGCGGAACCTGGTTGGGAAAGAGATCAAAAAATCTAATTGACCGATGTGGGGAATGGATGTTTTTTACCGATTGTCCCCGAGAAATACCTCTAAGCCACGGTCCAACTCATCGTGTAGGCAGCCCCTTTGCTGCCGGCAGGCAGCAGACGTAATGCCGCTATTCCGCCTGGACGGCTTTGCTGCATCGCAGGATCGAATATAGGCCCATTACTATAAGCCACCATCGACGAACAGCCCAATCCTTCCTGTACTCTCATCCCGCTTACCGACAGCAGTCTGTTGGATCCCCGGTCTCGTGACACGCCGCAAATGGGCTCGCCCGGGCGCGTTGCGCGCGCCTGGTACCGGTCTGGAGACCGGCACCTACCAGCCTTTGGCTTCGGCCCCACTCGCCGACTGCGCGGGAGGAGGACGTTCCGCCTTTCCTGCATTTTCCCTTTTACTGTCTGCGGCGCTTCGACGATGGGATCGCGTTAAGCGGGACTGAAATAGTCACTCGGGTTGGCTCCGACAACCCGCTTGAATGCCTTGCTGAATGCAGCATCGGACTCGTAGCCGACCGACCGAGCAATGTCTACGAGCTTCCTGTCACGCTGTTGTAGCAGCTGCATCGCTTTCTGCATTCGCCACTCGGTTACGTATTCCAATGGTGTTTGCCCGAGCAGTTCTTTAAAACGTGCTGCGAATGCTGAGCGAGACATGCCCGCCGCCTCCGCCAGGGATTCGACCGTCCAGGGAGCATTGACGCTGGTGTGAATGGCATTCAGAGCGGTGCCGATTTGAGGATCGAAGGTCGCACGAAGCCATCCTCTGTTGCGCCATTCCACTCCCGACGCGATATAAGCCCGAAGCATTTGGATGAACAGAACCTCGGCTAGCCGGGTCGCGACTACTTCCAATCCCGGCGCCTGTTCTGCCATTTCTGACGCCAGCGCTTGCATTGTGCTGTGAAGAGCAAGCGTGCGTGCCTGATCGGCCTTAATCAGAATGAAGCTCGGCAATAGCTGCGTGACGGGCTTCAGACTGGCTCGGTCGAAACTGAAGGAGCCGCAGACGATTGTCGTTGGCGCGCCGCCACCTCCGTAGTGAGCGACATTGCTGTTGGCTTGAGCCGCGATCTCGCGGAAAGTTGACCTTGGACGTGTTCGCGGGCTATCGCGCATGACGATCGGAGTGTCTCGGGCCAGCAAGAAGCAGTCGCCACCGGTGAGGGGAACCGGCTCCGGAAGGCCTTCCACACTGAGCCAACAGTTGCCGCGCGAAAGCATCGCAAAGTGCGCCAAATCTGTGGGTGGCAGCTTTTTGTCGGAGGGTGTGACTTTTTCTTCGCTCTCCTTCCCCCCGATCAGGCCCCACGGAGCTGTGGCTTCGAGCCTGTGTTGCCCGAAAGCGGTTACGTGCATCGTCCTGAAAACATCAGTTATCGGGTCCAACACCACGCTCCCGGTTTGGACGAACAGACAAGATTCCAGGACTCCTGAGCAGTTCTCGTCCAAAACCAATACATCTACCCTACTGTACGGAATTTTAGAGCACTACCGAAAGGGGCGATTATGGGAAAGCTTGAAGGTAAGGTCGCGGTCATCACGGGAGGATCGAGCGGCATGGCGCTAGCGAGCGCCAAGCGGTTCGTCGGAGAAGGTGCCTACGTTTTCATCACGGGCCGCAGGCAGGAGCAGCTCGATGAGGCCGTCAAGCTGATTGGCCGCAACGTGACCGGCGTGCGCGGTGACGCCGCCAATCTCGACGACCTCGACCGTCTGTTCGATACGGTCAAGCGAGAAAAGGGCAAGATCGATGTCCTATTCGCCAGCGCTGGCAGGGGCGAGGCCGTACCCCTGGGCGAGATTAGCGAGCAGCACTTCGATGCGACCTTCGGCCTGAATGCGCGCGGAACACTGTTTACGGTTCAGAAGGCGTTGCCGCTGTTCAACGACGGTGGATCGATCATCATGACCGGATCAGTTGCTTCGGTAAAGGGTTTCCCTGGTTTCGGTGTGTACGCGGCGAGCAAGGCGGCATTGCGCTCCTTCGCACGCACGTGGCTCAACGAACTGAAGGGCAGGAATATCCGGGTGAACGTGCTGGGCCCCGGGCCGATCGCTACTCCGATGCAGGAAGACGTTCTCACCAAGGAGGCGAAGGAGATGTTCGAATCCCTAATCCCACGGGGAAAGATGGGTCAACCTGAAGAAATCGCAACGGCCGCATTGTTTCTTGCTTCAGACGATTCGAGCTTCGTGAATGGGGTGGAGTTGAACGTCGACGGCGGCTTCTCGGCGATCTGAAAGGAGAGGGATCGATATCAACACACAATCATCTTGGCGGTTCCGTTCGGGCAACATCGCGAGGTTGCGAAGGCCCTTCCAAGTTGGACAGGCAAGACGATCATCGTCGCGATGAACCCGTTAGTTCCACCTGAGGAACTGGACGGCTTGGTCTCCTCCGCCTTCGTCGCGAGGGCGTGCACCGGCGCCAAGCTCGTGAAAGGTTGCAATCATCTGGTTGCGGCCAACCTGGCGGCCGATCTGATCGTCGAGGGAGGGCATCGGGTCAAGGGTAGGGTGGCTCCGAAACGTCCGATTCGATCGGACACGCGCTCATGTAAGGGAAAAGGAGATTTCGATGAGCATCGAAAACAATGTCCAGACTGTTAAGGAATTTTTAGCGGCACTTGGCAGCCGCGATAAACAAGGTCTGCTTGCGCTGTCTGCCAAAGATATTGAGTGGATCATTCCGGGCGAGGGCTGGCCGCTGGCCGGCACGCACCGCGGGCACGCGGGACTCGCGAATTTACTTGAGCAGGCTAACGAAACGGTGGAAACTTCCTTCACAGAGCCCCCCGAGTTCATAGCCCAGGGAGACAGGGTCGTGGTCGTCGGCTTCGCTTCCGGGAGGATCAAAGCCACGAACAGGACGTTTGAGGACCGTTGGGTCTTCGCCATTACCGTTCGAAACGGCAAACTGACGAACATCCGGGAGTATATCGACACGCAAGCACTGGCGTGGGCATCCGAGATGGCCGAAAGCCCCAGGCCCTGATGGGCGAGCCGGAGAAAACGATGGCATGGATTGAGCAACTGGCCGAATACCGAATATTCCAGGCGCAGCAGGAGATTGTATGGAAGACACGAAGGCCCTTATTGAAAAGGCGTACGCCGCCTTCAACAGGCGGGACATCGACTGTGCATTGGCACTGATGACCGAAGACGTGAACTGGCCCAGGGCTTCAGAGGGCGGCAGAGTTGTTGGAAAGGAACAGATCCGCACCTATTGGACCCGGCAATGGGGCGAGTTCGATGTCCTCGTCGAACCGCTGGCAATCACTAAGGAAGCCGGAGGCAAGGTCCGCGTCAGGGTGCACCAACTCGTCAGGAACCTTCACGGGGATGTTCTGTCCGACAGCGAAGTTCTCCACGTATTCACTATGAACAGCGGTCTAATTGCAGGCATGGGCCTCGGGGACGAGGCCGACGCTGCCGGTGGTCCGACCGCCGCATTCGCGCGTCGATCCTAACCTGCCAACGGGCGACCGCGGCAAAGCCGTTCACAGCCCGACGTGACGATGCCGACCTCTTCAGCCGCAGAAGTCGCTTTCTTCCCCTGGTACGCCGCGGGCACACCTCCGACGATTCCTGATCAGAAAGAGCTGCTATTGCTTTGCGTCGCTGGATCGGCCGGACCGCTTGGAGGCCGCCCTCTTCGGCAATCGTGGAACAACCTGAACGCCCGCCCAAAGCGTAGCGATCGTTTGCTCGACCACCAGAGTCTGCTCAGGCCGGTCAGGCACAACCCCTTGGATCACCATGAGCGTGGCGAGGCCGAAGATCGTGTACCACCAGGTGTGGGCTACCACTATGTCATCCCTGCCTGGCAATCCTTCCTGCCTGGCAACATCGAAAAAGAGCTGTACGAAACGTTGGAACAAAGGCTTGCCAATGTCGTCGATATATTGCCCCGCGCGGACACCGTTGCGGTTCTCAGGACCGAAGAAGACGTTACGGAACTGCTGCGGGTGGGCGGTGCAGAACTGAATGAAGCCGCGTGAGGTCGCAAAGAGACGCTCCTTCGGTGCGGGATGTTTAGCGGCAGTCGCGTCGAAGTCCTGAATCAGCAGACCGATCGTCTCGCTGCTCAACTCGGCAAGGATATGCCATTTGTCAGGGAAATGCTGGTAGATCACGGCGTGCGTATAGCCGATCTCTTCAGCGATCGCGCGAAGCGTCACGGCTTCGTAGCCCCGTTCCGCAAACATCTTGCCGGCAACCGCAAGGATTTCGCCCCGCAGCCTTTCCTTGCGCTCTCCCCGGCGACTTGGTGATGTGGATGCCACTTCGATCAGGATAGTCGCTTTTGGAACTTTTAACAACCATGGGATCATTTACAACCATTGGTTAGTAACCATTGATTATTTTGCGACCGATGGTTTTTGTGGCCGTCCAATGGTCAGGCCACTCATTTGGATGGGCGGCCAAATACGAGGCAAAAGGAGAAAACGGGCATGTATTTAGTCATGGGAATCACTGGAAAAGTTGGGGGCGCCACCGCGCGGCATCTGCTGAAGCAGGGGAAACAGGTGCGAGCACTGGTGCGCAATCGCGAGGAAGCGACGAAGTGGGCAGACCGAGGTGTGGAGTTGGTGGATGGAGACTGGAACGATGCGACATCCATAGAGGCAGCGCTCGAAGGCGTCGAGGGCGCGTTCGTTATGTTGCCGGCTGTGTGGGCGCCCTCGCCCGATTTCAGAGAAGCAAAGGGTGTGATTGCAAACTATGTCGAGGCGCTGACCAGGGTAGCGCCGCCGCGGGTGGTAGCGCTCTCTTCAATGGGCGCGAACAGAACAAGCGGGCTGGGGATGATTACGGCCTTGTCACTCTTGGAGCAAGGCTTTCGCAGCCTGCCATCTCCGGTTGCATTTGTCCGCGCGGGTGGCTTTTTCGAAAACTTTCTTTTCGGCCTACAGGCCGCCCAGGGTGGAACACTGCCGGTCTTCTACGATCCTACAAACCGAAAATCGACAATGGTCGCGTCAGACGACATTGGCGCAGAAGTGGCGAACCTTCTGACCGGGCCGGCGTGGTCAGGGCATCGCGTTATCGAGCTGGGTTCGATGGTAAGCGCGGATGAAGTGGCGGAACAATTGGGTGAAGTCCTAAAACGCGACGTAAGAGCCTTTGCAGTCCCGCGTGCAGGGTGGGCGGAAGCGTTCGAGCAGTTCGGTATCCCCAAGGGCCACACCGGACCTGCCGAGGAAATGTTTGAGAGTGTTAACGCGGGATGGATGCGCCTGGGAATCACGGGTACGGAGCACGTAGCGGGTACGACGTCCGCACGCGATGTGTTTGCGGCCGCGCAGAACTCCGGCAACGCGTAGGTCCGGGGCAAGCAATATGAAAGCTGAACACACGATAGATAAACCCGCCCGGTCAGGTCGAGCAACTCAAATAGCGGCGATGCTGACAACCGGCCTCGTCGCCTTCATTTGGGTGTACTTCGCAAGCTTATATCTAGTACACGATCCCGGCGAATGGAGGATCGTCAATCAGCAGCTCGGGTACCCGCTCTATATCATCCTCTGATTGGCGTGACGCACATCCTTGGGGGCGTGGGTCTTCTGATCCCTAATTTTCCTCGATTGACCGAGTGGGTTTATGCTGGTCTCGCGATCGACCTTTCACTGGCGTTCTATTCACATCTGAATGGCGGTGGCAATACCTGGGATAACTTCGATCCGATTCTCGTTATGGCGTTCGTCTTTGCTTCGTACGCACTAAGACGATCCATCCGCGCAAACAGGTGGTCGCTATGAAGAGCACGCTGAGGTGGGCGGCCCGCCCCAGCAGCCAACACCACCGCAAGTGCGTGCTCCATACATGACGTTTTCAGAGTCGCATTCTCATGGCGCTGCTATCTCGAACGCCGGCGCCGATTGACACATCGCACGCGGAAGAACCGACTTCGTTAATGGCCAGTGAGAGTTCGTCCCGCTCAATCGAAGGATTCAAATCGAACGCTGGAGAAAGGGTAAATACCTCGCTCCCCAATGAAGAAGCCATGGTTGCGGAAGTGATCGTCAGTATTGTGAATCAGAATGCTGAAGACGACCCGTCGGAAGATCTCTCTGGTGTCTTCTCGGGTATTGGCGCCCTGCGATTGCAACAGGTCGATCAGTTCGAGGTAACTTGCACCGGGCGCGAAGCCGGTCTTGTCCGAAGCGAACGCAGGGGGCTTTGGGTTCATGGCGCACGGCTATGGTTTCATGAATCTCCGCTAAGTACTATTGTGCGACCGGAACCGATGCCGCAAAGCCAAAAACTCCCTCCGGCGTCCGGCAGCCGGCGTTAAACACCGTGGACGACCAATCGAGCGGGATGAGGAAGTCGAGTTGATAAAGCCCGATCAGCCCCGGCGCGAGTCCGGCGAACAACACATCGAACGGCCTTTCCGGCTGTCCGAAGTCGCCCATAGCGCTCCACTGGCATGGCGCCGTGATTTCGTATAGGCGATCCGCAGGTGTGGGTTGCCCCGACGTCACGACGCCATCGACCGGCCCCCAACCTGTTCCGTACATATGAATGATCTCGCCGGGACGGGCAGGATCACTCTTGGTGACCAACCTCGACCAGTCCTGATGGATGCCCGCGTCGTATGCGGAATCGAGGTTCAGCGTTACTCCCGCCACGGCTGCAACTCCTGTGGCGACTAATTGCTCCCAAGCCGGCTCGGCCCCCCACACAACGGTGACTGCCGACGGGTCGGGTGCAACTTCCCAGGGCAGTTGAAACGGGACCCGGTCCGGGAGGGCGCCGAGTCGGATCACGGGTGCGCCATTCACGCGAATCTGAAGCGACGAATCGTTCGTGCCTATCAGCCAATTGTACGAGCCCGGCACTGGCGTTGCCGCGAGTTGGAGAAATTTCGCCGGCGGGGAATCGAGGAGTTGCGTCACTTTCCCGCTGCCGCTGTCAATTGACAAGACCCTCCCACTATACGTGGCAGCGAAAACAGTAGTTCCATCGCCGGTGATCGTTTGATCGGCAATACCTTCCGCTTCATTCGTGAGTGCGGCAATGGGTCCTGAAAGCGCGTCGCCGAGCCATGCCTGGTTCCCGTTCAGGTAGGAAAAACGCCGCCCATCATCGGCGAGAGTGGGAAAAGAGCCCGTCGTCAGCAGGCGGTCCGCGCCGCTCGCCACGTCAAGCAGGCGAATGCCTCCACCCGTTGGGGTAGTGTCGTAAACAACCTTGCCCGCATCGGCTGACAACTGCACATCGACGATGGGGAACGCGGGAGTGACTGGAACAGCCCCGTTCGGCCCGACCAATTGGAAAGTGGAACCGGTCCGGATCAATGTCGTTCCGTCATTGGCGACGTGGCGGCCACTGCCCCCGAGGTCTTGTCCGACCTGGGTCATTGTCGCGCTTGTAAGGTCGAGTAAATTCACCTGTCCAGGAACGTCCGGAAAGCCCGGCGCTCCCGGGTGGCCGGTGCCGTACTGTAATACGAAGCGGCCGTTGCGGCTGACCTCCGCGACACCGGCGAGGGGCATATCACCGCTGGGCGTTCGTATGAGCGTCGAATTCGAATTCTGAAACAGACAGAAACTTCCCCCCAGGCAGTAGGCGTACCAATTGATCGCGAGGACCTTTTCATCCCCGCTCACCGAGGGACGAAGATAGATCGGCGCACCGGGAATGACGGTATTGAACGAGCTTCCCTGTATCAATCGGAGCTGTGTTCCACTGAGTCCGAATACCTTGGAAATACCCGATTGCGTCGTGCCGCGCTGGCGGAGCGAGGTGGTGAAATAGAGTGTCGTTCCGTGGGAATCAGTAGCCAGATTCTGAATCGGCGCGTCCGTCGGCGATTGTGCCATTGCGGAGGCCGAAACCGAGAGAACGCCGATCGTAAGAGCAAACGCGAGCCTCGCCGGGGAGGTGAGGCGAGAACGATGAAGCACCCGCGAATCTGGCATTGGCTCCTCCGAAGCCGAAAAATCATATGCCGCCACCGTGCAATACGCAAATCAATTCTGAAACCCGGCGTGGCTCATTTCACCAAGTCCGTAAGCCTCTCAGTAATCCGTCGCCGGATTGAAGAGCTTAGTTGGGAAGGTGGCGGGAACCGCTGGAGGTTTCAGTACGGGATTGGACCGGCCTGCTTGGTTCGGGTCGAATACCACGAATCCCACACCCGGCGATCCTTGCGGCAGCGAATAATCGTCCGCGGGGTACGCTGGATTCTTGAATCCCGGGTTTTGCACGACGCTCTGCAGGTCTTCTCCAATGTTTTGCTGCCACCCGGCGAACGTATAGAATGTATAGTCGTTCAAGTTGCCGCTACACGGGGCTTGCGGGCCGGTACCGGAATTCGGCTGCACTGAGAACCCTTTGGGGTCGTTCGCAAAAGTGCCATCCGTGCGCCAGTACAGATTGCTCCTCCACATCTGGAATTGAGTAAACGGCGAGCCCGAGGTGTACAGGCACCCGCCCTGCGCAAAGAATTTCGGGCTGGAGTTGTTTGTCCGATCGAAGTAGAACAGGTTATTGGTATAGACGAAGGACTGGGGAATCACGGTAAACGTGCCGGTTTTCTTGTACGGGTCTCCCACCGCCACCATCGCCAGGCGTGCATAAGCCAGGATGTTGTTCCTCACCGTATTTGGCTGGTTCTGCAAAGCCGGACCGTGTGGTGTGTACACGCCGAATCCGGAGACGCGATACACCAGATTGTTCTCCACGTCCACCAACCCGGTGGCGTCGTCCAGATACACTCCGTGTCCGCCGTATCCGTTCGAATCCATGATCGATGCGTCGGTCACATCGTGAATTTTGTTATTGAGGATCTTATTGCCCGCGGCCGTGAAAACGGAGTTGCCGCCGTCGATGCGAATCGATCCGCCATCGTTCATAATCCCCTGCAGCAGGTTGTAGACGTGATTGAACGAGATCACATTGTTCGCATTGCCGATCCCCGCAGGCATCGTCGTTTCGGCGATGCTCTGAGACGTGGAGATGGCGCAGTGGTAGCCGTCATAGACATCGTTGTGCGTATACAGGTTGTCGTGCCCCATCCCTTGCCCGATGCCAAACGAGGCCGGAACCACGCGTCCGTAGCCTTCCACGACGTTGTTCCGTACCGTTGTCGATTGGGGAACATTGGCGTCGGTGTCGGCCGGCTGAAACGGGTTGCCGACGCGGATTCCCAAAGCGCCGGTGTCGTAGAAGGCGCTGTCCTGCACCACATTGTCCGTCACTAACGCGTTGATGTCGGTCCCCGCGCAGTAGGCCGGCGATGTCGGATTGATGCACGGAATGATCTCTAGACCGGTTCCCGATGTTTGCCTCACCGTCCCGGAGTCAAATGTGATGTGCTGCGAATTCTGAAACGAAACAGCTGCGCTGATGTCGGGCTCTAGCTCCATCGAAATATGGCCGGCGAAGGGCAGCGTGTAGTTGTCGTGCTCGAACGTAACGCCCTGAAACGTGACGTACTGCAAATTCGTCGCTACCAAAAGCTGTGTGAGCTGCGGAATGATCACCGTATCGTTGTTCGGATTCTCGCCGGAATTCGACAGGTAAGTGAGCGTCCACGGTGTCGAAGACCGGTCCAGGAACCACTGCCCCGGCTGGGTGAGCGAATCCTGCACATTCTCTACTAAGTAACGATTGCCCTGGATGAAGCCTTCCTCGCTGGAATTGGTTTGAGACATCCCCGTCCGTCCCGTCATGTACACAATCCGGTTCGCTGCGTCGACACAACTGACCCGCAGTTTGGAAGTGCTGAATTGCTCCCAAACGAGAACCTCGATATCGCCCGCAATGGCCTGATTTCCGGCGGGCTGTCCGCAGGGATTGCCGGTTGCCGAAACCAGGTTCTTCCAGGTGCCCGCAATCGGGTCGGTCGTAGCGTATTGGAACCGGTCGAAACACTCCCATCCGCTGCCGTCGATGTAAACTGCGCAGTTTGGGTCTGGCGCGGCTGCGGGTGGCGCCGGCGCGTTCAGGAACACGGTGTTGGCGATGCGGTAATACGTTCCCAGCGGATTCGCCGCGTTCGCCCCAAGCCGCGGACGCAGGCGGCGGGCTCCGTTGTAGAACAGATTCTGAAAATACTGTGTGGATGCCGGCAGGCTCGTCTTCCAGGCGCCGGCGCCGATGCTGGTCCAATTCGAAACACGCATTCCGCCGCTGAACACGGGCGTCTCGCCGGGATAATTCTGATAGACGATCGGCACCGAAGCGCTTCCCGAATCTGCCGATGTGAACTGTACGGTGGCGGGAAGAGTGTAGGTCCCGCCGCGGAATTGAACGGTGATCTGCGTAAGTCCGTTCTTGTTGAGCGTTTGAACAACGGCCCGAGCACGATCGAACGTGGCAAAGGGACCATCGGAATTCGCGCCATTAGGAGCTGCGAGCGTGCCACTCCAGGAATCGTTTCCGCTGGTAGAAACGTAGTAGGTGACTGACGTGGGTGCGATTGCGCCCGCAATGGTTATCACTGTGCCCGCCTGCGTAGTCGCGCCGTTGTAGGTGGCCACGATGGACTGATCGCCGCCCGTCAGCTTGGGTGGGATCACAACGTTGAATTGAAACTCGCCGGGAAACACCAGTCCAGCGAACTGTACCGTCGCCGCGGTTCCGCCAATTTTCACGACGGGCAACGGCGAGAGTGTGCCGCCTTGAGTCACTGCGCCCGGAACCACCGGGGTCGAGGTCGGCCCAAACCCATTGGCGTAGATCTGGATCAGTTCGCCGGGTTTCGCGGGAGAGAATGTGTAGCCGGGCACGGAGAGGCTCGCTGCCCCCACCAAGTCGCCGTTCAGATGCACCGCTGCGACATGCTGGCTATCGAGGACGAAGAACGACGGCGAAATCGGCTGCGCTTGCGCGGTAAAAGGGGTGCTCGCGCTGCCGTTGTTGTTCACGACGATCTGTGCGGAAGCGGGCAGCACGTCGGGCGGAGTGAGAATGTTGATCTGCGTGGGGCTGATGTAATAAACAAAGGCTGATTTGCCGTTTACGGTCACGCCAACGCCGTCCAGTTGCTTTGGCATCGTACCGCCGGCGAAATCGGACCCCTGCCATGCGCGCATATCGCCGGGCGGTGTGAGATTCGATCCCTTAATCTCCACCCAGGTGTTCGGCGCAATCACCTGCGCTTCCCCCTCCGCGTTCGCCACCAGAGTGATCGCCGGCGCTGACACGGCTTTCGGGCACGTCGATGCCGGCAGCGGTGGCGTCGTCTGTCCGGCCATTGCCAACAGGTCGCGGCTCGCCCGTGCATATAGGTCCTGGAGCGACGTATTTCCCAGGAACGGACTCGGCGTCGCCGGACACGGAGTGGACTGTGCGTATTGCAGGTCGATGAACGGAACGTCCAGGTATTGTATTGGCTCCGTCCCGACTGTGCCGCCATAAAACGCGGCTGCCGGCGTTTGATCGAAGAAGACGGTCATGACGTTGTAGGCCGCTTCTTCGATCGTCATCCCCGGGCATGTGCCGTTTCTTACTGGACACCCCGTCTCCTGCATCGTGCTGCTTTGCGAAATCGCGTAATCGAACTCCGCTCCGCCCATGAACGGAACCGCCGGCGCCGGTGTAAGCGACGTCAGAGTCTTCACGCCCGGTACTCCGATGTTGCCATTTGTGAGCGGGCTCGACGCCGTCATTCCTCCAACTTGCGTGCCCTTCACATTCGACCCCGCGACGGCCACAAAATACGATAGGATCTCCGTCTTGGCTTCGCACGAAACCAATTGCTCCTTCGGTGCGCTGGAGCACTCCACCGCAAACAGCGTGTTGTCTGCGTGCGGCGTTACCGACGTCAGGCCAAAAGTGGGGAAGTCATTACCTGCGTCGGGACCCAGGAACAGCGTCACGTCTGTGAAGATACTCTCCGCTGCATCGATCGCCTGTTTCCACGCATCGATAAAGACCTGGTCGCTCTTCTGGTAGGCTGCGTTTGTTGGAAATGAATGTTGAATTAGAACCGCCCACATATCGTCCGGAGCCAGTCCGGAGGGCTGCGCCGCCGTGGTATTGACGGTCGTCGGCAAGATCATCTCGTCCGACGCAAGGATCGGCCCCGTAATCACCACGGCCACTAACGCGGGGTTCGATCCGTAGCGCGCATTCAGGCTTGTCTGAAACGCCGTCCACGCCTGCTGGTACACCGTATTCCACGGCAGCGGCATAACATTGCTTTCCGCTCGTTGCTGCTCCGGATACCCGGTGAAAGTAACCGAACCGCAATTGGCCGGCGCGTTTCGCTTCGTGAACAGCGGATCGCACGACGGCAGTTCCGCCATCAGCCATGAAGGCGCATCCACTCCCGGCGTCATCAGGAGTTGGACCGTCTTGTGCGCGGCGGACGCCGCCGCGAAGACATCGTCCAGGTAGCTCCAGTCGAAGCTGCCCGCCGCGGTGCCGCTCGAAAGCTGCGTCTTATCCCAGTGAGCGGTGAACGCAATTCCGGCGATCGCCGGGTCTGCTAACAATCCCGCGTAAAGATTTTGCAGGTAACTATGCAACACCGATTCCGAGGGCGCTTTTCCTGGATAGCTGCCGACGGCATCGCTCTGGTTCACGTGGGCATACAGGCCCAGCGGTTTGCGAACAGCCCCAACGGCACAGCAGACACTCACGCACAGGCAAACGAATACCCGGAGGCGCCAGAGTCTCATCCCATTCACTTCGAACAGTGCTCTCATTCACACATCCTTACCGGAAGCTCACCCGCGGCGATGTTCTGGACGCGCGGTAGCGCCTTCAGGCCCAGAATCGCGTTGCGGAGCCCAGTCTCCCTCATTAGTCAAACAGCGGAAACTGCGGCTGAAAACTGTCATGGGCCTGAAGAAATTCTGATCGGCGGGAGCTTCCAGAAGCAAAGGTTCCGCGAGCGACCCACTTTAGAACACACGTCCCAAAAGTGTTAGCCTTTTTTAAAGGCCCCGCCCCAATGCAGCCGCCGCCGGAGCAGATCACGGAACTGTTGCAGTCCTGGAGTCAAGGCGACCAAAGCGCCATTGAGAAGCTTGCGCCGCTGGTCTACGACGAGTTGCACCGCCTTGCAAAGCGCTACATGTCCGACGAACGGCCGGGGCACACGCTACAAACCACCGCGCTGGTGAACGAGGCGTACCTGCGGCTGGTGGATTCCTCGCATGCGGGCTGGCAGGGCCGCACCCATTTCTTCGGCGTCTGCGCACAAGTGATGCGACGCATCCTGGTGGATTGGGCCCGCTCTCGCCAGGCGCAGAAACGCGGAGGCGGCGTGAGCACGCTCGATTTCAACGAAGCGCTTGTCGCCGCAAAAGAGCCGGGCTCGGATCTGGTGGCGATAGACGACGCGCTCAAGGCATTGGAGGCGATCGACCCGCGTAAGGGTCAGGTAGTCGAGATGCGCTTTTTTGGAGGGCTGAGCGTGAAGGAGACCGCCGAGATTCTGAAGGTCTCGCCGGAGACGGTGCAGAGGGACTGGAAGTTTGCCAAGAGTTGGCTAAAGCGTGAGATCAGCGGGAGGAACTCACGTGGAAACTGAGCGCTGGCGCAGAATCGAGGATCTGTACCATTCAGCGATGGAGTTGGACGGGAGCCGGAGGGCAGCTTTCCTTGAGCAAGCTTGCGGCGGAGACGAGTCCTTGTGGCGGGAGGTCGAATCGTTGCTGGCGGAAGCACAAGGAACAGAGGATTTTCTGGAGGCTCCGGCAGTGGACATGGCAGCCAGGGATCTGACCGCATCGTGTGAGTCAGACAAACATTCACACCCGTCGGTAATTGGCCACTATCGCATCATTCGGGTGCTCGGCGAAGGCGGTATGGGCACCGTGTATGAAGCCGAGCAGGACCAACCGCGCCGCATTGTTGCTCTGAAAGTGATCAAGCTCGGGCAGACCACCCCTGAACGATTGCGCCGGTTCAAAAGGGAATCGCAAGCTCTCGGCCGTTTGCAACACCCTGGCATCGCCCAAATCTACGAGTCCAACACCACCGACACGGCTTTCGGCCCGGAGCCTTACTTCGCGATGGAGTTCATCCGGGGCCTGCCCCTCTGCCAGTACGCGGAAGCTCGTCAGCTCAGCACCCGTCAGAGACTGGCTCTAACGGTTAAGGTCTCCGAGGCAGTTCATCATGCACATCAACGAGGTTTGATTCACCGTGATCTGAAGCCGGGCAACATTCTGGTGGATGAAACGGGTCAGCCCAAAGTTCTGGACTTCGGAGTGGCGCGCATTACCCAGGCAGAGGCGGACGAAAGCGTAGAGCCGCCGACCATGCAAACCGGGTTAGGACAGCTCCTAGGCACACTCGCCTACATGAGCCCCGAGCAGGTCGCCGGCCAACCGCTTGAGGTGGATGCCCGCAGCGACGTTTATTCGCTGGGAGTGATTCTATTTGAACTGCTGTCCGGGCGGCTGCCATATCAACTGAGCCGCCACCAGTTGCCCGAAGCGGTTCGCACGATCCGCGACGACGAACCTGAATCGCTGAGCTCGATCAACCGCAATTCTCGCGGAGATATCGAGACCATCGTAAGAAAAGCGCTGGAGAAAAATAAGTCGCGGCGGTATGCGTCCGCGGCCGATCTGGGCGCAGATATTCAGCGCTATCTGAATGAGGAACCGATTGCGGCGCGGCCGCCGAGTACGGTCTACCAACTACAAAAATTCGCACGGCGGCACCGCGGGCTGATGGCCGGCATAGCGGCGGTGTTCGTGGTGCTGCTCGGCGGCATCGCGGTAACCACCTGGATGGCGGTGCGAGCCAGCCGTGCCGAGGCAGAGGCCCGGGCTGTGAACGATTTTCTGCAAAACGACGTGCTGGCGCAAGCCGGGGCCAGCACTCAGGCCGGCCCCGGGGCCAAGCCCGACCCCGACCTAAAGGTGCGAACCGCGCTCGACCGGGCCGCCGGCCACATTTCATCGAGCTTCGGCAAGCAGCCCCTGGTGGAAGCCTCCATCCGGCAGACCATCGGTAATGCCTACATTGAGCTCGGCCTCTTTCCAGAGGCAGATAAACAACTGGAAAGAGCCATGGATCTGCGGCGCCGGCTGTTGGGCGAAGACCACCTCGAAACGTTGAGCATCGTGAATGACCTCGAGATGCTCTATCGGAATCAGGGCAAGTATGTGCAGGCCGAGCCGCTTGCGAGCAAAGTACTGACGATCCGGCAGCGCCGGTTGGGTAAGGAGCATCCCGAAACACTGGAGGCTATGAACAACCTCGGCTTGTTGTACCGATCCGAAGGCAAATCTGCCCAAGCCGAGCAGATATTGACTAAGGTGCTGGAAATCCGCCGGCGTATATCAGGAGAGGCGAGTTCTGACACGCTCTATGCTATGAACAACCTCGGGGTCGTGTACCAGATCGAGGGCAAGTATACACAGGCCGAGACGGTACTAAGCGAGGCATTGGAGATCAGGCGGCGGATTTCAGGCCAGGAGCACCCTGATACGTCAATCGTTATAGACAACCTCGGCACTGTGTACTACCGCCAGCAGAAATACCAACAAGCCGAGTCGCTTTGGGCCAAGAACCTGGAGATTCGCCGCCGCGTACTGGGTGACGAGCATCCCGACACATTAGATTCCATGCAAAATCTCGGGGCGGTGTACCGGGCGGAAGGCAGGTTCGCGCAAGCCGAACCTCTCTTAACCACTGCCATGGAAGCAAAGCGCCGCGTGCTTGGCAGCGAACATCCCTTCACATTGACCAGCATGCTTAGCCTCGCCATGCTGTACCGCTATGAACGCGAGTATTTCAAAGCAGAACCGCTTATGGTCGAGGCAGTGAAAACACAGAGTCGCGTGCTCGGCCAGGACCATCCCGACAGATTAGCTGGAATGAACCGATTGGCGGCTCTTTATACTGACGAAGGAAAATACTCGGAGGCCGAAACGCTGTTCGCCGACGCACTGAAGAGTCAACGTCGAGTATTGGGCGAGGACCATCTTGAAACGCTGAGTTCTCGGGACGGCCTCGGCCGGGTTCAGTTTCGCGAGCACAAATATGTCGAGGCTGAGTCAACGCTCCGTGACACGCTAAAAGAATACGAAAAGCTCGCTCCGGAAAGCTGGGAAAGGTACAACTGCCAGAGCATGCTCGGTGGCAGTCTGGAGGGGCAAAACAAGTATGCTGACGCGGAATCGCTCTTAATCTCCGGCTACGAGGGATTGATGCAGCGGAAAGCCACTGTCCCTTTGCACGACCGGGGCGTGTTGTCTGAGTCGGGAGAGCGGATTGTTCAGCTTTACCAGATGTGGGAAAAGCCTGACAAGCTGGCCGAGTGGCGACGGAGGATCCAGGCGAAGTGAATTGACTGGGCCTCCATTCGGAGGTCGACAATCCCCAGACCAGCGTCAGCCGAGCTTGTTCACCGTGCACCTCTCGTGTCATCACACTCGATGACGTCGATGTCGGCTGGTTGCAGATGATCGCGTATTAAAATTTCGCTTTTTTGTCGCGCGGGTCTTTGTGGAGGGCCCGCTTCAGCGGAGAGGAATCGCCACTCAGGAGATGCAGCATTTGATTGCAGAGGCCGCACAACGCCATATCAAGGTGCGTCTGAAGGTTGTCAAAATCGATCCCGCACGCAGACTCTACGAACGGCTCGGCTTCCAGATAACTGGCGAGGACGATCGCAAGCTCTATATGGACTGCGATCCTGAGGCTGCGGCCGGCTTGTCGAATTGACCACTGCCAAAAATGCAAGATGATTTCGCGTTAACTCATTCTCACGAGCACCGGCCAGAAGCTCTGCGGCCCGCACTTAATGAACGTGATCCGTATTTAGGCCTTGGCGCAATACGGTTTAAGCTATTGATTCTAAGGTATTTGGTAGCGCTATCGGGAATTGAACGTGAATGGCACCAGTTCAGCCGAGTCCAGATGGGTCTAAGTCTATGCAAACACGTGCAGTCCGTATGGGCCGATCATGCGCCGGGTGATATGAATTCGCGTGGTGGTCTCCACGTGGTCGCCAAAACGACGGCGCTACCTCCAGCGCGTGAGCAGGCGGTAGTATGCCTCGTGGGTGCCGATCCAGAACCAGTACACGTCATCGCTGCGCCGCCGCGCCATGGCCCGGTGGCTCCGTCCGACCTCTGCGGTCCAGATGTTGCCTTTGCGGGCGAAGCCAAGGGAAGGGTGAAACGGATTGTCGCGGAAGAGTCGGAACTGCTTGTCCGCGAGCGCACGGACCTCTTCGGGCAAATCACGATAGCAGTCCCAGAATGATGGCAGGGCGAAGGAGCGGATGACGGCTACTCCAGACGCCGGAAATTGCCGCGGTCGATCTGTTCATCGATTTCTGCCAGCAACTTCATCCCGGCGCCGCCTTCGGAGAAGTCGCGGCCGATTTGTTCGTCCCAGGCTCTGCGATCAGCGTCGATGAACCATGCGAGGAGAGCCTCGCGGTCGGCGGGTCCGAGTTCATTGATCGCGGCCTGAATTTCATGCAGGTCAGCCATGGTCGCCTTCCTGATCCCAGGATAGCACCGGGCAATAGCGGCCTCGGTGCGTCTGGGATGACTGTCAACGGCGAGCACACGCCAAGCACGCGAGGAGATCATCGTGCATCAGGCCGGGATAGTTGGCCAGGATCTCGGCTTCTGATTGTCCGGCCACAAGCAGGTCCAGGATGAACTCGACCGCCAGCCGTGTACCCCGGATCACCGGTTTGCCCGCCAGGATCTCGGGATCGATCACGATGCGATCAGGCCAGGACATGCCTTGATAGTACCCCACCACAATGAATCGACGCCCCCGCGTTCAACTCTCGTCAATGCCACCTCGGAGATCGATCTCAACCGCGGCGGGACCGCCAGTCCACATTAGAGGCAGTTCCGTTCCGCCGCGTGGGACCTCGAAGCGCAACGGCAGCCTCCTCGTCCGGACCACAATGTTCGGCTGGTCGTCGTGAACGACCACGAGATCGAGATCCGCCTTGGTGAGGTCGTAATCGGCGGCATCGATTACGACGCATGCACCTCCAGACTACGAGTGGCGCGCGGCAACATGCGTAAGGCCGGCATCACCACCGCCAGCTTCCACACCTTGCGCCACACCCACGCCTCCAACCTGCTCTCGCGCGGCGTCCCGCTCCCCGCAGTTTCCGCCCGCCTTGGCCACGCCGACGCCAACGTTACGGCCCGCGTCTACTCCCACGCTCTCCCCGCGGATGACCAGCGCGCGGCCGACACGTGGGACGCTATTATCAAAGGTTCGGTGCAGTGACCAACGCTAAACAATGCAAGTAGAGGTGGACAAGCGTGCCAGAACGCATTAGGGTTAATGAACTCGCGCGAGAGCTGGAAGTAAAGGCCAGCTTTCTTTTGGAGACTCTCCAAAAAATGGGTGTCACTCGAAAGCTGACCCATTCGAGTCCAATTGAAGTCGAACTTGCGGAGAAACTCCGGCTCCGACTGGGGGCCGAGCAGCCCCCAATGCGCGCCCCGGATGCGACGAGCGTGTTAGAGTTCCTGCCGGAGTCAACCGTTGAACTCGAACTTGAGCCGGACACGAATGCACGACTCAGTTCGCTTGCGGAAGAGGTCTCCGCCTTCCGTGGCAAAGGAGCGCTCGAGCCGATGGCCGCGCGGAAGTTGGGAGAGTACTTTCGGTTACAGCATATCTATCACAGCACCGGAATCGAAGGGAACCGTCTATCGCTCAGGGAAACTGAGGTGGTCTTGTTGGAGGGCGTAGAACTGGGCGACAAGCCAATTGCCGACCAAATCGAGGTGAAAGATCTTGCTGCCGCTTTCCGATTCCTGGAGCAGTGCGCGCAGCAAGACGAGCCCTTAAGGGAAATCGACGTTCGCGAATTGCACCGGCTGACGGTTGGTCAGAAACCCGAAACGCAGCCTGGGGCCTATCGACATGCTGGGGTAGTGATAACCGGCAGTGATCTGAAACCGCCCGAACCATTGGCGGTTCCTGGGCTGATGCAACAATTCGTTGCTTGGATTAACCGTCCCAAGCAGTTGGATACGTTTGCGTTTGCGGTCATCGCACACCACAAGATGACGGCCATACATCCATTCATGGATGGCAACGGCCGCGTTGCTCGATTGCTCCTGAACCTTGTCCTAGTGAGAGCTGGTTATCCGGTTGTCAACATCCGGCGGGAAGACAGGCCGCGCTACTACGAGGCGCTGACGTTTGCCGATGTGGGTTTGTATTCGGCGCTGATCAGCTTAGCGCTGGACCGCTCGCTGGAGGTATTCAGCGAGATGAAACGAGTGCGTGAAGAGACCGACCGGATGAAACTCTGGGCCGATAAACTCGGCCAAAAGGAAGCCGAGGTCGCCCAGCGACGAGAAGAGCGAGAATACCGAATCTGGCTCTCATCATTTGAAACGGTCAGGTTGGAGTTCCAGAGTAGGGCTGAGGTGCTGGCTGATGAACTCGATAGCGTGGAGATCTCGTTCAAGGCGTATCCGGCGCCGGATTTTTCGAAGTACATCCTGCTGCGGGATAAGGGCCGAGCTCCGCAGACTTGGTTCTTTTCCCTGCGGTTCCATAACAATGATGGAAATACTCAGCATTTCTTTTTCCGGTTCTACCGCGACTACTACATCCATCACGCGAACCGTGAGATCATCCCGCTCCAACTGAACTGGTTCGTGAATGGGGAAGAAGCTCCCGTGGACAACCCGGCCATTCGGCTGCGCGAGCTTTGGATCGACAAAGAAAAGGGGCTGTTTGTGCGCAAGTTGGAGGCGGGGAAGTTAGTCTCGATAGCTGAGCCCTCAACTTCGCGCGTAGCGGAGCAGTTTTTCGAAGATGTGCTAAAGGTCTGTTTTGGGATTGGGTAGGCGCCGGGCCGCTACCTCGGATGTCATGGGATGTCTTGGGGGCCTTGCCGAAAACTCAGAAGCTCAAAGGAATCAAAAGGATGGTTGGTAGCGCTAACGGGAATCGAACCCGTATTTAAGCCTTGAGAGGGCTCCGTCCTAACCGTTAGACGATAGCGCCGAGTACCCTTATCTTATCAAATCCCGCGGCCTCATCCGATCTTCGCGATGAGTTCCTGAATCTTGTCGCGCTCGGCCTTCACCGGGTTGTCCTTCAGCGCCTGGCTGAGTTCTTTCAGCGCGGCGGTCTTGTCACCCTTGTTGTAATACGCCATTCCGAGGTGATACCGGTACGTCGATGCGTGCGGGTTCTTGCCGACCAGATCCTTGAAGATGTCAATGGCGTTGTCGTTCAGGTTTTTCTTGAGGTAAATCCACCCGAGCGTGTCAGCGACTTCCGCCAGGTTCGGCAGCATCTGTTTGGCGCGCGTCGCCATTGTCAGAGCCTGATCTAGGTCGCCGCCGTGCTCCGCCATCAGGAATGCCGCGTTGTTCAGCGATACTCCGTTGTTCGGATCGAGCTTGATGGCAGCCTGATACACCTGCTGCGCCTCGCTCCAACGCTGCGCTCCATCGAGCACCAGCGCGAGCGTGCTGAGCACCACCACGTTGTCCGGCATGGTTTCGCGGGCGTGTTGCAGCGCCACGATGGCGTTCTGCAAATCACCCTTCCGGCGATACGTCTCTCCGATGCGGAGGTACAGGTCGCCGCGGGCGCGCGAGCCCTTGTCCTGCGCATCCAGCACGCGCTGGAAGTAGCTGACGGCCTGGTCGTACTGGCCGGCGCGCACACAGGTGTTGCCAAGCTGCAGCAACAGATCCATACGAGTGGGCTGCTTGGCCGATTCGGCCTGCAGCAGCTTGATGGCGTCAGCCGTCTTGTTCTGGGCCATGTCGGTTTCCACGATGCCCATCAGCCCGCGCGGATTCGCCGGGTTCAGCTCATACGCCTTCTTGAACGCATCCTCGGCTTCTTTGTATTTGTTCTCCGCCAGGTTGACGACGCCCAATTGGAACAGCACGTCCGGCGAAGACGGATTGGCTTTCAACATCTGATCCAACAGTTCGCGCGAATCGCCGAACTTCTTCTCACCCATCAGCGCCGCCGATTCGATCAGCCGCGCGTTGACGTTGTTCTTATCGATGGCGAGCACCTGCTGCGCCGCCTTCAACGCCGCATCGTAATTGCCGCGAGCCACTTCCAACTGCGCCATGGCGAGGCGCGCCATCAAATAATCGGGACGCAGTTCGATGGCCTTGGCGAATTGCTGCCGGGCTTGTTCCGGCTCGCCGCGAGCGGCGAAAGCGCGGCCCAGGTTGTAGTGCGCCACCGGATTATCGGGAGCGTGCGTAACCACGGCCTGCAATTCCTGCAAGGCCTGCATGATATCGCCCTTATCCAGCAGGAAGGTTGCTTCCAGGCCTTTGGCGTCCGGATCGTCCGGAACTTCCTTCAAAATCTGCTGGTTGATCTCCGCGGCTTCGTTCCGCTTGCCCTGGCGCATCAGGGTTTCAATGATGCGCTTCTCGTAAGTAAGCTTTTTCTTCGAATCTTTCTGGATACCTTCGCGATATTCCTTAATGGCGGAATCGCCATCGCCGAGCCGCAGGTAAAAATCGCCCACTACCAGGTAGGCCTGGTCGAAATCTTTGGCATGCGCTTTGATCTGCTGCAGCACATTGATCATGTCGTCGCGGCGGTGCAGCATGGAATAGTGCAGCGCCAGCGCCGTCAGAAAGGCATATTGCTTCGGGTTGTTCTGAGCCGCCGATTTCAGAACAGCCTCTGCCTGATCGGGCTTGTTCTGGAACATCAGCAGCTTATACAACTCCTGGTAGCCGTATTGAAAAGTCTTATCTTTATCGATCACCTGCCGGTAGAGCTGCTCGGCTCCGGCGTAATCGCCCTTCGCGGCCATGGCCCGCGCAAGCTGCATCTGCACGCCTTGCTGGCCGCCCTTGATCTGGTCGGCGCGGCGGTACTCGTTGACGGCGTCATCCAGAAACTTCTGCCCGTCTTCGCGCCGGGCGCTGCCGAAGGCTTGCACGGCCCGAACATAATCCAAGTCCGCCGTCAGGCGGTGACCGTCGAAGGAATTCGCATCGCGGGCCAGCAGAGCCTTGCAGTTCTGCTCCACCTCGGCCATCAGCGACTTGTCTTTCGCTCCCGCCTCAAGATAAATTTCGGAGATCTTAATGACCGAATCCCAATGATCCGGCGACGAAACCGGCAACAGTTCGATGGCGCGGCGCAACTGTCCCACGGCCGGCCCGATCTGCTTCAGTTGAATGTACGTCAGCGCCAGCTTGTAATAAGCCGGGCCGTATTTCATGTCCTTTTGAATCGCGTTCCGGTACATGATGGCGGCTTCTTTGTACTTCGCTTTTTCGAAGTACACATTGCCTCTCTCCAAATACCGTTTCTTTACAACCTGGGGGTCGCGGCTGCAGGATGACAGGGAGACAAGCGCGACAAGCGCCGCCAGAGCGATAGCTAAAACACGAATGGAACGCATCTTCGAAGACCTCATTACCGGGACCGATCTCTTACACTTTAAGCCACTTGAGAGCTGTACGCCATACCCCTGGCAGCTTAACGGAGAGCATCGTCACAGTATAGCAGTACTAGAGCAGTCGTATTCCGCCGGACTTCAATTCACCCAAACCAGCGGCACGTTGGCCCCGGTCACCGGACTGCTGATGCCGCCGATTCGTAACGTTACCGCCAGGCCATTCCCTTTCAGGTGAGTACCGGGTACGCGGCAGTTGATCTGATAGACGCCGATCGAACCTGGCACCAGGCCGCTCCAATCGACGATCACGCCGGAATCGCTGATGGTCGGGTCGCCGAAGAACAACTGGAGTGGACTGGTGACCGCCAGCGGGCTGGTGGGCGACGCCGCGCCGGTGGTGACGCGACCTCCGGTAGTGATGCCTAGCCCTGTGGCGTAGATGGTGAGGTGCTCGTCGCGAACAGCGGGGTGGCTGGAATCTACACGCTCACCGTTGGCGTGAAAAATGGCGGGGCCGTTCGTGTCGATGAATACCGCCGGCGCGTATTTCGCAAGCGTCACGATGACGGAGCTCGATGCGGTGTTGGTGGCGAAGGAGCGAATCACCACCGGGTAATTTCCCACGGCCAGAGTGGTGGGGACCTGAGCGTTAATTTGTCCCGGTGAAGTGGCGAGCAGCGGAATCGGTGCGTTGTTGAAGGTCACGCACGCGCCGCCTAGCGTGGTGGGCAGCGGAGTGCCCTGCGAATTCGCGGCTGAGGCCAGGTTCTTCCCGAAAATGCTGATCAGTCCGCCGGGCGCGATCTTCGGTTGGAAATTCGCGGTGTTCGTTACACTTCCGGCTGTGAATGAGGGAGCCGGCGCCGTTGCCGTGGAAGGCGACAGAACGGTGAGACCCGAAGCGGTTAGCAGGTAGACTGTGCCGCCCGCGGCGTCGATGGCCATGGTGCGGCCGTTCATGCTGATGCGCGCCGCGCCTGTCGCAATCTGCAGGGGACCTTCCAGGGTGTTGATGGTCGCCAGCGAGCGCTGCGTTGCCACGTCGAAGAGCTGCACCGTGCCGGCATCCGTCACAGTCGCGGTAGGCGTTGTGCGGACCGGCTCGGAGAACTGAGCGTATATCGTGCCGCTCACCGCCGCTACGGCGGCCACCGGGCGCGTGGTCAGATTGGGAACGGGGATCGGAAGGCCGCCGACATTGACGGCTCCGCTGCCGCCGTTGTTGCTGATGAGCGTCAGCGATTGATCGTAAAGCTGGCTCCCTATGGCGTAATACGCGCCATTCGGTCCGGCGGCGATCGGTCCGAAGTAGCCGGTGATAGGCTGCGAAGCTACGGTCTGCGCCTGCACAAAATCGTCATTCGCGGCGCTGTAAAGATACGCGATTCCGCTGGTGGCCAGCACCACGATATAAGAGCCTTCCGGGGTGGAAGTCATGGACTGCGCCGCAATGGTTGTAGCGGCGCCGAACACCAGCGGGTTCAGCGTGCGCGGCGTGAGCACCCCGTTCACGATGTGCCAGAGCGTGCCGTTGGACATAATCACGAGCGGTCCGCGCTGGCTGGCCGCGATGAACTGCGGTGTGATCACGGCAAACGCCGAATTGAACGGCTGGGGCGGAAGCTCCACCTGGCTGACGGTATTCTTCTGCAGGTCCACGACGCTGATGTACTCGCCGCCCGCATTGGCGACGTAGAGGCTGGCGCCATCCGGGGAGAAGGCGAGGTTACGCGGCAACTGCCCGACCGAAATGGGAGTGACGAATTTTTTCTGCTGCGTGTCAAAGACTTCGATGCGGTTCATGCCCGCGTTGGCGATGTACAACCGCTGCCTTGGGGTGTCCGCGACAATATCGGTAAGCCCCGCGACCGAACCGCCCGCCACGCTCGGAGTGACGCCGCCCGTATCGACCGGAACAAGGGTGCCTGCCTGCTCGGAGTTCCGATAGTTCTGGAACACGCGAACCGACGGAATCATGTTGACGGCTTGGGGCGATTGCAGCAGCAACTGGTCCGGAGTGGAAGTGCCAAGGGTGCGCGCGGCCGCTGCGTTGAAGCGCGCGGTAACGTCTCCACCGTAGCTTTTCGCCGAGACGGAGGCGGTGGTGGATGTTGTGGTGGTAACGTTCACGGCCGCCGAAACGGTCATGGCGCCGGCACCCGCATTGCGAACCGGAATGACGGCCGAATTCTGCGCGGCATTGACGCCGCACTGATCGTTCACCAGAACCGCGGCCGTGGTATCGGGGATGGCGATCGGCAATTTTGTCCGCACGGTCCCCACCGGCAGCGATAAGAAACCCGATTGCGAAATGGCATAGATGGTCTGGCCATCGCCGCTGATCACCATTTTTCCGCTGAGCGTTTGCGGCAGCATCAGCCCTAGATTGACCAGAAGATTGTCGGGCGAATTGAACCAGAGCTGGGTGGTGTTGGTCTGCGCGCTCGGGTTGAGCACCGGGATGATGTTGTAGGCCGTATAGAGCGTGCTGCCATCGGGGGCAAAGACTGCCCCGCCCTGATTTGTCTGCGTGTTGAAGTTGGCGTTGGGAGTGACCAGGAAGGGAGCATTGGTCGCGGTTTGTTGCGCCAGCACTGCCATGGTTGCGGCTTCCACAAGCGTCTGACCGGTAAGAATTCTTGTGCCTCTGGCATCCACGGCCAGGATCGGGGAGAGTCCGTTGAAGGTGCGGGTTCGCAGAACGGTCTGCGACGCGACATCATAGACGAACACAACGCGCGTCGCGCCTTGCTCATGCACGCCGACGATCTTCGTGCGGTCGGCAGAGTTTACGACCAGGCGGGCGTGCGGTTCGAGAAACAGTGCGACGCCGGGCGTGGTTGTCGATGGGATAGTCGGCGCCGCCGGCGAGATGGTCACGCTGCCTACCGTACCTGTCGTGGGATCGTAAGTCAGCAGCGACGGCGACGCAGTTACGGAGATGAGCACTTTGCCATCGCCGCCCACCGCTACCGCCTGCGGATTCACAGACCCCAGGCTGACGCTCTTCACCTTCGTGCGGCGGGCCAGATCGATAATGTCGAGCGCGTTGTCCGTGAAGCAGGTGACGTAGAGAAAAGCGCCGTCCGGCGACATTGCCATAGAGGTCGGCTGCCGGCCGACGGCGATGGACACTACCCCGTTCGTCGCAGTGACCGAAGGAGGACTCGTTGTAGTGGTGTAAATGTAAACGACCGGCGTGGAAAGGTTGCTCTCCAGAACATAAATCTGCTTGCGAGCTTCGTCCAGAACGATGTCCGAAAGCGGAACGGTCGGCACCACCGAATTAGTCGCAAACGTGGCGGCAAGCGAGGGTATAACCGAAATGATAAAAGCAAATAAGGCCCGTGGAACCTGCATAGCGATGGTTAACCACTATAACCCACAGCGCCTCAGCGATGTTGCGGTGACTCGAGTCACATACATCCGGCGGCGCGGCGGGCAGAATCGAATCATGACAACCGTTTCGCTACCAGAGACCGTCGGCGAGATCGCCGCTCAATACCCAGCTTCCATCCGTGTGTTTGAGAAGCATGGCATCGACTTCTGCTGCGGAGGCAAGCGACCGCTTTCCACCATATGTCAGGAGAAAGCCGCCGACCTGGAGGCCGTGCTGAACGAATTGACCGCGGAAATCGCCGCCACCCCGGCCGCCGACCGCGATTGGCAGTCGGCGCCCATCAACGATCTGGTGGACCATATCCTCACCACGCACCACTCCTATTTGAAGCAGCAACTGCCGCGGATCCAGGCCATGCTGGACAAGGTCGCAGGGAAGCACACGCAGCATGCCGACGTGTTGCTGCCGCTGCAGCGCGTTTTTACGGCCATGCACGAGGAGCTGGATTCGCATCTGATGAAAGAGGAAATGATTCTCTTCCCGGCGATCCGCGGCGCGGGTGCGTCCCATTGCGGCGGTATCGAAAACCCGATTCGCGTGATGTTGATGGAGCACGATTCGGCTGGGGAAGCGCTCGCCGAGATCCGGCGCCTGACGAACAATTTCGAGCCGCCCGAGGACGCCTGCAACACATATCGAGGCGTGTGGTTCGAGCTGGGCGAACTGGAAGGCGACCTGCATCGCCATATTCATCTGGAAAACAATATTCTCTTCCCGCGCGTTTTGGCATAAAAGCGCGGCCTGTGTCCGGCGTGGCCTTCCGTATCCCGGGAGGCCACCGGCGCAGTTGAAAAACCCTCCCCTCCCGATTCAGGTCCATCCCGCAGAACCTGCCGCCACTACAAACCCGGACTATCCTTCACCAATTTTAAGAGGCATACGGAGTTTTTCGTTGTGCTACGTTTTTCTTCGTAGTACGCTGAAGCCAGATGAACTCCCACCGCAAGCAGCCGCCCATCGCACTTCCCACCGCCGCCGAGTTGGACGTTTTGACCGTGCTTTGGCGCCTTCAAATGGCAACCGTGCGCGAAGTTCACGACGAACTGGGGAAAGATCACCGTTACACCACCACGCTCAAGACGATGCAGTTGATGACCGAAAAAGGGCTGCTCACGCGCAGCGAGCGCTTCGGATCGCATGTCTATGAAGCGAGTGTTCCCATGGAGCAAACGCAGCGGCAGATCGCGGGAGACGTCCTCAAAAGGGCCTTCGGCGGGTCGGCGCGAAGCCTGATGATGGGAGCGCTTGCGGCGCAACCGGCATCGCGCGAAGAGCTCAAGGAAATCCGCGAGATGCTGGACTCCTTTGCTAAGGAGAAAGGAAGGTCTTCATGAATTCCATACAGACACTGCTGTCACAGCCGTGGGTGGAGCGCCTCGGCATGACGCTGCTGCATTTCCTGTGGCAGGGCTTCGCGATCGCGATTCTGTACGCCATTGCGCGGCGAATCGATGCGCTCGTGTCGAACCCGCGGAAGCGGTACCTGCTCGCCTGCGGAGCGCTGGCAGCGATGATGGCGGCTCCGCTCGCAACGTGGGAGGTGCTGCGGCCATCGGACGCAAGCCCGGAAGCCATGTATGGCATTCGAAGCACTCCCGCGGCCGCCGCGCCGGCCGGTGTACCGAATCGCAGCCCGCTGCCGGATGCGATTCGCGCTACGGTGTCGCGCGTTCAGTCGCAAGAGTTCCTTTCGTGGGTGGTGATTGTTTGGCTGGCCGGCGCGATGGTGTTTTGGGTGCGTCTGTTGACCGGCTGGCTGGTTACCAGGCGCATGCGAACCATGCTGGTCCGGCGGCCGCCGGCGGAATGGCAGGAGACTTTGAAAAAGCTGGGCCGCCAAATCGGCATCTCTCGTCCGGTGCGATTGGTGGTTTCCGCGCTGGTGGATTCGCCGATGACGGCGGGCTGGCTGCGGCCGATGGTATTCGTTCCCGTGGGTGCGCTCGCCGGTCTCCCCGCCGGGCAAGTGGAGGCGCTGCTGTTCCACGAGCTGGCGCACATCCGGCGGCACGACTATCTGGTGAATATTTGGCAGAGCGTCGCCGAATCCCTGCTGTTTTATCACCCGGCTGTTTGGTGGGTCTCGGGGCATATTCGGGCCGAGCGCGAGATGTGTTGCGACGATCTGGCGGTCTCAGTCACCGGCGACGCGCTCACCTATGCGCGCGCACTGGCGGAACTCGAAGCGTACCGCCCGGCGGTTGCCGGTGCGGCGATGGCGGCCAATGGCGGATCTCTAGCCGGCCGGATTGCAAGGCTGCTGGGCCGTTCGCGACCGGTTGTCCGCACCGGTATTGGACCGGACGTCATTACGGTCGCGGCTCTGATTGCAGTTGCGGCTTATGGATTGTTCGCGCAATCCGCCAACCCGCCGCGGTTCGCCGTCGCATCCATCAAACGCGATCCGTCTACCGCTCCGGTTTCGATGGCATCGCCCATGGGCGCGGGCTACCGGCCCGGTGGGCGTTTTGTCGCTAGCAATGCTCCCGTGACCTTCCTCATTCAAAGGGCGTACGCGGTCGAACCCTTCCAGATTGCCGGCGGTCCCGCGTGGGCCGCCACCGATGGCTATGACATTGAAGCCAAACCGGAGGGCAGCACGGACCAGAAACAGATGTGGCTCATGGTGCAGACCCTGCTGGCGGACCGATTCAAGCTGGTGCTGAACAAGGAGAAGCGCGAGCTCCCGGTCTGGGATTTACAGCAACTGAAGGGTGGCGCCAAACTGCCGCCGCCAGAGGGACGGCGCTGCAGCGACAGCCCTATGACGGCGCCGGAAGCGGGACAACCGCGGCCTGCCGCGCCTTGCGGTCCCGGAGTTGTGGGCGCGGGCACCGGGCTAAATCTGACGGGCATCAGCGTCACCATGCCGGAGCTTGCCAAGCTGCTCTCGGCGTTGATGGGGCGTGAGGTGATCGATAAGACGGGCATCACTCGAAGGTTTGCACTGCACCTGGAGTTCGCGCATGACGACGCTCTCGCCGGACTGCCGGATGCGTCCGGACCGTCTATTTCGGCGCAGGTAACAGACAGGCCATCGATCGGCAAGGCACTTCAGGAGCAGCTCGGCTTGAAGCTCGAACCTTCCAAAGGTCCGGTTGACGTCCTGGTCATCGGCCACCTGGAGAGACCAGCCGTCAACTGACAGTAAAATGTCTGCATGCGACTTCGTCAGTTGCCCGTTTGCTTCTTCCCTACCCTGCTGTTGGCACAGCAGCCGCCGCCCGATCCGTTTGCCGCCGTCGCTCCGCGCATGCAGCAGTTCGTGGATCGCGGCGAGGCCAGCGGCATCGTCACTCTGATCGCGAGTAAAGATCGCGTGCTGCATCTCACGGCCGTGGGAAAAACCGCTCTCGATAAGGACCGGCCGATGCGCACCGACGATCTCTTCTGGATCGCATCGATGTCGAAACCGGTCACAGCGGTCGCCGTAGGCATTCTGGTGGACGACGGCAAGCTGAAGTTCGACGACCGCGTCGCGAAGTACCTGCCCGAGTTCGGCGGTTCGCACGGCGCGGTCACGCTGCGCCATCTGCTGACCCACACGAGCGGGGTCGGCGAAATGATGCAGCGCGACGGGCATTGGACGCTCGCCGAAACCAGCCGCAAAATCGCGGCGCAGCCTCTGCTGTTTCAACCGGGCGCGCGCTGGAGCTATTCGACGGCTGGGTTTGACGTATTGGGCCGTGTGGTGGAAGTGGTATCCGGCATGCCGTTCGACGAATTCTTACAGAAGCGGGTGTTCACTCCGCTCGGCATGAAGAACACCACGTTCTGGATCGCCCCCGCCGATGAGGAGCGGTACGCGCTCAGCTACCGGTGGAATCCGCAGGCATCGAAACTGGAGCGCACCTCGATTCCGTATCTGTACGGCACCGCGCCCACGGATCGCTCGCGGCCGCCGCTCGGGGGAGCGGGCCTGTTTTCAACCGCTGAAGATGTGGCGCGGTTTTACCAGATGATGTTGAATCGCGGCACGCTGATGCGGGCGAAGATTCTGACGCCGGAGACGGTTGCGGAGATGACGCGCAAGCAGACGGGCGATCTGGCGGCGCGACCCGGCATGCCGTGGGGGCTCGGCTTCGCCGTGGTGGAGGATCCGTCGAAAATGGAAGGGAATCAGGTGCTGAGTCCGGGCTCTTTCGGCCACGGCGGCGCATTCAGCACGCAATCGTGGGCCGACCCGGCGCAAGGGCTCATCCGCGTTTTGATGATGCAGCGCGACAACAAGGGCAACCCCGACAATACCGATGTGCGAATCGCCTTCAACCAAGCGGCGGCGCAGGGCGTGATGCAAACGGCGGACCCGAATTCGCAGTTCCATCTCAGTCCGGATGCGCTGCCCCATGCCGGCGTGCCGAAGGGTGAGATTCGCGGACCGTTCGTGCTGCCGAGCAATGTCTATCCCGGGACGCAGCACACGTACTGGGTATATGTGCCGGCGCAGTACAATTCCGCGGTTCCCGCGAGCCTGATGATCTTTCAGGATGGCCAGGCATTCAAGGACGAGAACGGCGATATGCGCGCGCAGAACGTGATGGACAACCTGATTTTCCGGCATGAGATTCCCGTGATGATCGGAGTGTTCATCAATCCGGGGCGGCGTCCGGACCAGCCGGAGCCCGATCCACAGCGCGGCTGGGGCGACCAGTTTACGAACCGCCCGGCGGAGTACAACAGCCTCGACGATAAGTACGCGCGCGTGGTGACCGAGGAACTGATGCCGGAGTTGTACAAGCAGTACAACATTTCGAAAGATCCGGATCAGCACGGCATCGGCGGATCGAGCAGCGGTGCGATCGCGGCGTTCACCGTGGCGTGGGAGCGGCCGAACGAGTTTCATAAGGTGCTGAGCAACGTGGGCAGCTTCGTGAATTTGCGCGGCGGATACGTATATCCCGAGAAAGTGCTGGCGGCCGAGAAGAAGCCGATCCGCATCTTTATGGTGGACGGTCGCAATGACAATCGGTGGCAGGGCCGCGGCGGGCGCTACGACGACAAGATGGACTGGTTCTACCAGAATGTGCGGCTAATGAAGGCGCTCACCCAGAAGGGTTACGAGGTGAATTACTCGTGGAGCATGAACCTGCACGGCCAGAAATATCTGAGCGTGGTGCTCCCGGAGATGATGCGATGGTTATGGCGCGACAGTCCGGTTTCGACGGACCCGAACGACACGGTGGAACGAGGGTTCCGCGTGCCGGTAAAGCATTAACCGCGCCGACGGGAGAACTTTAGGCTTTCTCAACCATCTTGGCCAGTGTGTAGCGGTGGCACTGTTCGGCGTCTTCCGGACATTGGCACATGAGCGTCACCGTGCCCTGCTCGGCGAGCGCCTGCAACAGCCGCAGCGTGAATTTCTGGCCGTGATTCTTGATGGTGCGATTGTGCCGGTCCACCGGCGCTTCTTCGAGTAACTCGGTGGGATAGCGCTTCTCGAAATCGCGCCATGACACCTTGCCGTCCAGGACACTGCGGAGAAGCTCTTCGCTCGGCCCGAGATTCGGCATCCAGACATCGCAGCAGCTCTTTGGCAGTCCGTGACCCCGGAAGCGGGAGACCAGAACGCGCAGGCCGTCTGATGGTTCGGCGGGGCTGTGAACGGATCTCGTTTGTATCAGTGGCCTGTTCCTAGGATACAATCACGGGATTAGTTCTATGCTCAAACTAATCTCAATTCTCGCCGCCGGTAGTTGGATTCTTTCGGCTCAGACAGCACCGTGGACCGCTCCCGTTCGAGGGTCATGGGTGGAGACTGCATCCGGCGCGGGCGCGGTGACGCTGGCTTCGCCGGACGGCGCCGTGCCGATCGTGGTTGCCGCCGATGAGCCGGCGAACGTTCAACAGGCGGCCGTGTTTCTGGCCGGCGATATCGCAAAGATCAGCGGGCACAAACCCGAGATCCTCACAACGGCAAACGGTCCGGCGATTCATCTGGTCACGGTCGGTCATCCCGGGATTCCCGCTGCCGCCGGAGCCGCGGCGCTGCAAGGCCAGTGGGAGAGCTATCGCATCCTGACGGCCGGCCGCGATGCCTGGCTGGTCGGTTCCAACCCGCGCGGCACCGCGTTCGCAGCGTACACTCTCAGCGAGCGACTCGGCATCGACCCCATCTATATCTGGACGGGATACCAGCCTGTGCACCACGACCCGCTGATCCTCAAGCGCACGGATTTCTCGCAGGCGCCCCCAACGTTCCGGTATCGCGGCTTTTTCCACGACGACGAGGATTTGCTGCCGCGGCCGTTCGACGCCAACGGCTATCCACTCCAGACAGGCGACGTACCGCTCGAATGGTACAAGCGCTTTTTTGAGACGGCGCTGCGTCTGCGCATGAACATGGTGGCGCCCTACACGCGCGTGCATCGCCGCTACGAAGTGCAAAAGTTGGCGAGCGATTGGGGACTGTACTACACGAGCCACCATTACGACATTCTGCTCTCCAACCCGTTTGGACTTACCGTCTATAACCTGGCGGCGGAGCGCGGCGTGAAGCCCGATTACAACTGGTTCACCAATCGGGAGGGCATGCTGAAGTTCTGGCGCGGCGGCCTCGAGGAGAACAAAAACCTCGACGCCATCTGGCCGGTGGGAATGCGCGGCACCACGGACCGGCCGTTCACGTTTCCCCCGGGCACCAAACCGGAGCAGCGCGCCGCGACATTCCGGGAAGTTATCGGCGAGCAGGTAAAAATGGGCCGGGAACTGGCGAAAACGCCGCTGTTCCACTTCACCATGTACAGCGAGATGTTGCCCGAGTATCAGCGCAATTCCGCGGCCTTCGACCTGCCCGAAGACGTGATCATCGTGTGGCCCGACGATAATGACGGCCACATGCGCGCGCTGCCGCAGTCGCTGGGCAAGTGGAAGCACGGCGTGTACTACCACCTCGCGTATCTCGGCGGCAATCTCAGCAAACAGACCACGCACACGGAGACCCCGGCGCTGGTGGCCGAGGAATTCGAAAAGATCGTCAAGAGCGGCGCCACCGAGTACATGCTGGTGAACATGTCCGAAGTGCGGGATTACGTCCAGGGAGGCCGCATGCTCGCCGACATCTGTTACAACGCTCCGGCCATTTATAGTTCGCCGAATGCGGCGTCGCGATTCGTGGACTGGTGGTCGCGCGAGTATTTCGGCGCGAACGCCCCTGCCGCCGTGACCGCGTATAACAAGTACTTCACGCTGCTCGATAAGCCGGACACGATGTGGAACGCGATCAACAACATCCAGCAACTGATTGACGCTCTGTACCGGAAAGTCGCCGGAAAAGAAGCGGCGTTTCCGGCGGAAACAATCGCGCAACTCGAGACCCGTGCCAAGGCGCTCGACGATGCCCTGGCGTCGGAGGAGAAGGCGGAGCGCGCCATGCCGCTGGCGGAAGCTCAGTTCTTCGCAACGGACGCCGGACTCGGCATACGCATCGCCCACGCGCAAACGCACGCAGCATTGAAGCTCGCCGATGCCCTGCGCGCACCGGCTCCCCAGCAGATGTGGCAGGCCGTCTTCGAAGCTCGCGGATACCTGGAGAATCTGGAGACAGTCTTCGCGCGCGGCGAGTATCCGCCGTTCGACCGCTGGTATGGCGAGTCGTGGATTCGGTCCGCGCGCAGCGCGAATAATCCGCACCGCGCCTACAATCAGCTCCGTGCGTTCATTGGAAGTAACGGCCGTGATGAGCGTCCTGCGGCGCCAATGGCTTTCCGCCGCTGAGGAGGATTCCTGTTGCCACGTGCGGAGCGCGACTGCAACCGGTCTGGAGGACCGGTCGCTACAGGCCCTTACTCCATACCGCCGACGCTTACGTGCGCCAGAACTTTTTGAAATACATTCGCCCGCTTGTCGATTTCGGGATTGTGGCGGCGCGCGTAGACGTAATCGCCGATGAACCAACCCATCGCTCCGCCTGCGACCACGTCACCGGGGAAGTGACGGCGGGCGGCCAAACGCGCGCCCACGACCGTACCCGCATAGCCGTAAGCCAGCACCTTTACCCACCACTTATGGGGATATTCGTGTACGAAAATCGACGCGACGCCGAACGTGTTGATGGCGTGCCCGCTCGGAAAACTGGCGTTCCAGGGTCCGCCGGTGCTCTCCCAGAAGCCGCCCTTGCCATTGCCTTCCAGCGGACGCGCGCGGTCCGTCGCGCTCTTGATGATGGTCTCGACGATCGTGGTGTCGATCAGTGTCTCGAACATCAGCAGGCCCGTTTCGCGGAAATGTTCACTGTGCTCGGCCGTGCCGAGGAAGTAGAAGCCGGCGCCGATCGGGATCAACGTGTACGCCGCTCCCAGGTTACTCGTATCGTTGCCCAGAGTAACCTGCGCCTTCGTGTTTGGCATCTGCTTCACTAACCATTTGTCGCTGGCGATCAGTCCGCCGGTGGCCGCGCCAAAAATTACCCAGTACTTGATATCGCTTTTCGCCGTGTGGAAGGGGCTCGTCCAGACTTTTTTCTGGTCGAAGAGAACGTATTTCGGCATGCGCCGGAAAGGATGCAGGTAACCCGAGTCCACATAGAAGTCCTTGTTCTTAATCGCCTCTCCTCCAGGCTTGACGTCCAGCACGGAGCGGTTGCTTTCGTTCTGGGAAGGGGGCGTGGTCTGCTGACCGGCCGCCGGCGTCGCGGGCTTTTGCGTGGCCGGTGGCGTCTGGCTCTGTTGCGCCGGACGTATGGTCTGGTCCGGAGCAACGTCCTGCGCAAATCCCGAGCCCGCTACGCCGGATGCAAGTAGAAAGAGGATAGCCGTTCTCATTCCCGAATTGCCTCGGGCGCTTATGTTGCAACCCGATTGCCGGAATGAGCGGCCGTTCAGCGGAGCGTGTCTTCTACTTCACGCAACCAGTCGGGACGCTTCAGCACCTCTCGCGGTTTGCTGCCGTCCGGGGGGCCGATAATGCCGTCGCGCTGCATCATATCCAGGATGCGCGCAGCCCGGCCGTATCCCAGCCGCAGGTGACGCTGCAACGTCGAGGTGGACGCCTTTCCCATTTGCAGGACCAGGCGTACAGCCTCTTCGTATTGGGGATCCTGGTCCGCGCTGCCGGTCTCCGCTTCCGCCGCGCCCTCTTCTTCGTTGGGCGGCGCGATGAGGAAGCTCTGGTCGTACTCCGGTGCGGCCTGTTCCTTCCAGAAATCGACTACGCGATTGATTTCGGTTTCCGTGACAAACGCGCCGTGCACGCGCGTCAGGCGTGAACTTCCGGGCGGCAGGAACAGCATGTCACCTTTGCCCAGCAGGTGTTCCGCGCCCATCACGTCCAGAACCGTACGCGAATCCACACGCGTGGCCACGCGGAAGCTGATCCGCGAGGGGAAGTTCGCCTTAATCAGGCCGGTGATGACATCCACGCTCGGGCGCTGAGTGGCGAGCACGAGATGCATGCCCACGGCGCGCGCCATCTGCGCCAGCCGCGTGACGCTCTCTTCCACGTTGCGTCCTTCGAGCATCATCAGGTCCGCAAGCTCGTCGATGAGAATCAGCACGTACGGCAGCGGCTTCACTTCGTCGGCAGTGTCTTCCTTCTCGTCGAAGAGGCTGCGCGGCTCTTCCTGCTGTTTCCGGATCTTTTTGTTGAACTGATCGATGTTGCGGACGCCGTATTCCGCCAGCAGGCGCAGGCGCCGCTCCATTTCGAGCACGGCGTTGCGCAGCGCGTTGGTGGCCTTCTTCGGATCCGTGATCACGGGCGTCAGCAGGTGCGGAATGCCTTCATACATCCCGAGTTCCACGCGCTTGGGATCCACCATAATCATGCGGACCTCTTCCGGGGTCGCTTTGAACATAATGGACATGATCATCGAATTGATCATGACGCTCTTGCCGCTACCCGTGGAACCGGCGATCAGCAGGTGCGGCATGGATTCGAGCGACGCTACTTTGATCCGGCCGTTGATGTCTTTTCCGAGCGGGATGGTGAGGCGCGAATGGGATTGGCCGAACTCGTCGCTTTCCAGCATGGCGCGCAGGGCGATCAGTTCCCGGCGCGTGTTGGGTACTTCGATGCCGACCGTCGGTTTGCCGGGAATGCGCTCGATCAGGATGGATTCCGCCTGCAGGCCCAGGCACAGATCCTCCGTGAGGTTCGTGATGCGGCTGTACTTGATACCGGCTTCCGGCTTGAATTCGAACGTGGTCACCACCGGACCGGGATTGATCTGCACCACGTTCCCGAGCACGTTGAATTCTTCGAACTTGCTCTTGATGCGCGCCGCGGTCTCCTTGAGTTCCATCTCGTCGTACGCGCTGCGGCCGGGGGCTTCGTTGAGCAGGTCTGTGGGCGGAAGGCGATAGCTGAGGGGGTGGGCAGGTTCCGCGGCCACCGGAGCCTTCACCGGCGGAACGGGAACGTTGAACTCCTGGCGCACGGGAGCGGGCTGATCTTCCAGCGGGCAGATGGGAATTTCTTCCAGCATCGCGTACTCGGTCTCTTCCCGCGGAGGCTCCTCGACCGTACCTACCCATGGCGCGCGATCGGCCACCGAGCGGCTGGCGGCGGCCGACGGAGCGGATACCGCGGCTGCCTCTTCCGCCTCAGGCTCCCGCGCCACGACGGTCTTTTCCTTCTTCTTGCGCCTGGCGGTCTGTTCCGCGGCGCGGGCTGCCGCTTTTTCCCTGCGGAGACGATCTCGCTCCGCCGCCTTTTGCACGCTGCGCTCATGCACGCGCTCCCGCCACGCCGCGAACGCGTCGCGGCGCCGCTGGAACCATGCGATCGGGCGCGCGAACCAGTGCGCCAGCTTAGCCACCGTGAATGACGATACGAGATAGATAGAGACGATCGCCGTGGTAAGCGCGGCCACCAGCGCGCCGGCGATGTTCAGCGAATCGACCAGATAGGTCGCAAGCCAAAGCCCGAGCGTGCCGCCGAGGCGGATCGTGCCGCCCCACAAAGTCAGCGGCAGAAACGAAAGCGCAGCGCAGGCGCTCAGCGTCAGCAGCAGCGATCCCAGGATTTTCACAGCGCCGGCCTGCAGTTCCTCCGAACGAATCCACTTCCAGGCGAGCAGGAACGAGAGCAGCGGAAAGAGGAACGCGGCGGCGCCGAAGGTCTGGTAGAAAAGGTCGGCGAAGAATGCGCCGGGGTAGCCGATGAGGTTGAGAGGGCGCGAATTGGACGCCGTGTCCCAGCTTGGATCCTGAGCGTGGTAGGACACCAGACTCAAGAGGATCACGAGCCCCAGCGAGAGGAGCAGAAAACCGGTGACCTCATTCAGCCGCTTGTGCTGAGTCGGAGATAAGAGCTTCATCACGCTGGCCGGCGGATGAAAGCCAGAGCAAGCACTATTATGCCAAAAATAATCCGGTAGTACACAAACGGACGAAGCGTGCTGCGCCGCAAATAATGCAGGAACCACGCGATGACCGCGCATCCGGTAACGGCGCTCACCAGCACTCCCACCACGAAACTGGAGTTGGCGAGCGTGTGGAGTTCGTGCGCCTTGTGCATGTCCCAAAGCGTCTTGGCGGCGGCGCCCCCTATGGCCGGCGCGGAGAGGAGAAAGGAGAAACGGGCGGCGGCCTCGCGATTCAGGTCGCGGAAGAGGCCGGCAGAGATCGTGATGCCGCTGCGCGAGCAACCGGGAACGATCGCCAGCGCCTGTGAGATGCCGATGGTGATGGCGTCCAGCGCGTTGACCGTGCTGAGGTCGCGAACCTTGCGGCCGGCGTTCTCGGCAAGCCACATCACCACGCCGATAACGATGAGCATCACGCCCATCACCCAGGGAGTGCGCCACGCGCCCTCTGCCTGTTTATGAAAAACGGCGCCGAGCACGCCGACGGGAATGGTGGCGATGATGAGCAGCCACAACACCATCGGGTTCCGTTTCAATTCGACGTCGTAATTCACGCGCGCGCCGAACCCTTGCGCCACGATCTGTATCCAGTCGCGGAAGAAGTAGATGAAGATCGCGAGCAGCGTGCCGAGGTGCAGCATGATGTCGAAGGAGAGCGCCTCGGTCTGCCAGTTCAGCAGCCACGATGTGAGGTAGAGGTGAGCGGTACTGGAAATGGGCAGGAATTCGGTGAGGCCCTGAACGACCGCCAGGACGATCACTTGCAGAATTGGCATGAAGTTCGATTATAGGACGCCGGAGAAGGCTGTTCAATGCAGAGACGCGGGGCTGTTGAGCAGATACGGAGCCGCGACCCTCAGGGCTGTGTAGAAATATCGAATTGCTTTTTTGCCGCATTCGAAGGCACTCAAAATCCCCGGCACCTTTTGCCGCTCCCTCACGGGCTCGTGAAAAATATCGAGTTGCTTTTTTGCCGCATTCAAACGCACCCAAAATCCCCGGCACCGTTTGCCGCTCCCTCACGGGCTCGTGAAAAATATCGAATTGGCTTTTTTGCCGCATTCAAACGCACCCAAAATCCCCGGCACCGTTTGCCGCTCCCTCACGGGCTCGTGAAAATATCGAATTGCTTTTTTGCCGCATTCAAACGCACCCAAAATCCCCGGCACCGTCTGCCGCTCCCTCACGGGCTCGTGCAAAATATCGCATTGCTTTTTTGCCGCATTCAAAGGCACCCAAAATCCCCGGCACCGTTTGCCGCTCCCTCACGGGCTCGTGAAAAATATCGAATTTGCTTTTTTGCCGCATTCAAACGCACCCAAGATCCCCGGCACCGTTTGCCGCTCCCTCACGGTCACGGCTCCGTATGTAGTTCATTCTGCTAACGGAGCCGTGACCGTGAGGGAGCGGTAAAAGGTGCCCGCGATTCGAGTCACAGCCCAGACAGTGCTGCCCCCAAAAGAGGGCACATCCCCCCGCACAAACGTACAAACCTTTAATCTTCAGTTAATTGAATTCGATTTGTGCCTTCCCTTACAATTGTCTTTAAGCCCCAGGATTCCGTGTTCCAAAGCTACTTCAACCTTCTTAAACCCTTCGCCCGGGAATATCGCCGCTACATCGCAGGGGTCGTCCTGCGACAGGCGCTGATGGTGCTCGGCGGATATTCGCTCGTCTGGGCCTTACGGCTCGCGCTGGCGCACACCGCCGTGCCCGAATGGCTGTTCGTCCTCGCGTTTGTGGTGTTCGACGCCGCAAACATGCGCTTTGACCTCGCCCTCAACTACTTCTTTTCGGCTCGCATCAGCTATCCGCTGTTCGCCAACCTTCGCAACGGAGCGCTGGAAAAAGTGCTGCGCATGCCGATGGAATGGCATCAGCGCCAATCGTCCGGCGAACTGACCGGCAAAGTGAATAACGGGGTCGGCAAAGTCGTGCAGACCGCCGAGGGGCTCAGCCGCGAACTTGCGCCGGCGCTCATACAGACCGGCTTCAGCCTCATTCCTCTGCTCATCTTCAGCCCGATCACCACGCCGGCGCTCCTGGTCTCGCTCGCCATTTTCCTCTGGCTCACGCTGCTGGAAAACCGCGAGCGCCAACCGTTCGCTCGCCGCCGTCACCGCAATTACACCCGCGATTTCGGCTTGTTCTCCGAAACCGTGGAGGCTATACAGCCCGTCGTGCAATACGGGCAATCACGCCAGGTTCTGCGCAACTACGATCGCGTGCAGCGCGCCATCGTGGAAGAAGGCCTCGCGGAAGCCCGCGTTGGGAACCGCTTCGGCTTCCGCCGCAATCTTGCGATCACCATCGCCAAGCGCGCGTGCCAGGGCGTGTGGATCTGGCAATACCGCCATCACGCGCTGGATGGCGCCATGATCCTCTACCTCAATATGCTGACCGAGCAGTTGCTCGCCTCGTTCGGCGGCTATGCGAGCCTGCTGGAGCGCATCTACGACGGCATGGAACCCACCCGTGTCCTGGTCAAGCTGATGTCGGAGAAGCCGGCCATCGCGAGCGATGGGTCCGCGCGGCCGGTGAAGGTGGCGGGCGCAAGAGTGCGCATGAAAAACGTGCAGTTCGCCTATCCGCGCAGTCGCGGCAAGCGCGTGCTGAACAACCTGCAACTGGCCATTGAACCGGGCATGGTGCTCGGCATTGTGGGGCGGTCAGGCTGCGGCAAAACCACCATCCAGAATGTTCTCACGCGCATGTTCGATGTGCAGGGCGGCACGGTAGAGATCTGCGGGCGCGACGTCCGCCAGTGGCCGCTGGAACAGTTGCGCGGCCTGTTCTCGCATGTTTCGCAGGACGGCGGCGTCTTCTTTTCCGGGACGCGCATGTTCGATGTCATTCGCTTCGGACGCCCGGAAGCCACGCTGCGCGAAGTAGTCGATGCCGCGAAAGCGGCCTGCATACACGACGACATCTGCCGCATGCCGCTGAAGTATAAAACGCGCATTGGACAGGGCGGCGTCACGCTCTCGAAGGGTCAGCAGCAGCGGCTCGCTCTGGCGCAGGCTTTGGTCGCCCTGGATACTAGCCGAAAGATAGTCGTGTTGGATGAATTCACGAGTGCTTTGGACAGTGAAACCGAAGAGAAAATTCTCCGCAACATCGAGCCTTGGCTGGCAGGACGTACGGTGATCATCGTAGCGCACCGCCTCTCGACCGTCCGAAAGCTGGCGGACGAAATCATCGTCATGGATAAGACCGGCGTAGCCGAACGCGGGTCACATGAGGAGTTGATTGAGTACGGCGGCTGGTATGCGGAAATGGCGAAGCTACAGGCGACGGGCGCCCCGGCGCGGCTTACGCGGCCGGTCCGGAACGTTCGACGCAGTGCGTAGATCGGTGATATTTATAGGCCGAGACAGCATTTACGCGCGTGAGACTGGCTTCTTTCACCACCGCTTCCATGCACGGAATCAGCTCCAGTTCGTGGCGAATGCGCGCCAGGTCCAGGCGCGAAATTGCTTGCAGGTGCCGAGCGATCGCGAGGGAGGCTGCATCCAGCAAGTCCTTACACGCATCGCATTCCAGTTCAGACAGCATTTCTCCGTCTAAAATATCAAAGCATCTACCAAGGTTGCGCGGAGACCTGAGTGCCATTGTGCGATTGCATTCCGACTCATTCGCGCGGCGAAAGTACTAGCCCGGCCGCTCCTACAATTCCGCTTCGATCGGCAACTTCCTGTTCGACGATCGGAACGTCGCGGCCCAGCAGTCCACGAGATCGCGCCCACACCTGTTCCTGCAGCGGCTCTATCAGGTCCGCGCCGGCGCTTGCCACCTGGCCCCCGGCAATCACCAGTTCCGGATCGAAAACGTGCAGCAGACCGGCGACGCCGGCCGCAAGTTTCGCGATCGCGCGATCCACAATCGAGCGCGCCACCGCATCATTCTCGGCGGCCGCCTGAAAAATGGTACGGCACGTTGCCAGTTGCGGCTGCTCGCGGAAAAGGCGCGTCAGCGAAGAGGAACAGCCGCGGTGCACGGCGCTCCATGCCTCGCCTTCGATGGCGCGCGCCGAGAACACCGTCTCGAGGCAGCCGCGATTGCCGCACGCACAGAGTTCGCCGTCAGGTTCCACGGTGATGTGTCCGAGATGCCCTGCGCTGCCGGTGTGCCCGCGCAACAGTTCTCCATTGCAGAGCGCCGCGCCGCCCACGCCTGTGCCGAGCGTCAGCATGAGAGCGTCGCGTTTTCCGCGCGCCGCGCCCCACACCACTTCGCCGGCGAGCGCCACGCGCGCATCGTTATCGGCGAAAACCGGAATCTCGGCAGGCAGGCCGATCAGGTCCGATAGCCGCGATCCTTCGAGATAATGCAGCGCGCCCGGAAGAAGCTCCACGACGGTGCTGTCCGGGTTGATGATTCCCTTGCAGCCTACGCCGACCCCCGCCGGCTGCGTAGTGGCTTCAAGCAGCCAGCGGATAGCGTCGTGCAGCGACGGCACGAACGTATCCAGGTCGCCCGGCGTCTGAATGGTGCGGGAGGCCAGGATCGCCCCCTGTTCGTCCACCATTCCCGCCTTGATCTGGGCGCCTCCGATGTCAATCCCAAGGACGAGCATGCGTATTCAGTGTAACGGGGATCGGGTTGACGTGCCGGCAGAAATCCTGCCTGTGGCCTGCCAGGAGGCTAACATCACCAGCCCGCGTCGATACGCAGCGTCTGCCCGGTAATCGCAGGCGAGTTCAGTAGAAACAGTGCGGCCCGCGCCACGTGCTGCACGCCGATCAATCCTTCCGTCAGCGGCTGCTTCTTCTTAAGAAAATCTTCCAGCGGACCGTGCGATTGCTGCACCGCCTGCGTCTGTATCGCGGCGGGAGCTAGCGCGTTTACCTGAATTTTGTGCGGAGCGTAATACGCGGCCATATTGCGCGTGAGCGCTTCCACTGCGCCCTTCGCCGCGGCGTACGCGTGCGTCGCGAAGTTTTCCGGTTCCGGCGAGCTCGCCAGCACGCTGCCGATGTTCAGGATCGCGCCCCGCAGCCCGTCCTCCCCCGGCTGCTGCTCCAGCATACGGTTCACCGCGGCGCGGCACATCTGGAACACGGTGGTCAGGTTCTGGTTCAGCGTGATCTCCCAGCCCTCGTCCGTACACTCGTGCACCGGACCATCGCCATAGCGCCGGCCGCTCAACCCCGCCGCATTGAACACCGCATCGACGCGAGCGAACTTCGAGAGCGCCACGCCGATTACCGAGTCCGCCGATTGTGGACGGGTGAGGTCGCCGATCCAAACCTCCGCGCCGGTTTCCGATGCCAGCTCCCAAGCCGATTCGGAATCGGAGGACGCGAGCACGACGTGAGCGCCGCGTTCCGCCGCGAGCCGCGCAGTCGCGGCGCCGATGCCGGTGGAGGCGGTGACGATGAGGACTTTGTCCCTCACGCCCTATCCTACTCCGACGCGGTGCAATTTCATCAGATTCGTGGTTCCCGGCCGGCCCACCGGTTGTCCGGCGACAAACACCACCAGTTCGCCCTTCTGCACATAGCCGCCTTCGATCAGCACACGATCCATCAGGCTGAGCATTTCGTCGGTGCTGGAAACGTCCGGCGCGAGCAGCGGCGTTACTCCGTAACTCACGGCAAGCTGGCGGGCAGCGGTATCGTGCGGCGTGATTGCGAACACACCCACCGGCGGACGGTACCGCGAAACCAGACGCGCGCTCGACCCCGTCGAAGTGAACACCACAATTGCCGACGCCGCCGCGTCGCGCGCCGCATGATACGCGGCATCGGCGAGAATCTCAGCGCTGGTCGGCTTGGCCTGATGCGGCGGATCCTGGTAGCCCTTGTTGCGAATGGAAGCTTCGGCTTCGCGCGCGATGCGGGCCATGAACCCCACCGCCTCCACAGGATATTTGCCCATGGAAGTTTCCGCCGAGAGCATCACGGCATCAGTGCCGTCATAAATCGCGTTGGCGACGTCGCTGACTTCGGCGCGTGTGGGCGTGGGATGCTCGATCATCGATTCCAGCATCTGCGTCGCGGTGATCACGAATTTGGCCTTGCGGCGGGCGCGCCGGATGATGGATTTCTGAATGCGCGGCACCCGTTCGAGCGCGGTCTCGACGCCAAGATCGCCGCGCGCCACCATCACACCGTCCGTGACATTGAGGATGGACTCGATATTGTCCCAGCCCTGCGGCTTTTCAATCTTGGCAACGATGGAAACGGGACGTCCGCCAAGCCGGTTTCGCAGACCCAGCACGTCTTCCGCGGTCCGCACGAATGAGAGAGCGATGAGATCCACACCGGCATTCAATGCAAAGTGCAGGTCGGCGAGATCCTTCTCGGTGAGCGAAGGAATGCTCACCTGGACGCCGGGAAGATTGATGCCTTTGTTATCGGAAATGGGCCCGCCCGAAACCACCACGGTGCGCACGCTGACGCCGTCGGAGGAGAGCGCTTTGAGTTCGAGACTGCCGTCGGCGAGCAGGATACGATCTCCCGCCTGCACGTCCTGAGCGAATTTGGAATAGCCGGTGGAGGCGCGCTCGCAGTTCCCGAGAATCTGCTCGGTGGTGATCGTGAAGGTAGCGCCGGTCTCGAGAGTGCAGCCGCCGTTCGCAAAGCGGCCCAGTCGAATTTTCGGACCCTGCAGATCGAGGAGTATGCCGATGTGAGCGCCGGCTTCGCTGGCAGCCGCCCGCACGGCCGCGATGCGCACGGCATGATCGGCGGCGGTCCCATGGGACGCGTTCAGGCGGAACACATCCGCGCCCGCCGCGATGAGTTGCTGCAAGACACCAGGAGCATCGGTAGCAGGTCCGAGAGTGGCGACAATTTTGGAGTTGGGCATCTGAGGGGGAAAACCCATTGTAACGTCGAAGCAGGCCCAGCTCGGCGTAGCAGTAGCGACCGGTCTCCAGACCGGTTGCAGTCGGACAGATTTCGCCCGCCCGCGCGCCTGCGCTGCCGCCAAACCACATACCTCCATCATTCCACGCCCATTCCCTGTGATAATGGTTTTTCCGGAGGGTGTGTGGCTACTCTGTCGTTGCCAAATTCGATTTCCTTAGAAGACGAGAAAAACCCATGGAAGTCCGCCGCTGCGCGCTTCGATGAGGCCGCGTGCCGGCTCAAGCTGGACGATGGCATGTGCAAGGTTTTGCGGGCGCCCGCCCGCGAGATCACGGTCAACATTCCCGTGCAGCTCGACGATGGCCGTTTGGAGGTGTTCACCGGCTATCGCGTGCAGCATTCCGTCGCTCGCGGACCCGCGAAGGGCGGCATCCGCTTCGCGCCCGACGTCAGCCTTGACGAAGTGCGCGCTCTGGCATCGTGGATGACCTGGAAGTGCGCCGTGGTCAACATTCCGTTTGGCGGTGGAAAAGGCGGCGTCATTTGCGACCCCAACATCCTTTCCAGCACCGAACTCGAAAAGCTGACGCGCCGCTACACAGCGGAAATCATCGACTTCATCGGACCCGAGCGCGACGTCCCCGCGCCGGACGTCAACACCAACGAACAGACCATGGCGTGGATCATGGACACCTACTCCATGCACGTGCGCCATACCACCACCGCCGTGGTCACCGGCAAACCCATGGCGCTCGGCGGCAGCCGGGGACGCCCGGAAGCAACCGGCCGCGGCTGCATGCTGGTCACGCTGAAGGCGCTCCAACTGTTCGGCATCGCGCCGCAGGATTGCCGCGTCGTGATTCAGGGCTTCGGTAACGTCGGCGGCATGGCCGCGAAATTGATGACCGCCGCCGGCTTCAAAATCATCTCCATCGTCGAGTACAACGGGGCCGTCTATAACCCCAACGGGCTGGACATCGCCGCGTTACAGCAGCACCGCCACGAGACGGGATCCATCACCGGCTTCACGGGCGGCGAGGATATGGACAAGGCCGAAGCCATGTTCCTGCCTTGTGAAGTTCTCATTCCCGCCGCGACGGAGAACGTCATCCACTCCGGCAACGCCGACAAAATTCGCTGCAAGATACTGTGCGAGGGCGCCAACGGTCCCACCACCGTGCTCGCCGACCAGGTGCTCGCCGAAAAGAAAGTCTTCGTCATTCCGGATATTCTGGCCAATGCCGGCGGCGTCACTGTCTCCTATTTCGAGTGGGTGCAGGATCGCCAGGGCTTCTTCTGGAATGAGAAACTGGTGAACACGCGCCTCAAAGAAATTATGGACGAGAGCTTCGACGCAATTCTGGGCTACGCCGGCAAGCACGAGGTCAACAACCGCACCGCCGCGTACATGGTTGCGTTGGACCGCGTCGCATTCGCAATCAAACTGCGAGGCATCTACGCCTAGTCCGGAAGCTGGGGGCGTGGAAGCCGCGTCGACCCCGTTGATGCGGCAATACCACGCCCTCAAACAACAGGTCCCAAACGCCCTGCTGATGTTCCGGCTGGGCGATTTTTACGAGCTCTTCTTCGACGACGCGGTAGTGGCCGCGCGCGAACTTGAAATCACCCTCACGGCGCGCAATAAAGAAAAAGGAAACGCCATCCCGATGTGCGGCGTGCCGTATCACGCCGCGGATGGCTACATTTCCCGCCTCATTCAGAAGGGCCATCGCGTCGCCATCTGCGACCAGATGGAAGATCCCAGGGCCGCCAAAAAACTCGTCAAGCGCGATATCACTAAGGTGGTGACGCCGGGCACCGCGATGGATGCGAACCTGGTGCGGTCCCGCGAGAACAACTATCTCGCCGCCGTGGCGCGCGCGGAGGGTCGCGCCGGGGTAGCGCACGTCGATCTATCCACCGGAGAATTTCGCGTGACGGAGATGGAGCCTGCCGAAGTCGCGGGCGCGCTGGAACAGTTGGGCGCGCGTGAGGCACTCTTCCCGGGCGATCTGCCGCTGCCCGCTGCGGAAGGCTCTCCGGCGCCGCGATTCGTGCGCACGGAAGTCGAGGAATGGGTTTTTACTCCCGATTATGCAGCCCGAACGTTGAAGGACCACTTTAAGCTGCTGTCGCTCGATGGTTGCGGACTCGCAGGGCGTCCGGCGGCGGTCGGGGCCGCGGGCGCGGTGCTGCATTACCTGCGCGACACGCAGCGTGCTGCCCTGGATCATCTGGATCGGCCGCTGTTCTACAATCGCGCCGACTCCATGGTGCTCGACTCCGTCACCGTCCGCAATCTGGAACTGGTGGAGCCCGTCTTCGCGGCGGATGCCGCTCCCGGCTCGCAGCAGGCCACCGTCCTCGCGGTGCTTGATCAGTCCCAGACCGGCATGGGCGGACGCCTTCTCCGGCAGCGGCTGCTCCGCCCCTCCATGGATCGGGCGGAAATCGAAGAGCGGCTCGATGCCGTTAGCGAATTGCTGCAGCAAACCATCCTGCGCGCCGAGCTGCGCAAGCAGTTGAACGGAATTCTCGATCTGGAGCGTTTGCTGGCGAAGGTTACCTTGGGATCCGCCGGTCCGCGCGATGTGCTGGCGCTCGGGCGCAGCCTGGAGAAGATTCCCGCAGTGAAGCGCTGCTTCGACACGCAGCAGGCGGAGCGGCTGCGCAGCATCCACGCGCGCCTCGATGACCTGGAAGATGTCGCGCGGCTGATTCTGGATGCGATTTCCGACGATCCGCCGCTGAACCTGGTGGATGGCGGCACCATACGGCCCGGACACAACGCCGAGCTCGACGAGCTGCGCGACCTGAGCCAGAACGGCAAGCAGTACATCGCACATATCGAGGCGCGCGAGCGGCAGCGCACCGGCATACAGAGCCTCAAGGTCCGCTTCAACAACGTGTTCGGCTATTACATAGAGATCACGCGCGCCAACCTGCATCTTGCGCCCTCGGACTATGAGCGCAAGCAGACTCTTGCGAACGCCGAGCGCTTTACCACCGCGGAGTTGAAGGACTACGAGCGCAAAGTGCTCGACGCCGAGGATAAGATCCTGACGCTTGAGAAGGAGCTCTTTGGGGCCGTGCGGCAACAAGCCGCGGCGCAGGCTCAGCGCATCCGCGCGACCGCGTCGGCGATCGCCGAACTGGACGTCACGGCATCACTCGCGCAGGTCGCCGCGGAAAATCGCTACCGGCGGCCGCTGTTTTCGGAGAGCGGCGAAATGCGCATCCTCGCGGGACGCCACCCCGTCGTCGAACGCCTCGCCGGTGAAGAAGGCGGCCGTTTCATTCCGAACGACCTCTATCTGAACGATTCCGACGGCCTGATCGCCATCATCACCGGGCCCAACATGGGCGGCAAGAGCACCTACCTTCGGCAAGCGGCGCTCATCGCGATCCTGGCGCAGATGGGTTCGTTCGTGCCGGCGGAATCGGCAAGCCTTCCGGTAATCGACCGGGTTTTCACGCGAATCGGAGCGAGCGACAATCTGGCGCGCGGCCGCAGCACGTTTATGGTGGAGATGACGGAGACCGCCGTCATTCTCAATACCGCAACGCCGCGCAGTTTCATCGTGCTGGATGAAATCGGCCGCGGCACCGCCACGTATGATGGCCTCGCGCTCGCCTGGGCAGTGGTGGAGCACGTGCACGCAAAGACCCGCGCAAAAACGCTTTTCGCCACGCATTACCACGAACTGACAGAGCTTGCCGAGTCGCTCGACGGCGTGCGCAACCTGATGGTCAGCGTGAAGGAAGCGGGCGATCACATCATCTTCCTGCGCAAGGTGGAACCGGGGAAGGCGGACCGCAGCTACGGAATCGAGGTCGCGCGGCTCGCGGGGCTGCCCATCGCTGTGATTGAACGCGCGCGCGAAGTGTTGAAACTGCACGAACGCAGCGAGCGCGCCGTGACGGGCCAGTTGGCCGAAGCCGAGCCCGCCGGCCCAGTACAGATCAACCTCTTCGAGCCTGTGGGATACGGGATTGCGGAGCGTATACGAGCGCTGAATCTCGACGAGCTTCGGCCGATTGAAGCATTGCAGTTGCTCGCCGAATTGCAAAGGGAGCTCAAGCGGTGAGATCGTCGATGTACAGGTTACCGCTGCCTGAGAAATCCGGCTGCTGTTCTCGTCGCGATTCATTCGCCTTTCGATGCACCGTTTACCGCTCCCTGACGGGATTGTGAAAAAATGCGAAAAACCGCTTTCCGACCATCCTGTTTTCAATTACTTGCGTTGTTGAAAACTCGCGCACGTCACATTTTTTCACAATCCCTTACGGTCGCGGCTCCGTTAGCAGCATCAACTACATACGGAGCCGTGACCGTAAGGGAGTAACCATGGCCCTGTGGGCCGCCGATAGAAATGAAAGTCGGCGTAGTGCATCCTGGTATCGGTAGCGGCGCGTTTGAGGTCGGTATTCC
>Ga0134128_10000528_pt1 | contig 53124 bp, 50 predicted proteins | sample KB31754_FD_96462 | JGI IMG/M metagenome (GOLD analysis project Ga0134128, IMG submission 96462) | Terrestrial soil microbial communities with excess Nitrogen fertilizer from Kellogg Biological Station, Michigan, USA - KB3-175-4 | ecosystem: Environmental > Terrestrial > Soil > Unclassified ... | reverse complement strand
TGATCCCGAACAGCGAACTGCATTTTATCGACAAATGCGGTCATGCGCCCATGATGGAACGGCCGGAAGAGTTCAATACCATTTTGTATAAATTTTTACGAAAATTGAACGAGCCGGCAGCGATAGCCTGATCTTTTTCGTCTTATCTTTAAACAGGCATTAGGCCCAAAAACAAATCACCCTTTGCTAAACAGAGAGATCATATCTGCCGCCATTCCCTCATTGCACCTGAACGACCCCGTTTCACAAGCGCTGGATCTGATGGCGGACTTCCACGTGACGCACCTGCCCGTAGTCGTCGAAGATAAGTTGGCCGGCCTCGTTTCTGAAGACGACCTTCTCAATGTCGAGAACGACGATATCCTGCTGGCGCAGCTTCAGCCGCACTTTTCGCAGATCGCCGCTCACGCCGATGCCTATTTCTATGAGGCCGTTCAGCTGGTCAACGAGAATGGGCTTACCCTCATTCCCGTGATCTCCCGGGAATCGGAATACTCCGGCTCGATCATCGCCACCGATCTGCTGAAATGTCTCGGCAAGGTCGCTGGCGTAAACGACCTGGGCGGGATCATCGTGCTGGAGATGGAAAAGGTGAGCTTTTCCTTCACCGAGATCAGCAAGCTCGTGGAGACTAACGACGCCCAGATCATCCAGCTCAACACCTATACCGACGCCTCCTCCGGCAACTTTTATATCACCCTGCGTATCAACAAGGCGGAGATCTCGGATATCGTCTCCACCTTTCAACGCTATGAGTACCAGGTCAAATATTACTTCGGGGAAGAATTGTACGAAAATGAGCTTCGTAACAATTACGACCACCTGATGAACTACCTGAACATCTGATGTTGCGCCATCTTTGGCTATCTTTGCGATTATGAAAGTCGCCATTTATAGCAGAGTCATCGAGTATGAACAGCAAGCGAACGTCCAGCGTCTCTTTGACGAATTGATCCGTCAGCATCTGCAGCCGGTGATCCACCAGCCTTTTCTGGAGAAGATCGGCTCGGCTTTCGTCCTGCCTTCGGATATCGGCAGTTTCCGGGAGTCTGCGGATCTCGACGAGTCCGTGGAATTCCTGATCTCACTGGGCGGCGACGGCACCCTGCTCGATACCGTCTCGCTCGTTCGGGATAAGAATATCCCGGTTCTTGGCATCAATTTTGGCAGACTGGGTTTTTTAGCCTCTATAGGTAAGGAAGAGCTTACGTCGGCGGTCACAGCCTTGGCCAACCGCACTTTCTTGGTCGACAAACGGTCGCTTATCCATCTGGATGCCAATCTGCCCCTTTTTGGTGATGTACCGTATGGTCTCAATGAGTTTGCCATTCATAAGACCGACACCTCGCCGATGATCAAGATCCATACGTATCTCAACGGAGAATTCCTGAATACGTATTGGGCGGACGGGCTTATTGTCGCCACCCCCACCGGCTCTACGGGCTACTCACTGAGCTGTGGCGGCCCTGTGGTCTTTCCCGACTCCGCCAGCTTTGTGATCACTCCTATCGCTCCCCATAACCTCAACGTTCGCCCCATCGTAGTGCCGGACAACAATATCATCTCCTTCGAAGTGGAAGGTCGCGCGGAGAACTTTATCTGCGTGCTGGATTCAAGAAAAGAGATCGTAGATAAACAGGTACAGCTCGCTGTCCGCAACGAATCATTTACCTTAAGCCTCATCCGCCTCAACGAGAACAATTTCTTGCAGACCCTTCGCGGCAAACTATCGTGGGGGTTGGACACCAGGAATTGATCTCTTCCTCCGGCGGCTCCCGGCGGGCAGGGGGCTGATGTCTGTTCTTTGGACAAGCCACTTTCAGGGCTTTTGCAAGTTTTAACATTTGACGCAAAAGAAAAAACGGGCCGGCTCGTTTTAGAAGATTCCAACAGAGCCGCCGTGGGCGGCATCACTTTAACCAATATGAAGCAGTTTGTAATCGGCATACTCATCCTTTTGTTCGTATTGCGCGCATCTGCGCAGGAAGAAGCAATCGTCCAGGAAGGTGAGATCGGGTTTTCGGTGGGCGCGTCGCAATATTTTGGTGATCTGAATCCTAATCCGCGATTCAATACCCCGAATCTGGCGGCAAGCGGGTTCTTCAGGAAGAACCTGGGGGGCTATGTCGCCATCCGGGTAGCGGCCTCCTATGCTTTTTTGGCTTATTCGGACAAGCTCAACTCCTATAACGAGTTCATGTACCACCGCAACCTCAGTTTCAACTCAAATATCTGGGAAGGAACGATCCAGGGTGATTTCAACTTCTTCAAATACTATCCGGGCAGCGAACACCACCGGTTTACTCCCTATGTCACCTTTGGGATCGGCATATTCGATTATAACCCGTATACCTATTATAAGGGCCAAAAGGTCTATCTCCGTTCCCTGGGGACCGAAGGCCAGGGCTCGGCAGCCTATCCCAGCCGTAAACCCTATGGCAGTATGGCGTTGTGCTTCCCGATAGGCGCGGGCATCAAATACAGCCTGAACCGAAATGTCAATATCGGCTTCGAGGTCCTTTACCGGTTCACGGCCACCGACTATATCGACGACGTCAGCACCACTTATGCGCCCGATGCGCAACCTCAATATCTGCCCAACGGCCAGCCCACCCTCTGGTACGCCCTGCAGGACCGGTCCTATGAGACTGGCGAACCCATAGGTATCCAGGGGCGCCAGCGCGGCTATTCCAATCAGAAGGACAGTTATATCACCGGTCAGTTCACCGTCTCTTTTAACTTGTTTGGCTATAAATGCCCCAGTGCGAACTAGCCAATTTCGCGCCGGGGCGATATTTCCCGGACGCCCCGTAGCGCGAAAGCCGGAGCTGGCCCGGCTGGCCGAAGGCCCGACATTAGCCAATTTCGCGCCGGGGCGATATTTCCCGGACGCCCCGTAGCGCGAAATCACCTATCTTTGTGCCCCAAAATTGCCTTTTATGGGTGCGTCGAGGGAAAATATTGATCTGAAAAGGCTGCCCCGCCATATCGCCATCATTATGGATGGGAATGGCCGGTGGGCTCAGGAAAAAGGCCAGGACAGGTTGTTTGGCCATTTTCATGGCGTGGAGAGTGTACGTGACATCGTGGAAGGTTGTGCGGAACTGGGAATCGGCTATCTGACACTTTACGCCTTTTCTACGGAGAACTGGGACCGCCCGGCCTATGAGGTCACCGGCCTCATGGAGCTGCTCGTCGACACGATCCGCAAGGAGGTTGAAACCCTTAACAAAAATAATATTCGTCTACATGTCATCGGTGACATGAAGATGCTGCCGGACTATGCTCAGGCCGAGCTGGGTGAAGCCCTCGAGCTCACGGCCGCCAACACCGGTCTCAACCTCGTCATGGCCCTGAGCTACAGCAGCCGCTGGGAACTCACTGAAGCCGTGCGCAACCTGGCCCGGGATGTCCGGGAAGGACGGCTCGAGCCCGACGCGATCACCCAGGACACCCTTCACCAATACCTGTCTACCCGGGACTTCCCCGATCCCGAGCTCATGATCCGCACCAGCGGGGAATATCGTATTAGTAATTTCCTGTTATACCAACTAGCATATGCCGAATTGTACTTCACCAATGTTCGCTGGCCCGACTTCCGCAAGAAGGATCTCTACGAAGCCATATTGGATTTTCAGGGTAGAGAAAGAAGATTTGGCAAGACGAGTGCTCAGATTCAACAAGATTTGACGGCTCCTGAGGGCACTTTTTAACAAACACTTTGTATAAATACCTTTAATTTGCCGCCCAAAGTCGCCGTGAGGTGGCAATATCAATAATTCGCCCTGTGGGCGGCAACCCGAAGGGCCGAGCTTATCGCATCGCTGGAAATGCGCTAAGTTCTTGAAATTAAGCGCGTTTCCGGCACATTTAAAAAACCGACTGGATGCAACGAAGATCGCTGTTTTGCGTGATTTTATTGACCACTTACTGCTTACTGTACTCGATCGGCACTCAGGCTCAGGTGAACGATTCTACGAATAAGGTTGCATCCGATACTACCAAACCTGTTTTAATAGATAGCGCTAAAGCCAAAGGCGATACTTCACACCCGGTTTCCGTAGACCCCGAACTGTTAGCCCTCTCCAATCAGAAAAGCCCGCCCAGAGAATATACGATCGCCGGCATCAAGATCGCCGGTACCAAATACCTCGACGAATCCCTGCTGACCTCCATCTCTGGTCTCACCGTGGGCGACAAAGTGACCATTCCCGGCGGCGACAACTTCAGCAAGGCTATTCAAAACCTCTGGAAACAAAATTTGTTTGCGAACGTCGCCATCTATTTCACCAAACTGGTAGGCAACAGTGTCTATGTAGAGATCGACGTCACTGAACGGCCCCGGTTAGGTAATTTCTATTTCAAAGGCCCCGGCGTCAAAAAAGGCGAGTCCGAAGACCTCACCACGAAAACCGGCCTCATCAAAGGACGCGTGATCACCGAGAACATGAAGCGGTCCGCGATCCAGGCGATCAAAAAATATTACGCCGATAAGGGCTTCCAGGACTCTAAAGTCCGCACCACCGAGGTCCGCGATCCCGTGGTCCAGAACTCCGAGATCCTCACCTTCTATATCGACAAGGGCCCCAAGGTCCATATCTATCAGATCAGTTTCTTCGGTAACCATGCCGTCCGCGAGACCACGCTAAAGCACCAGCTCAAGGACACCAAGGAAACCAGCCGGCTGACGATCTACCCGCCCTCTAACATGACACCCTTCGGGCCGCACGATTCCGTGACGTTGAAGGAATATCTCAATAATTGGGGTTTCCTTTCCTACCACGCCACCAAGGAATTCCTGGATCCCTATTTCCGGTTCAAGCTCTTTAGCTCGTCGAAATTCAACGAGGCCAAATTCGAGGATGACAAGCAAAAGGTCATCACCTACTATAACTCACAGGGTTATCGCGACGCGCAGGTCGTAGACTCCAAGACCTATATCGACTCGACCCATCCGGATCGTGGCCAGATGGATATCGCCATCAAGGTGGACGAAGGCGAAAAATATTATTTCGGCAATGTCACCTGGAAGGGGAATACGAAATACTCCGACTCGGTGCTCAGTCTGATCCTGGGTGTTCACAAAGGCGATGTCTACAACGTGGACATCCTCAATAAGAAATTGGGTAAACAGATGTCTGCCGAAGGCGGCGACATCAACAGCCTCTATACCGACGACGGCTACCTGTTCTTCCACGCGGACGCTGTGGAGACGGCCGTGTACAACGATACCATCGACTTCGAGATCCGGATGGTCGAAGGTCCGCAGGCGACCATCAAGAACGTCACCATTGCAGGTAACGATAAGACCAATGAATATGTGATCCGTCGCGAGTTGTTCACCATCCCCGGTGACAAGTTCAGCCGCGCCGATCTCATCAGGACCACACGCCAGATCGCCAACCTGGGTTTCTTCAACCAGGAAAAGATCAACCCCGGCATCAACCCGAACCAGGACGATGGAACGGTGGATATCAACTGGACAGTGGAAGAGAAATCCGGTAACCAGCTGGAGCTATCCGCCGGCTGGGGTGGTGGTATCGGTCTCACGGGTACCGTGGGGATCACCTTTGCCAACTTCTCGATCCGCAATATCTTTAAAAAAGAGGCTTGGCAACCGTTGCCCGAAGGCGACGGGCAGAAGCTGAGCTTACGCATTCAGTCGAACGGGAAGGCCTACCAATCGTACAACTTCTCGTTCACCGAGCCCTGGCTCGGCGGGAAGAAAAGGAACTCGCTGACGGTGAGCCTCTACCGAAGCATCTTCCGCACCGGCGGTTATAACTTCCATACCAATACCTATTCGTTTAGCGATAGTAACTCGTTGAAGAACTTCGGTATCACCGTAGCGTTGGGCAAGCAGCTCAAATGGCCCGATGACTTCTTCACGCTGACCTATTCGGTGAACTATACACAGTATGACCTCAACAACTATGCGTTGTTCACCTCTGCCTTCCGCAACGGCCGGTCGACGAACTTCAGCTTCAAGCTGGCCCTTAGCCGCTATAACCTCGACCAGCCCATCTATCCGCGCAATGGTTCGAGCCAGATGTTGAGCGTCCAGTTCACGCCGCCCTACTCGTTGATCGACCATGGCATCACCCAGGCCGATAGCTATAAATATCCCGAATACCATAAATGGCGGTTCACCAGCGATTGGTACCTGCCTATCGGGGATGCCATGGGCTCCGACAAATCGCGGCAGTTCGTACTCAAGGTTTCGGCCAAGTACGGGTTCATGGGCCGCTACAACGGTGGACTCCAGTTCTCGCCCTTCGAGCGTTTCCAGCTGGGTGACGCGGGTCTGACCAACAACTTCGGTCTGCTGGGTTACGACATCATTTCGCAACGTGGTTATCCCGTTTATCAGAACTCCAATCCCCGGGTCAATCCCGACCAGCAACAGGCTACCGAATTCTTCACCTTGTTCAACAAGTATACGCTGGAGATGCGGTATCCGTTCACGACCAACCCCAGCAGCACGATCTTTGGTCTGGCTTTCTTCGAGGCGGCCAACGGCTGGTATGATTACAAGACGTACAATCCCTTCCAGCTCCGTAGGAGCGCAGGTCTCGGGATGCGTTTCTTCCTGCCGATGTTCGGCTTGCTGGGCTTCGACTATGGTATTGGATTGGACCGGATACAGAACGGCTCGTTGCGTGATGCGACGCGCTTTACCTTCATGCTGGGGTATGAGCCGGATTAATGCGTTGCGGCGTGATACTGCAAGGCATTACAAAAATGTCTAACTTACGTGTAATAGAGACTATATGAAAAACTTCCTTCTTACTCTCGGCTGTGTGCTGGCCCTTTCCTTTTCCAGTCAGGCACAGGAACGCTATGCCGTTGTAGACACCAAATACATCCTGGAAAAGATGCCCGAGTACAAAGATGCGCAGAAGAAGCTCGACGCTACGAGCATGCAATGGCAAAAAGAGATCGACACGAAACAGGCTGCCCTGGATAAGATGTATAAAGACTATGATGCCGAGCAGGTTATGCTGAGCGATACGCTGAAAAAGAAACGTGAGGATCAGCTGTTCAATATGGAAAAAGAAGTTCGCGATCTGCAGCGTAAGCGGTTCGGTTACGAAGGTGACCTCTTCAAGCTTCGGCAGGAACTCGTGAAACCCATACAGGACAAGGTTTACAACGCGATCCAACAACTGGCCGTTAACAGAATGTATGAGCTAATTTTGGATAAAAGTGAGGGAATTACTGTTATATTTGCCGACCCTAAACTGGACAAAAGCGACGACGTACTAAAAACCTTAGGTATTAAATAAAAGCATAATATAATTCATCTACAAAAAAATGAAAAAGATTCTCACAATTGTAGCAGTGGTTATGAGCCTGGTTATGGCGGGCAATTCAGCTAACGCGCAGGCCGCCGGCGGCAAGATCGGCTATATCAGCCTGCAGGAGCTCATCCCGTCTATGCCCGAATACAAAAAGGCGGACACCGCGCTCAGCGATTATCAAAATGCGTTGGGTCAGAATTTCGAAGACATGAAGCGCGAGTATTATGAGAAGGACAGCTCTCTCCAATCGAAAGACACGTTGAAGCTTACGAAAGCACAGCTCGAGATAAAGAGAAGGGAAGTAAGCGAACTGCTCGTCAAGCTGCAAGGCTGGCAGCAGCAGGCGCAGCAACTGTATCAGCAAAAACAGCAGGAACTCATCGCGCCGATCCAGAAGAAAGCGATCGAAGCCGTGAATGCTGTAGCGAAAGAGCACGGGTATGGCTATGTATTGACCAAGGAAGCCCTGCTGGTCTCTCCGCCCGCTGAAGACATGCTGCCCCTCGTCAAAGCAAAGCTGGGTATTAGGTAATAGTCCCCAAACTAAAACGAATTGACGCCAGGGCATTCCCCCTGGCGTTTCTTTTGAGGGTATACTACAAATCTATGAAAGAACAACCCATTGGTGTCTTCGATTCAGGCTATGGCGGCCTCACCGTGCTGAAAGAGCTGGTGGGCCAATTGCCACAATACGATTATATATACCTGGGAGACAATGCCCGGGCGCCTTATGGCAACCGTTCTTTCGAAACGGTTTATCATTATACGTTACAGTGCGTGCGCTGGCTTTTCGATGAGGGCTGTCCGCTCGTGATCCTGGCCTGTAATACGGCGTCGGCCAAGGCCCTACGGACCATCCAGCAGCTGGACCTGCCCCGGATCGCGCCGGAAAACCGGATCCTGGGTGTGATCCGGCCGACCACAGAAGTGGTAGGCAACTTTACCCGGACAAACCACGTAGGTATATTGGCCACCAGGGGTACGGTATTGTCGGAATCGTATGCCATCGAGATCGCAAAGTTTTATCCCGGCATCGAGGTCTATCAGCAGGCCTGTCCTCTATGGGTCCCGCTCATCGAGAACAATGAGCACGATAAACCCGGTGCCGATTATTTTGTCAAAACCTATACGGATCAATTGATGAGGCAATCGCCCAAAATAGACACGGTTGTCCTGGCTTGCACGCATTATCCGCTTTTGAAGGAGAAGATTGCGGCGCAGCTCCCGGAGGGGAGCAACCTGATCTCACAGGGCGAGATCGTCGCGGCTAGTTTGGCGGACTATTTGCAAAGACATCCGGAGATGGAAGCCCGTTGCAGCAAGGGCAGCCGGACCCGTTTCTTTACCACGGATTCGACCGAAGATTTCGACAATCACGCGAGCATTTTTTATGGAAAACCCCTTCGGTCGACCCATATAGACTTGTAAACTACATGACACGAAGCAAGATATTACTGCTCCTACTTTTTATCGGCGTCATCTTTTCCGCCTGTAAAAAAGAGTATAGTATTGAAAATGCCAATATTACGACCTCCAATTTCACCGCCGTGATCAATGGGAAGCTATGGGCGGCGACCACGGGCGACCAGGGTGCCACCCTGCTGCAGGGCATGGTGAACATCACGGGCATCAGCGCGGACAGCCAGGAGATCTCGATCACCCTCACCGATACTTTACTGGGGGTACATACGCTGACCCCGAAGAGTTCGTCGCTGGCGGTCTATGGCTTTATCGATTCTTCCTATACTACGAATTTTTCGACGAGCCAGGGTACCGATTCTACGGCAGCAGGCGGTGAGGTCGATCTTACCGAGATCAATACGCTGACCAAAACGGTTTCCGGGACCTTCTCTTTTAAAGTCTATCGCTCTTCGGATGGCGCACAGCGGACCGTCGCTTCGGGCGTCTTCTCCAATATCCCTTATACGTCGACGCTGCCTGGCAGCAACCCCGGCGATACGGTGACGGCGTCTATCGACAATTCGGCCTTTACCAGCGAGAGCATCCAGGCCTCTATCCAGGACAATCAGCTTACGATCCTGGGTTCCACGTCAAACGGCGCACAATCGATCGCCCTGGTCGTTCCAACCAACGCTACGGTCGGGAGTCATGCCCTGACGGCCACCGGGGCATATACGGCCATCTATGATTTTGTGGGATCGAGTGGCGGCAATACGGCGGCTCCGGTATACGCAGGAACCGTTAACATATTGGCGAACAATGCCTCCACCAGTAGGATCAGGGGCAATTTCTCATTTACGACAAGGGATGCCGCCACCGGCAACACCAATCACACGATCTCCAGCGGATTCTTTTCCGTCTATTACGGTAAATAGCTGGTTTTTTATGAGTTTTTTCCTAACTTCGCGGTCCCTTTCACCGGCCACGGGGATGGTGCCTCGTAGTCATGATTGAATACCAGATTTTTAAAAAAATTTATTCATGAAACGTACATTTCAACCACACAGACGGCGTCGTAAGACGGTCCATGGCTTCCGCAAGCGGATGCAGACCGCCAATGGCCGTAAAGTACTGGCTTCCCGCCGGAAGAAGGGTCGTCATAAGCTCACCATTTCCGACGAATCCAAGCTGAAATAAACCCGACAAGCGCTCGCGGGGCGTTTAGTCGTAAGGTTCCTATAATTTTAATAGCTTCGGGGAAACCCGGAGCTATTTTTGTTGAGCGGGCATTGATAACATGTGCCTGCCGCTTTTCGTCCAATAGGAGGCGCCGAAGGCCCGACGCTCCGCACCTTAACGAGGCTAGACGGAACGAGGAACGAAGTTCTGGCTGGCCTCAGACGAAGGACAGACATTAGCCTTTTGCGGGAATCGGGCTAATTTTTTGGATAGGCCGATTCCCGCACATAATTCGCCGAAATCTATGCGCCAGCGCTATACCTGGAACAAGGCTGAAAAACTCAAGAGCCGGAAACGGATCGACCAGGTATTTAAGCGCGGTAAGAGTTTCTCCCTTTTTCCTTTCAAGGTGTTTTTTGTGGTGACACCCGCTGTGTCCTCTTCAGGCGCAAATGCTGCGCCTGCCCCGATCCCGACCGGTGTTGCTGCCGCTGCCCCGGTCTCATCCCGGCTCCCCACCGGAGGCCCTGCCGTTGTACAGGCCGGATTTGGCGCCGGAAGCCGCCATTTCAAGAAGGCCGTTGACCGCAATCGCATCAAGCGGTTATGTCGTGAGGCTTACAGGCTGCAGAAGCAACCGCTGGTCGATCATCTTGCGTCCCGCGGGCGCACACTGGCCGTCTTTTTTGTCTATATCGGAAAAGACCTTCCCGATTATCAAACCGTAACCGGGAAGATCGGCGTAATTTTGAAGAAACTAGTCAAGGAAACGACATGAAGAAGGTATTGTACATCCTGGGCCTTCCCCTGATCGCGCTGATCAAGATCTATCAATGGGTGATCTCGCCGGTTATCGGGCCACGATGCCGTTTTACCCCCAGTTGCTCCCACTATGCGGTGGAAGCGCTGAAAAAACATGGATTGATCAAAGGCACCTGGCTCAGCATCCGCCGCATTGCCCGCTGCCATCCCTGGGGCGGACATGGCATCGACCCAGTGCCCTGAGGCACATTCCGACCGGCCACCACCGGCTTATTTCTTTGTTTCAGGAACCGTATCGATCTTGCTGGAGGTCATCTTCTCCAGATTAGCGATGATCTCGCGCATTTCCTTCATGCTATAGAACTTGTAGATGGCGGGAACCGAACCGGCGTCGAAACCGCCGGGCACCGTCGTGAAGGGACCAAAGACCTTAGCCTGCGTCTCGGTGGTGATCTTGGCGATCTTTCCGGGTTCGATAAAATAATTCTGATTGGCTTCGCTCACATTCTGATCCGCGACCAGCTTCTTCAGGCTGTCCAGCTTCTGCGTCAGCGCATCCTGCGTGATCCGGCTTTCGCCGCCTTCCGCACCTATGTGTTGTTTGCTGCCGACCACGGTGTCGGTCTTAACATTGGCAATCCACAGGCCGTCCTCCGGAACCGTAAGCGTATACTTCCCTTGCGGGGTCTCGACGTTTAGCGTCACCGGGTCACCCGTGGTAAAATCCAGCTCCTGTTCATGGTGTGTCGTACCATCTCCACCCGCGACGGTAATGTTTTTCTGGCTGTTGTCTACCGTTATTTTATCGCTGGCATAGACCAGCACTTTTTTCATGTGGCCTTTACAAGCCGAAAAGCAGACGACAAGGGCGATTAACAGGTAGCAGGAAATTTTTTGCATCTTAGGATTCTGTTTTTGAAAAGAAGAAAGCCGGCTTCGTAAGTGTCCGGAAGAGACAAATGAGAAGCCGGCCGTGGTGAAAATTTTTTTATTTGCCGGCGGCGTAGTGTTTCGCTACTTTATCCCAGTTGACTACCTTCCAGAAGGCCCCGAGGTAATCGGCGCGTTTGTTCTGGTATTTGAGATAGTAGGCGTGTTCCCAAACGTCCACACCCAGGATCGGCGTACCCTTAACTTCGGCTACATCCATCAGTGGGTTATCCTGGTTGGGGGTCGAGCTGATCTCGAGCTTGCCGTCTTTGATGATCAGCCAGGCCCAGCCGCTGCCGAAACGCGAGAGACCGGCGGCATTGAATTTCTCTTTAAACGCATCGAAGCTTCCGAAGGTCGCATGGATATCATCGGCCAGCTTGCCGGAGGGAGCGCCGCTTGCTTTGGGGGCCAGGATCTCCCAGAAAAAGCTGTGGTTCCAATGACCGCCGGCGTTATTCCGCACCGCCGGGCTGATCGAACCGGCTTTCTGTACCAACTCTTCGAGGGATTTGCCCTCGTTGGGCGTGCCGGCGATCGCCTTATTCAGATTGTCGATATAGGCCTGGTGATGTTTCGTGTGATGGATCTGCATGGTCGTAGAATCGATATGCGGCTCCAATGCATCATATGCATAGGGCAACGCAGGTAGTGTGAATGCCATAACTAATGTTTTAAATATTAAGATAATTATGTACTCGTCAATGTCCTGAAGGGACAACAAATCTACAGGAAAAAGATCAAACCGCCTATGGCGGTCCAGCGAGACCAATGGAAAATCTTTATGGACCGAGATAATAGACAAACTGAAGATGCCAGACCCCGGATCGTCGCTGTCCAACGACCCGGAAGACAGCGCACTTGTGGGTCAGCGTTTGGACCGGAAAAATTCCCGCATGAGCACGGCACAATCTTCGCTTAGTACGCCCCGGATCAGCACGGTCCTGGGATGGAAAGGCCAGGGACCCGGGACGTCGCCGATGCCCCGGCGATAGCCGTTCTTTTCATCCTCGGCTCCAAAGACCACTCGCCCGATCTTACTCCAATACAAGGCCCCCGCGCACATGAGACAGGGTTCCACGGTGACATACAACGCCGCTTCGGGAAGATATTTACTACCCAAATGGTTGAAGGCAGATGTCAATGCGATGATCTCGGCATGCGCCGTGCTGTCGTTGAGCCGTTCGGTTTGATTATGTCCTCTGGCGATGACCCGCCCACCCATGACCACCACCGCGCCAATAGGTACCTCGTCTTCCTCGAAGGCAAGACGCGCCTCCTTCAAGGCCTGTTGCATAAAATATTCGTCGTTCATCAAGGCAAAAATATGCTCTAATACCGGAATTTTATTCAGAACTTATCTATGCTTGCATCACCAACAACCGTTGATCTGAGCGCCCAGTGTCGCTTCTTCGAGTCCGGCGCAACACGGTCCTATGCGTGGCGACTACCGCGGTCCTCGCGGGAGGTAACTATGATAGACATACGCTGTATATCGAGCCGACGCTGATCACGGATCTAACTACCAAAGCTGCGATAATGAACGACGAGATCTTCGGTCCCCTGGTGGGATCGGCAACAGCGGTGTGGGCAGCTACCATAAAATATCCGCCGTTCGGGGGGAAGCTCAAATGGTTCAAAATGTTTATGAGATGAGTTAATATGCGTGCCCGCATGGGGCCTCTTCGAGCTGACCCGAGGAAAACCCGGCTACCGTCCTTTCGGGCGTAAACCCGGCATAGCGCTGCTGCACCTGCAGCAGGATCTCATCGATCTCCTCGACGGTTTTTTTCAGCACCAGCTGATTGCGGAATTCTTTGATATGCGGGAAACCCTTGAGATAATTGGTGTAATGCCGGCGCATTTCGAGGATGCCCACTATGGGGCCTTTCCACTCTACCGACCGCAGAAGGTGATCGCGGATGGCCCGGGTACGTTGTTCGATGGTAGGCGGCGGCAGATGTTCACCGGTCTGCAGAAAATGTTTGACTTCGTTGAAGATCCAGGGATAGCCAATGGCGGCCCTGCCGATCATCAGCCCGTCCACGCCATAGCGATCGCGGTAAAGCTGCGCTTTTTCAGGGGTATCGATGTCGCCGTTGCCAAAGATGGGGATGCGGATGCGCGGATTCTCTTTGACGCGTGCGATCAGCGTCCAGTCCGCCTCCCCCTTATACAGCTGCGCCCGCGTCCGCCCATGAATGGTCAAAGCTTTGATACCCGCGTCCTGAAGCCTTAAAGCCACTTCCTCGATGTTTTTGGAGCTGTCGTCCCAGCCCAAACGGGTCTTCACGGTCACCGGCAGCGAGGTACTTTTCACTACGGCCGCCGTCAGCCGGGTCATGGCCGGGACGTCCTTGAGCACCGCCGCGCCCGCACCCTTGCATACGACCTTTTTCACCGGGCAGCCGAAGTTGATGTCTACCAGATCGGGCTGAACCGTGTCGACGATCCGCGCGCTCATGGCCATCGCCTCTTCGTCCCCGCCAAAGATCTGGATGCCGAAAGGTCGCTCGTATTCAAAGAAATCGAGCTTCATCCGGCTCTTCATGGCATCCCGGATCAGCCCTTCGCTGGAAATGAACTCGCTGTACATCAGATCGGCGCCATTGTGTTTGCACACATACCGGAACGGGGGGTCGCTCACGTCTTCCATGGGGGCCAGAAGAAGCGGAAATCCAGGAAGTTGTATATTGCCGATGGTTATCACGCTGAAAAGTGCAAATTTACGCACTTAGGGCGGGTTTTCCTACTACGAGAGCACTATGTCAAGCAATCTAAAGATCCCCTCCCCCTGGTCGCAACTGGCGCTGCTGATCATCTCGTTCGGGTGCGCCCTGGTTTTGGCCGGGGTATCCATCCTTCTTATCCCCGGTGTCCATGCGGGCCAGCTTCCAAGCGATCCGGGAACCGTCAAGATGGCGCAGCTGCTGACTTCGATGGTGCTGTTCGGTTTTCCGGCGGCCTTGTATGCATTGATGACCTTTAGACGTGAGTCATTGCAGGAGCTGGGTTTCCGTCCGGCGGAGAAGACTGTTTTTTATTTGATCCCGGTGATTTTGCTGTTGATCTCCATTCCGCTGGAGGGTTGGCTGGGGATGATCAACAAACAGCTGCCGTTGCCGCACTGGATGCACACGATGGAGCAGAGCAAGGACGCGCAGGTCGCCCGGCTGCTGGCCGGCAAGCGGCCCATCGATCTGGCGGTCAATCTCCTCGTTATGGCCATTGTTCCCGCGATCGTCGAAGAGGCCGCTTTTCGGGGCGCCTTGCAGCGGATCATGATCCAAATTTTCAGGAGTCCCTGGGCCGGTATTATCGTGACGGGGATGATCTTCTCCGCCTTCCATGGGGAGTTCGAGGGCTTTCTGCCCCGAACCGTTCTTGGTATCCTGCTTGGCGCCGCATATTGGTATAGCCGGAGTCTGTGGCCGGTGATCATCGCGCATGCGGTCTTCAACGGGATACAGGTGATCGCGGCCGCCTGGTATCCCAGCATGGTCACCGACAATCCAAGCGTTCCGATCTTTTGGGCCTTGCTGAGTTTGGTATTAGTCGTAGGTTTGCTGGCGTATATGCGCAAACGCACGACGGTTACTTATGGGAAAATTTATCAATAGTCTATGACATTGAATCCAACTGTATTCAGGACCCGGGCTCTTACGGCGCTGATATTCGTTATCGTTATGCTCACGGGACTTTTGTGGAACCCATGGAGCTTCCTCGTGTTGTTTTCGTTTATCCAGTTCGGCTGCTGGGTCGAATACCAAAAGATCTTGGTGCTGCTCAACAAGGAATATGCCGCCATCTCGGCGTTTCATCGTTATACTGTGATGATCGCGGGATGGTTTTTGATGCTGTTCCTCGTCAATGGAAATATTATGATCGGCGGCATTCCGTTGCGGTTTTACGGCCAGTGGGGCTGCATCGCTTTTCTTGCCGTGTTCGTCATCGGCGAGCTGCTCCAGATCAGGACGATCAATATCCGCAATATCGGGCGAAGCGCGCTCGGGTTGCTCTATATCTCCGTAAGCCTCGCCTTGCTCACGCATCTGCGCACCTTTTTTTATGGTGCGCCCGGGGGTGCATTTGTCGATCGGGTTCCCGTGCTGATGGTCATCGGCTCGATTTGGATCAACGATACGATGGCGTATATCGTGGGCTCGCTGATCGGCAAGACGCCGCTCACTGCTATTTCGCCAAAAAAGACCTGGGAGGGCACCGTGGGCGGCATCATCCTGGCGATCGGCGTTATGGCCGGCATCGGCTATCTGCTCGACCAAAGCCCTGCCTGGAATCTCTTCGGTCCCATCCATTGGGCAGTCGTTGGCGTCATCGCGGCGATCACCGGAACTTATGGCGACTTGCTGGAAAGCAAGCTGAAACGCATGGCGGGGATCAAGGACAGCGGACACATCATGCCCGGCCATGGCGGTTTCCTCGATCGATTCGACTCGCTTCTTGTGGCTACACCTTTTTGCTGGCTGTATCTGATGTGGGTGATTTAGGTCCGCCCGCCGGCGGGCGGTATCGGTAAATGCCCTATTTTTGATGCATGACAATCCATCGGGAAGGATATAAAACCATAGCCATCGGCGCATTGGTCTTTGCGATCATCAACCTTTGCTCTTTTTATTTCATCAGTGCGCATGCAGCCTGGGTCAGCGGGCTCATCTTCCTGGTGACCCTTGGCGTGGAATTATTCCTGATCTCTTTCTTCCGCATCCCCGCCCGGAAGCTGTCGCACGGCGACGACCTTATCATCTGTCCCGCCGACGGGAAAGTGGTCGTCATCGAGGAGATAGTGGACGAAGAGTATTTCAAAGACAAAAGACTTCAGATCTCCATCTTCATGAGCCCCGCAAATGTCCATCAGAATCGCAATCCCGTGGGCGGCGAGGTCGTGTATAGTCAATACCACAAGGGAAAGTATCTCGTTGCCTGGCATCCCAAATCGTCCACCGAGAATGAAAGGCATAGTGTCGTCATCAAAAACGTCCACGGCGAGCTGCTCGTCAAACAGATTGCCGGCGCCCTCGCCCGCCGCATCGTCAACTATCTCAGCGTAGGACATAAAGTCGACCAAAGCGCCGAAATGGGGTTCATCAAGTTCGGCTCCCGCGTCGATGTTCTGCTGCCGCCGGGCACTACGGTGAATGTGCAGTTGAACCAGGTCGTTCAGGGTGGGGTGACCGTGCTGGCAAAATGGAAATAGCCGGCCGGAGCGAAGCCCTAAAATAGATTCTCCAATTCCTTTAAGGAATATACCGTATACGTCGGCCGGATCGCGGGCTCGCGCCGAAGGTGATTTACATAGACCTGATCGATACCCGCATTGATACCCCCCTGAATATCGGCCTCGATACTATCGCCGATTATGATGCTCTCGGTCGGGAGAGCTCCCGTCTGCGTGAAAGCATAATCGAAAATCTCTTTATGAGGTTTAAGGCTATTGGACACCTCGGAGGTGATCACCGTTTTGAAAAAGCCGTCGATGCCGGAATTCTCCAGCTTCGAAAGCTGGGTCTTCAAAAATCCATTGGTGATCAGATGCAGCTGGTAGCCTTTGTCCGTCAGATAATTCAGGATCTCCACGGCATGCGGAAAAAGGATCGTACGGGAAGGGAGGGCGTCGAGGAACAAAACGTCCATGCGGCGAGCCAGCGGCTCATCGCCTATTTTGAAATCCAGTAGTGTCAGCCACATGCGTTTCCATCGCAGCTCGTCGACTTTGATATAGCCGTTGCGATAGCGTTCCCAAAGTTTGTCGTTATGTACATTATAGCATTCAAAAAAACGATCGAAATCCGGCACCCCCCTTTCCATGAGCTGCAGAGAATGATATAGCTCCTGAAGCGTAAACCTGCAGTTCGCCTCAAAATCCCAAAGCGTATGATCAAGGTCGAAGAAAAGGTGTTTATACTTAACTTGCATGTCGCAAGTTACTACATATGAACTGTATCATCACCGGTGCATCCAGGGGTCTGGGCAAGGCCATGGCAGAGCGCTTCGCCGCGGGCGGATATGCCCTCTACCTCTGTTCGCGCAATGAAAAGCATTTATCCGGGACCATCGGGGAATTGACGGCGCGCTTTCCCGGCCGGACGATCCTTGGGAAAGCCGTCGATATGGGCTCGAAGGAGCAGGCGACAGCTTTCGGGCAGTGGTTGCTGGATGGCGGCGTAGAGATAGACGTGCTCATCAACAATGCGGGCATCTTCCTGCCCGGCAGCGTCCACGACGAGCCCGAAGGCCTTCTCGAACAGCTCATGTCCGTCAACCTCTACAGCGCGTATCATCTCACCCGGAAACTGCTGCCTGCAATGATGGCGCGGCGGTCGGGACATATCTTTAACATTTGCTCCATAGCCTCTTTCAAGGCCTATGCCAATGGGGGCGCTTATAGCATCACGAAATATGCGCTGGCGGGCTTTTCCGCGAATCTGCGGGAGGAGCTGAAACCGCATAACATCAAGGTTACAAGTGTTTATCCGGGAGCTACTTATACCGATAGCTGGGCCGGCTCAGGCGTCGCCCCGGAGCGCATAATGGAATCGGCCGATGTTGCCGAAATGGTCTATACGGCCAGCAGGCTCTCGCCCCAGGCGACGGTCGAGGAGATCCTGCTTCGCCCGCAGCTCGGCGATCTCTAATGTGCTTCTAACGGGCTCGAAGCGGCCGGAGGCCGCTTGTCCGAAGGACCGACTTTTATTGGCGAAATTTTAACTCATGTCGATCTTATATTTGTATGGTGCATACCGTTATGCCTATAAAATCACCCGTTATCGTTAAGATTTTACGTATTGCCTTCATTATCGGGATCGTGTTGCTGCCGGGGCTCTATGCTTCCGGGCAGGTGAAATTCACGACCAATGTCAGCAGCCAGGATGTAGGTAAATCCGATTATCTCCAGGTAGAATTCGTCGTCGAAAATGCCAAACAGATCGATGACATGAATCCCCCCGATTTCGCCGGTTTTCGTGTGGTGCAGGGACCTATTCAGTCCAGCGGCATGAGCATCGTCAACGGTAATATGTCCCAGTACAAGGCCTTGTCCTTCGTGCTCGAGCCGGTTAAGACGGGGAAATTTACCATCGGCGGCGCATCGGCGACGGTCGACGGGAAGCACATGCAGTCCAATGCCATTGTCGTCACCGTTCATCCCGGCGGTTCGGGCTCTGCCAATTCCAACAACCAGCCTCAGAGCCAGAGTCCTTTTGGTGGTAATCCGTTTGGCGGTAATCCGTTCTTCCAGCCTAACATGCCGGACCCCTTTGGGAGCGACGCAGGTGACGTAGACCGGGACTATGTACTGAAACCCGGTGAGAACCCCAAGGACAAGATCAAAAAGGGCCTCTTCGTCAAAGTGCAGGTAGATAAGGACAGTTGCTATGTAGGGGAACCCATTGTAGCGACTTATAAATTGTATACCCGCGTGAGTTCCGAATCGAGGATCACCAAACAGCCTTCGCTCAATGGTTTTAGCGTCTATGATATGATCGACCCCAGTCAGGATGCGGTTTCGGTAGAGAAAGTCAATGGCAAGAACTACACCGTTCATACCATTCGTAAAGCCCAGCTCATTCCCCTGCAGGCGGGAACCGTCGATCTGGACCCTGTAGAGGTTGATAACACCGTGCATTTTGTAAAGAGCGCGGGTCATAGCAGCGGCAGCGGACGCAGCGGTAACAGCATCCGTGATCTGCTCGACGCGATGGCCGACGAGAGCGGCTACGGTCCGGAAGTCGATGAAAAGGTCACCCTCGACACGAAACCGGTGCCGATCACCGTGAAGCCGCTGCCCGACGCAGGCAAGCCGGCAAGCTACAGTGGCGCCGTGGGTAATTTTTCCGTCGAGGCTTCGCTGGATCACAAGACTATCGCGGCCGACGACGAAGCCACGCTGCGCGTCGTCGTCAAAGGGAAAGGCAATCTCCCTGTGATCAACGCGCCCACCGTAAACTGGCCTTCGGGTTTCCATGCCTTCGATCCCCGGGCGAAAGACGATTTTAACAAGACGGTGGCGCCCATGGCGGGGGCCAAATCATTCGACTATGTGTTCACCCCCGGTGCTGCGGGCAACTATACTATTCCCCAGATCGATTTCCCCTATTTCGACCCGGCTACGCAGACGTATAAGACGGCCGAGACGCAGCCGATGGACATTCAGGTGACGCCGGCCGTTAGAAGTCATGCGAAACCAGCCGACAAGCTTACGGCAAAACAACAACCCGCTCCCGGCTTCATGGATTACGCCCGGAATTATGGCCCGTGGATCGCTGTCTTCCTGGTGCTGGGCGGTATAGCCACCTATTTCTGGCGTCAGAACCGAAAGCTGAAAAAAGCACACGGGGAGAGCGAGGTTACCGCTACAGTCCAGCAGCAGAACCGCGCCGCGGTGGAAAAGGCCGCTGCCATGGAAAGGGTCGCCGCCATGGAAAGGGTCGCCGCTGCGGCTGCCGCCCATACGGATAAAAGCAATTCTCCGGTGCGGGACGTGACGCCCGGCAGGGAGCGGGAGCGCGACGAGCGCCATGCGATCCCGAGGGAACCCGTGATCCCGCCTACTACCTATGTCTCCACGGCACCCCCTGCCGATCCCTTGCAGGAGGCCCGCCATTTCTTCGAACGGGAAGACTCCAAAGGGTTTTATCGTGAGGTCAACCGCGCTATCTGGAAGGCAATGAGCCGGAAGCTGGATCTGCCTGCCAGCGAGCTCAACAAGGCCAATAGCGTCCGCCAGCTTCAGTTACGCGGCTGGGATGATACCGGGCTTATGACATTGGAAAATTTGCTGAACGAGTGCGAGATGAATCTTTATACACCGTCCTATGACCGCAGGAATATGCAGCAGCTGCTGCGGCAGGCGGAATGGGTGCTGGATAGATTGGTCTAAGGCGCGAAAGGTCGAGCGACCAAAAGGCCAGGTTACTCGGTGTACTTATACCCAACCCCCCGCACCGAATGAAAATATTTCGGATGCCGGCTATCTTCTTCAAAGTATTTGCGAAAATTCAGCACGAAATTGTCGATGGTTCGGGTGGTCGGATAGACATTGTATCCCCATACCGCCTGCAGGATCTTTTCCCGCGTCACTACTTCGTTGCGGTTCTCGATCAGTAGCTTCAACAGCATCGCCTCCTTTTTGCTGAGCTGGATGCGATCCCCGTCCTTGGTGGTAGCTTCCTGTGCCTTGAAGTCGACAAGATTCTTCCCGAAGCTGTAGACATCAGGGGTGGACTCCTTGTCCTGCATCTTTTTGTTCTTCTCGATGAGCTTTTGAATACGTAACAGGAGCTCTTCCAGATTAAAGGGCTTGGTGAGATAATCATCCGCGCCCTTTTTAAGGCCCAGGACCCTATCCGCACTGGCATTCTTTGCGCTCAGGATCAGGATGGGAACGTCGTTGTTCTGAACCCTGATGGTCTCCGTCACGCCGATCCCGTCGACACCGGGCAGCATCACATCGAGGATAATGAGATCGAAGTATTCACTTTGAACCGCTTTCAACGCCTGGCTTCCGTCGTAGGCGGAAGTGATCTCATAGCCTTCCAGCTCCAGGTTGAGTTTAAGCGCTTCGTGGAGATTTTCTTCATCTTCGACCAGCAGTATGGAAATTTTTGAGCTCATGAGTCCGTCTTGTTTTTCCCCGAAAGAGTCACCGGAAAAATAACCCTTTCGGGAAATTCGGCTGATGATTGCCCTTCGGGCCAAGACCCTATCGGGTCTTGAATATAACCGTAAAAATACTCCCAACCGGTGAATTATCAGCGACCTTTAGCGTCGCTTTGTGGTCCTGGGCTATTTTCAGACAGAGATACAATCCCAGCCCCGTGCCTTTTGTCCGCCGCGTGGCCTCCTGTCCCATCCGGTAGAACTTGCCGAAGATGCGTTTCTTTTCGTCGTCGGGTATGCCCGGTCCCTGATCCTTTACGGAAAGCAGGACATGACGGCCCTTGTGTTCCAGGTTGACGTCTATGGCGCCTTCACGGGGCGAATATTTGAGGGCATTTTCAACCAGGTTGCTCACCAGCAGCTGCAGGAGAATGACGTCACCCAGGATCGTACAGCCGGGCTCGATGTGTTGCTCCCAGGGCCGGTCCGGAAAACGATGCCGGAAATCCTGCATCGAAGCCTCCACCAGCCCTGAAAGATCGAGCGACTCCTTCGACTGCACATAGCCGACTCCTTCGAGTTGCGAGGCGATGAGGATGTTGTTGGCGAGGACGTCGAGCCGGTCCGTCTCCTGGAGGGCTGCCCGGATCATTTTTTGCTGTCGTAGTTCGTCGAGCTTGTGTTTGCGCAGGGTCTCCAGGTTGAGCTTCGTGACGGCGATGGGTGTCTTGAGCTCGTGGGTGAGGGCCATCATGAAATTCTGCTGTTGCTGCTGAAGCCGGATCTGCCGTCGCACCTCGCGATAAACGAAACCGGCGCCAAGGAGGAAGGACAGAAGGAAGGTGCTGCCTTCGCCGATGTATTGGGCTGTTTTTTTGTTCTCTTCTGTGAAGATGGCGTCGTACCTGGTGATGTAATCGGGAGTGTCCATCTTCAGCTGCCGGACTTTCAAGGCCGCCATCTGCTGGTTCTGTGTTTCGAGGGCGATGAACCACCATACCAGCCCGCTGACGATATACCCCAGCAGGATCCAGTATACGGTAATGGCAACCGCGAGCCGTCTTTTTTTAAACAACATAATTTATCGGGGCTTTTGATGCCGCCGGAATCCACGGTGGCTTCTCGGGTCGTTGGAAATGCCGGCTAGGGCGCGAAGCGTCCCGTCCGAAGGATACCCGAGCGCAGCGAAGGGTACGAACGAGGAGGACCGTGGCGACGCAGGTCCGACGAAGTTCATTAAAGGTTTGCCCGGAATGCGCTATTTTCTTTGCAGCGCATTTCGGGCACATTTATGGCGCCTTCTCGATCCGGACACCGACATCCAGCACATGTTTCAGCGGGTCTTCCCGCATGATCTGTTCCAGCGTGAACGAATAGGTGCCCGGCCGGCTGAACTTCGTTTCCTGCTGGATCTCGACCCGGTGTTCGAAAATGTCGTCCATCCCGCTGCCCAGCCAGCCTTTTTCGTTGGTGGCGAGCAGGAGATCGTACCGTTCGCTTTTTTGGGTGGTATCACCGGGTTGTTTCACCGTCCCCCGGATCCAGATATTGTTGTAGTTATAGGCATCGGTATGCCGTAGGACCAGGTAGATATTGTAACGGTTGCTGGTATCGGCCGGATCGATGGTAAAATTAATGGTAGGCCGGAAATTGCTCGCCCATTGCTGATCCGGGAGGACAATATCCTTTTCGAAAACGCCGGAGGGTGGGGTGCAGGCCAGCCAGTTAATAGAAGAGGCAAAAAACAGGAATATGAAGAGGTTTTTCATGTCGAGTTAAATGATATTCAAAGGAGACATGCAGTCGCTGCGCTCGTGTCATTTATGCAAAGATAAACGCATTTTTCGCACCTTGAAATGCCGGAGGCATTTCGTCCGAAGGACCGACATTCGCCGGGTGCGAAAAATGCGGTATATTTTCCTTAAACGCCTTTTTCGCACCTTATAATACATTCAAAACCTGTTCCTTCGCCTTTTCGAGTTCGTCTTTCATCAGGACTACGCATTGCTGGATCGTCGAGTCATAGGCTTTCGAGCCCGTAGTATTGATCTCTCTTCCGATCTCCTGGAGGATAAACGACAGCTTTTTACCCTTGCCTTCCTCCTGTGCCCTGAGAATGGACCGGAAATAGTCGCAGTGGTTCTTCAACCGGACCTGCTCTTCGCTGATGTCGATCTTCTCGATATAATAGATCAGTTCCTGCTCCATCCGGTTTGGATCGTAATTTTCCTTCCCCACATGTTCTTCCAGCAGTTTACGCAGACCTTCGCGGATCTTTTGTTGGCGCATGGGTTCCAGCTTGACGACCTCTGCCTGATATTTCTCGATATTGTTAATGCGCAGTTGCAAATCCGCTTCCAATGAAGCGCCTTCATTTAACCGATGTGCATCCAGGTCTTCGATCGCCGCCAGGATCACCTTTTCGAATTCCTGGTATTCCCGATCGGTAAGGGTGTCGCCGGTGGGGGTGATGACTTCGGGTAATTTTACCAGGGTGCTGAGGATATTTGAAGGATCGAGATTCAGCTCCGAGGAGAGATCGGCGAGGGCCCGATAATAGGCTTTCGCCAGGTCGGTATTGATGCTTACCGGCTTTGCATTGCCCGTTCCTTTGAGGCTGATGGTGCAATCCAACGAACCGCGACCCAGTTTTTCAGAGATAAGTTTCCGGATAGAGAATTCGAAGGGTTTCAGAAAACCGGGCAGCTTCAGTTGTAGCTCGAATTGTTTTCCATTCAGGGATTTGATGTCTACCTGAAAGGTCTTGTCTCCTACAGCTTGTTCGGCACGACCGAAGCCGGTCATCGATTTGAGCATAATATCAATGTTTTAGATTTACGCCTTTGGACTGTTGTCGAAGGCTTGTTCGGCTACAATTTAGTGATTCCTTTCCGCAAACAGCATAGAATACATCTCGTTCCTGTTCGGTGAACGCATTTCACCCGGCTTTAACCCTGCCAGCTCGAGCTTTTCTATACGGTACCGGAGCAACCTCAGGGTCGGGAAGCCTGCCTGAGCCGTCATCTTTCGGACCTGACGGTTCTTTCCTTCCGTGAGTATCATGCGTATCCATGTCGTGGGAATGTTCGCGCGATAGCGAATGGGTGGATGTCTGTCGGGAACTGCCGGGGACGTTTCAAAAAGTTGTACGATACAGCGTTTGGTCCGGTAAGGCTTGCCGTCGACGGTAATGGTGACGCCGGACTCCAATGTCCGGATCGCTTCGGGGGTGATCGCGCCGTCCACCTGCACCCAATATTCCCGCTCGTGTGCGAACCGGGGGTTCAGCAACCGGTGATTGAGTGCCGTGTCATTGGTGAGGATCAGCAATCCCTCGCTATCGAAATCCAGCCGGCCAACGGGATAAACGTCGCCGGGAACGGGGAAGAAATCCTTGAGCGTTTGCTTTCCTTCCTGCGAGGTGAACTGCGAAAGAACCTGGAATGGTTTGTATACAACGTAGTATTGGTGCATGTTTGCGGCGAATGGATGCTAGTAACGTTTGCGTGAATTTGCATTTTGGCTGTTCGTCATTAGCCAACGAAAAAGCCCGGTGCGAAACCGGGCTTTAATATATGGATGGGTTAGTAAGTACCGGGAAATAAATTTCCCTACACAATATTAAAAATAATTTTCTCTATTTAAAAAAGTTTTCCAATAAATTTTATTCACATTTTTTTTTAAGCTGTGGAAAATGGTCACGTTTCACCGCGCTACCAGCCTACCTTTGCGCAAAATCTTCACTATGCGTTTTCCTACTCCCGTATCCATAGAGTGGTTCGCCGAGTTTCTCGGCGCCGAATTGATAGGTGATCGAAATGGTCAGGCCACCGGCATCAACGAGATCCATAAAGTCGAAAAAGGCGACCTTGTTTTCGTCGACCATCCGAAATATTACGATACCTGTATTCGGAGCGCCGCCACCTTCATCATCATCAACAAAGCCGTGGAAGTCCCTACAGGCAAGGCTTTGCTGGTAGTCGACCAGCCATTCGAAGCCTATCTCAAGATCGTAAGACACTTCCGTCCGTTCGAACCGGCGACGAAGATGATCAGCGATACCGCCGTGATCGGAGCGGGTTCTTATCTCTATCCCGGCGTCTTCGTAGGCCATCATACGACCGTCGGCAGGAACTGTGTCATCTATCCCAATGTCACCATCCTCGACCACTGTGTCATCGGCGACAATGTCATCATCCAGGCCGGCACCGTGATCGGGTCGGACGCCTTCTACTATAACACCAAAAAGGATCGCGCCGTCTGGTACAAAAAGATGGAAAGCTGTGGCCGGGTGGTGATCGAAGACGATGTCGAGATCGGTGCAGGCTGTACCATCGACCGGGGGGTGAGCGGCGACACCGTGATCGGCCGGGGAACCAAGATGGACAACATGATCCATGTCGGTCATGATTCCGTCACCGGTAAAAACTGCCTGTTCGCCGCGCAAGTCGGCATTGCGGGCGCAGTGGAGATAGGTAACGGCGTCATTTTATGGGGGCAGGTTGGGGTGAACAAGACCTTGACCATCGGCGACAACGCCGTCGTACTTGCGCAAAGCGGGGTGCCCGGCGACCTGGAAAGCGGTAAGGTCTATTTTGGGACTCCCGCCGACGATGCCAGCATCAAAAAGAGAGAGCTGGTGTGGATCAAGCGGATTCCCGAGATCTGGAAGAAGATTATGGAATAGGCCCCGGGGGTTTTTACTGTCCGGGATTGTAATCGTAGGGCACGACCTCCGCCAGCTTTTTCCAGGACCAGTAACCGATATTCGTCACATCGCTCTGATCGTAGAAATACCCATTCTCTTCGATAACAAACCCATTCTGGATGTCCATTGCGGAGATCTCCACCGCCGTATTTAGCGGAAACTTATTCTGGATGAGGTATTTTTTATCGGGGTTCTGGGCGGTGTAGCTTACCCGCAGCCTTCCCTGGATATTGATGTCCACTCCACTACTGTCACGGGAGTAGATGGAGGAATCATAGGGATTCCGGATCTTATGCATCTTGCTGCTGCCACTATCGGCCGTTTCCAGCACGAATCCTTCATCATCGAGCGTACTGTCGTACCAGCTGCGGACAAAGTGAAGCCGGGAGCCCGCATAGGCATATAGCCGGTTCTGTTTCCAGGTCTGCTGTTGATCCGGCGTACCTTGCATCTCCTCGAACAGGGGATAGCCTGTATAGCTGCTGATATTGTCGTTGTAGTAATAGACAAAAGAGTCCAGCTGATAGGTTATCTTATATCCCAGCGCGTTGTTGGTGATGTGCAGCATGTCCGTGGCCTTGATCCGTAACTTGTTCCGCTTTTTGTAAAAATAGAAATGAACGGCATCTTTGTTTTCCAGGACGCATTGCGCCGCATTGGGTGTGGTGCCGATGAAATTGTCGAGGAAGAACTGACCATACTTCGACCACCCGTCCCCGACCTCGAGGCTACCGGTGACCACTGCCTGCTCCAGCGCCTTGTCCTGCGGTTTCAGCCGGACGCGGAGGGTGTCGTCGGGACGATGGTCTTTACCGATGCGGATCGATTGCGTTTCATAACCGGTAAAGGAGATGATGAGATCATATCCGCCGTTTGGCAAGCGAAGATGAAAATAGCCGGAATCTTTCGATATCGCACCTATGGTGGTGTTTTGCGCAAAAACCGAAGCGTTGTTGAGCGGCGCGCCGGTGGCGGAGTCGAGGACTTGTCCGTTTATCGGAAATGTTTTTTCCTGGGAAAAGCCGGCGCCGGCGAAAAAGAAAACGGGGATGAAAAGCAGGATGAGTCTCTTCATGGATATCGTTTTGAGTTGGTAAGATAGACAAAATTTAGGATCGGTCACAACGCCGCCACGGGCCGCCCTTGCCGCAAATACGTGTTGCACGCTTCCCGGATGGTCTCTTCAAGCGGGGTGAATCTAAAGTCCGGCATTTGTGCCAGCAGCTTACTGCTGTCGAAATAGGTGCTGCTCCGGGCGACACGTGCGCTTTCGCGGGTCAGCATGCCCGGCCGTCCGGTGAAAAGGCTTTTCAGACGGGCTGTACGCCAGGCGATGCCCGCAATAAACGGCGTAGCTTCCCGCGACGGCGGTCGTTTCCCGAAACCCGCGGCAATGGTTTCGAAAAGGCGCCGGAATGTCCAGTTGTCGCCATTGAGGATATATCGCTCGCCGCTGATATCGCTTTCCAGCAGACTCACCACGGCTCTAGCTGTATCCGTGACATCTACGAACCCGTTCACGCCTTCCGTATACCAGGGAAATTCGTTGTAAGCGCTGCGAAAAAGCGTGCAGCTCGAGCTGTTCCAGTCCCCGAAGCCCAGGATCGTGCTGGGGTTGACGACAACGGCCTGCAGCCCTTCGCCCATGCCCCGCCAAACTTCTACCTCGCCGCGAAATTTGCTGATGGCATAGTTTGTGTTGTATTTGCTTTCCTCCCAGGCCTTGGTTTCGGTAACCGTCTCGCCCTGTCCCGTACGCCCCAGCGCCGCCACCGAGCTCACATGAACGAGCCGCGGGACATTCGTCGTCAGCGCAGCATTGACGACATTGGCCGTTCCTTCTACGTTGACACGGAACATCTCGCTGTGGTCCTTACCGGCAAAAGAAACTTTCGCCGCAGCATGAATAACCCCATCCACCCCTTCCATGGCCTCTTCGAGTCCTATGACATCGAGGACGTCGCCCATGACCCAATCGACTTGCTGTAAAATGTCGGCAGGAATAAAAGCCGGCAGGATATTGCTCCGGCGGATCGCCCTGACGGCATAGCCTTTCCCTACCAGCTCCCGGATGACATAAGCGCCGAGAAAACCCGTCCCGCCGGTAACCAGAACCGTTCGCCTTGTAGTCGGAGTCGTGTTAAGATTGTTCATACCTATAATATCCTTTTCCTGTCTTTCGACCCAATGCGCCTTCCTTTACTTTTTGCTCCTGAAGAGACGATGGACGCAGCCTGAGTGGCCTGCCCATGGCTTCGTATACCGAGCAGCTAACGGTAAAATTGATATCATTGCCGATGAGATCCATCAGCCGGAACGGACCCATCTTGAAACCCGCGGCTTCCATGAGCGTGTCGACGGTCCCGATGTCCGCCAATCCCTCTTCCACCAGGCGCAACGCTTCCAGATAATAAGGCCGGGCCACATGATTCACGATAAAACCGGGCGAGTCCCGGCAAACCACCGGCGTCTTCCCCATTTGCTTTGCCACCTCGACCACGGTTTGTTTTATTGCCGGCGAAGTATGCACCGTTGTGACGACCTCCACCAGCTTCATCAGCGGGGCGGGATTGAAGAAATGCATGCCTACGAATCTATCCGGCCGGGGGATGGCTGCGGCGAGTTCGGTGAGAGAAAGACTCGACGTATTGGATGCGAGTATCGTATCGGGGGTGTTCAGCTCAGCGAGCTGCCTGAAGAGACCCGTTTTTACTTCGGGGCGCTCGACGATGGCTTCGATGATCAGGTCGGCTATGCAATCTGCGATAGTAGTGGAATAACGGAGCCGGCTTGTCGCGGCCTGCTGCGCGTCGGATGTAAGCCTGCCCTTTTCCATCAGCGTTTGCAGACTTTTTTCGATGGCGACGCGCCCTTTTTCCACCATGTTCGCATCGACGTCATACAGCAGCGTGCTGTATCCGCCCATCGCAGCAACCTGGGCGATCCCACTGCCCATTGTGCCTGCCCCGCAAACGACGATTGTATTTATCATTTTATTCAATGAATTATTATATTAACTTCTACTTTTGTCATAAAAGGGCTAAATTGTTAATACCTCAATTGAGGACATTTTCCATATGGGCACAATGATAAAGAAAAAACCATCATTGGGAATTGGTTTGTACACGATTCCTGATGTTGCAAATATCCTGAATTTGGACGGTAATCTTGTCCAAAGATGGTTGCGGGAGTACTGGGGCAATCGATTTAGCGTCGGGCAGGATATCCTTTCGTCTTGGGGTAAAGGCAGGGATAAAGCGGTACATTTTTTCACTTTAATCGAGTTTTACGTCTTTTATCAACTCAGGAAACAGGGGGTAAGTGCCCAAAATATCGCAAAATCCCATGAAATTATTCGCCAGGAACTAGACAACGCCTTCCCATTTGCCAATGCAATCATTCTTACCGATGGGAAAAAGATATTTTACTCAAAAGACGGCGATTTGATCATTAATGCGGACAAGTCAAAGCAAATCAACTTTAAGTCAATTATCGAAGAGTTTTGCCATAAGATTGATTTCGGAAAAGAAGCGTATGCACTCAGGTATTGGCCGTTGGGAAAAGAAAAGAATATAGTTGTTGATCCTCACCATCAGCTCGGTCAGCCTACGGTCAAAAACACGAACATTCTTGCCGAAACACTTTACAGCATGTATACATCAGGGGAAAAAATAAGCTTTATTTCTTCTCTTTATGATGTCCCGGAAAATGATGTCAAGGCCTCTATTGAATTTTTTAAGAAAGCTGCCTGATGAAAATATACATTGACGAGAACATGCCGCCGCAGTTGGCCGATGGGCTGGCCATACTGGAAAAGCCAAATAATGAAGGCGTCGAGGTCTATTCCATACAAAAAGAATATGGTAGGGTATTCAGGATGAAGACTGGATTCCGCAAGTGGGTCAGGTTAACGGTATTGTCATCACTCAGGACTCGAAAATGCAGCGAATTAAGTCCCAATTCCGCTTATTAAGAGAATATAAGTTGGGCGTCTTTTATCTGATTCCGCCAGGAAAACAAGGATATACTTATTGGGAAATGGTTGAAAAAATTATCCTCAATTGGCAGGAAATCAAAGGTTTGTTAAAAAGAAACAAACCGCCCTTCGCCTTTAGAATTACAGCGCGAAAGATTGAAAAGATAACTTGATCTGCCTCTACACCGCGCCGGTGAACTGTTTCAGGAACCGGACATCGTTTTGGGAATAGAGCCGAAGATCGTTGATGCGGTATTTGAGCTGGCAGATGCGTTCGATACCCATTCCAAAGGCAAACCCCGTATACTTGTTGCTGTCGATGCCAAAATTCTCCAGCATCTTAGGATGCACCATGCCGCTCCCCAGGATCTCTACCCAGCCTGTGTGTTTACAAACACTACAGCCGCTGCCGCCGCAGATGCGGCAGGTGATGTCCATTTCGGCGCTGGGCTCGGTGAAAGGGAAATAGGAAGGCCGGAAACGTACTTTGATGTCCTTATCGAACATCTCCTGCACGAAGAAATAAAGCGTTTGTTTCAAATCCGCGAAAGAGACGTTTTCGTCTACATACAATCCTTCCGTTTGGTGGAAAAAACAATGCGCCCGGGCGCTGATGGTTTCATTGCGATACACCCGTCCCGGACAGATGATCCGGATCGGCGGTTTCTGCCGCTCCATGGTCCTGGCCTGTACGCTGCTGGTGTGGGTGCGAAGAAGCCAGTCCGGATTTTGATGGATGTAAAATGTATCCTGCATATCCCGCGCCGGATGGTTCTCGGGCAGGTTGAGGGCTGTAAAGTTGTGCCAGTCGTCTTCGATCTCCGGTCCTTCGGCTACGGCAAAACCCAGACGGCCGAAGATCTTCACGATTTGATCGCGCACCAGCGTGATAGGATGATGCGTACCCAGCGGAAGCGTGTCGCCGGGCAGGCTCAGATCGATATTCCGAACGGGACCGGTGGCAGACGAACCGAGACTATTCTTCCAATCTTCGTATTTCGACTCTGCCACTTGCTTGAACGCATTGAGGACGGCGCCGAAAGCCTTTTTTTGATCGTTCGGGACATTTTTCATCTCCGTGAAGAGTCCTTTGACGATGCCTTTGGTACCCAGAAACTTGATGCGATAAGCTTCCAGGGCATCGACCCCATCAGGAACGATAGCGGCGATCTCCTGCTTGTATTGCTCAATTTGCTGTAACAATTGGTCCATAGTGCGAAGATACGTAAGTTTGCCGCAAACGTAATCCATGTCGCCCAACCTGCATATCAGCGATTTCCTCGATTCTGTGAGCCTGGCCGAACTGTCGCAGGACCAGGGATATAGGGACGGACAGGTAGGTAAGATCATCGACCTCTATGACGAAGGTTTTCCGGATGTTTATGCGGCGGATCTTGTGCTCGTAGGCTGCGAAGAGACACGGGGCCTCGGCCGCGACAAACGCGAATCCGGCGGCCCGGATGCCATCCGGGAACAGTTCTATCAACTTTATTATTGGCATCATGATATCAAACTGGCCGATGTCGGCAATATCCGCGCCGGCGCAACGCTGAGCGATACCTATGCGGCGCTGAAAACGGTGCTGCGCGAGATCACGGCCATCGGGAAAACGGCCGTCGTCCTGGGCGGTTCGCATGACCTCACCCTTGCGCAATACTATACCTATGCGGATAAAAAACACATCGTCGAGGCGACGGGTGTCGATGCCCTCATCGATCTGGACATCCACTCCCAACACCGCAGCGACAATTTCCTGATGGAGATGCTCACCCACGAGCCCAACTATATCCATCATTATAATCATATCGGTTTCCAGAGCTATTACGTGCACCCGCATATGCTGGAGACCATGGACAAGCTGCGCTTCGATTGTTTCCGGCTGGGCAGCGTGAAAGACAACATCGAGGAGATGGAGCCGGTGATCCGCAATTCACACCTCTTCTCCTTCGATATATCCGCTATCGCCAATGCCTTTGCCCCGGCCAATCCGTTATCGCCAAACGGTTTCAATGGCGAAGAAGCGTGTATCCTCATGCGTTATGCCGGACTGAGCCACAACGTCAACACCGTAGGCATCTACGGGTATATGCCGGGTAAGGATAAGGAGCGATTGACGGCGCGGCAGATCAGCCATATGCTCTGGTATCTCATCGACGGCAAAAGCAAGGGACGCCGTGAGGCCGCATTGTCCGACCGGGATCTCTTCGTCGAATATCATACCGCTTTCGCTTCTGTGGAAACCACCTTTCTGCAAAGTAAAAAGACACAGCGCTGGTGGATGCAGCTCCCCGATAGCAAATACATCGCCTGCAGCTACCAGGATTATCTGCTGGCCAGCAGCAACGAGATCCCAGAACGCTGGCTCCGGGCGCAGGAACGGGGGTAAGATCGTATATTGCAGGTATGAAGAAGCTCGCCACCCTCCTGCTCTTGCCCGTTATACTTTTCGGTTGCGCCACGTCGCATACAGCCGGTTCGGCTCCCGGAAAACATTCCAAAGATCCGTTGATGCAATTCACCGAGGACTCGCTGCTGAGCCAGCCCGGCCTCCTGCCGGCACAGGTGGGCCTCTGTCTTTATGATCCCGCTTCGTCGACCTACAAATTCGACTACCAGGGTGACAAATACTTTATGCCGGCCAGCAACACCAAGCTCTTTTCGCTGTATGCCGGTTTGAGCCATCTTGGCGACTCGCTCGTAGGCATGCGGTATTGGGATGCAGACACCGCGCTTTTCGTGATAGCCTCGGGCGACCCCACGTTCCTGCACCCTGAATTTCCCGACCAGCCTGTGATCCGGTTTTTACAGCATGCTCACAAGCCCATTTATATTACGGACGCCAACTGGCAGGATAAGCCCTTTGGCCGCGGCTGGGCCTGGGACGACTATAACGACGATTATATGCCCGAGCGCAGCGCGTTTCCGGTATATGGCAACCTCATCCGCTGGATCTATGATACGACCTCGCAGAGTTTCTATTCGATTCCCGACATCGACTGGCCCGTTAAGTTCTCGCCGGATTCGTCGAAGCAGGGTTTTTCCGTCCGTCGGGACGTCCATAATAATGTATTCACGATCACCGAAGGTAAGGGGCGCGTGCGGGAACAGGATGTCCCCTTTATCACGGACGGGAGCGCTTCCGCTGCGCTGTTGCTGAAAGACACGGTGGGGCAGGCTGTCGCGGCGGGTTCGCTGCCCGGGCACAGATACGGGCTTCCGCCGGGGGTTACCCAGTTTTCGCAGCACGACCTGCTCTGGGCGGGCTACAATGTCGTGCATTCGCGTCCTCTGGACTCTATGTTCAGGCCGATGATGTACAACAGCGACAATTTCTTTGCCGAACAGACCCTGCTGATGGTGAGCAACGAACTGCTGGGTAAGATGAACGATGGCCGTATCATCGATACCCTGCTCTCCACCGATCTCAAAGGACTGCCCCAGCGACCCATTTGGGTGGACGGGTGCGGCCTCAGCCGGAATGACCTCTTCACCCCGCGCGACTTCGTTTGGCTGCTGGATACCATGCAAAAGCGGTTTGGTTTGAACCGGATGAAAGGTATCCTGCCGACGGGCGGCACCGGTACCCTGGCCAGCTACTATCACGATGACGTGGGGTTTATCTACGCCAAGACCGGCAGCCTCAGCGGTGTCGTTGCGCTCAGCGGCTATCTGATCACCAAAAAGAACCACCTGCTCCTGTTCTCGATCCTGATCAATAATTATATCGGCAGCGGCGTGACGGTCCGGCGGAATATGGAGAAGTGGATCCATAAAGTGCGGGAGATGTACTAATTTTTGCTTTTACCCAACGTTTTTCCAGCCATAGCCGTACGTTTGGGAGGATCAATCCTCTTAACCGTTAAATTATGTTTATGAAAAACAAAGTTTACACCTTTATCTTACTGATCTTATGTTGCGGGTGGTGGACTGCCCGCGCGCAGGACTCTACCACCGCGTGCAATGCACAGTTTTCCGCCTCGGTGAGCGGTAACACGGTCGCTTTCAGGGCGGTGGACTCTGCTGCCGGGGTTCAGCATCTTTGGATTTTCGGCGACACCAGCCAGCTTGGCTATGGTCCGTACGTGACGGCGACCCATACCTATAGTCATCCGGGCACCTATCGGGTGACCCATTTGGTTCGCGATTCGGCTGTGGGCTGTTTCGATTCATCGTCGCAGCTGGTCACTATCGGTGCGCCGCCGCCGCAGTGCAGCATCACTTTTACGTATAGCCACGACAGCACCCGGCCGGGCCAGCCGTATTATTTCTATGCCCAGCCGAATCTGGGAGGTGCCTCCGCGGATACGGTTACGTGGAGGGTCAACGATACCATCGTCGGCACGGGCGACACGCTGGTCCGGGTATTACCCAACGGCGCCTCCAACGTATGCGTAAATTTAGTAACCAACTCGGGTTGCCAGAGCCAGTTTTGCCAGACGATCGTTGTCGGCGATACCACGACGACGCCGCCGCCCACCTGCAGCGTGAATGTTACCTACAGTCACGACAGCACCCAGCCGAATCAGCCGTACATTTTCTTTGCTCAGCCGTCGCTGGCCGGCGCCACTTCGGACTCGGTTATCTGGCGGGTTAACGATACCATCGCCGGCATTGGCGATACCCTGGTCCGCGTTTTACACAATGGCATGAATACCGTCTGCGCGAACCTGGTCACCAATCTGGGGTGTCAAAGCCAGGCATGTGTCGCCATCCTGGTCGGCGATACCACGCCGCCGCCGCCACCCGCTTGCAGCATCAGCGTTACGGTAAGCCACGATAGCACCCGGCCGAATCAGCCCTATACGTTCAACGCGTTTGCGTCTATAGACTCCGCCACCTCCGATTCGATCACCTGGTCGGTGAATGGTACCGCTGTGGGTACGGGTACTTCGCTTACACGTAGTTTCAGCAACGGAACCTACACGGTATGTGCGGCGCTGGTCACCAATTTAGGTTGCACGAGCACGTCTTGCCAAACGATCACCGTCACGGATTCAACGGCGACACCGCCGGACACCGCCGGCCAGCCGATCCGCTGTTTCCCCAACCCTGCATACAGCTCGACCAATGTCATCATCACGCTTAAAGCTCCGACGATGATCTATGTACGGGTCTACAATAGCATGGGCGGTGAGGTGGAAGAAAAGACCGTTTCCGGTTTCAGGGGTGCAAATATTATAAACGTGCCGCTGGGCTCGCTGCAACAAGGCATCTACTATATCCAACTGCAATACGGCAATGAACTTAAACGCAGCAGGATCCAGAAATTATAGGCAGGACGTTGTATTCAAGAGAGGATGACATACAAATAATAATCCAGGGTTGCCTCAAAAACAACCGAAGGGCGCAGGAGGAGCTCTACAAGCGATATTATCCTGCGATGATGGCGCTTTGTCTCCGCTATTTGCGGGATCGCCAGGATGCGCTGGAAGTTTTGAATGATGCCCTATTGAAAGTTTTCAAGCAAATGGGCCGCTTTGATCCAACCAAAGCGGCCCTTTATACCTGGATGCGAGCGATCGTGATCAATACGGCGCTCGATGCGCTGCGGAGGCAAAAGGCGTTACGCGACAGGGAGATGATGCCCGAAGAGGAGGAACAACCCGGCGTCGACAACAAGGCGATCGCCAAGCTCAGCGGTAACGAATTATTGGGTGTCATCCGGCAGCTGCCCGCGACTACCCGGACGGTATTCAATCTCTATGTCATCGATGGGTATGCGCACAAGGAGATCGGGGCTTTGCTATCGATCAGCGAGGGTACAAGCCGGTGGCATCTCAATGATGCGCGACGGCAGCTTAAGATGATCTTAAACCTTATGGAACCGAAAACTTAATGGATAGACAGCCACATAATAACCTTTGGGCTGAGAAGCTGTTGCAGGTGTCCATGCCGGATAGCGGCGAGGCCTGGGCTGGTATGGAAGTCATCCTTGACCGTGAGCTGCCGCAACGTTTCCGGAGCGATTGGCGGAGGTGGCTGCTCGTGATCCTTTTGTTGCTTCTGCTTATCGGCGTCTGCAATTGTCCAGGGCGTGGGCGTCTTTTCCATCGTTCGGGGCACGACTCCCGCATTTCCGGTGCTCTCCCGGCGACCCCGGCGAAGATCCCGGCCGGCGGGAACCCGGCGAGCCCGGCTACGGCGACGCCTGTGAGTCCGGAAAATCCCGTGGTACAGGCTCCCGCGGCTGCCGCGAACCCGGCGGCTCCTGAACCAGCCACGCGTGCGACCCGGCACAACCGGCGGACCCTTGCAGGCACGCCATCCGGGCGGCCGACGCCCGCAGCGCCACGCGGATCATCCGGGTCTGCCACACCCACAGCCTTTGGCGACGTCACACAGACCGCGCCGGATGGCTCACCGGTTGCAAAAACCTCCTTTCGGCGGCCACCGGCGAAGAGTAATCTAACCGCTGCCGGGGACACGGTCACAAAGAAGAACGTCCCCGCCGCCAGCGATACGGCTGGGAAGAAGAGCACTCCCGTGTTGCCAAAAGCCGTGTCGCGCAAAGACACCTTGCACAAGAAACCGCCCCCGCCCCCGCAGGATGAGCACCAAAAGGAAAAAGACCATGGCTGGGTCTTTGGCATCGGCCTCAATCAGTTCTTTCCTATAGGCGGTCAAAGAGGCTCGACCTACAACGCGGATGGCCTCACGGGCACGCTAAGCGACTATCTGCCCGTGCCGATGATCCGCTATTACTTCAGTCACAAGGCCTATCTCCAGGTGGAAGCGCAGCTCAACACGCCACAGGCCACGAAGAAGAACCTGGTGTTCAATTCTGTGGTGTCCGATACCGCTACCATTGGCGGGGTAAGGGAAGAAGCCTCGACTACCGCGACCCTTCAGCAGCTGTATTATTTCAACATCCCGCTGAGTTTTCATTACGCTGTGACGGACGAGCTGAACATCGGGGCCGGTCTTCAGTTCTCGCATCTTAGCAATGCCATTGGCAATTTCGACAGCACACTTAGGAATTTGACGACGAATGAAGTAACGAATCCAAAGGATACAAGGAGCTTCAAAGACGACACGCTTTATCAGCGCATCAGGACGAACGAGTTCCGGTTCCTGATAGATGCCAGCTATACCTGGAAGCATATTATCGTTGGGGTGCGGTATAACCAGGCGCTGAGCAAGTTCATCAATGTCCCGCTGCCCACGGGAGGAAGTACGCAGTCGCGCAATAGCTCGCTGCAGCTGTATCTGCGGTATATCTTATGGGATACGCGGAAAAAGAAGAAGCAAGGGCCGCTACCGCCCAAATAGTTTTTCTACATAATCTTTTTTGAACTCGATGTAGGTGGGATCGCCGCCAGGGGTGACATTGTGCTGCGCACAGGCAAACAGCCCGTCTACCAGGGTCCGCATCTCCTTTTCGGTGAGGGGCGTACCGGCTTTGATAGAACCCTGCCTGGCGAGGCTGCGGATCAGCTTCTCCCGCCGCGAGAACCGGATCTCGCTGGTAAAATTCTTGTATTGTTCGAGCAGGCTTTCCATGGCGACCTTTTCGTTGCCCTGAGAAGTGTCGCCTGGCGTCCCCTGGATAATGAAACTGTCCTTTCCAAAGGGCTCGATACTATACCCCAGGGGTTGCAGATCGGGCAGCAGCTCGGTGAGCAGGATCGCGTCGGGGGCGCCAAGCGTCAGCGTCACGGGGAACAGGCTCTTCTGGCTGGGGATATGTTGGCCTATCGAGGCTTCTTTATAGCGTTCATAGAGGATGCGTTCATGTGCCGCCTGTTGATGGATGAGGATAAAGCTCCGGTTGGTCGGTGTCACGATGTAGGTGGCGAGCAGTTGCTGCAATGGCGCATTTTCGATGGGCATGATACGGTTTGGCGTCGCCGTCATCCAGCTTTCGCCAGCCGCGCCGGACCCGCCACTCGTTGCGCCACCGCCCGATGAGGCTGCGTCACCCGGCGAACCCACGCCCGAAACTGAACCCGCGCCCGAAGCCGAACCCCCGGCCGCATAGCCGGTCTTCTTATCGGCGGGTCCCTCGTAGAAATCCTTCCAGTGGCGAAGCTCGCTTTTGTTGGTAGGCTCGATGAGGTGCGCCTGGTTCTTTTGCGTAAATGTCTTGTATAAGGAGCTGGAAGTAACCTCCGCCTTCTTCTCGTCCGACACCGGCTTGCTTATTGCATCGAGCCGCTGGATATTGGGGTCGAGATCGAAGTCCAGCGTCGGCGTAATGCTGAACTGTGCCAGCGCATGTTTCACCGCCGCCTGGACGAAGGCATAAACGATCTTCTCGTCTTCGAATTTGATCTCCTGTTTCGTAGGATGAACGTTGACGTCTACCTGCTGTGGATCGAGATCGATAAAAAGCGTATACAGCGGGAACGCATCCCGCGGGATCATGTCCGTAAAGGCACTCATGATCGCATGATTGAGATACGCACTGCGGATAAACCGGTTGTTCACAAAGAAATACTGGTCACCGCGCGTCTTCTTGGCCGTCTCCGGCTTGCCGACGAAACCATAGATATTCAGGTAGTCGGTGTTCTCCTGGACCGAGACCAGCTTGCTCGTATAGGAGTTGCCCAGGATCTGCACCGCGCGTTGTTTGAGGCTTCCTTTTTCGAGATGCATCATCTCCTGGCCGTTCGATGAAAACGAAAAAAAGATCGCCGGGAAAGCCAGTGCGACGCGCGTAAATTCGTCGACGATATGCCGCATCTCGGAGGGGTTGCTTTTCAAAAAATTCCGGCGCGCGGGCACGTTGAAGAAAAGGTTCTTCATGCAAATGCTGGTGCCCGTGGCCATGGCCACCGGCTCCTGTCGTATGACACGGCTGTTCTCGATCTCTACACACACGCCCATTTCGTCCTCGGCCCGCCGTGTCCGGAGCTCCACCTGGGCGACGGCAGCGATGGAAGCCAGCGCTTCGCCGCGAAACCCCATTGTCCTGATATGAAAGAGATCGTCGATATTCCTGATCTTCGAGGTGGCATGCCGTTCGAAGGCCATGCGTGCATCCGTCTCGCTCATCCCTTTGCCGTTGTCGACAACCTGGATCAGCGCCTTTCCTGCGTCCTGCACGAAAAGCCGGATCTCGGTGGCGCCCGCATCCACGGCATTCTCCAACAGCTCTTTCACGGCGCTGCCCGGCCGCTGGATGACCTCTCCGGCGGCTATCTGGTTGGCGATGTTATCGGGCAATAATTGAATGATGTCTGGCAATTCTACCTTAATTTGTGTGCAATTTACCGTCTATATAGAATATGAAGAAATTCACATTGCTCCTTGCCATTCTTGCCGGGACCACCGGCCTCCGTGCCCAAAGTCCCGCCTATTCCACCGATTCGGCCGATCATTGGGTCGACAGTGTTTTCAAGACCCTTTCCCCCGATGAGAAGATCGCCCAGCTCATGGTGATCCGTCTCTCTGGCATCGATCCTGCCACACATCGGGCCGTATTCTATGATACGGCAGTGGAAACGGCGATCCGCAAATACAACGTCGGGGGTATCTGTCTGTTCCAGGGCGATCCACTCACACAGGCGGCGCATATCAACTATTATCAGGACATCGCCCGCACCCCCATCCTCTTTTGCATCGACGCGGAGAACGGTCTGGGCATGCGTATGGACAGCGTGGCGGGGCTGCCCCGGCAGATGATGCTGGGTGCCGCCGGCGACCCCGATCTCGTCTACCGCTATGGGCGGCTTGTAGGCAGCCAGTGCAAGAGAATGGGTATCCAGGTCAACTATGCACCCGTAGTAGATATCAACAACAACCCCGATAACCCGGTGATCAACGATCGCAGTTTCGGCGAAGACAAGACGCATGTCGCCGAATATGGTGTCGCCTATATGAAGGGACTGCAGGACCTGGGCGTCATGGCCTGTGCCAAACATTTCCCCGGCCATGGCGATGTCTCCGTCGATTCGCATTTGGATCTACCTGTGATTACCAAGAGCAAGAAACAATTGGACTCATTGGAGTTGTATCCCTTTCGGGCGATGTTCGACGCAGGTGTGGGAAGCGTAATGATCGCGCATTTGTACATCCCTGCGATCGACAATACGCCTAACAGGGCCACGTCGCTCTCTTATAACAATGTGACAAAGCTGCTGCGCAAACAGCTGCACTATCGGGGCATCAGCTTCACCGACGCCCTCGAAATGAAGGGTGTCGCGAAATACTACCCTGCCGGCGATGCTTCCGTCCAGAGCCTCATTGCCGGCAACGACATGCTTTGTCTGCCCGGCGACGTTGGACTGAGCCTCGGGAAGATCGATTCCGCCATCAAAGTAAAGAAGATCCGCTGGAAGGACATCGACGCCCGGGTAAAGAAAGTATTGTATGCGAAGTATACCTACGGTTTGGCGCATTGGACACCGGTAAATAAGATCAATCTGACCACCGATCTCAACGAAGGCGTGGCCGACATGCGCCGCCAGGTTGCTACCGATGCCCTCACGCTCCTGCGCAACGACGATCCTTCCGTGTTTCCCTTGCGTCCCGTGGATGCTATGACATCGGGCAAGGCGGCGGCGGGTCTCCGGCTTTTCAGGCACAAACGGGTTGCCTATATCGGCATGGGACTTACCGAAGACAACGAATTCAGCCACAGGATGCGTACCGACTACAACGCGCACGTCTATTTCTTCGATTATAACCTCGACAGCACCAAAGCCGCCGCGGCACTCGAGCTGCTGAGCAATCGCTATGATGCCATCGTCATCGGCTTGCATAACTATGCGCGATTCCCCGCCCACAACTTCGACATCAGCGCTTCTGCCACGTGGCTTCTGCAGCAGCTGCAGCAAAAAGAAAAGACCGTGACGTTTGTCTTTGGCAACCCCTATGCCATCCGCAATACGTGCGATGCGCGGGTGCTGGTCGCCTGTTATGAAGACGACGATATCACCCAGGACGTAGCCGCCGATCTCCTCAATGGAAAGTTTGTCGCGCATGGCCATCTCCCCGTGACCGTTTGCCCCCAATGGAAGGCCGGCGCCGGTCTCACGGATTCGCTGGTCACTTTGCCCACCGTCAAACCGGCGCAGGAGGGGATGGATGCGGCTAAGCTGGACAAGATCGACGCAATTGCCGAAGAGGCCATCGAAAAGAAGGCGACGCCCGGCTGCGTCGTGCTGGTGGCGCGGCATGGCAAGATCGTTTATCACAAAGCTTTCGGTTATCTCACGTACGACAAGACGGAGCCGGTGTATAAAGAGACGATTTATGATATGGCTTCCTGCACCAAGATCTGTGCGACGACGATGGCCACGATGCGGCTATATGACGAAGGTAAGATCGATCTGCAAAAGACGCTGGGGGATTATCTGCCCTGGGTGCGCGGCAGCGACAAGGATACGCTGAAGCTCATCGACATCATGCTGCATCAGGCGCGGCTGGTGCCCGATGTGGTGTTCTATAAGGAATGTGTCGACAGCAGCAAGGAACAGTATCCTCTTCCCTGGATCTTCTCGACGAAGTCCGACAGTACGCATGGGGTGCGTGTCGCCGAGAACCTGTATCTGCGTAACGACTGGCGGGATACCATGTGTCTGCGCATCGTGCAAAGCAAGCTGATGCCGCCGCACAAGTACATCTATAGCGACAACGATTTCATCTTAATGGGGCTCATTGTCGAGAAGGTGACGGGGATGACGCTGGATCAATATGTGAAGACAACGTTTTATGATCCGCTCGGGATGACGTCTACCGGCTTCCTGCCCCGCAATCGTTTCCCGCTCGGCCGCATCGCCCCGACTGCCGACGAGCCCATCTTCCGTCACCAGCTGATCCGCGGGGATGTCCATGACCCCGGTTCGGCGATGTTCGGTGGGGTGTGCGGACACGCCGGGTTGTTTAGCGATGCCTATGACCTCGCCGTTCTGGCGCAAATGTTGCTCGATGGTGGCTCGCTCAACGGGCAGTCGTTCATTAAAAAGTCTACGATCGATTACTTTACCGATTATCATAGCGACATCAGTCGTCGTGGGATAGGCTGGGACAAACCGGAGAAAGACAATGCCACTCGTCGCGAACCTTATCCGTGTCTGTCCGCCTCGCCGCTGACTTTTGGGCACACCGGCTTTACGGGCACTTGTGTGTGGGTCGATCCGAAATATGATCTTACGTTCATCTTTTTGTCCAATCGGGTGAACCCTGTTGAGAACGATCCCTGGTTATCCCGCCTGAATATCCGCGGTCGTATCCAGGAGACGGTTTATCAGAGCATGGGTGTCGACACTCGCGCCAATACGAAAGCCCCCGCGCCGGAGAAGAAAAAGAAACACCACAAGAGGCATTGATGATCGCGTACTCACGCGCAAGATATTTGCACAGAGAGCCGCTACTTCGTTAGTGGCTTTCTTTTTCCCCAGAACCGCGCTCATCCAACGATGGTCCAAAAAGACGGACGCGTAAACGAAGATTTCTCCTTCGAAGAATAAAAGTGTTTCTAATTTTGTTGGTGGCATTATTTTGAATGGCGTAAAAAGGTCCGAGGGGACGAATTAGAAAGGAAATACGGTTCCGATGGGTACGAGGTTTAGGCAGCAATACCTTTAATCTGGCATTTGGCGATTCCATTGAGGGTTTAGATCGACTGAATGATAGATCCATAAGCAACAACCAGGATCGCCTGAAAGTATTACATACCGTAGGGATGGCAGCAGTGGGTTTTCTAAAAGAACGGCCCGCGGCTATTATCCATATAGTTCCAAACTCTTCGGCGCGGAGAAGACTATATCAAATGATGATATCGTCTATCTGGAGTTTTATTAAGAAAGACTATGAGGTTCAAGGCAAACATGGATCGGATTGGATTCTATTTGTTAAAGAGTTGAACTTCAGCGAGTTTATTGTGTACAAAAAAATTATGTAAATTTATGAGTAATCCAAGCGCCATAATAATGCTAGAAAAAGAGGAAAACAAGGAGCAAGAGCTAAACGAATTGGAGAAGTTTGCCATGGCGCATATAAAGGTGGACGATAAGCTGCCATCCGATATCACCGACGATGACCCCGTGCTTCTCAGAAAACAACAGGAGAGCATCAAGTCCTTCTACGAAACCCCTTGGCCTCCAGAAGTCCTCAAACGCATGGGAAAAATAGACTAAATTATTTCGATGCCTTTTTCGCAACACCCGCCTTCGGCGCTCTTGATCTCTTTGCACCCTTGGCCGCACGTGCGGGCACGCTCTTCTTCGCCACACGCGTCTTAGCGGTCGATCCGGCCGGAGTTTTCGAGGCGCGCGTGTTAGCGAGCCCCGATGGGGTTTTGGAGTTTGTGCGGGGCGAGGAACCCACGGCCGTCGCACCATCTTGCGTCAGCTTCAGCACAGGCAGCCTGGCCTCGGGACCAGCGCCGCCGGTCGCGGTCGAATGTCCATAATTCTTTGCAAAATATTTACAGGCCTGTTGCAGTCCGCACTCGGGGCATTTAGGTGTCCGGGCCACGCAGATATAGCGGCCGTGCAGGATCAGCCAGTGATGCGCAATATGTACCTGCTCTGTGGGAATAAACTCCAGCAGCTGCTTTTCGGCGGCGAGCGGGGTCTTGGCATTTACTGTGAGCCCAATGCGCGCGGAGACGCGGAAGACATGCGTGTCAACCGCCATATTGGGCTGGTTGTCGACCACCGATGTGATGACATTGGCCGTCTTGCGGCCGACTCCGGGCAGTTGCACGAGCTCGTCTACGGTGAGGGGTATCTCGCCGTGAAATTTTTCCACAAGCATTTGGGCCATGCCGATAAGATGCCTGGTCTTGTTGTTGGGATAGGAGATACTCTTGATCAGTGGGAACAAGTCGTCGAAACCGGCCCTGGCCAGCGCATAGACATCGGGATAATCCGCGAAGATCGCGGGAGTCGTCATGTTGACGCGTTTGTCCGTACATTGAGCGGACAGGATAACCGCTACCAGTAACTGATAGGGACTGTCGTACAACAATTCAGTCTCGGCGTCCGGGTTGTGTGTGCTGAAATAATCCAGTACGAATTGATAGCGTTCCTTTCTGGTCATCGTCGTTAAAGTCTGACCTTTCGGTCGGGCGGCCACCGGCCGCCCTTGCTCAAAGGTACGTCAGATGAGCGTACTGTACTTAGTGGTGTTCGATAGATTCAGATTCCTGTACAGCAGGAGCTGTTTTCCGGGCATAATTCAAAACACGCATGACTACTTCCATGCGGGGGGCTACTGTAACTGTATCTAACGTATTATGTGAAGATCGTAAAACCTCCAATTTTTCGCGCAGCATCCAGTCCTCCTTTAGCGCAGCCTCGATCGCTAAAGTCAACTCGGGGGAAGACTCTTTATACAAATACCGCAAAAGATCCTCCGGTGTAAAGAGTGTCATAGGCAAAACCATTTAATGTCCTAATATTGTCCGAAGCAAGTAAAAGTGAAACGTCCGTTATAAAAACGGGATTCAAGCACTGTTATTGTTCGGTGCCTTAATAAATGTTCAGTCGGGACAATTGGATTGGGCGGAACATGCGTTCGCCATCTTTTTAGCTATAAAGGGAGCGTACTGGGTAACTGTATGACAATCAATGCTGCACCGTGGGGTTTTGGGAAGACACTAGCGCGTCTTCGGTCCACTGCCTTCTTTAATCAGGAAGAGGTCTTCGTTATCTCGCTTCATTAGGTACTTTTCCCGCGCATATTTCTCGAGCAATGCCGGGTTCGTCTTCAGCTGATCCAGTTCTTTTTGTGTAACCGCAATCTGCTGTTCATAATACTGTTTGCTTTTCTCCAGTTTCATGAGTTCCGCACGCTCCCGGAAATGACTCGTGATGAAGTCCCGGGTATCAAAGAACATAACCCACACTACAAAACCAACCGTTGTGAGGAAGTATTTGTTCTTTAGCCAGGCCGGAATACGCGTTAAAACCCTCATAAAATCTAATTTCTGCCTTCGGCCGCAGCCTTACGGCGACGATCTAATTTCTGCCTTCGGCCATCGCCCCGGGGGCGATGAGGAAAAAAGCCGCGGGTGTTTTAAGCCCGCGGCAACTAATCTACAACTTATTTTTTGAATTTAATCCGTCCTTTGGGATAAATGCCCACATCTCCCAGCTCCTCTTCGATGCGCAGCAGCTGGTTGTATTTGGCCAGCCGGTCGGTCCGGGAAGCGCTGCCCGTCTTGATCTGGCCGCAGTTCAGGGCCACGGCGAGGTCCGCGATAGTCGTGTCTTCGGTTTCGCCGCTACGATGCGACATGATGGTCGTATAACCATGAGTTTGAGCCAGTTGTACGGCGTTGATCGTTTCCGTGATCGTCCCGATCTGGTTTACTTTGATCAGGATGCTGTTGGCAACACCCTTGTCGATGCCTTTCTGGAGAATTTTGGTATTGGTCACGAACAGGTCGTCTCCTACCAGCTGGACCTTGTTGCCGATCTTATCGGTGAGCTTTTTCCAGCCGTCCCAATCCTCTTCGGCCATTCCATCTTCGATGGAGATAATGGGATATTTATTTACCCAGGAGGTCCAGTAGTCTACCATTTCATCGCTGGTAAGTTCCTTGCCCGTGCTCTTGTAGAACTTGTACTTGCCGTCTTTGTACATTTCGCTGCTGGCGGCATCCAGCGCAATCCCAATTTGGGAACCCACCTTGTAGCCCGCTGCTTCGATTGCCTGCAACACCGTTTCGATAGCCTCTTCGTTGCTTTGGATATCGGGGGCGAAGCCACCTTCGTCGCCTACATTGGTGCTATAGCCTTTTTTCTTCAACACCGATTTCAGTTGATGAAAGATCTCCACACCCCAGCGCAGCGCTTCGCTGAAATTATCGGCACCGACAGGTACGATCATGTATTCCTGGTAGTCGATCTTATTGTCGGCATGTACACCGCCATTGAGGATATTCATCAGCGGCATCGGCAGCACGGTGCCGTTGACGCCACCCAGATACCGATACAGCGGGAGCTTGCATTCCTTGGCGGCCGCTTTGGCGCAGGCCATGCTCACAGCCAGAAGCGCATTGGCGCCTAATTTTCCTTTGTTCTCCGTACCGTCCATCTCGATGAGCCTGGCATCGATGCTGGCCTGTTCGTTTACGGGGAATCCGATCAGCTGATCTGCGATGATATCGTTGACATTGGCAACGGCTTTCAAAACACCTTTACCGCCAAAGACCTGTTTGTCGCCATCCCGGAGCTCCACGGCCTCATGAATGCCCGTAGAAGCGCCGCTGGGTACCGCCGCCCGGCCGCGATGATTATTTTCCGTTACGACGTCTACCTCAACGGTGGGATTGCCCCGGCTATCCAGGATCTGTCTTGCATGAATGTCGGCAATGTAGCTCATGTTATTAGTTTTTATTTGGTCAGGCTCCGGAAAATGGCTTCCAGGCTTTGATTTTCGCTTTGCAAAGTAAGTATGTTCCAATTGTTCTGCAAAGCCAGTTCCAGCAATTGTTTTTTGACCTCATCCGGCGCGGACGTCTGCAGTTCCCACTCGTTTTCACCGAGCCTGCCGACCCTGTCGACGTGCTTTAGCGCTTCGAGCTTAGCTGCATCCAGCGGCTCGCGGAACGCCACGCGGATCGTGGCATTTCCGTTGCTTCCGGCCTGACGAAGGGCACCAAGAGTGCTATCGGCAACGAGTTTGCCCTTATTGATGATCACCACACGGTCGCAAAGGGCCTCCACCTCCTGCAAAATATGCGAAGAGAACAATACTGTTTTGTCTTTTCCCAGGTTCCTGATAACCTCCCGGATCTCTATGATCTGATTAGGATCGAGGCCGCTGGTAGGCTCGTCGAGGATCAATACTTCGGGATCATGAAGCAGGGCGGCCGCCAGCCCGACCCGCTGTTTATAGCCCTTGGATAGCTGCCCCAGCTTTTTGTTGCTCTCAGGGGTCAGACCCACCAGGCCGATCACGGCTTCGATACGGGCCTTCTTGTCGGCAGCATGATGCAGGTCGGCAATAAATTCGAGATATTCGCGGACATACATGTCGGGATAGAGCGGATTGGCTTCCGGCAGATAACCGATCTTCTTTTTTGTCTCCAGGGGCTGTGCGCTAACCGACAGGCCACAGACCCGGGCCTCGCCGCTGTCCTGACCGAGATAACCCGTGAGGATCTTCATGGTCGTGGATTTGCCGGCGCCGTTGGGACCCAGGAATCCTACGATCTCTCCTTTCCCCACCTGGAAAGAAATGGCGTCTACCGCGCGCTGTTCACCATAGGTCTTGACGAGGTCTTTGATTTCAATAGACATTGCTTGGATTTTTTGGTGCCGGACGCGAAGGTAGCGTTTTAAGTGTTTGGCGTCTTGTTAGAAATATAGATGGCGCCGACGATCACACATACCGCAGCTACGCCCATGGGGTACCAGAGCCCTGCCAGGGGATCACCCGGTTGCCTGGCCACGAGCAGGGCAGCAACAAACGGCGTCAGGGCGCCAAAGATGCCATTGCCGATATGATAGGGCAGGGAGATCGACGTATACCGGATATGCGCCGGGAACAGCTCGACCAGGAAGGCGGCGATAGGGCCATAAACCATGGCGATAAAAAAGATCAGCAGGAAAAGGATGCCGACCATCTTCCAGTAGTCGGCGCCGCTCACCTTGTGGCTCACGGTGACCACCGGTTTCGTTACCGGCACCTTGCCGCTGGCATAGATGGTGTCGGTAGAACTTTGTGTCACGGTGAGCCCGCCATCGTAATGCGAGATGGTGTTTGAGGTATGAAGGATATCTTTGGTTTTATCGATAAAAGTGACGGTCGACACGATCTCCTTTTGCGTCGTGAACTCGGTCCGCCCCTGTGTGCCTGGAATCGTCATCAGCCCCCGGAACAAAAAGGGATAGGACACGATCGCCAGCAGCATCCCCGCGAGCATGATCCATTTCCGGCCGATCTTGTCGCTCCAGGCACCAAACAGGATAAAAAAGGGCAGCGCCACCAGGATCGCCACGAGCAGCATGGTCTTCGTCTGGTCGAAATCGAGCTGACAGGTATTCTGCAGAAACACCTGGGTATAGAACTGACCGGCATAGAAGACCACGCCCTGGCCCATAGTAGCACCAAAAAGGGCCAGCAGGACGAGTTTCAGGTTGGTTTTACGGCCAAAGCTCTCGGCCAGCGGATTTGGGGAGAGGCGTCCCTCCGTCTTCAGCCGTTCGAAGACGGGCGATTCCTGTAGCTTACGCCGGACATATACGGAGAAGACCACGAGCACTATGGAGAGTAGAAAGGGAATGCGCCAGCCCCAGGCGTTGAATTTTTCCAGGCTACGGGCCTGGTCGCTATCCAGACCATGCTGGACCAAAAGGATGACGCCGAGGCTTAGGAGCAGCCCTGCTGTGGCCGTGGCCTGTATCCAGGAGGTATATAGCCCGCGCCGGCCCGCAGGGACATGCTCCGCGACGAAGGTGGCGGCGCCGCCAAACTCTCCGCCCAGCGCAAGGCCCTGCACCACCCTTAGGAGGAGCACCAGGAGCGGAGCTGCGAAACCGATCCGCGCATAGCCGGGGATCAGCCCTATGGCGAAGGTCGATCCGCCCATGATGATCATGGTGAGCACAAAAGCATGCTTACGGCCGGCGAGATCGCCGAGGCGGCCAAAGACCAGTGCCCCAAAGGGGCGGGCGATAAACCCTACGGCAAAGGTCGCCAGCGTCGACAGCAGGGCCGCCGCCGGGTTCGAATGCGGATAGAACTGGCTGGCAAGGACTGTTGCCAGGCTGCCGTAAATACAGAAGTCATACCACTCGATGAGTGTTCCTAACGACGAGGCAACAATGACCTTGCGGATGTCTTTTGGCTGGCTCATGCGCCAAAACTATTGCGAATTTGATAAAATGCTTTAAAATTGTAACCTTAATGGCCTTTTTACCACTTTAACTAACGATTATGACCACTCCTCCCGTTGTCGCTGCCAGCAAGGACGGCCTTGCCAATCCTGCACCGTTGGGCCTATGTGCCTTCGGTACCACCACCGTATTGTTGAATTTGCACAATGCCGGTGTCTTTGAGATCAACTCCATGATTTTAGCGATGGGTATTTTCTATGGTGGGATCGCCCAGGTGATCGCCGGCGTCATCGAAGCCAAGAAGAACAATACCTTTGGGCTGACGGCCTTCACGTCTTATGGGCTGTTCTGGCTATCGCTGGTCGCGCTGATCGTAATGCCGAAAATGGGCTGGATACCTGGTCCGTCCGAAGGTGGCATGGTTGCCTATTTGATTATCTGGGGGCTGTTCACTTTATTGCTTTTCTTCGGAACTTTGAAGCTGAGCCGCGCCCTGCAATTTGTTTTTGCCACGCTGACGATCTTGTTCTTTTTGCTGGCGCTGGGCGACGCCACCGGGAATGATACGATCAAACATGTTGCCGGCTACGAGGGGATCATCTGCGGAGCATCGGCCATCTATACGGGTATTGCCGGCTTGCTGAATGAGATGTATGGACGGGTGGTAATGCCCATTGGGAGCGTTTAAAAAAATTCTAATACAAAAAAAGATGAGCTATCCTTACCAGATCAAAACACCGGAAGAGTATCGTTCGGCCTATCAAAAAAGCGTTTCCGATCCCGAAGGGTTCTGGGCGGACATCGCCAAGACTTTCTCCTGGCGCCGCCCCTGGGACAAGGTGCTGGAGTGGAATTTCAAGGAGCCTAACGTCAAGTGGTTCATCGGGGGACAGCTAAATATCACCGAGAACTGTCTCGACCGGCATCTGGCGGACAAGGGCGACACGCCTGCCATCATCTGGGAGCCCAACAATCCCGACGAGCACTACCGCATCCTGAGCTATAAGGAGCTGCATTTTAAGGTCTGCCAGTTTGCCAATGTCCTCCGGAACAACGGTGCCAAAAAAGGCGACCGCGTATGTATCTATATGCCCATGGTGCCTGAGCTGGCCATCGCGGTGCTGGCTTGCGCCCGTATCGGCGTCATTCATTCCGTGGTCTTTGGCGGCTTTTCGGCTCAGAGCATTGCGGACCGCATCCAGGACGCCCAGTGCAATCTCGTGATCACCTCCGACGGCGCCTATCGTGGCGGCAAGGATATCCCGCTGAAATCGGTGATCGATGACGCGCTGGTACGATGCCCCAGCGTCAAAAGGGTGATCGTGCTGACCCGGACCCGTGTCGCCGTGAGCATGATCAAGGGCCGCGACGTATGGTGGGAAGATGAGATCCGCAAGGTCGAGACGCAAGGCAACCCGACCTGTCCGGTCGAGGTGATGGATGCAGAAGATCCGCTATTCATTCTTTATACCTCCGGCTCTACCGGCAAACCCAAAGGGGTCGTACACACCTGCGGGGGCTATATGGTCTTCACCAACTACAGTTTCGTCAATGTATTTCAATATAAACCCGGCGAGGTCTATTTCTGTACGGCGGACATCGGCTGGATCACGGGACATAGCTATATCGTCTATGGTCCGCTGAGCGCCGGCGCGACTACGTTGATGTTCGAAGGCATTCCCACCTATCCCGATGCGGGACGGTTTTGGGATGTAGTGGACAAGTTCAAGGTCAATATCCTCTATACGGCGCCTACGGCCATCCGCAGCCTCATGGGCTTTGGTCTGGACTTCGTGAAGAACAAGGATCTGAGCTCGCTTCGGGTACTCGGCACCGTGGGTGAACCCATCAACGAAGAGGCCTGGCATTGGTATCATGACAATATCGGCAAGGGCCGCTGTCCCATCGTCGATACGTGGTGGCAAACGGAGACCGGCGGCATCCTGATCTCCAACCTGGCCGGCGTGACGCCCGGGAAGCCGGCGCATGCGACCCTGCCGCTGCCCGGCGTGCAGCCCGTGCTGGTGGACGAGCAGGGAAAAGAATTAGAAGGCAACGGCGTCAGCGGCAACCTTTGTATTAAATTCCCGTGGCCGTCGATCATCCGGACCACTTATGGTGACCACGAACGCTGTCGGACGACCTATTTTGCTACTTATCCCAATCTGTATTTTACCGGTGATGGAGCTTTGCGTGACTCGGACGCGAATTACCGCATCACGGGCCGTGTCGACGACGTCCTTAATGTCAGCGGGCACCGCATAGGAACAGCCGAGGTGGAGAACGCCATCAATATGCACACGGGTGTTGTGGAAAGTGCAGTGGTGGGGTATCCGCACGATATTAAAGGGCAGGGCATTTATGCTTATGTGATCTTCAGTGGTAATAAAACGGACGATGAATCCATCCGCAAGGATATCATCCAGACCGTGGCGCGCATTATCGGCCCTATTGCCAAGCCTGACAAGATCCAGCTCGTCAACGGTCTGCCCAAGACCCGCAGCGGCAAGATCATGCGTCGCATCCTGCGCAAGATCGCGGAGGGCGAAGTACAAAATCTGGGTGATACGACTACGTTGCTTGATCCGGCTGTTGTCGAAGAGATCAAGAGCGGGAGGCTGTAGGGTCCGCGCGGCCGATTTGCGTCGGCCGGAGCGATAGCGTGCCGGGCGCTTTACGCGCTGATCGCCCTGTTCATTTCCAACCAGGTCGCGAAGTCGGTCTCCTTTCTTGGCATGAAAAAGCCTTGAATGCAATTTGGATTGCGAACGCAGATCTGGATATGGCTTTTCGCAAATAACCCTGCGCCTTGGAATGCAGGGCCGCCTTCGGTAAAGACACCTCGGGTGGTGTCGAAGAGTTTGTCGTCGGTGTGACCCTTTGTCTGAATGTCGTGTTGAACCGCGACCAAAATCCGGTCGTGCATAAATTGTATTGCCGCGCAGTCCAGATGTCGCAGAACTCTATCCTTATGCATGTCCTTAGCGAGGTCCTTGTTAATCGGAAGCACTTTTCCCGACTTTGAATAGCGTTCTTTCATGTTGTCAAAATACTTGGCCAACAATTGAATATACTTCCTGTCGAGAAAGTCGCAGCAAACACCTAAATATAGCACTGCGCCGATCACTGCAGGCTCCTTGATCGCCCCACGGCTCTGCTTGTCCTGCGCCCACTGAAGCGCCCGTTCATAATTATTTTCCCAGAAATACATCCCATGCCCAAGCCAGTCGAACGGCTTCCGGCTGATCTTGATCTCATTGGGGTTGTTCAAGAGCGCGTCTCGCACCGAAGCTTCACACCCATGAAAGCCAATGATCAGATTAGGCTTGATATCGTACATGGTATTGCTTTAGATCCCCTAGTAACGCGAGGTCCTTATAAGGTTCAGTGAAATTTCCGTCCTTGTCCAGGATACCTGCACTGACAAGTTCAGCCAAGGCTTCTTCTTTCGTAAGGACTTTTTCGGCTTCTCGCTTCGCCAGATCCATCAATGATTGAAATTCTTCCTCACTCATAGCTTTGTCATTTAGTTATACAAAACTACCAAACGCCTTTATCACCGTGAGAAAAATCTTGCCGTGATTTTTTTTGCCGGGCATTTTCAGTGCTGGAAATGAGCGATTTGTAAAAAGAGAAAAAGTTAGTGCTGGATGATCACCTTCGTCCCCACCGGCGCGATCTTATACACTTCTTCCATGTCCTCATTTTTCAGCGACACGCATCCATTGGTCCACATCTGATAGTTGTCGACGGCATTGTCGTCATGCGGCCAGGTACCATGGATCGCGATGCCGTCGCCGATCTTTGCATTCTTTGAGATGAGACCCTGGGCCTTCCGTTCGTTGAACTTCGCAATATCCTGAGGGTTGGGATAATCCAGGTCCATGATCTTGTCCCATTTCTCGTGGGGCCGTTTCGACACGATATGATATTCGCCTTCCGGCGTCTTTCTGTCTCCCTGAACCATTTTGTCATCCAGCGATTTGCTGCCGAAGACCGCGGGATAGGTGGCATACCAGCCGTCTTTGTCGTACACCTGCAGCTCGTAGTTGCTCTTGACCACAACAATATAGACGTCACCATCTACAAAATGATGAAAAAAACGTTTGCTGGAACTACGATGATGCGCGTCACGGAAGGAGAACAGCGCGAGGAGGAACAAACTACTCAGGATCACCTTTCTGATGCCGAAGGCATCACGTCCGCCAGGACAATCATTAGCTTTCAATCGCGGTGTCATAATACGGCTTGTTTTAACTTAAAGTTGGCCTCCGGCCAATTCGACCGCCAGGTCGGCCTTTACCGTATTAGACAACGCCCCCTGCCCCGCGTTTATTTTTGGTGTGAAGAACTTTTAACATTTCGGAGCCCTACCAATTCCCGAACCGCAACCCGATGGTATAAGGGATCTGATCCAGTCCCCTGTTCCAAATGGTCTTGGTCGCATAGCTGCCGTACAGCGATACCCAATAGCCCAATTGCAGCTCGCCGATATAGGAGATCTTCCAGGGATCG
>Ga0134128_10000527_pt1 | contig 53135 bp, 45 predicted proteins | sample KB31754_FD_96462 | JGI IMG/M metagenome (GOLD analysis project Ga0134128, IMG submission 96462) | Terrestrial soil microbial communities with excess Nitrogen fertilizer from Kellogg Biological Station, Michigan, USA - KB3-175-4 | ecosystem: Environmental > Terrestrial > Soil > Unclassified ... | reverse complement strand
GAATGGCTTCCGTAAGGGATTTTAGCAGGAGATTGCGGGTTATGCGCACGGTTCGGTAAACTGAGATGCAGTCCCGCATATAATCCCCGGTCGTCTAATGGTAGGACAGCGGCCTTTGGAGCCGTGAATCGTGGTTCGAATCCATGCCGGGGAGCCAACCTTAAAAGAATGAATAACTTACGGACACTGTAAAGCGCGTTGTACAGGGGGCTGTACAAAAACCGGGTGTATAATCCGGTTGTGCCGCTCACGATCTACCGCCGACACTCCGTCGATTGCAGGGTCCACAAGCTCCGTCTCAAGGCCTACGAGAAGAAGTATTTCAAGGATTGCGACTGCCCGATCTGGCTGAAGGGCACCACGGACAAGGAGCAATATCCGCGGCAGGCGCTCGGCGTGCGCGACTGGCATGCTGCCGAAGCGAAGCTCCGGTCGCTGAATGCCGAGGCCAAGGATGAGACCGTCCACGGGCCGAAGCTGGACGAGTGCATCACGCGCTACCTCGATGCGCGCGATGATGTGAAGCCGAAGACGGCGGCGCAGTACAAGCTGCTGCTTGGGCGGCTCAAGGACTTCGCCCACGGCAAGAACAAGTTCTTCATCCGCGAACTGAACGTCGACGTGCTGGAAGACTTCAAGACCTACGGTCTCGCGGGCTTGGCCGGCACATCCAAAGCGACGAGCGTCGCCAAGCTCGCGCATTTCCTGCGGGAAGCCTATCGGCGCGGATGGATCACGGAAGCCCTCGTCGAGAAGATGCGCCCGCACAAGGCGGTCTACGAACAGAAACAACCCTACTCCGATAAAGAGGTCAAGGCCATTCTGGACGCAGCCGGAAAAATCAACGGCGGGACGACAGGATACGCGAAGACGCCCGCAACCTTCCGGCTGCTGATCGAGCTCATGCTGGAGACGGGCCTGCGCGTCAGCGATGCCGTGAAGTTCGACCCGAAGAAATGCGTGAAGTCGAAATATCTCTGGATCTACTCGTTCCACCCGCGCAAGTCGCGAAAGAACGAGACGCCCAAGCTGGTTGATATTTATCTGACGGCGAAGCTGAAGAAGAAAATCGACAGCTGCGAGTGGTTGTCTGATGCGCTCCCGTTCGCTTACCGCGCTGTTTCAGGCTCGGAAGAAGTTGATTACCTCGGACAGGCCGTTTATGAGCGGCTGCAAGCGGTCGGCAAAGCCTGCGAGGTCGACGACTGCCGGCCGCACCGGCTCCGCGATACTTTCGCGGTGAGATTGCTGACGAAGGGAGTTCCGCTGGAGGACGTCTCGAAGCTCTTAGGCCACGCGTCGATTGCGGTTACGGAGAAATACTACGCGCCGTGGGTTGCGTCTCGGAAGTTGCGCCTGGAGAGGCTCCTGAGTGAGACGTTCGCGAACGCGAAGGGCGACTGATTCCGGAATGGAGAAGGTCGTATAGCTTCTTTTGCCGCAGGCGCTGCCGGCACCTTGCAATCTCAAAACACCGGGTTCGTTCCGGAACAAATTGCGGATGGTCGCGGGAGAAAAACGCCAGATCTCGGCCAATTCCTGAGGGGTATAGTATTTTTCTTCGGAGAGACCGCGCGCTACGGGACGAGCGGCTGAAACTTCGCCGCCGCCGAACCCGGAGCGCTCTGAAACCTTCGCAACTCTGCGTACCGTACGCATAGCAGCGTCGTGGTTTTCATCGCCATGTCAGCTCCAAAGTTCATGGTGCATCGTTAGATGCACGGGACGGGCCGATTGATAACCCGCTGTGTTTTCAGCGAAAGAGGTTTTCCGCGAGCTTGGTTGTGGTGGTGCTTTTCAACCAGTCTTGCGGTTCTTGGGCATCCGTTCGCGAGGCTCTGTCCACTTGCCGATCTTTGCTATGGGCCGGCTTGACGTAACGGTTGTTCTCACCTTTGGAGCCTTCATTGAGTACGAAATACGATCGCGACGCGAAGGCCGTCCCTGGCTGTCAAAGACGCGCCCGTCCTTCAGCCGATACCAGACGCCGCGGCCGGCGCCGGCCCTGTAGAAATGCATTTCGGATACGTCCGAAGGACCGAAGCCGTAAAGCTCCTCCGGCGTCGCCGCGCGGGTTTTACCGAAGGCACGGAGCGCGAGGAAATACGCGCGCATCATTCTCCTGATCGCGTCGCGCTCTTCTGAACCCAAAGGATTGACCTTTTCAGTGCGAGATCTCGGCATGGCTTTCGCTCCTCCCCTTGAAGAAATACGCCTCTGCTGTGACATTGGCAAGCTCGAAGCCGCGAAGCATTCCGAATTTCAGGGGGATGGCGCAAGGGGGAGCCGCAGCGGGAAGCGTTTTGCGGTCCCTCTTGCGGGGGGAGCCTGCGCATGACGCGTGACGGCGCATTCTGCAGGCCACGCGGCTTGTCCAGGCGTGGGGGGAACCCGCCCGCCCCGGCGTCCCCCTTCGAGGGGGAATGAGAAAGGGGTGACCCGATTGATGATTCCGTCAACGAATACTCTGGTATTCAACATCGGGAAACGTCGTTTTTTAGCGCGAGTTCAACAACTCGGCATTTCAAAAGCTTGCACGAAACCCTTGGACAGGAGTTTCCCGAATCCGATATTCTGAACTGGCAATCGCGCAACTTGCGCCGGGTGGTTTAGGGTTTCACGTCCGGGGACACGCAGCAGCGGTTCTAAAACGCCATGTGCAACTTTTTGGGGAGTTCGCATGAGCTTACACGGACGTTTTAACAGCAAATACGTTCCACGCAACAAAGTTACCGGCCAGGAGATCAGGACCTTCGAGGATCTGCCCTCGACGCGCCTGCGGCACAGCGACGGCAGCCACGCGCAATATCGCGGCGGCAAGATAGTCGCGGGCACGCACGAAGCGCCGAAGGCAAAAAAGAAAGCGGCGAAGGACGTTCCGGGCGGCGAGAGCAAGTTCTACAAACCGACTGAAGTCTCAACGATCGTCGAAAAGACCCGCGGAGAGACCGACACGGCCGGCGAGAAGGGCGCCAGTGCGCATGTCCGCAAGAAGATCGACGTTCACGCACGCGCGATGAGATTGTGAGGCGCGCCATGAAAATCAGCAAAGTCTTCAATGATCTCATGCGCCAGCATCATCGGCAGGCTATTCTCCTGGGCGGCACGGCGGCATCGACACCCGAGGAGTTTTTCGGCTTCCATCCCCGGCAGGTCAGGACGGTTCACTTCCATCTGCAGGGCGCTGGCGAAGGCATCTGGTTCCGTCTGAGCTGCGGGCGCGTCGTTGACGACGTCGCGCGCCCCTGCCCGCGTGATCCCGAGCTCTACGACTACGGTACGAAGTGGAGCTACGCATGACCGGGGGCGAGTTGGTATCCGTGCCGCGGCTGGTAGTGCTCGACCTGATTATGGAGCGTCTGTTCATCGCCGGCATGATGGTGACAGGTTTGAGAGCGGAGACGAAGGAGGAGTTCTTCGGGTTCTGCAGCGATGACATTGTCGGGCTGCATCAACGCAAACAAGGTGTGCCGGATGTCGGGGTTTACTTCCGGCTGCGCGACGGCCGGGTTATCGACACGTTCGGCCGAGCATGACCCTGACCCAATACTGTACGACTGATCGCCATAGGGAGTTATAAATGAACCTCGTGCTCTCCGATGAAGACGATGAAGAGACAAACTGCGTGAAGACCTGGCGCTGGCTTGTCCTCGCGCGCTGTAACTTCGTCGCGGTCGTCGATGCCATGATGGAGACGGAATTCCTCTACGCGAAGACCATCCAGTTGACGGCGGTAAAGACGAAAGAGGAATATTTCGGCTTTCACGCTCGCGAGGTGTCGTACATCCATCATCACCGGCTGGGCCGGCCGCACGGCCTTTATTTCCGCCTCCATGACGATCGTGTGTTCGATGCCAGCGGCAAAGAGCAGGAAGAGACCGACCGCGGCTTCTACGACCAGGATCTTCCTGAAATCGTCGGGAATGACAGGACGCTGAATTAGTTCGCAAACCTCTCGGTATCCGCCCCTGGCCGCCCCTCGGCTGGGGGCGGTTTTTTCTCGTTTCTGAACTTGCCCGTTCTCTCCTTCCGGCGTCCGCGTCTGACGTCCTTTTCACCCTGCATCATTTCATCGGTTCGTCTTTGGCACTGCAAGCCGTGAACGGCTCCGGCTCTATCGTTGGGCCGAAGGTGCAGTCATCCGAACGCGCTGATACGAGCCTCCCAAGGGGTCGCCTCGCCTTCTGCGGCATGAAGGCCGTGATGGTCGCGGCCGAAAGATGAAGGAGAGAAAACATGGACAAGCTCATCACCCGAAACGAAACCGAACGCTTCGAGGACCAGGTGCTCGAAAGCAAGTTCGCCGACCTGCAGGCGATCCTGTTCCGGACGCAGAACGCCTACGGCGAGCGGCTCCGGGCGCTGGCCTCGCTCGAAACACTCGAAGCCGAGCGCAACCGCCGCCGCGCGCGGCATCCGGCGCTGATGCCCTAAGGCTCTAAGGGCGGGACCTTCCAAAAGGCCCGCCCTAATTCCTCATCGAGAACGCTTCAGATTTTGATCCGGTTCTTGTTCGAGGGTCTGCTCACGAGACTGCTCGTTGAAGGAGCCGAGAATGGATTTCGCGTTGCGATGTTCGCGGATGCGGCGCTCGCGCTCTTTGTCGTGGCGCGGCTCCATATCAGCCAGCAGTTGCCCAAAGGCCGGGCTCGGTTCCCGTCTCTGCTTAGCGATAAGGTCCTCTTTCTCTTTCCGCTGCTGGGCGTCAAGGTTCACGAGGATCTTCCGGAGATCGGGCTCGGCGTGCAGGATCGTCTCGATCACCTCGATCCGTTTTTTCTCCCATGCGGCGAAGACTCCATCCTTGGCGTTGATCTCCCGCAATTCGTTATAGAGAGGAATCTCCGCGATCTGTTCGTCCAGTGACCGATCGGGCATGCCAAGATTATGCCGCAAATCCGGGATTAAAGCGTGAGCCTCGGGCCACGTGGCCGGCGCGCACGGGCGTTATAAACGGGCGCGACATGGGGTACAGTCGCCACGGCGGGCAGCGTCAGGAATCTCGACACGCCGGGGACATGCGCGATGAAGCGTGAGATCTTCGGGTGCCGGACCAGGAACCTCGACACTGCTGCTGCTTCTGCTTTTATGAACCTGCTCACGATCGGCGCAACGAACCGTGAGCCTATCTCTTTTTTCCCCGTCCCGGCGGTTCCGGCCCCTCCTCCAGGTTTTGGTTGCGCTCCAGCTCCCTCTTCTCCTCGGCCTGGATCTGGGCGAGTATTTGCTTCGCCTTCTCGTGCTCGCGGATATGGCGCTCTTCGTCGTCGCGGAATTTCTGCTGCCGGTCGCGGAGTTGCTGCGCCTGGCGCTCCTTCAAGTTTTCGAGTTCGAGCTGCCGGGTCTGCTCATGCAGGGCTTCCCAATCCGCCCGCTCCTTCGCCTGCCGGCGCTTGAGCTGGGCGATTTCGCGGCGCCGTTCCTCCGCCCTTTCGGCGCGCAGTTGAGGATTCCACTTGTCTTCGAGGGCTTCCCAGATGCCCTTGACGCCTGAGCGGCGTTCGCGGATATCGGCCTTCAGGTTATTGAGAGCCTGAAGGTCCTCGGCTTCGCGGAGGGCGGTGCTATTCGCCTTTTCCCTATCGAGCTGGAATTCGAGGCGGCGCTGTTCGAGCGCGAAATATTCTTTCAGCTTCAGGACCTCGGCCGCCTCGGCATCCGCGATCCTCTTTTTAAGGGCCTCGATTTCAGGGTCCTGCGGGGCTGGCGTGGGCTCCGGCGCTTGGAACGGCTGTTGTTCGCCCTTCAGGAATTTGGACGCCTCTACGCCCTTCTCTGGAATCTTCACCGGGGCGTCCGATTTTGAGACGGTTTTGCGGCGCTTCTCCTGGACGGCCTTCGCCTCGGCGACGGACGGCAGCTTGTCGAGCGGCACGTCCTTCATGAAGGCTTCGAGCTCTTTTTTCTTGAGGCCGGTGTTCCGGGTCAGGACAGACTGGCCGCCTTTCTGGTCGATGACCAAATAGCCCCGGTCCCCCTTCGCCAGAAGGTATCCGGCCTCTTCCAGGGCGGCCTTGAACGCCGGTCCGCTGTCGGCCGCCGCTTTCAGCGCGGTGATTTCCCGGACGCGGTCTTCCTTCGAGAGCCCCGTGCGGTTCTCGTATTCAGCTTCGTCCTTGGTCAACTTCTGGCGGGGGAATTCTTCCTGGCTGTCGCGGTCCCGATTGAAATGCTTGCCGGGGACAAGTTCCCAGCCGAATTCCAGGGCGATGCGGGCGGAGGCGCGCTCGTGGGCGACATAGTTGTAGCTGAGGTCGAGCATCTTGAGCGTGTCGCGGTTGGTGCGGCAGATGCCCAGATGCGCATGGGGCTGGTGGTGTCCGTCCGGCTTCAGGCCGGGGTGGAAGTAGAGCTCGTAATCATGCCCCTTCGCGCCCAGCTCATCGAGGACGATTTCCGCCATGCGCTTCCATTGGGCGTCGGTCACGGGATATTGCGCGTCCGGGCAGAGCTGCATGTGATAGAGGGGCTTTTCGCCGCGGGTGAGACTGCCGATCTCATCCCATTCGGTCATGGCCGTGAGGGTATCGCCCAAGGGGTCGGTGCCGAAGATCCGGCGCGCGCCCTCCTCCGACGTTAAGAAATACATGGCAAGGGCGTGACCGTCCTTGCGGGTCTTGCCCTTCACGATCATCCTAAGGGCGCGGCCCCCAGATTTCGGGGGCTTTCGGATGCCGCCCCAGGGCTTCGAGGATGAGGTCGCGGATTTCGCCCCACTCTTTCAGTGCCAGCCGGAAGTCGGCTTCCAGGATCTTGTGGCTACCTTCGGCATTGAGCACGTAGGCGATCTGGTTCATGTTGTTCCCGTAGCGCCCGTGCTGGGCGAGAACCTGGCGCAGGAGGGCAGCGTCGACGGGCAGTCTGGCCTTGGCGCGGGGGCCGGCATCACCCAGCATGGCGGCGCGGGCATAGGCGGCCGTTGAGAGCCCCGTTTCGGCTGCGCGGGCGGCGGCGGCGTTAAACTCTTCCGCCGTGCAGCGGATCTTGATTTGTTTCTGACGCTGCCGCGCCTCGCTCTTTTTCCGGGGTTCTTTTTCAGCTACGCCGCCGTCCATGCCGCCTCCTTTCGTTGCCGTTGTTCAGGGTCGCAGGGGCGGACAGCCCCCGGTGGTTTATGACGCAGGCGTCTAGCCTGTCGCAGGTCGCAGGGGCGCGATAAGCCCCCGGATTTTCTTGCGGCATGGGCATCGAAGTGTCCCCACATGCCGCTCCGGGCAGCGCCCGGACATACTCCCCGCCGAGCAGGCGGTCGGAGAAGGGATCGAACGGGAAACAGAGCGAACGCGGGTTTCCCTCGCAAGCCGAGCAGCCCGTCAGGGATGCGGTGGACGGGTACCCCGTCCATGGCTTGCGGGTGTCTCCAATCGAGGTGATGTATAAGCGTACCACATCCCCGTGATTCGGGAAAAGCGGAAAAGGCAGGCAGCTCCAGTCTAATCCCAGATCTGTGGAAATTCGGTTAATGGCGGCGATTGTGCTTTGCCCTGTTGACTGCCCTGTGACGACGGAAGCAGCGGATTTCTATCCCACATGAGCGGCGGGTCGTGATAGAGCTGTGGCCGCACGACGCTGAGATACATGAACGCTTTCGCCAGGTCCCAATAGTCCACCGTCCGCAGATAATGGGGATTGCCGGAGGGCGCCAACAGGATCGCCGTCTCGCGCCCGAGGTTCAGAATTTCGTTGGGCATCATGAGCGGCCGGGCGGTCTGGCCGTAGTTGATGGACTGTCCGACGGAGCCGCCCTTCCCGCCCGAGCTCTGGCTTTCGCCAGTGCCGACAGTCTGCACCGTCGTTGTGCCAAGACTGTCGCTGAGATACTTCGCGCTATGAAGGTCTTTAACGTTGCAGAACCACTTGTAATGGCAGTTGTTCAAAATCCGGTCGGCGTCATCGTGGTAGACCGAGCGCAGGTCGGAAAGCCCCTGTACCACGAGGGTGAACATGACGTGGTAGCCCCGCATCATCGCGATATCCGAACTGATGGCGTCGATCCTCTGGAGCGCCGGGAATTCGTCGATCAGGAACATGCAGGGGTGAATCTGCATCGCATGGGGCTTATGCTTGTAGGCCTGGATGATGGCGGTAATCATCAGGCGCAGCCATGTCGCCTGGGTGTCCATCTTGTCGGTGGGCACGATCAGGTAAATCGTGCTCAGATTGGTCATGAACTCCTGGGTCGTGAAGGTCGAGGCTGCCGTGGCTTCCTTGACCTGGGGGTCGGACAGGAAATCCGTGAATTGGGCGGCCGTGGTGATGATGCCCATGAAGGTCTCATTATTGACACCGATCAGGGGCCGGATATTCTCCCGGATCGCCGCGCCGAAAGGCTTGCTTTCGGTCGCGCTCATAAGGGCGAGGTATTTCTGAAGCTCGGGGCGCGTCTCGGTCACGATATCGCGCGCCCGTGCCAAGGTCTTGGTCTCCCCCGGCGTATCGGCCAGCCAGAGGAAAATCGCCGTCAGGATGCTTGCGGCATTGCGATTCCAGAAGTTCGCCTTGTTGTCCCCCTTATCGAGCGGGCAAATGGCGCGGGCGAGCGACTGGGCATAGGCGACGGCGTTCTTGTCCTTCGGGTCGATGATGTCGAGCGGGTTGTATGTAGCTTTCTGGAAACCGAGGTTCCGGAAGACATCGCCCAGCTCGTCCCAAGGGTTGATTATGTGGATTTTCTGCTTCAGGGGATGCGACGCCCGCGCCCGCGCCGTCACGGCGGCATTCTCGCCCTTGGGGTCGATCACGACGGTATTGTGCATCCAGCGAAGCAGCGTCGGAATGATGACGCGGGTGCCCTTCCCGGCTCCCGTTTGGGCCGCGATGAGGACATGCGTGTGGGGGGTTGAGCAGACCGGGCCGCCCTGGTGATGGTTGATCGGAACGTTCTCGCCTCCCAGCATGGACGATTTTCCGAAAAATACGCCGTCGTAGACATATCGCGGGTTCGTCGGGATGCCATAGGGCTGTGCGAACTCGGCGTTCCCGTAAACGGGGCGCGGCTGCCCGGGCGGAATTGCAGGCTTCGGCGGCGACACTGTTCCTGAGCCGCCCTCCCGGAACGCGAGCACAGCGCCGCCGCCGAGAACGATCACGATAGCGACCAGAACGACGATGACGGAGCCGTACTCCTCCCAAAACGTCTGAGGGTGGATGCCTTGGGCGAATAAGGGCGCGGGGGCGAGAAGAAGCAGGGCGACGATGAATAGCTCGTAACGCCTTGTTAAACGTGAAACATTTGGCTTATGTGCCGGTCGATAAATGGAAATCCGGCGCCGCGCCCGACATCGCGGCAGGGCCGGATTGGGGCGCGCAGGTTTCAGAAAGTCCCCTCGCCGCCGGTCTCTTCCTTGTCCTTCGTGTAATGGATCGGCTCTTTCCGGACGGAGATTTTCTTGCCGGTGGTCATGTCGGCGGCGCTGAAGTCCGGCATCGCCTGCTTCTGTTCGGGCATTCCCTTCTCGTCACAAACACGGTTCCAGACCGCGCGCAGATGCGCGAGATCGAGGGGCTGGACGGCGGCGAAGATCCGGCAAATTAGCGCCGAGGGCAGCGATACTTCTTCATCGCCCCGTTCGGCGGCCGCGCGGGCCTTGTCCTGGGCGTCGAGAAACTCGCCCATCTCGTCGGTTTCGATGAAGGCTTCCTGCAACCGCTCTTCGGCGGTGGGCTCTAAATCGCCTTTGCCTTTCATGGCATTCCCCCTCGCTAATCCGCTCATTTTAACGAATAGCAGCCCCTCCCCGCTCCCGCCCTTGGCCATCCGACCAGGTTCATTCGCCCGTCGCTTCCGCTAGCATGCCACGTGGCATTCGCGAATTTAGACAGCATGGAGCCAGGACGTAAAGATGGTGAAATGGGTTTCCTGCCGGGGCGACGACATCGCAGAAGCGGACGATATCCGCTGGACGGATGCCGCCTGGAAGCCCCGGACACGCGGGGTCAAGATCGGCGAACACGATATCGAGGGCAAGGTCGAGTTCTGCGACCGCGAATGGGTTCACCTGCGCGTGACCTCCTGCACGACGCGCCCCGATGTCGGGTGGACCGTCGAGAGTTTTAAAAAGGGCGAGTTGCTGCGCCGCCGACGCGCGACTCTTCAGCGCGGCAAGCTTCAGCGCATGACCTGGACCGACGAAAGCGCCCGCGCCATGGTGGCGAGCGCGCATTTCCGGCCGGAAACAAGCGCGCCCGACGCTCCGAAAGCACCGCCGCGTGCCGCGCAGTCGCATCGTCGCGGCGGCGGGGCCAGGCGCGGCTACGCGCGCAAGAGCCGCCCAAAGAAGCAGCTCAAGCCGTAAGCTCCTGCCCCTCCCCTCTTCGGCGCAGGCCGCGGCGAGCAGTTCTGACTATGTGAATCACCGCAACGTCTTCGCAGCGAATTCAATGACCTGCGCGCATGGTATCCGACAGCTACCACGCAGGAAGCTACCGGATAGCTTTCCGGTTGCTTGTGGATAGCTTCCGGCTCGCTATCCGCTTTCGGAAAGCTATCCGTTGACTAGCCGGTAGCTCCCCGATACGTTTGAAGCACAGGGACCATTCAAAAAGGGGAGAAGGGGTCAATGCCAACAGTTGTTTTCGCCAGTCCTAAAGGCGGGGCGGGTAAATCCACATCAGCCGTCTTGCTTGCAACCGAGCTTGCCCTGAAAGGGGCAGGGGTCACCATCCTCGATGCCGACCCCAACAAGCCCGTGTCGCTCTGGGCGAAGCGGGCAGGGTGCCCCGAAAACCTCACAGTTGTGGCGGATATTTCGGAAAGCACGATCATCGACCAGATCGAGGCGGCCGCGCAGAAGACCTCGTTCGTCGTGGTTGACCTGGAAGGCACGGCGTCGATGATGGTGGCCTACGCCATCAGCCGCGCGGATTTGGTCATCATCCCGACGCAGGGCTCGCAGCTGGACGCCGCCGAAGCTGGCAAAGCCGTGAAGCTGATCCGGCAGCAGGAAAAGGCTTTCAATAAAAAAATCCCCTATGCCATCCTCTTTACCAGAACAAGCGCCGCCATCAAGCCACGCACCCTGCAGCACATCCAGGAGGAGTTCAGGAAGTACGGCATTCTGTCGTTCCACACGCAAATCAACGAACGCGAAGCCTACCGCGCGCTGTTTTCCTTCGGCGGAACGCTGGAAGCGCTGAACCCGCAGCATGTCAGCAACCTCGACGCGGCGGTCATCAATGCCCGGGCCTTTGCCGGCGAAGTCGTCACGATGCTGCGCGAAGCGGTCGCCGGAACTGTGACGGCGGTCAGCGCCGTTGAAGCGGCGCCAGCCGCGGAGGTGGCGTAAATGACCGAGAGAGCAGGTATTTTCGATAACGGAATGGACTTCGATGTTTCGGGCTTTGCGCCCAAGCAGCCGACGCCCCCGGAAAAGAAGCCGCCCGTCGAAACGGTGCGCGCCATCTCAGAAGCCGCGCGGTTCCCGAGCCGCGAAGCGGTCGCGCTGCCGCCGCCCGTGGCGGAGGTCAAGCGCGACCAGCGGCGCTACCGGACAGGGCGGAACGTGCAGTTGAACATCAAGGTCAAGGCTGAAACGCTGGAAGCTTTCTATAAAATCGCCGACCGCGAGGGATGGGTGCTGGGCGAGACGCTCGAACGCGCCGTGAAAGCCCTGGAGGAAAGTCTCAAGCCAGCAAAAATGAAAGATTCGGGGAACTGACAGCCCGGAATCTCCATTGAGTCAAGGCCTTGTATTTACGTGGTTCTTTCTGTGCTTTATCGCAAGCCCGCGCTTCAACTATGAAGGATTCGGGGAACTATGAAACGCAAGAATGAAAATTTTCATTTTTAAACTTCATTTTTTCGCCTAGACTCCAGCCATGGAGTCCGCCGAAAAAACCGTCCTCCGCACACTCGACTTGAAGCCGCGCAACAACGAGGCGATCAAGCCTGCGGAGCTTATCCAGGTCACGGGACACCATGAGCTGACGCTGAATGCGCGTCGGGCCATCACCATCCTCTGGCACAGCGCCCACGCGCAGGGCATCGAAGAGGGCAAGGATTACAGCATCGAGATCGACCAGCTCAAGCCCGCGGGACACAAGGGTTACGAGATGGTCGAGGAAGCGATCGAAGCGCTGATGCGCACGCTGCTGACAGTGACGCTGCCCGACGGAAAGACTCGGCGCGTGCAGTTCCTCGGCGGCAATGACCTCGATCACCCGGACCGTCCGGCGGGAACGCTGACCTACAGTTTCGACAAGCGCATGATCGAAATCCTCAGGGACTCGGCGGTCTGGGGAAAAATCGCCATTCCGGTCCTGATGGCATTCACCTCCAAATACGCCGTCAGCCTCTATGAAAATATCGCGCAGATGTGCAACCTGACGCACAAGACATCGGAAACCTATTCGCTCGAAGAATTCCGCGAGCTGCTCGGCGTCCCGCCCGGCATGTACAAGAGCTTTGGCGAGCTGAACAAGCACGTCGTGAAGCCGGCCGTGGCCGAAGTGAATGCGCTCGCGTCCTTCGGCATCACCATCCTGCCCGTGAAGCAGGGGAAGAGGGTCAGCGAAATCCGTGTCGGCTGGTGGCGCAAGGACGCCGAGGCCTTGAGCGCCTCGTGGCAGGAGCTGCAGCGCACGAAAGTGGGCCGCCGCGCCCGTGTCACGGGCCTCGCCGAGCATGTGATTGACCCGAAGCCCTCCGTCGAGCGGCAGGAACGGAACGCGCGGAAGGCGCTGGCAAAAGCCGCGTCCTGACAGCGTTGCCCGATTCTTTCATTTTTGGAACGGCACACTATGGTATGTCGCGAACGAGAACGCCATCGTATGCAGGAGGTCATGTGCCATAAAGAGCTGAAAACCAGTCTGCTCCAGGGTACGGTATCTGGTAGCTACCAGCTTTTTATCCCCAGAACCCACCGAAGGCGTGATTCAAGTAATTCTATATTCTAAAGATTCAGAAGATTCATCCCTGACATCTACGAACGAAAACAGAAGCTTAACCATCGGAAAAGTGAAGGAGTCGGGGACTCCGGTGAAGCAATCGGGGAAAATGGCCGGTTTCGTGTGAAGTTTTCGGGGCCTAATGTGAGGCCTCCGGGGCTCTATTATGAGGTTTTCGGGGAAGGCCACCGCATCCTCAAGCGCGAAGGCCGGATTAGAGAAAAGAAAGTGCGCCGTTACCGGCGCACCCAGGGAAGCAGGACCTGCATATTCTTGTCGGCCCGGTCGCGGACATAGTCGGCCATCGAGGGGGCGCCTCTGAGCCGGAGCATCTGTTCGGCCAGGCGCATCACGTCGATGCTCATCGCGAGGGCGTCTTCAACTTCGCTCGGGGTCGCGCTCATGACAGCACCTCCAGTTCGTCATCGAACAACTCGCGTTCGTGCGCTTCGAGCATATCTGCCGCCAGCTCGTCGAGATGAAATTCTTCGGTATCCATGTTTCTTGCTCCTTTTTGCGTTCAACATGGGAACCGGCCAACAGGCCCTAGCGCCGGGGCGAGCATCCAAGATTCTCTGCCGTTTCGCGGAGGGTCCCGCAGGGAAACCCGAAACGCAAGAATCTCTGGGCTTGCGAGCACAAGCGGGCCTGTTAGGTGACCGGCATTGTTGAATGCATTTCAAGGAGCATCATGGATACCCCCTGAATGAATCTCAGGCGGGCGGCGTCATTTGTGCTTCGCCAGAACCCGGAGTTCCGAAGGCCTGAATGCACCTGCGTTGAGGGCCTTGATGACTTTCTGGCTGAGGTGCAGCGACTGATTGCCTTTCTGGTCGATGATATACAGGCAGGCATGGCCTTCCTCGTAAAATTCCTCCTCGGTGCCGGTGAAGTTCTTCGAGGGGCTGTGATAGACCTGCTCGCGGCACAGACCGCACGGGCAGTGGGGGCTTTGCTTATAGCCTTGCGCGACGGCATCGCCGGGAAGCTTGTAGTACGTCATGTGATTCCTTCTTTCGACAAAGGAAAGGCCGCCTATGCGGCGGCCTGTTGCTCGGGTTCAACGACGCTTGCCGGCGTCGTAGAGGGCTGTAAGCCGTTGAGGTAATCGGCGGCGCGCTGCGCGTGCGCGGCGGCGCTGAAGATGGCGCGTTTGTCTTCGCTGAGGACTTTCAGCCAGTGGCCGATGTAGTCGGCGTGGTCCGCGCGAATTTCCGGCGTGATGCCGATCTCGGCGCAGAGGAAAGCGGCTCCCAGCTCGGCCACAAGCTCTTCGCGGGCATAACCCGCATCGCCGAATTTCTGACGGCCGAAGTCGCGGTCGAGACGGCTCTTGTGGTTCGTCCAGTGCGTCAGCTCGTGCAGCGCCGTGGCGTAATAGCTCTCCTTGTCCCTGAACGCCTCGAACGGCGGGAGCTGGATTTGGTCGGGACCCGGCGCGTAAAAGGCCATGTTGCCGCCGTGCCGGATGACGGCCCGCGTCGCCGTCATGAAGCGGTCGGCGTGCTCGATGCGTTCTGCCAGCGGCAGCGGATTTTCCGGGCGCGTGTAATAGATATCCGGCAGACCCTCGATCTGCTCGACATTGAAGACGGTATAGCCCTTCATGAAGGGGATCTCGCGCTCGACGTCCTCACCGTCGGCGTTCGTTTCCGTGCGCGTCACGGTGTTTGCGAAGACCACGAGAGAACCGTGCTCGCCTTTGCGCACATGCGCGCCAAATTCCTGCGCCTGCTTGAAGGTCATCCAGATGGGCGCGACATAGCCTTTCAGCATCGCCTCGCCCCAGAGGAGCAGGATATTCACGCCGCGGTAGGGCATGCCGTTGTGGCGCAGAGGGCGCGTGATGCGGCCGGCGGCATGTTCGGCGTGCCAGGGCTTCATCCACGGGCGGATGCCCTGCTCAAGGTCCGCGATGATGCGCTCCGTCACGCGGGTATAAACGTCTTTCCTCGGCTCTTCGCCGGCTTCGTTCGTCTTCGATTTTTCTCTCGTCAGTGTCGCCATTTCGGCCTCCTTGCTGTTGCTCAACTACGGGCAAGCAAGGGCCGGGCGGAAAAGCGGGTCCTGTCACCCGGACTACAGTCCGGGGAAACGGCCAACACGGGAGCCCGTGTTATTGCATGTGAAACATGCAGGGCGAATGGAGCGGGCAGGCCGTTGACAGGCTCGCGCGCCCGGCCACGCTGACCGATAGTGGGGTGAGCAACAAGGAGGCCGGGGCTAGGAACTGACGAATATCGAAGACCGCCCTGAAAAGCCGGTGCCGCTGGAAAAGACAATCCCGCGTGTTCAGGCGCGGACGCCGGCCTCAATGCGAACGTTGCTGTACTTGTCGACGTGGCCGCACGGATTGCTCCAGCCGTCGCAATGGAGCCGCCGCGACCCGTCGTAGCTTATGGCAGGATGCGGTTCGCCTCGGGGTCCGCCGCACGTGGGGCAGGTCCAGTCGAGCGTGACGCGGACAGCGAGGATGCCCTCGTGCTCGTCGCAAGCGGGAATGGTGACCGTACGTTTCACGACACGCCTGCATGCGCGAGGACGGTCTCGGCGTCGGTGAGAGCGCGCCAGAGATGTTCCTTGGAGAAAGCATTGCCGGCATGAAGCTCCGAGAGCAGGTGACGGTGATGTTTGGCGATTTCCAGAAGGGCGGGAGCTGCCGTGAAGAGCTTGGCATAAGCGAGGGCTTCAGCTGTAGCCTGGCCGTAATCGTGCCGGGGCGTGCCGTCGGTATCGGCGCATACGTCCACAATGGCAATCTGGCGCTTGCCGTCGTGTACCTGCAGGACGTGTCCGTAATTGTCGCAGGCATCGAAGTGCAGGGGCGTGGTCATATCGAGCGTCATGGCGCACCTGCCATGTCGGCGTCGTAGCTGCGATAGGCCCGGCGGTCGAGCTTGGCGAAATCGAGACGTCTGGCATCGCAGAGGTGCCGCAGGTCGGCCAGCAAGTCGGCGATGGCTTTCTCGCTGACGTCCTCGTAGACCGCCTTCAGCGCTTCTTCAGCGGTCACGACATGCATGCGATTGGGATTGATCATGGCGATGTCCTCCTTGAAAAAAGAGAAGGAAGAGCGCTTACGCGCTCTTCCCCTCGGTTGCGGCCTCGGTCTTCGGCTTCGCCGGGAACAGCGAGTAGCGCTTGCCGTTGAGGAGGATGTTCATCCCGTTGCCCTTGCCGTGCTTGTAGGCGCGGCCGACGATCTTGTTTTCCTTGCTGCCTTGGACCTGCTCGAACAAGTAGAAGTCAGCGGGCTTTGCGGGCTTTTTCGCGTTGGTCTCTTTGGTTTCGGTTGCGGTTGTCATTGTCTATCTCCATTTGTGAATTACCCTCTCGGGCTTGGCCCTTCTTCGCCAGGAGCTGGCCGCGGCGTCATACAAAAAAATTGGGGGAAACCTTCAGGGGGAACCGAGGCTTTTTGTTGACGCAAGGAGCGGACGCGGATGGCAGGGGCAAGGCGATGCTCGGGAGGGTATTCACGGGAGATAGCTGACAACGCCGAAACCTTGACCGTGGAAAAGCCTCGATGACGATGCGCGCATGACGACCAGGACGGGCCCAGAAGGCAAGGAGAACGTTGTCGGACAGCCTCTCGCGGGCTCGAAAGGCAACGGCATTCATCCTCTGCGTTGACACGGTGCCTGACCGCTTTATGCCGGGCTTCCCACGAAGAGCCGATGGCGGCCGCAAGGCAGGAAAGGAAGGGAGTGGCGTTACTATGGTTCAAAAAAAAGTGGAGGCGCATCGCTAAGGAGCGGGCGACGCGCCTCCGGCGCCTCCGTTAGGAGGGGAGGCGCAACAATGCCGGGAGCCAGCCCGTGCCGTCGACGAGACGCTCAGCCTGGCTTGCCAGTTCGCCTTTCTTGAGCTTCTCCAGGGCAGGCGCGTGCGGTTGCCCCTTGGCTTCGGCGACAGCTGCCAGGATTTGCTGCTTGCCGACACGGTTGAAGTAGTTTTCAGCCGTGGGCGTGAACCACTCCTTCATGTCGAGTTCCAGAGCTTTGGCGAGCTGGTCCGCATGCTGGAGCCGGGAGCTGTCAGCCTTGTCCTGCTTCGAGCAGATGGCGCGAACAGTGAGCGCCGCACAGCAGGCCAGCAGGTCCACCAGCACGTCGGCTTTCTGCTTCAGGCACCATTGCCAGAGATTCTCGGGCTCGCCGGGAAGCTTTTCGCTCCATTTCTCCTTCGCAGCAGAGATCTGGGCGAGCGCCTTGGAGCCTTCGACTTTCCGGAAATACTCCTGCGATGCCGTGATCTGCAGGCAGGTTTCGCTGACCCCAAAGATGTCCACGGCCAAGGCATAGACGACCGCCGCAAGCGCGACGGAGGGCTCTTTCAGGAGCACGGCGCTGATGGCCGCAGATTTCTGGGCGGTCAGGTCCTCGACGAGTCCGGCAGCAAGTTCGCTCCGGGCCTCGTCTTGGTCCTCATCGCTCGTGTCCGAGGCCTTCGCCTTCGCCTTGGACTTGCCCTTACCTTTGGGCATGTCCTCCGGCCGCACCAGGCCACGAACAATTTCAGTCTTGCCGTCGTCACCGATGGTTACGACTGCGCCCGCGATTGCCAGCTGCTCGGCCGTGAATACGGCTTTGCCGCGCTGCTTCTCGATGGCCTGCAGGCGGGCATCGATCTTGTCGCAGCGTTTGATATCCGCTTCTTCGTCGGTATCGCAGATTTCGTCGTATTCGGCCTGGAGCTTCTCGACTTCCTTCGCCAGCTTTGCCGGCAGGGCAGGCGGTTCGGCGTGGATTTGCCGGAACTGGGCCTTCTGGTCGTAGCCGAAGGGGGAGACCACGACATCGACCCATTTCCAGCCTTCCTTCTGGACGGCCCTCGCGGCTCGCATGAGCTTTTCCGTCGCGAGCTTTTCGAGCAAAGCGGCATCGACGATAAACGTGCCGTTCACTTCGTCGCTGAACAGGTCGCGCTTCACGGGGCCGCCGTTCTCCTCATAGGCCTTCACGCCGATGTACCGGACGCGGCGGTCGCTCGCCGGGATTTCGTTTGCGGTAAGCAAACGCCGGATGTAGTTCGGATGCCCAGTGGGAGCCTGCTCGAACACGTCTTCCTGCGCCTTGTGGTCATCGGTGACCGCAAAGGCCATGAGGTGCTCGATCTCCAGCTTTTCGTCGCGGTATGCCTTGAGAAGAACCGGGCTGCAATTCGCAAGCTTCAGCAGCTTGACGACGTGGCTTTCCGGGCATCCGCGCCGCGCCGCGATTTCCGCGGTGCTGTTGCCGGCGTCGACGAGAGCCTTGAAGGCCTCGAATTCGTCGGCGGGATGCATGTCCTCGCGCATCGTATTCGTGATGAGGCTTAGCTCCTTGCCGTCGATCGTGCTTTCATCCACACGGCACGGAACCGGGTAATTGCCGCTGATGGTGCCGGCATCCGCGAGCTGGACCAGGGCCTGAAAACGCCTGCCGCCGTCCACGATGCCGAATTTCTTGCCGCCGTTTTTCTTTACGACAAGGTTCTGCTGGAGGCCATGGGCCTTGATGGAGGCTGCGAGTTCGGCGATGCCTTCCGCCGCTGCGGCCGTCTTGCGGACGTTGTCGCCGGAAATGGCGAGCTTGTTGAGAGGTATGTAGGTGATGTCGTTCATGTATCGTCTCCTTTTGTTTGCGTTGAAGTCCCCGAAGGGACGGGAGACGGGTCGCCATGCGTCAGGGCGCGGGGTCAAGAAAAACGTCGGGGGGACCGCGCGGCCGCAAGGCCGGGATATTCAGCATCGCGGGGGTGCCGAGGGCTTTTCTTGACCCAAGAAAAGCGCCCGCGCATGGCACGACCGGACAATCCTGGAGGGGACGCCAAGGCAAAAGGAGCCGCAGGCACGGCCACTTTGCGCCGCAAAGCGCGAATTCTCCAGGGCTGGATTCACGGGGCTGGACCCAAGGGCGCAGCGCACGGCGTAATTGCGCGGGATTGATTTCCGGAATATCGGACGTCTTGCGGGGCGTGCTGCTAATGATGAGGCTCTAAATCGATGACGTTGTCCCGGTGACGTATTCTCCCGACCCGGTTGCGGATTCACCGCTATGGTGTAATGTGGTGATTTCCGGAGTGTGCGTAATATGACGAAACCGCGGGGGAGCGGGAATACGATGAAGGTCCAGGACGCGCCTGCCATCAGGGCATCGATCAGTTTCCCGCCGTCGCTGTACGAAAGCCTTGAACAGATCGCGAGAAGCAAGAAGGTATCGCTCGCCTGGGTGGTGCGCGATGCCGCCGAGCGCTACGTCGTTGCGGAACGCAAAACGAGCAACGGGGGCCGCCCATGAATGTCTTCGATCTGCGGGACCGTCTTGTTGACGATTACGCGAGCTATACGCAGAGCTTCATCAAGATTGCCGATAAGCGCATTTCTGAAACAGTCGAGACGGCACTCAAAGAGGGGGTATTCTGGCCGGAACCGCTCCTGCAGCTCAACCCTACCTTCCTTCCCGGCGGGACAATCGATGAGCTCGTCGCGCAGTCAATTCTCCATCCGGAGTGCGCGAAAATCTTCCGGATCGAAAAATCGCCGTCGGATCACACAGGAAAGCCGCTTCTCCTTCACACCCATCAACGCGAGGCCATCCTTAAAGCCAAGAACGACCAAAAGTCTTATGTTCTGACGAGCGGCACGGGGTCGGGAAAAAGCCTGACGTATATCGTCCCCATCGTCGACCACGTCCTTCGAAATGGCTCAGGCCGGGGAATTCAGGCGATTGTTGTGTATCCCATGAATGCCTTGGCAAACAGCCAGGACGAGGAACTCGCAAAGTTCCTCAAACAGGGATACCCGGAGGGTCACCCGCCGGTTCGTTTTGCACGGTATACAGGTCAGGAAAAGGGGCTGGAGCGGGAAGCGATCCGCAGCGCTCCGCCTGACATTCTGCTCACGAATTATATGATGCTGGAACTTCTGCTCACGCGCAGAGAGGATCGTGAGCTTGTGCGTGCGGCTCGGGGTTTACGTTTTCTCGTGTTCGACGAGCTCCACACGTATCGCGGGCGGCAGGGCGCAGACGTCGCGCTTCTGATTCGTCGCTGCCGGGAGGCATTCGGCGGGGGAGACATGATTTGCATCGGGACGTCCGCGACGATGGCGAGCGGCGGCTCGACTGCGGAGCAGAAGACCGAAGTCGCAAAGGTAGCTCAGACGCTCTTCGGAACAGGTTTTGATGAATCGCAGGTTATCGGAGAAACGCTGGAACGCGCAACCCCGGAGATTGATTTTGATCATCCGGATGTGATCGAGGCGCTTCGAAACACGGTCGATAACGAAGAAGAGCCACCGGAGAACTATGATTTGTTCCGGGCGCATCCTCTCGCTTCATGGATTGAGTCAACTTTCGGAGTACGCGCGGAACAGGAGTCGGGCAGGCTCATTCGCGAGGCACCCCGCCCGATCAAAGGACCGGAAGGCGCCGTTGAAAATCTTGCATCATTGACCTCAACGGTGCCGGCAGTCTGCACCAGAGTGCTTCGCAAGTTCCTCCTGAAGGGTTCCGAGCTTCGGCGCAATGAATCAAGCAGGTTCCCTATCTTCGCGTTCCGGCTTCACCAGTTTTTTACACGGGGCGACACCGTCTGGTCGACGCTTGAGTCCGAAGCCGAGCGGCATCTGGAGATGTCGAAAAAAGGGGCGAAGCCCGGTGATCCGCAAAAGCCGCTTTTTCCGTTGGTTTTCTGCCGCCACTGCGGCACGGCTTATTACCGCGTCAAGGTAGACGAAAACGCAAAGACGCTGTCCCCACGCGAGGACCGGCGCGAGGATAGCGACGACGGAAAAAGCGACGCCTACTTATATATATCGGCTTCTCACGCATGGCCGCGCGCGGAGGGAGCTGAATTGCTCGACAGGCTACCGCCGTTTATGAAGGAGACGACGTCGCAGGGAGTCGAGCGTGTCCGTCCGGATGCCCGCAACGACCTCCCGGAAGCCCTCTTCGTCGATGCCGGAGGACGGATCGTACCTGAAGGCGACGGCATTGCCGCGGCGCTGATCCGCCGGAATTTCCTTTTCTGTCTCGAACCGACGTGCGGCGTCGCTTATACGCGGAATCAACGCTCTGAGCGGACGAAGCTGGCCACCCTGGGCGTGGACAATCGGAGCACCGCGACGACAATTCTGGCCGTTCGTTCACTTATCGAACTGCAGGGTGACAGGGATCTCAGGCACGAGGCCCGGAAGCTCCTGAGCTTTACCGATAACCGCCAGGATGCTTCATTGCAGGCCGGGCATTTCAACGACTTTGCCCAGGTAGCGTTGCTGCGTTCCGCGTTGCATAAAGCAACCGAGCAGCACGGCTTGCAAGGTTTAGGACATGGCGAGCTGTCGCGGAGCGTTTTCGACGCGATGCAACTTCGCTTCGATGAATACGCGGCGGACCCGGAGGTTCGCGGGCCAGCGAAAACCGCGACCAACGACGCTCTTCGACGAGTGATCGATTACTACTTGTATCGCGATCTGCAGCGTGGATGGCGGGTCACCGCTCCCAACCTTGAGGACTGCGGGCTGCTCGCGTTTGACTACCAGGGCCTTCACGGCGAGGACGGGCTGCTCAATGAAAAGCCTCTCTGGGAAACTGGCTTCTCCGTCAGGACGGGCCGCAATCAGGAGGAGTTCATCGAAGCGCCGCAGCCGTTGCGCTCATGTCCTTCCGATCTACGGGAGGAACTGCTGCGGACGCTTCTGGACGTCCTACGGCGCGGTCTTGCTGTGAAGGTGGATGTCCTTGATGCCCAGAAGCAGCTCGATCTGGTCGAGCAGACAAAGCCGCGCCTCCTGGAGGATACCGTCTGGTATCTCGAAGACGCGCGCGAACTCGTGAAGGCGGTTGTTGCGTATCCGCGCCCGCGGCAGCAACAGGACCGCTTTGGTCTCTTCGTCTCATCATACGGAGGCTATGGGCGGTATGTCAGGCGGCGCCTCTCCAGTTTCATTCCCGACGGATTTCACTTCGGCCGGCCGGAAGTCGATCAGACCATCCGGTTCCTGTTTCTCGCGCTCAAGAGATACGGCATCGTCGAGCAGGTGCGCAACGGCGACAGCCCGGGTTATCAGATAAATGCTGACGCTCTGCGCTGGCTCCCTGCTGAGGGCGAGGTGCGGCCGATTGATCGAACGCGCCTCATGGAGGCGGGGGAAATTCCGCCCGAGGTGAACCGCTACTTTGTCGAGTGCTACCGCCGCTTCATCGATTTGAAATGCGTACTGGAGGCGCGCGAACACACGGCCCAGGTCGCCTCAGAAGATCGCGAAGAGCGGGAGGACAGATTCCGGACCGGTGATCTGCCGCTTTTGTTCTGCTCGCCCACGATGGAGCTGGGCGTTGATATCGCGCAGCTGAATCTCGTTAACTTGCGTAACGTGCCGCCGACGCCGGCGAATTATGCGCAGCGCAGCGGTCGCGCAGGACGCGGCGGCCAACCGGCGCTCGTCTATACGTACTGCGCCGGGCGCAGCCCGCACGATCAGTATTACTTCCGGCAGCCCAGCCAGATGGTCGCGGGCTCAGTGACGCCGCCGCGCATCGACATCCGTAATCGTGATCTGGTCAGGGCCCATGTTCAGGCCGTATGGATGGGAGTCGCCAAGCCTGATCTCGGGAAAACGCTCACATCAGTCATCGATTTGGCTCCGGCAGAGGGCAGGCTTCCGCTTCCCGTGAATGTGGCCCTGTTGGGCGAATTGCGTAATCCCGTTCATCGCTCAGCCGCTCTCGCCAAGGCGAACCGTCTCATCGACAGCATTCGGAACGAATTGGCGACAGCATCATGGTTCCACGAGAACTGGACAAAGGAAGTGCTCGATCAGATCGAGCGCGCGTTCGACGGAGCGTGCGATCGCTGGCGAAGTCTGTATCGGTCGGCCGTACGCCAACGTGAACTGCATCACCGCATCATTGGAGACCATTCAAGGCCCGAAGCCGAGCGGAACCATTCCCGCCGGCTGCGTGCGCAGGCTGAAAGCCAGATTCGCCTCCTGACGGAAGCCGAAGGCGTCTATGAGGGCGATTTTTATTCATACCGATACTTCGCGGCAGAGGGTTTTCTGCCGGGGTACAATTTCCCGCGTCTTCCGCTTTCCGCTTATGTTCCGGGCCGGCGGCAGCGAAAGGGTCATGACGAGTTTGTGTCGCGTCCTCGCTTTCTTGCGATATCCGAATTTGGGCCCGGTGCGCTCGTCTATCACGAAGGGGCGCGGTATCGGGTTTATAAGGTCAATCTTGACTTCGGGTCAGATGCCATCGAAGCATCGCATGAACTCACCACTGCGACCATGAAACGCTGTTCCAGATGCGGTTATGCGCATTTGGAGCAGGGCCAAAATCTTGTCGAGGTCTGCGATCGCTGCGGCGCCGCGCTCGACGGTCCCGCGAGGATCGATAATCTCGTTCGTCTTCAGAACGTCAGCCTGAAAGTCGCGCAACGCATTACCTGCGACGAGGAGGAACGGCAAAGATTTGGATATCGAATCGTCAGCTCATACAGATTTCCGGAGGTCGGCGGCCGCCTGGACCGCAAGGATGCCGAGGTCTATGTCGGCGATACGCTCGCGCTGAAGCTGAGCTACGGGGACGCAGCGAATCTGTATCGGATTAACCTCGGTTGGTCAAATCAGGGTGATGGACAGCTTCCGGGATTCAACCTCGATCTGGAGCGGGGATATTGGGCGCGTAATCCGGCGGACCAGGATGACGACAATGAGGCTCCCGCACGCGGCCGGCTTCAGCGGGTTGTTCCCTATGTCGAGGACACGAAAAATGCCCTTGTCATGCGTTTCGAGCCAGCCCGTACAACCGCGGAAATGGCAAGCCTGCAAGCGGCGTTCAAGGAAGCCATTCAGCAGTATTTTCAGCTTGAACCCCGCGAATTGCTGGCAGAACCGATGCCGGGGCCGCAGGACCGGCAGGAAATTCTCTTCTATGAGGCCTCGGAAGGCGGTGCCGGCGTGCTCCGCCAGATTGCCGAGGACCCGTCAGTCTTGCCGCGGCTGGCGCGGCGTGCCCTCCAGGTTTGCCATTTCGACCCCGACAGCTTGGATGACAGGGGCACGAAGATATGCGGGAAGGCCTGCTACGAATGCTTGCTTGATTACGGCAATCAGCCGGATCACAAGGATCTTGATCGATATCTGATCCGGGGCTTCCTGGCGGAGCTCTCAAAATCGGTCTGCCGCCCCGCCGGCGGAGCCGGTTCGCGCGCCGAGCGCATGGCTGCTTTGCGAAAGCGTTGTGACAGCCAGCTGGAAAAGCGCTGGCTCGATTTGCTCGACGCCCAAACGTTGCGCGCACCGAGCGATTCACAATTCCTCATCGAGGCGTGCTCGACGCGGCCGGATTTCTATTATCAGGAGCACAATGCAGCGATCTACATTGACGGTCCGCCCCATGACGAGCCGGACCAGGTGCGGGTTGACGAAGAAATCACGCGGCGCCTGATGGAAATGGGTTATATCGTCATCCGATTCCATCACAAGGCGGACTGGGAAGCGATGTTCAGGAAGCATCCCGACATCTTCGGCGTTGGCTCGGGAAGGGCGCATGAAGAATACGAACTTGCTGCGTTGACGTTCTATTTCGATAAACCGGGAAACGCCGCGTTCACCGAAGACGAGCGGCGTCATTGTCGCGAAGAAAGCACTGCAGCTCTGACAGCGCTTCTGAAAGGTATTCCCTGGCCGGGTGATGCGAACTGTTCAGTTCAATTCGCGGGAGATGGAACATCCTCGTACTGGGTCGAGTTCGGCATCATCTGCACGGGGGCGGGCCTCATTGCTGCGACCCCCTACGTGTTGCATCTCTTAGGAGAAGCGCTTGAGGCCGGGGGGAACCTGGCTGCCCAGCTCTCTGCCAGAATGACGCTCACGGGAGGCTGGTGCAAATCGGTGGCATGGCGGCTCTCGCCCAAAGACCCCGCCGCGAACGATCGCCGGCGGCCCGGCTGCTTCGGGCAAAAGGATCAATACGACCGTCGATACAAGCGGTGCCGCGACTGCGGCTTCCTCGCGGAATGCACGGTTCTGGTCCAGGCGGCCGCGACATGACAACGGTGACTTCCTCACTATCGAATCCGGGCACACTGATCCACGCGCGCGGACGCGATTGGGTAGTCCTGCCGGAGTCGACCGACGATCTTTTAATCGCACGGCCGGTGGGCGGACTGGACGAGGAAGTAACAGGTATACTTCCCGCCATCGAGCCGGTTGCATCCACTTCCTTTCGACTTCCGACACGGGAAGATCTTGGCGATTTCACATCGGGCCGACTCCTGCGGGATGCGGGCCGCCTATCCACCCGGGCCGCGGCCGGTCCTTTCCGCAGCTTCGGGCGCATTGCCGTTGAGCCCCGACCGTATCAGCTGGTGCCGCTGATGATGGCGCTGAAGCTCGACCCGGTGCGCCTTCTGATCGCAGACGATGTCGGCATCGGAAAAACCATCGAGGCGGCGACTGTCGCCCGCGAACTGCTCGACCGGGGCGAAATCCGTCGCATCGCCGTGCTCTGTCCCCCGCACCTTGCGGAGCAGTGGCAGGATGAGCTCCGGGAGAAATTCCACATCGAAGCCGAACTCGTCCTGAGCAGTACGATACAAAGCCTTGAACGGGACCTTCCAGTCGGCGTTTCGGTGTTCGACCGCCACCGCTTCACAATCGTCTCGACGGACTTTATAAAGACGACCCGCCGTGCCGAAGACTTCCTTCTCCGGTGCCCGGAATTCGTGATTGTTGACGAAGCGCACGGCTGTACGCTGGCGGGCGGGGTAGGAAAAGGGAGGCAGCAGCGCTTCGAGCTGTTGCGGCGGATCGCCGAAAATCCGTCGCGGCATCTGGTACTGGTTACCGCGACGCCGCACAGCGGCAATGAGGAAGCGTTCCGTTCCCTCTTAAGCCTTCTCGACAAGGACTTCGCGGACCTGCCGACAGACCTTGATCGTGCCGAGCGCGAAGGCATTCGCCGCAAGCTCGCCCGCCATCTCGTTCAGCGCCGCCGGGCTGACATTCGACATTATCTGGATACGGACACCTCTTTTCCGGTTCGCAAAGACAAGACTCCCGAACCCACTTATACGTTCAGCCCGGAATACCGGGCGCTATTCGACGACATCCTTTCCTTTGCCCGTGATTACGTGTCGGGCGACGGGGGAGAGCGAAAACGGCGGGTGCGCTACTGGTCGGCCCTGGCGCTGCTGCGCTGCGTGTCTTCCAGTCCGGCGGCAGCGGCCGCAACCTTGCGCAGCCGCGCCGCGGCGGATGAAGCGCCTGATGACGAGGTCGATGAGGTCGGCCGGAGAACGGTGCTCGACCAAGATGATGCGGACGATGTCGTTTCTCTTGATTTCAGCCCCGGCTCCGATACGGAGACGGGGGGCGATGGTACACGGCCGAAATTGCTCGAATTCGCCCGCCGCGCCGAAGAACTATCGTCCACCCAAGATTCTAAATTGCAGGGTGCGATCCGAGAGATAAAAGAGCTGCTAAAAGAGGGTTTTCAGCCCGTTGTGTTCTGCCGATTTGTAGATACTGCCGATTATGTCGCTCGGCAGCTTCGCGACGCTTTGCCCGCCAAGGTGAAGGTGGAATCGGTAACAGGGGTTCTTCCGCCCGCAGAGCGGGAAGCGCGGATTGGCCGTCTGGTCGCGGACGCGGGTGAATACGTCCTCGTCTGCACGGATTGCCTCTCCGAGGGGATCAACCTTCAGCAGCATTTTAACGCTGTTTTGCATTACGACTTGGCCTGGAATCCCACCCGTCACGAGCAACGGGAAGGCCGCGTGGACAGGTTCGGGCAGAAGAAAACCCAAGTGCGCGTCGTCACGTATTACGGGACCGACAATCCCATTGACGGCGTCATTCTGGACGTTCTGATTCGCAAACACAAAAGGATCAAGAGCGATCTCGGCGTCGCCGTCGCGGTGCCCGGCTCCAGCGAGCAGATCGCCGAAGCCCTCTTCGAGGGAGCCTTGTTCCGGGAACGAAGCAGGAAAGGCGGCGCGCAACTCTCGCTTAATTTCTTCGACGATCTCGGCCCGAAAAAGGAAAGGATTCATTCGGAGTGGGACGATGCGAGGGAGCGCGAGAAGGCGAGCCGTTCGCGCTTCGCCCAGCATACATTGAGCCCGGAGGCCGTCGCATCGGAGCTGCGCGACGTGCAGAGCGCGATTGGCAGATCGGAAGACGTCGCCCGGTTCTTTTCAGCGTTGCTTCAGGTGGCCAATGTTCCTGTGCTTGCCAAGGACAAAGCCGTCACCGTTGAGCTCAGCAATGAGACGCCGCGGGCGCTTCGTCAGGCGATCGGCCGGGATGACCCCTTCACGGGGCGCTTTGACCTGCCTTTGGGGGATAGCGACGTGTACTTGGGTCGAACGAGCCCGGTAGTGGAAGGGCTGGCAAGCTGGACGCTCGACCAGGCGCTCGATCCCATCGCGCGTGATGCAAAACCGGTCGCGTCGCGCTGCGGCGTGGTGTCGACTTCAGCAGTGAGCGGCAGGACGGTACTCCTTGTCGCGCGGTTCCGCTATCACCTGAACGTGACTGGCACGGGGGCCGAAACGATCCTGTCGGAGGAGATTGTGCCTTTGGCTTGCACGGGCTCCGCCGATGCACCCGCCTGGGCAGGCTCAGAAGAAGGAGAGCGATTACTTGCGGCGAGGCCCGAACGCAACCTTTCCGCAACGGCGATAGACCAGCAGTTGGACATTCTCTTGCCCGCTCTTCCGAAGATGCAGAAGGCTCTTGAACCCGTGGCGCGGGAACGCGCGGCGGCGCAACTTGCAGCTCACGAGCGCGTTCGCGAAGCCGCACGAACCAAAGGCCGCGTGACGATTGAACCCGTACTCCCGGTCGATATTCTTGGCGCGTACGTACTCCTGCCGAGGTTGGCGTAAAGATGGCACGCCGTTCAAGCGAATTCGTGACAATCCGCTCCGAGGGTGGCCTCCTTCCGCCCGACTTGTTGCGTCGTGTCCTGGACCCAAAAGAAAAACTAGAAGGCACCCGGCCTGAAGACTATGGCCTTCCGCAGAGCGAACGGCTCAACGAGGCGGTGACACAATCGTGGAATCGCCTGCGGAAGCACTGGGCCGAATTCCGCGCCGCCATGACTGCCGTGCCGCCGGGCGAAGCCGGAACTGGCGTAACCAACGAGAAATGGAACCTGCCGCTGTTGAGGGAACTCGGCTTCGGGTTGCTGCCGGCAAGCGCAGGGCCGTCCATCAATGGGCGCAGCTATGCGATTAATCGCTTCTTTGGCACTGTACCCATTCACCTCGTTGGTTGCGGTCTGAGCCTTGACCATCGCGCTGCAGGGGTGCGCGGAGCGGCGGCCGGAAACCCGCACGGCCTCGTTCAAGAATTCCTAAACCGCAGCTCCGGCCATCTCTGGGGTATTCTCTCGAATGGCCTGAGGTTTCGAGTGCTTCGTGACAATCAGGCGCTGTCCCGGCAGTCGTTCCTGGAATTCGATTTGGAGGCCATGTTTAGCGGCGAAGTCTATTCCGACTTCGTCCTGTTATGGCTCATGGCCCATGCGACACGCTTTGCTGCACGGGAGGACAACAGAGCCGAGACGTGTTGGCTCGAACAGTGGACCAAGATTGCCAACGAGCAAGGGACACGCGCACTCGGAGAACTTCGCGGTGGCGTCGAACGTGCCCTTCAAATCCTGGGAGAAGGCTTTACCAGTCATCCCAAGAATTTCGTCCTGCGCGATGCCCTGCGCGCAGGCACCCTGTCACTTACTGAATTTCACGGACAGCTTCTGCGAGTCGTCTATCGGCTGATTTTCCTGTTCGTCGCGGAAGATCGGGTCCTCGATGGCACATCGCTGCTGCACCCGCAGGACAATTCGGAAGAGGGGAAATTAGCACGGGAGCGGTATGCAGCGCACTACAGCACGGCCCGGTTACGCGAGATGTCCGCGCAGATCAAGGGGAGCCGGCACGGCGACGTTTGGCAACAGTTCAATGTCATCGTTGACGCGCTCTCGGGCGGAGCCGAATCGGCCGCCACACGCAAGCATCTGGCGCTGCCCAGCCTGGGAAGTTTTCTGTGGGACCCATCGTCTACCGCGTCCTTGAACGCCGCGGAACTGACCAATCACGATTTCCTGGAGACGATGCGAGATCTCGCTTTCACCCGACAAGGGAAAGTTCTTCGGCCCGTGGATTACAAGAACCTCGGGGCCGAGGAACTAGGTGGTGTTTACGAAAGCTTGCTCGCCTTGACGCCGCAAATCAGCGCCGATGGCGCACGCTTCAGTTTCGCCGAGTTTGCTGGTAACGAGCGGAAAATATCGGGAAGCTATTACACTCCTGACACTCTCGTCCAGTGTCTGCTAGATTCAGCTCTGGACCCCGTAGTCGAGGAGGCCATCAAAGGCAAATCGGGTGTAGAAGCAGAAAAGGCAATCCTTTCTCTAAAGGTATGCGATCCCGCCGTCGGCTCAGGCCACTTTCTGGTTGGGGCAGCTCATCGCCTCGCGCGCCACCTCGCTCGCGTCCGAGCCCTTGCGCACGGTGATAGCGAAGCTTCGCCGTTACTCTACCAACATGCACTTCGAGAGGTCATTGGCCGCTGCCTATACGGAGTCGACGTAAGCCCAATGGCGGCGGAGCTCTGCCGGGTGAGCCTGTGGCTAGAAGCGCTAGAACCTGGCAAGCCATTATCTTTCCTAGATCACCATATCCGTGTCGGCAACAGCTTACATGGTGCAACGCCTGAATCTGTAGCTGCGGGTATTCCTGACGACGCGTTCAGTCCCATTCTTGGAGATGACAAGAAGGCCTGTTCAGTATTGAGGAAGCGAAACAGAGCGCAGCGCGCAGAATCGGGCCCACTCTTTTCGCAACAGGAATCTGAAGCGCAAGTTCGACTGGAGCAAGCGGCTGCAGCCCTCGGGGAATTGCCTGACGCCCATCCCGAGGAGGTCAAAGCGAAGGAACTGGCGTTTCGTCGTCATGAGCAAACGGCCGAGTACGTACATAAGAAACTGATCGCCGACACATGGTGTGCCTCCTTCGTCGTCGTGAAGGAGTTCGCAGAGCCCGGCAGGGACAGCAGTGCAATCGGGATCACTCAGCATCATTTGAGCAACCTTGCAGACGGTAAGAGCTTGGCTCCCGAACTGGAATCGAGCGTTCGACGCTTAGCAGAAGAATTTCAATTCTTCCATTGGCATCTATTTTTCCCGGAAGTCTTCTCGAAAGGAGGTTTCGATTGTGTGCTCGGGAACCCGCCTTGGGAGCGTGTCAACTTGAAGGAGCAAGAGTGGTTTGCCGAGCGACAACCCGAAATTGCGGCTGCCGTGAACTCCGCCGCCCGTAAACAATTGATCGAGGACTTGCGCGTTAAGGAGCCAGAACTTTATTTACAGTTCCAAGCGGCCGCGCGTCACGCGGATGGCGAGGGTCACTTCCTCCATAATAGTGGCGTTTATCCACTGTGCGGACGGGGAGACATTAATCTTTACGCCGTTTTTGCTGAGCGAGCGCGTTGTTTGCTCAATCCCACCGGTCGTGTTGGCTGCGTGTTGCCCAGCGGGATCGCCACGGACGACACTACTAAGTTCTTTTTTCAAAATGTTGTCGAGACACGGTCGTTGGTGAGCTTATACGATTTTGAGAACAAAGGGATATTTCCCGAGGTTCACAATAGCTACAAATTCTGCCTCTTCACAAGCGGAGCTCCCAAAGCCGCCCTCACCAAAGAAGCAGATTACGTTTTTTTTGCGCATTCTGCTGACGAACTCCGAGATCCACGAAGACACATCACGCTTTCGGCCGAAGATATCCGAACACTAAATCCGAACAGTAAGACTTGCCCCATCTTTGCAAATACGGTTGATGCCGAACTTACCAAAACTATTTACCGGCGAACGCCGATTCTGCTCAGTGAATCCTCTGACGGAAATCCTTGGAATATAGAAGTGGGCAGAATGTTTCACACGTCCGATGACTCTCCGCTCTTTAGAGCAGATGAAACGCAGGACACGATGCGGCTATATGAGGCGAAGTGCTTCTGGCAGTTCGACCATCGCTACGCAAGTTTTTCCGGTTCCGACTATGAAGATGTAGAGGAAAGCCAAAAATTAGATCCATCTTATCTGATCAGAGTTCGCTACAACATCGAGAAGTCCAAGATCCCGCAGAAATTCAGGAGTCGCCTTGCACCATGGCATCTGTCGTTCAGGAAAATCGCGCGTGCGACAGACGCTAGGACACTAGTCCTCAGCGCTACGCCACAGTCCGGCTTGCTCGATTCGGGGAACAATGTTTACATCACGTCGGCGCCCGACGCCAGCTGCTTAATGGCTTCACTTAATTCATTCGTCGTTGATTACGTCTCTCGCCAAAAGATCGGCGGACCTAACATGACGGTGGGCATTATCTCGCAGCTTCCGAATCTGCCGCCTGCCGCCTACGATAGTGGCAGTCGTTGGACAACGAGTAAGGAGAGCTTGCGCAACTGGATTCTCGCGAGGGTCGCTGAGCTGACGTACACGGCATGGGATCTAGCGCAGCTGGCTGAGGATCTGAAGTACAGCGGCCCGCCCTTCCAGTGGAGTGAAGAGCGACGTTTCCTGCTTCGGTGCGAGCTGGATGCCGCATTTTTCCATCTGTATCTTGGAACAAACGAGGAATGGTATCTGCAGCCCGAGGCATTAAAATCGGTACTTCGCACGCCTCGCGACGCCGTCAGCTACGTCATGGATTGCTTTCCCATTATTAAGCGCAAGGATGAACAAGCCTTCGATGGAGATTATCGAACAAAGCGGATGGTCCTGGAAATTTACGATGCTCTTGCGGAGTCCCTTCGCGCCGATAGTCCATACGGGACGCTCCTTAGTCCCAGTCCGGCGGCCGAGGAATGCCGCCATCCAAGAAAAAAGGTTGGTGTACTTGCGTATGGCTCCCTCATTCACGATCCTGGGTCTGAACTCGAATCCAAAATCGAGATGCGTATCAAGACTGCGACGCCGTTCCCGGTCGAATATGGAAGGCTCAGCGGTAAGACGAGAGGCGGTGCACCTACGCTTGTGCCGCACCCGTCGGGGGGCCCAGTGTCGGCCGAGGTGTTCATCTTGGCGGATTGTGTAACGCCTGAAGAAGCTGCCGACATGGTCTGGCGGCGAGAGACAAGGAAGGTCGGCATGAGTGAGAAATATGCCGAAGGCAATGGCGCGGACAGCGTTCTCGTACGGCGTACTGACGCTTCACCATGGGTCGAAACATTGCTATACACCGATTTTCACCCGGCAGGAAAAATCGCCGAACCAGATGCCGAAGACTTAGCCACGCGTGCTATTGCCAGCGTTTCAAGTGCAAAAAAGGATATGGATGGAATTAGTTATCTAATGAATGCGATTGAGTCTGGAATCGAGACGAAGATAACGGCCAAATACCTAGATGCAATATTGAAACGAACCGCGTCAAGCTCTCTTAGGGAAGCACTCGATAAGGCGCGCGGCAAAGATCCGAATAAGAATCAAGCATATGCTGGATAGGCGTGGCGCTAAGTTTTCGTCGATATCCGCTTACCGCTGCTCTGGCTTTTCGCGGCAGCTGAATGTTTGGCAGGCAACTGAGACGGCCGGCTGACAATCACCACGTCCACAACGCCGGGAATCTCCAGCAGCGCGGCTCGGGTCGTGTCATGTTCCTGCACGCTGGCTGAATCGTCGTAGATGAAAACAATCAGCGATTCATACCGGAGGTCACGAAGGTACGGAATACAGTCTTCCTGAACTTCCTTCTCGATCTTCTTGAAGTCGTCCCTGCTTGTCGCGAACTTGGCCTCGATAATCAGCTTCAGAGATCCGATTCCAAAATCCGCCTTGTACGTCGAGTGGCCCAGCTTCGGCAAAGTATCTTCGTCGACCACGTCCGGAAAGTAGGACCGCAGGATCAGCCACAAGATGTCCTGAACTTCACGTTCTTGCGTGATGGGCCAGCGGATCGGCCGCTGCAGCTCGTCGCCATCGCATCGCCACCGCTTCATGGCCGGCTCGAAGTTTCGCAAGACGGCAGCAACGTGACGGGCGTTCAACGCGGCGTTGCTGAGCGCGTGAAAGACAGTGGAGGCGACGCTTGTGAGAATGATCGCCGCCTGGGAGGCGGATTCGAAACGCAGGTCGGTGGTGGCTTCGAACAAGATCTTCTGTCGGTCTTGCTGCAATTGCTCCAGCGAAGGCTCGGTCTGATGCATGCCCTGGCGTATGACCCAGTCGATAAGGGCAAGTTCGTAGAGCGTTCCCTTGCATTGCCGAGAGATATTGATTTTCCTGTTCAGCGCCCTGTAGAACAGATATGGCACCAGCGGATCAAAATCCGCCTCGCCTTTTTGCTCCAGCTTTTCCAGAACGTCACGGCACCAGGTCAGCGTATCGGCGCCGGCGCCGCCCGCGGCGAGACTGCCGAGAATGATCCCGAGCAGCCGCGTGGGATTATGGGCGATGCTCAGATGCTCTCCCTTGAAAGCATCGCGCTCCCGGATGCGGCCGAGACCGTCGAGCAGCTGCGGCATGAACTTCGAGGTCGGATTCGCCCAAAGGAAGTACCCCAAGGCCGCCACGTGGTCCAGGTTGGTCGGCTTGAAGTCGCCGTCGATCCATTCCTGCGTACAGCCGACTTGCCAGTCGATGTTGACGAGAGGATTGTCCCGCAAGACGTGGTGCGCCAGTAAGCCCTCAACGGAGCCCGGGCGATTCTGTTCGAGGAGAGCCACGCGGAGGCGGTCCAGGCTCGGTTCGAGATATGCCTGGTTTAGAGAAACCATCGTCTCTCCTTCAGCGCGGTCGCCAGCGTCTCCGGGTTCCAGTTCTTGACGTGCCGGAGGTGCCCGAGCAGGTCGACGATCATGTTTGAGTACGAAATCGAGACGGGGAGGGTGGAGGGATTGAAACCGCGCCATGACATGAAACTCAGGTTGAAGACCTGCCGCGCGAGGTAGTCGAGGCTGGTGAAGGTCGAATCCTCATGAATGCTCACCAGCACAGGATGGGGGCAGCCCTGACGGGCGGTCTTGACCTGATAGGGTCCGGAGAGCGTCACCAATGCGGTATGTGGTCCGAGCGGGACACACTGCCCGCGCGCCGGAACCATTTTTCCCTTCATGGAACGCCCGAACTTCACGCCCGGCGATTTCGGGTCGAGAAGCATCCAGTTGTGCGAGTCGCTGACGTGGACGAACGCGTATTTGACGTCGAATTCGCTCAGGCTCGCCGCGAACTGCTTCACGGCTTCCGCCTCGACGTCTTTATACTTCTTGAAGCTCTGATGGAAGATGAAACGGACCCGGTCCTTGGGCTTCCAGCCGAATCGGCTGCGTAATTCCGCCACGGTTTCCTTCAGCGAAGCCGTCAGCGCATCGAGGTACTGGTCGGAGGAAACCTCCTTCGTATTGTTGGCGAGGAGATATTGGCCGTCGCCGCTAAATACTGTGGTAATCCCGATCACCCTCTCACCTGCGCCGCGCCGGCTGTCGGTCAACCGGGCGCTGCCGATTCCAACAACGATCTCGTGGGCCAGGTCCTGGTTGGGAGCGAGCGTCCAGGGGATGCCGCCCAGCTTCGCATAGACTGCCAGCCCGAGATTGTTGAGAATGTATGCGGTCTGCCGCTGGCGTATCGTTTCGATTTTCACGAGCTGGACGGGAACGCCCTGCGCCATCATGCGCGCCTTGGTCGTGTAGTAAGGGTTGGAGGCGTCTGGCAGCTCCCTGTGCTGGTCGCGGATCACGACTATGGCCACGTTCGGCTTGTCTTTCAGCGCGTCGAGCGCGGCGCTTTTGTAGCCCTCTTCGAGGGAGGCAGCAGCGCGTTTGACATTGTGAAAAGTGAAATCGCAACTATTCAGGTGATATTTGCGGACAAATCCCTGCCGGAACGGCGCGTTCTCGTCGCTTGAATGCACGCCGTCCTTGAACTGCCGCAAAAACTGGCCTACTTCGGCTTCGAACTCTTCCGGGCAAATGACGGAAATCCGCACGCGCTTGTCAGGGAACGATTCCGCGTCATAGGGCCCGTGCTGATCGATCTGCTTGTCCACTGGCCAGGGCACCGTGATAGAGCCACCCGGCCTCAGGACGCAGCTGGGCGTCGTGAAGTGATGCGAGAATCCGGCATCGGTGCCGCGGGGACACTCGTGCGGCGTCTTGAGGATTCTGATCCCCAGATCGACGCTACACGCTAACGGCGACTTCCTTTCGAGCCACTCTCCCAAAGTGTTCAGCCGCTTGACCTGCTGCTCGGCGCTCATCACGCCGAAAGTTTGCTCGTGCAACGCCGTCGAGAATGCGTCATAGCCGTCGCCGAGGAGCGCGCGGCCGAGCGCCTCGATGTTGCCGCGGCTGCCCTCCGGATAGCACTTGTCCAGAGGAAATTCCGCACAGTCTGAATCCGACAGTATCGCCATGCCGTCGCGGACGCCCTCGAAGCGGCCGAGATATCTGCGTTCATACGGACTGGCGGCATCGGGATCATCGTCGAGAATGCGGACGAGGTACAGACCCGAAAGGGAAACGCCTTCCTGCAGGAGTTGGGCGGTGGTTTTGAGAAACACGTACCGGATGCCGAATCCGACGAGAACGCCGCTCGTAATCTCACCCTCATGCGGCGCGAGCGGACGCACATCGAGCTCGTATTCCGGAAAGATCCCGAACACGTCTTGGCGGGCGCTTGCGAGGTTGTGATCGTCGAGCACGACGGTAACGGGCCTGTGGCGGACAACGGTCTGGTTTGTCTGCTTGAAGAACTCGAACAGGGCGTTGCGCGCCAGGGCGTTCGCGAGCTGAAAATCCGGCAGCGTGCCGAACTGCTTCTTCTCGCCGATCAGGGGCGCATCCGCTTTCAGTGGTATACAAAAGATATTCTCGCCCGCCGCATAGAAGAAGTGAGTCGCGCCATGGTCGCGCCGGAGCTCGCGCAGCTTTAGGGAAATGGGGCTGTCTTTGGTCCGCAGGTCCTTCGGATTCCCTCCCACGGAAAGAACGCCTCCGTTGAATACATCCGATGTGAAACGCAGAGGCAGGTAGTTCAGGTGCACAGGTATCCTCCAATATTCTTGGGCTTGGCTCTTGCCACGCGGTTATGACCTCCGCTCCAGCTCGGCTCCGGCGGTGAGCGGTGCCGAAGCCCTGCGCCCTTTCGGCAAACTGGGGCACTGAATCGCGCGTTCCCGCCCGATCAACCGGACGACTTCGTCCAGGTGATGCGCAAAGACTTTCATTCGGGCGTCCCGGAGCGCTGCGAATACGGCCTCGCCCAAGGCTTCCGCGCCGAGCTTCAGCCGCACGTCCGGATGGAGCAGGAGGTCAACCGTAGAGACCAGCTCTAGGTCGGGAAACCTCACGCCGCAGATGCGCGTGCCTTTCTTTTCGTCGAGGATTGCCGCGACGCTATGTTCGACGGCATATGCGATTGTTGCCGCTTCGCCATCATCCAGCGTCTCAAGTGCAGGTCCCGCGACAAGCGATTCGAAATGCTGCCAGCCGATGTCGCCGAGCGTGACGATTTCGATGTGGCCTGCGGCGACTAACTCCAGCAGCCGGTCGGCATCCTTCCGTCCTCGCGGCCGGCCCGTATCAAGCTCATCTGGGATCACGTCGACCGTCACAATCGGGTTCGGCAAGGCACCGATGATCTTTGGAGCGCAGCCGGTCGCGATGAGGTTGATCACGGTACTGGCATCGGCGGCGAGGGGTATCGACGGACTAGTTAAGAAGGTTGGTGACCTCATCGGCCTCGCTCCCTTCTAACTCCTGGCTGGTGAGAATCTCGCGCAATTCGACGCGGTCGAGATGGAGCAGGCGGGCGAGCTGGCCCTCGCTTAATAAGCCCTTCCTGTAAGCCTCCGCGGCGAGGAGATTCAAACGCAGCGTCGTGGGGCGGTCGGCATCGGTCTTTTGTGCATCCGGCGCGAGCAGATCTCCGAGAACCTGACGTGCCTGCTCGTCGGTTATTCCGCCGTTTGCCAGAAACCAATCCCAAGTGCCCTGCTTGACGAGCCGGAGTTCTTCGAGGCGCCGGACGATTGCTTCACGCGAGACGGCAAAAAAGTGGGCGAGAACGATCACGTGCCGCCGGGACAGCCGGTCTGCTCCTGCAGTCACTTCCTTGAATTTCTGCATGACGGCGCGCGCGGGCGTGACGAAGGCCCGCCCGAATGCAATGGCATAGCGCTCCTCCCGTGAATTCTCGTCCTCTTCAAAACGCAGGATTTCAGGTTGCCGGCGGGTTGAGATGAAATGTCCAGTCTCATGTCCGGCGGTCTGATTGCGCCGGTCCCGCGGATGATTGGCGTTCAGCAGGATACACGCGCCCAGGACATCGTCATATGCGAAAAGGCCAGAGATCCCGCCATCGAAGCGGCGGACATACACGCGAACGCCGAGTTCCATTTCAAGGAGCGTGACTATGTCGGTGATTGGTGAGATTCCGAGTCCCAGGCGCTGCCTCAGTTCCGTTGCGTCGTTCTCGGCCTGCGCCCGGACGTCACCAGGCATGATCGGCCGCTCCGGCGGATAGTCCCGGGCGCGTTTGATGCCAAGCAGGTTCTCCAGCTCGACCTCGGCCTTCGCCAAATCCGCCAGCAGCGCCGCCGCCTGGTCGGCCGCCGCATCTTCCGCCGTAATCATCCTGCGGAATCGCGGTGCAAGATCCACGTGGACGGCCTCCTTTCGAATAAGCGCATTGACGGAGGTTTTGTAGAGCTGTGCCAAATGCTGCAATTCACTGATCCGGGCGCGACGCTCGCCCTTTTCCATGGCGATGAGCGTCGTCCGCGCGACCTTGATTGCGTCCGCAGCGTCGGCCTGCGTGATCTTCTGCGCTTCCCGCGCAAGGCGGAGTCGTTCGCCGATCTCTGCCGAGGGAATTTGGTCAAGCTGGCTCATGGCCGCGCTCCGGGAAGCCAGTCGAAAATAAATGATTTCTTTCCGAGGGAGTTCATAAAATTCTTCCATTCGAGGCTGTGCTGTTGGAGCAGCCTGTCTTGCTTTTTCCTCACGTCGCGTTCGGGCAGTCCCAGCGATTCACTGAGGTGCCAAGCGTTGAGTTCAAGCGTCGGCGCATTTGCCGGCGAACCGAGCAGCGCGGCAAGGTGGTCCAGATGCAGAGCTCCAGCGATCGCGTATTCGTGCATCGCCTTGGTGATTTTGTTCTTGTCGAAATCCTTGGCGGCGCCGGTCTCGAAGGAGCGCGCCGAGAGGTCTTCCCACACGTAGGTTTCTTTGGGTTCCGTCTGGCCCGCACCATGAATGCTCATGCGGCGCAGCATGCAGGCCGCGCAGATTCCGCAATGACGCCATTTCCCGCCGACCGCCGTTTGCCGGTTTTGCTGCCAGCATGACTTCGTCGTCATCCAGGCAGTGTCCTTGCACTTGTCAATGAACTCTCGGAGGGTTTCGGCCTTGGTGTGCCATATGCGCGGAAACTCATAGACGACCGCATGCCCGAAAAGCGCGTTCACGAAGGCTTCCATCTTTCGCGTGAACAGCGGGTGACTCCGGTAGTCCTCGCCCGCCTGACCGACGGTGACGAGGCTGGGGCCGAGGGCGCCCTGGCCGCTCTCAGGTACGATGATCCGCGAGGCATTCGCGAGGTAGGCCGCTATGGCGCTAATCGTGGCGAACTTGAAGCCGCGAGAGCGTGCGGACGATTCGACGAAGGGCTTCTCGCCTGATGAGACATCGTAGGGAATGCGCGTGAAGGCCTTTTGTTTTTTTGCGAGCGCCTTGCCGTCCTGCTGTCCGGGACCGAGGCGAATGCGGACCAGCCTGCTGCCCAACTGTTTTTCGAGCAGCCCGCCCACGGCGCACGAGTCCAAACCATTGCTGAATGGAATGACGGCTTCCGTATCCGGGTCGAGACTGAGCGGGATCTGCTCGGGCCGTTCAACGGCTCGCTTTCGTGCGACGAATTCAAACTGCCAGTCGTCTCCGGTGAGAAACTGCAGGGCATCCCGTAACGTGGCGCAGACCTTGGACGAATTCCAAAGTCGTGGATCGTGGACGGGCACACGCAGGTCGAAACTTCTGCGCCACAGCCGGATGGGGCGGTGCTGCGTCTTGTCCGCGAACTCCACGGCGGCCGCGACAAGCAGGGCGTCCCAGGCGATGGGGTCCCATCGCGAGAAGAAGTAGGATTGCAGGCTGGTCGTCGAGAATTCAACATTGTCCTCGATGCCGCAACGGAGAACACTCGCGGGCGTACGCACACCGCGTTCCGCGACGTGAATCGCCAGATGCGAGACAGCGGGGGAGATGGCAGGGGCTGCGGCGGTTTTCATTTGAGACTGGGTCCTTCCTCAAGTCCTTTTCTCTTCGTGGAAGAGCGGGAGGGAAGCTTCTCGATTTTCAACATTTGTTTTGCAACGGTGGTTACCGGGGCTTTGGCCGTCGCTTCTTCCAGTTGCGGGCGCATGTGTCTGGCTCGGGAGATGCTGGTCTCGCGCTGCGCATGCTCTTCCATCTGGCGGCTCGATTTTGCGATGCGTTCAATGCACGCGCGCTCGATTGCCACGATGGCGGTCTTGACCGTGACTTCATCCTGTTCCGAAAGGCGGATGACATTGTCGAGGATGCGTCTGCCGATGCCCGTGCCGGCCTCCGGCCGCAACGCTTCGAAGCGCTCCCTCACGTTGTCTTTGATCAGCAGAGTTTCCTGCTCTTCGCAAATGCCGCGAAGGCCGTCAAAAAAGCCGGGCGTCGTCTCGTCCCGGCAATCGCTGACGAGCGCTCGCCCCATCGCCGCCGTGAGGTCGCTGAGATCGAAGTTGCGATTGAAGGCGCGCTCGGCTACGCTCCGCCACTTCGGCTTCATATCCAGGCTTCTATGTGGGCCATCGCTCATTTCAGAGGCTCCCTATGTCAGAAGTATATATAAAAATATCTGACAATGTCAAGGGCCTGAGTGGCCGTTAGTTGCTTTCAGGTGGGGGCATTTTGACTTAACGTCCATACTCCTATACACTATATGCTGTAAGGTCCAAAGGAGTATACGCAAATGGAAAGGCCGCGCTCATCCCCAGCTCTTCCGGTCCCCGTTGTGCGGGCGCTCCGGAAACTCGGCCACGACATTCGCGACGCCCGCCGCCGACGGCGTATTCCCATGGCGATTCTGGCCGAGAGGGCTTCGATAAGCCGCATGACCCTGAACAAAATCGAAAAGGGCGACGCGGGGGTGTATATCGGCAATTATGCAGCTGTGCTGTTCGCACTAGGGCTGGTCGAACGACTCGCGGGCATAGCTGACGCGGCCGAGGATAGGGTAGGCCGAGAACTGGAAGAAGAGCAGCTTCCCGAACGAATCCGCCTGTCGCGCCCGACGGCAAAGAAACCTCCAAGCTCGGGGGACCAATAAAAATGGACCGCGAAGTTCTTGTCTACGTAGATCTGCAAGGCGCTCCGCTTCTTGTCGGGCGGCTGTGGGCGCGCATGCGCAAGGACAGGGAAAACGCGACATTCGAATATGACAAGGGCTGGCTGGCGCACGCGGAGCGTTTCTCGCTCGAACCGGCGCTGAAGCTCGGTCCCGGCCCGTTTCACACGCCGTCTGACAAGCCGCTCTTCGGCGCCATCGGTGATTCAGCCCCCGACCGGTGGGGCCGGGTCTTGATGCGCCGCGCCGAGCGCCGGCGCGCCGAACGCGCCGGACAGACCCCGCGGACGGTTCGCGAGATCGATTACCTCCTGCTGGTAGACGACGAGGCGCGCCAGGGGGCGCTGCGGTTCGCCGAGAAAGAGGGAGGACCGTTCCTCGCTGACCAGGGCTCCACCAAAATCCCTCCGCTCATCGAGCTGCCGCGGTTGTTGTCGGCGGCGGAACACGTCGTCGACGACGCTGACAGCGAGGAAGACCTGCGACTGTTGCTGGCGCCCGGGTCGTCGCTTGGCGGCGCGCGCCCAAAGGCATCCGTTCGCGATCGCGACGGCCATCTCGCAATAGCCAAGTTCCCGAACAAGGGCGACGAAGTGAACACCGTGCTCTGGGAGGCCATCGCCCTGACGCTCGCACGGAAGGCCGGCATCGCCGTACCCGAATGGCGGCTGGAGACCGTCGCCGGGAAGCCCGTTCTCTTATTGCGGCGCTTCGATCGTGAGGGCGGGGTTCGCGTGCCTTTCCTGTCCGCCATGAGCATGCTGGATGCGAGAGACAACGAGCCCCGCAGCTATCTCGAATTCGTCGACGTGCTCCGCCAGCATGGCGCTGCGCCCAAACAGGACATGCACATTCTCTGGCGCCGCATCGTGTTCAGCATACTGATCTCGAATACGGACGACCACCTCCGCAATCACGGATTCCTGTGGTCGGGCCCCGCGGGCTGGCGCCTCTCTCCGGCTTATGATCTTAATCCCGTTCCAACCGATATAAAGCCAAGGGTCCTGACGACGGCCATCGACCTCGAAGACGGCACGGCGTCGCTAAAACTGGCTTACGATGTCGCTTCCTACTTCGAGTTACCAGCGGACGACGCTCGCGCGATTGCGCGCGAAGTTGGTCTTGCAGTTTCAGCGTGGCGCAACGAGGCGGCGCAATTGGGAATAGGCAAAGGGGAGATCGATCGCATGGCATCGGCATTCGAGCACGACGACTTGAAGGCGACGGTGGCGGGCAAGTGAGCGAGAACGGATGAAATCGACATCGGGATCTCACGTTTCAAAAGGAGGGTTGGCCACCTGAGCGAATTTGGGTCAATAACGGCGATGGGTAGCACATCCACAAAAAATAATTGCGATTTTCAGCCCTTATGGAAATCTGCGCGCGCCAACACGGCCAGTTCCTCTGCTATCATCCCGCGGGGGGCAGCGTGCGGCATATAACAGTCCGAATGGCATGGCACGACAGCGGATGGGACGGCACGATATGCCGCGATCCCGCAGCGAACAGCTATTGCACCGGGTCGCACTCGCTTCTCTCCGAGAGGCTGGCCCGAAATCGCTGCCTGAAGGATGAAATCGGCAAGGAAGGCCAACCGCTGGATGCTGCCATGCCGGCGTACCTGCCGCCGTGCTATTGGACTTCCTGCGCTTTCGCCTCACATCAGACCAAGGTTGTTCACAAGCATCCTTTCACGAGGTATCAGGACACACATCAAATCCCAGGCGTCCTTGAGCCGGGGTCGGTATTCACCTGGCCTTTCCGCCTGGCGATGACGCACTCACAGGGGACCACCAAAAAGCACGGTATGTATTACCCGGACCTGGAACACCGCATCGATCGCTACCGCAAAAGGCTCTCTCCGGGTTCGTCGCTCGTGTTCTTCTATTTGAACTACGACAACCCCGTATCGGCAGACGACTATAAATACGCCTTGGTTGGCTGCGCGCGTCTGCGCAAAGTTGATCTCACTGATCACTTTCCTTTCGACAAGAAAGATCTGGACAAGCTCCGGAGCGGGGATGGAATGAAAAACTTCCCCACGCTGAACTGGGCTATCCGCGTCACCCATGAAGGAGACGACGGCGCCATCAGGCTGCCGTATCAGCAATATCTTGCGCACATCGAACAACATCCAGAGGATGAGCGGAAATTACGCGAGATGCGGGTACTCATAGATGAACCCGCGCTGGTTTCGGATTTTAAGTACGTATCGGAGCAAATCGACGACGATCACTGTCTTGCGCTTCTCTACAAGCTCAAACGTGCGTTTTCCGTCGTTGAAGAGCAGGGCATCGCTGATCCCGGCAACGCCCTGGCCAAGCTGGACGAATATATCGAGGAAGTCTGGCGGCATCGCGGGCTCTATCCCGGTCTCGGGTCGGTAATCAGTGTGCTCGCGGACCTTGCCGAGGGAGAGCCGCAAAAGGAGAGCGATCGAGGCGAAAGGCTAGTGGAGGCGCTGCGCCAGCAGACGGACGAAAACGAAGACTTGCTTGCCGCGGCCCTTGCGCTCCTGGAGTCCAAAGCCGCGGCCAGCGGCGAGATGCAGACCCACAAGAACACGTTGCGGGACGCGAGAGCGGGCTTGCGCGATCATCGCTCGCTCATTCCAATCCTGAAAAAACTAAGCCTGTTCTCTCTTACGCCTCGGCAGATTGCGCGCATCCTCTTCCCCGATACGGATGGGTTGCACGCGCTTGGCGGCAAGACCTTCACGGCCGCCGAGCTGTCGGCCAACCCCTATCTGCTCTGCGAACAATACGTCCCTTCAATTGAGCTGGATAAAGAACGCTCTGCGGACCTCGACCGCGAGCAGCGCACGGATGGTCCGATCGATTACTTTACCGTTGATATCGGGATGTTCCCCGATAGTCACTATGTAGAAAAGAACGACGAACTTCAGGATCTCACGGTCGCGGGACCTGAAAGGCTACGGGCTTTTTCAATCGAAGCTCTGCGGCGCAACGAGGGGCTTGGACACAGCTTCGCGCCGCTGTCCGTGCTACTCGAAGAGGCGTCTGCCCATCCGCTCTTTCATCGCGACAAGATCGCCCTTCGGGCCGATCAATTTCTTTCGCCGGAGGCACTGCAACATTTTGCGCAACGCATTTTCGTCAGGGAAGCGGATGGAGACCAGTTCTTTTACCTTCATGAGACGAAACAAGCCGAGGAAATCGTCAACAGATACGTGACCGAGTGTCTGGCGACGCGTGATCGCCGCGCGGATGTTTCCTGGATCACGGCGCACCTAGACGCGGAGGCGTCGCAACTCGCCGCCAAGATCGAACGGTTCGATGTGAATTCGTTCAAGGCCGAACGGCGCCAGCTCATGGAAGGCGTGCTGCAGCGCCGCTTCTACTGCGTCACGGGTCGTCCCGGCTCAGGCAAGACACAGGCCCTTCGAGCACTGCTCAATCATCTGGAAAGCATCGGCGAGTCGGCGACCGTCCTTGCACCGACAGGTAAAGCGGCGCTGCGCCTGAATGAGGGATCGGCTTCAGGCACGAACTGGAAGGCTGAGACGATCGATCACTGGATTTTTCGCTCGGGTCTGGCGCCCTATATTGACGGGCGCAACGCGCTGAAGGACATGCAGCGCAGCGAGAAATTTCAGACCACAGACAACATCATCGTTGATGAGATGTCCATGGTGGACTTGCCGCATCTGGCGCTCCTGTTGCGGGCGCTTGATGTGCACCAGGCCGACTCTATCAAGCGCATTATTCTCGTCGGTGATGAGAACCAGCTTCCTCCGATCGGGTGCGGACGGCCCTTCTATGACGTCATCAATTTCCTGCGTGAGGATGCGCAGCGTGAGAAGCGCAATCTTATTCGACTCACCACCAATTGCCGGCAACAATACGATCAGACCGTGCTTGATGCCGCGCATCTCTTCGCCGGCAAGAACCGCTATCACACCGATTTATGGGAGCGCCTTCTTGCAGGCGGGCGCATAAGCGACTTCCTGCATGTCGAGTATTGGGAAGACACCGAAGCACTTCAGAAGACTGTGCGCGAGCATGTGGAAGATCTGTTGACGCGCGTCGTCGCCGATAGAAGGAATCTTCCTGACCAGAAGGCCTTCAATAAGATGCTCGGACTCTACGACAACGGTTACGTGCCGCAGTCCGACGCTCGGCAGCTCGCGCTTGATCGCGCCCAACTGTTGTCGCCCTATCGCGGCGGCCCGGCAGGCTCCTTGGGCCTGAGCGACTATATGCGGGGGCAATACCGAAAGGAGGCATGGCCGGATCAGACCTTCAGGGATACGGCGTTCGCCCATTCAGACAAGGTCATCAGGATCAAGAACTGGTACGCGTGGAATAACGAACTCAAGGGGATGGAGCTTCGACTTTCAAACGGTTCGATAGGCGTCCTTTGCAATAACAAAGATGAACGAAAGGCATATTTCCCCGAATCAAGATGGCCTGTGTCCTGGGACCGAATGGATGAAGAGGACTTCGAGCTGGCGTACGCCATCACGGTTCATAAGGCGCAGGGAAGCGAGTTCGATGAAGTGCTGGTCGTTCTGCCTGAGCGTCAGGCACTGTTGTCGCGCGAATTGGTTTACACCGCACTGACGCGTTCCAAGTCGAGGCTTACGCTGCTTGTCCAAAAGACGCCGCGGGTTAATCCCTTGCGGGTGGCAAGGGAACGCTCAGACCTGCTTCTGCGCAACAGCTCCGTCTTTTCCAATCCGATAGATGCACGGCGCATCTACGAACCAGAGCCCGGCATAAAGGTGCAGTCAAAGGTCGAGTACGTGATTTATAAGGCCCTTCAGGAGGCGCGCGTCGCCGGCCGCCTTAGCTTTGAATACGAACGCGAGCTGGAACTGGATATCGACGGTCGCCGTGTTCGGGTGCATCCCGATTTTGCTGTCACCTGCGGGGGAAGGACGGTGTTTTGGGAACATCTCGGCATGCTCGATCGCAGGGATTACGCGACGGATTGGCGAAGCCGGGTTGCAGGATACCGCGCCGAGGGACTCGCCGATGCCCTCGTGACGACGGACGACCTCGGAGGTTTGCGCCACGAGCGGTTGTCGGCCGTCATCGATGGGCTCGTGAAGGGCGAATTGGCGGGGGATGCCGATGCCCGCGAATTTTCAGATCATCATTACAGTTTGTAGTCATCATGAACGGAGCTGAATCAGCCCAAACATTCCGCGATACCCCCATCCCAAGCGGGTGGGAGGCCGATGGCGACTTGGTTGCGTTCGTTCGCGACCGCCTTGAATTACGTCTCGGCAACTACGAGCGCATCCCGGACGAGGTTCGGGACCACCACGAGACGGAGCTTGAGGCGCTCGCGGGCGGTTATAGCTACCGGCAAGTGCTCGAACTGGTTCAGAACGCTGCCGACGCCATTCTTGAACTCAATACGGCCGCGGGACGTATTGTGCTGCAACTGTCCGAGAACCGCCTGTACGCTGCCAACACGGGTGCGCCTCTAAGCAAGGACGGCATCATTGCGCTTTTGAGCGCGCGATCTTCCAGCAAACGGCAGAATCAAATTGGCCGTTTCGGCATCGGCTTCAAATCGCTGTTGGGGCTTCAAGGTCCGATTGATGTGTTCAGTCGGTCGGTGTGCCTGCGGTTCGATCCTTTCAAATGCGGACAGACAATACGCGAGCGCCTGACGCTCGCACCCGACCATCCGGCTCCCGGCCTTCGCCTTGCGTGGCCTACCGACTCCACCGTTGAATTTCGATCTGATCCAGTCCTGCGTCAGATGGCGGAATGGGCGACCACCGTTATCCGAATAGAAATCGGGGAACAGCGCCTCGTGGACCATGTCAGCGAGGAGTTGCGCAAGTTTCCAGCAGAATTTTTGCTGTTTCTGCCTGTCGACGTGAACCTTGAACTATTCGTCCAGCCAAGCCTCGCCAGAACGATTACTCGCAACCGGACGGGCGATAAAGTCAAGCTGGTCGAGAACGATGTTGAAGCGCCGTGGCAGGTTGTCGATATACGCGTTCCGCTATCCGATCCCGAAGCGCGGTCTGACGCGACGACTGTCCATACGCGGGATGAAGTTCCCATCTCATGGGCGCTGCCACTCTCAGCGCGTGAAGACAGGGGCCGCTTCTGGGCGTTCTTTCCGACGGATACATCCTCGCGCATACCCGGCATCCTGAATGCGCCCTGGAAGGTTAATAGCGACAGAACGGCGTTGATCCACGGACCTTACAACACGTTCCTGATGAACAACGCCGCGAAGCTGATTGTGGCGGCTCTCCCCCCGCTGGCGACGCATGATGACCCGGCACGCCCCCTGGATATGTTCCCGCGCGAACTGGATTCGCGGGAAGAGGCGGCGCGGCCGTTGGTAGACGCAGTTTGGGATCATCTCGCCTCGGTTCGCGTTGTCGCCGACGGAAAAGGCGATCTGCGAGCGCCGTCAGACCTTATCCTTCATCCCATCGAGGATGACGAGGCCGTCCGGCAATGGTGGCAGTTGGCTTCGCCGGAGGCACGCCGGGCTTTTGTTCATCCCAACTGCTACCGCGGGCAGCGGCTCAACCGACTCAAGTATCTGCTTAGGCGTGCGAAGAAGAAGGACGACGATCATGTTCCGTCACTCGAATCGTGGCTTGAGCAGGTGGCAACGCCAGAGCCGGCGCAGGCGCGCCTCGTGTTCCAGCTGGCAAGGCAAATCGTTGAAGGAACGAACAACATTAATATCCGAATGCTGGTGCGACGGGCCAAAGCGATTCCCACGACGGAGGGGACTCTTGTTCCGGCTGGCATCGCTGTTATTGCCAGCGGTGTCGTGCCGGCCGGAAAACACGCCGTCCATGCCGAGGTTGCGGCAGACAAGCAGTGTCAGCAAATCCTCGACCAGGTCTTCGGTGTCAAACCGCTCGACGGCGAGCAATGGCGCGCAGTTCTGGAGCAGGCGCTGCGCGCAGCTCAAAACTCCTACGGCAACGGCGTGGCGTGGGTCAATTTTTGGAGCGAGCTGCGGAACGCTCCGCAGACGGTGTCCATCGGCCTGTTGGGCGCATCGTCGGCCCGGGTTCGGGTGCGCAATTCTCAAGGCAAGTGGGTATTAGCGAGTCAAGTGCTAAGGCCAGGGCCTGTTGTTGATGATCATCCCAACCTTGCGAGCGTCGTGCTTGATACCAAATATCACGCGAACGACGAACCGCTGCTTGTGCCTCTTAAGATTCAATCTGAGCCGCTCAACGAGCTGATCTCATGGACGGGCGCAATCGGTGACGCCTTTGGGCTATACGAGCAGGCTGTATATCCCCGCTACGTGTCGATGTTGTCTGCCAAGAACAAATTCCCTCAAAGTCATCTGCTTAACTTCATTGGCCACGGAAAGGTGCAATCCGGCGCGCCCTTGCTCCCGCTAATGCCCGTTGCGACGCGCGGCAAGCTTACCGCGCTGCTTCTCGATCGACTCAACCGGGAAGCTTTGCAACGCGTTTCGTACGGTCACACGAGCCGCCGCGACGTGTATGACCCCATCGAAGTGCCATCCCCTACGTGCTGGCTCCTCGCGCATTTTGGCGTGATTGAACTGGGGGCGTCCTGCGTCAATATCGGCGACCTCGTTGCCGCGCGCGCTTTTCCCTGGGTTGCGCTTCTGCCGGGCTGGGCCGCGGCAATCGGCAGGGCAAATAACCTGCTTCCCGCTTTTTTTGGTGAGTGGCCAATGCCCACTGGCGATCTTAAGTCCTTCTGGCCCGCAGTATTTGCCTGCTGCGAAACATCGGAAGTGAGCACCGAAGTTCGCAAGCACTGCTACGAGGCGGGGGCTGGGAAAGGCCAAGCGCCAATGCAGGTCCGAATGACATCCGGGCTCACGCCGCTGAAGGAGTGTTACGTAACCAGTTCTGATGCTCTTGCAACGCAGGCCTGCAAGGCCGGTGTTTCGGTTATCGTCCTCAGCTCAGAAGCAAGCGATGTATGGTGTGAACGCGGGGCAAAGAATCTCGCGAGCATCGCCCGCATCGAGCATGACGGAATCGCGCCAGACCCGCTGTCTTTGCTGGATGCAGCGCCCGAGATCGCTCCGGCATTATCCAAAGACAGCGAGACCAACGCCTTTGTGTTGGCTTGCAAGAATCTCCGCATCCAGATTGGCGGCGTTGAGACCGCTCTTCCGGCGACGCTTGAAGCAGGGAAGCTTCTCGTTGACCTCGAACAATTGGCCAAGCGGTCCTGGCAGGACAGGCTGACAATCCTAGTACACGAAGCGATCAACGCCGGCTGGATTGAGGGCGACACTGCCCGGGTCGCCCATGACATTGTGCAGCTCAACTTTATACGCCGTCGCGCCGACGTTGCGGCCAAGCCATCGCTTGATGAGCGTCTTCTGGCGGCGGTTGGCGGTTCCACGGCCGCGTTTCTTGGCACCTTCGATGATGCTGTCCGGACTGCGATTGAACGCAAGGCTGCAATGGACCCTCTGGCGGTCGCTCGCCTCGCTCTCGCCGTGCATGGACCCACGGTCCTGTCCGCACTTCACGAACTGCTGGAAAACGAGGGGCTTCAGCCGCCGAACCGCTGGGGGACCCAGGAGGCCTTCGAGTTCGCAGCGTCTCTGGGATTTCCGCCAGAGTTTGGCGGAAGCCGTACCGCGCGCCGAGCTGCTGAGATTTGGGCGAGCGGTCCGATGCCGCTCGGTGCACTGCACGACTATCAAGATCGCTTGATTGGGCAGCTTGGCAACCTGGTGGCCGAGCACAAAACCAATCCGGCCCGGGCGGTCCTTAGCCTTCCAACCGGATCAGGAAAAACCCGGGTAGCGGTGGAGACAGCGGTGAACTGCGCGCTGAGTCACGGGACAAGCGTACTTTGGATTGCCCAGACTGATGAGCTGTGCGAACAGGCCGTCCAGAGTTTTCGCCAGGTCTGGGCGAACCGAGGCAGGCCGTGGACAGACTTGCGGATATTCCGGCTGTGGGGCGGCAATCCCAACCCCGCTGCTCCCGATGAGGATGTTCCCTCCGTGATCGTCGCCTCGATCCAGACTCTTATGAGCCGCATCTCCGGCACGCTTCCAGATTGGGTCAGGGACGCGAGCCTCGTTGTGATCGACGAGGCCCACCATGCTATTGCGCCGTCATACACCCGGCTGTTGAGTTGGCTGATCGGCAAGGAATTGGATAACCGCCGCACCATACCTCCGCCTCTGCTGGGGTTAAGCGCAACACCATTCCGCGGGTACAACCAAGAGGAATCGCGTCTCCTCGCGCGCCGCTTTGATGGGAGGTTATACCCGGCGCCAGACGAGCAGGGAGGCCTCTATCAAAAGCTCCAGGCAGACGGCATCCTCTCCGAGATTTTAGTAGAACCTCTCAAATATGACGCGCCTTTTGTCCTTACTGAGGCCGAAATCGAGCAGATCGAGACCTTCGCCGAGTTTCCCGATGGGGCAGCTCAACGCATGGGCCAGGATCAGGAGCGCAATGACGCTATCGTGCGCGCTGTCAGCGGCTATGCGGATAAAGGTCAGGTTCTTCTCTTCGCAAACTCCGTTTGGCACGCGACGCACCTCGCGGCCTTGCTTCAATTAAAGGGCGTTCAGGCTGCAGCCGTTCACGGCGGTACCGAGACATCCGCGCGGCAGTATTTCATACGCGAATTTCAAAAGAGCAAGATCAAAGTGCTCTGCAACTACGGGGTTCTGACAACGGGCTTCGACGCCCCGAAAACCGACGTGATCGTCATTTCTCGCCCGGTCTTCAGTCCCGTGCGGTACATGCAGATGGTGGGGCGCGGCCTTCGTGGTCTAAAGAACGGCGGCACCGCGACCTGTCGCGTTGTGACCGTTCTGGATAATATCGTTCAGTACAGCGACCGCCTTGCGTACCACAGCTACTTCACTCCTTATTACCAGCAGTAGACGCTACTTTCAGGCGGCATCGGCAACGGGCTCCTCGTCGGATATTCCCAGTACGGAGTAGCGTCATGTTCATGGACAGTCTCCATTCGCCGTCTGACCGTCGTGGTCCGTGAGCGCCATGGCGTCCGTGACGCTCACGAAAAGCGGCGTGATGTTGTATTCGGCGCCGTCCTGATTGATGGCGACGATCGCGGCGGCGGGTTTGCCGTCGACAAAACAGGAGAACAGCGCGAAGTTTCCGAAAGAGCGGTCGCGCAAGGCCTCGAAGGCCTCCCGGTGAGCTTGTGTGATATTCGTGTTCATGGCGCGCCTCATGCCCTGATGCAGCCGAGGAAGCTTGCCTCGGCGGCGTATTGCGAAAGCGTCTTCTTCGCCGTGAAGTGCAGGTCGCGCTCGACCGGAAGTCCAAGCTTGCCGCGTATAGCGGCGATCTCCGAAAGGCTGACATTGCCCAGCTCAGGACATCCGAAGCCAAGGTCACAGAGCCCGAAGGCGATGTCCTGTTCGTCCGGGTTGATCTCCGTTAGGAGCCAGGTGGCGCCGGCGTCCGGCGTGAAAAGCTTCACGACGGGCTCGAAGTCTATCGTCTTGCCGTCATCGAGGATACGCTCGGCATTCTTGCGGCCGTTATCGAGCAGGCGCTCTTTAATCTCTTTCGTCAGCAGTTTCATGTTGTCGTCTCCTTGCCGTTTGGGTTTCATCGAACGCGGAGACAGACAGCCGGGCGGAAAAGCGGCCCGGTCACCGACAGGGAAACGGCCAACACGGGAGCCTGTGGATTGCATGTGAAAGATGCAGGGCGAATGGAGCGGGCAGCGCCGTTGACCGGGACGCGCGCCCGGCTATCGTCGCAGCAAAATGATGAAAACCATAAAGGTGGCCAAGGAGACGGCAAGGGGACTGCTGCGGGAGATGCGCGCAGCCGGGAACCGCCGTAAAATAGAGAATTCGCTATGCCAGACGAAACCCGGAGCGCCGACGTCGAGAAAGTTCTCGCGGATGAGAAGGCCATCGAGGCCCGCAAACAGGCCCTCATCGCCGATCTGCTGAAGCAAAAGGAAGCCGCGATCAAGGATTTCGACGATAAGCTCGCGAAGTTGGGCTATCAGGGCAACAGCAAGTCGCGGCGAAGCCACCACAAGAAGTCAGCGCCTGCCGTCGCGGATGCGGCTAAGCCGAAAGCGAAGGCCTGACGCAGGCAAGAGGCTCGGCAGGGAAGCGGGTACTTTTCATAAAAGCGTCATTACGCCCTGAGCGGGATGGAATCCGGACACCTCCAGTGTTCGCTAATCCGCTAATATTAGCGATCACCTGCAGTGGATGAGGAGGGATAGTGACGAAGTGCGGAAGTTGCGGGCTTGAGCTGCCGAAGGAAAACGGTAGCGAAACGGAGCGCCTGCCATGCCCGGCCTGCGGGTCGACTACCCGTCGGTTTGAGGTGAGTATAGAGGAAACGGTCCGCGTCTCCGATCACTTCATGTTGGAAGCGCAGCACGAAGGGCGGACCGTAGGCTTCCGTGAATCGGAACGCGAGGGGCGAACTGCTTCGGCCGACGACCACGGAGACGGCACTATCTCGCTGACGCTAACCGGAACCAGCCCGCAAGGCGAGGAGGACACGGCGTCCGCCTGCCGTGTTCTGGTTCGGGCATTGAATGGAAAGGGCGATACCTGGAATACGCCCGTGACGGGAACGGGTGACGTCGATTGTGTGGCGACCAACGCGACAAATGAGAAGGCTGCAGCGCTGAATATTCAGGTTGTTCGGGCTATTGTCGACGCGGAAATGTGGCAGTCGCTGGCTGCACGCGGAATCTTGGAAAAGGTCAAAGTCGAAGCTGAGAAAGTTGCCGACCTGATCGCAGACGCCCTTGGGAAGAAACTGGACCCGAGGAAAATCCCGCTGCCGCAACGCCCGGGCCTGGTGCTTGCCTTGGACGCAACCCGCCTGCCGGCGCTGGCCTTTGACCCGGTGATAGACAGTTTTCGAAAAAGGCACGGTGCTCTCGTCAAAGGCTCAGGATTCCGCAGCATCTGGCTCGTCGGGCCAAGCGAGTCCTTGACCAAACGGCTGGACTTGGATTGAAGTAACGCGCGGTAGGGCGGGGCGCCAAGTTGCCGTGGGACGAATATTGGAGAGAGGCACGACGAGCATGAGACAAAGGATGACTGCGTGGATTTTCGCGCTGCTGGCTCTGCTGCAGCCGCTCCATTCACTGCTTGCCAAAGAAGCAGCGTGCGTGGCGACGACACACGGGTGTATCGCGATCAATCCTGACGTCACGCCGGCGACTATCAAAGAGACCATGTGCCTGCGTGGATATACAAAACAAGTGCGACCGGCCGTCGTTTATACGAACGGAGTCAAAAAGCTCCTCATGAAGCGCCAGGGTATCGACCTGTCGCACATCCATGAATATGAGCTCGATCACATCATTCCCTTGGAGCTTGGCGGTCATCCGCGAAGCCTGACGAATCTGCAGCTGCAACCATGGGAAGGGGATACCGGAGCGAAAGCTAAGGACAAGCTTGAAACACGCCTGCACAACGCGGTGTGCAGGGGCAAGCTTCCCTTGACGGAAGCTCAGCGCTGTATAGCCGAAAACTGGGTTAGATGCGCTGCGCAGCATCCGGGCAGGCGGCAACACTAGGCTGCCGCCCAAAGTCGGCTAATATCCATTGCGAAAAATCTATGGTGCGCGTTTCTGGTGTGCGCAGGTCCATTCTGGAGGCACCTTGCATGGATTGTTAGCTGGCCTTGGCCCGCCCCCGCATTCCGAACCAGCTATCGACTGTCTTGTTCGCTTATCGGCAAAAAAGTAAGGTCCGTCATTTGCGGACATGCAATCGATTAATACCAAGTCACCACAGGTATCGGTAATATCACAGGAGCCCCCGTGAGTTCGATGGTCCGGTCTGGCCCCACCTCGATGGCTACATTTGGCCCCACCCAGTAACTACAGTTTGCCCTATTCCCGCTGGGTTTGGTTTTTGCCGCCCCGGCGGGAGTGGAGCCTGGCG